>ERZ772956.177-NODE-177-length-53283-cov-7.176881_pt1 | contig 53283 bp, 53 predicted proteins | sample MGYA00580683_ERZ772956 | MGnify/ENA primary metagenome ERZ772956 (study PRJEB29015, sample SAMEA2738077) | human oral metagenome | biome: human oral; feature: human-associated habitat; material: saliva | place: China | collected 2212 ... | reverse complement strand
CTGGTCAAGTTGTTGTGGGCGAACTAGGAAAGATGCCTCATTTGTTGATTGCTGGACAAACGGGTTCTGGTAAGTCTGTGATGATTAACACCTTGCTTTGTAGCTTGCTGTATCGCAATAGTCCGAGTGATATGAAGTTGATTTTGGTTGACCCAAAGCAGGTTGAAATGGCGCCATATGCTGATATTCCGCACCTTCTTACGCCAGTTATTAATGAACCAGAGAAGACCATTTCAGCTTTGAAGTGGGCGGTGAATGAGATGGAGCGACGCTACAAATTGTTGGCGGGCGAGAAAATCCGTAATATTAAGGAATATAACAAGAGGCTGCAGTCGCGCGCTAAGAAGATTGCGATTGCTGATGAAAATGGCAATGTTCAGGAGCATGAAGATGGATCAATGCCGTATATCGTGATTGTGGTGGACGAGATGTCTGACCTTATGATGATGGCCAAAAAGGATGTTGAGACGTTAATTGTTCGATTGGCGCAGAAATCGCGAGCGGTTGGTATTCACTTGGTATTGGCAACGCAGCGTCCTAGCGTGAACGTGATTACCGGTTTGATTAAGGCAAACGTGCCGGCGCGAATTGCCTTTACGGTGTCTAGCCAGGTTGACAGTATTACGATCTTAGATCAATCTGGTGCTGAAAAACTATTAGGTCAAGGTGATATGCTATTTTACGTAACAAGCATGAGTAAGCCAAAACGTATTCAGGGCGCCTGGGTGACAGATGACGAGGTGAATAAAATTGCCGATCATTTGCGTATGCAGATGGCTCCGCAGTACAACGACGAAGTGGTGGCTCAGCCAGTTCAATTGGACGGCAAGGGTGGCGTCGTGATGGACTTATCTGAAGGTGGCGACGATAAGTTTAAGGACGCGGTTCGTGTGGTGGTCGAACGACGCAAGGCCTCAACAAGTATGCTGCAAACGCGCCTGGGAATTGGTTATCAGCGAGCAGCGCGAATTATCGAAGAGATGGAAGAGCGGGGAATCATTGGTCCGCAGAATGGTTCAAAGCCACGTGATGTTTTGATTTCTAGTCCAGAAGAGCTTGATGAACTGTTGGCGGAATAGTAATTGTTACGACTTATCAGTAGTGAGATTGGCAATATAAGTCATTTAGTGATATAATAGCAATTGAATATTAACCTAAGCTTACGTGAGACAGCGTAAGCATCCGTAAATGGATTCCAGAGGAGGAAACATGAACGAATACGAACTAACTGTTCTTATTCACCCGGATTTAGAGGCTAATCTAGATTCAGCGTTGGATAAGGTACGTGGTTTAATCACTGCTAACGGTGGTGAAATTACCAAAGAAGAAAACTGGGGCAAGAAAAAATTGGCCTATACAATCAAGCGTGAAGATTTTGCAGTTTACGTTTGCTTTGAGGTTAAATTGCCAGCACCAGCTTTGTTGAAGATTTCAAATACGCTTAATATTACCGACGAAGTTTTGCGTTATCTATTGGTAAAAACTGATGAAAAAACTCGTCAAGCATTAAGCGAGCAAAAAGCACGCAACGAAGAATCTGATTCAAGCGAATCAAGTAAATAAGCCTAACTGCCGTAAGGTAAAAGAGGGGATAGAATATGGCACGAAGTATCAATCAAGTGATTTTGTTGGGTAGATTGACACGCGATCCAGAACAGCGAACAACTGCTTCTGGCAAGAACGTAGTTAGCTTCAGCATTGCTGTTGATCGACAATCTCAAGACGATCAGGCTGACTTTTTCAATATCACAGCCTGGGATAAACTTGGTGATTTGGTAATGCAATATCTAAGCAAAGGTCGTCGGGTTTTGATCCAAGGACGACTGCGACAGGATAGCTGGGAAGATAAGGATACTGGTAAAAGACAGAGTCGAATTGAAGTTACTGCTTCGGATGTAACGTTCTTAGACGGTCCAAGCGGCGACAATTCAGGTTCTGCAGCACCAAAGACTACTAAAAAAGAGGAAGTCGTAACGGAAATTGACGATAAGCCAATTGACCTAAGCGAAATTCCATTCTAATAAGGAGATTAAAATGGCACAATTGAAGAAAAATCCACCGATTATTTTTGACTATAAAGATGTAAAAACTTTGCAACGTTACATCAATGTTTACGGTCAAATCGAGCCAATCAGCAAGACTGGTTTGAGCGAAAAGCAACAGCGAAGCTTGGCAGTAGCAATTAAGCGTGCTCGCCACTTGGCTTTGTTGCCATTTGTTACTAGCAACTAGGAACGTTTAATGCGCAATATCTCGTTGCTATTACATATTTGGCAGCGAGATATTTTATTGGAAAGGAGAAAATATGTATCAGCCAACTGATTTGAAAAAAGGCGTAGTTTGTCAAATTGACGGCAAGCCATATCGCGTCGTAGAATACGGCCAAAAAGTTATGGGTCGTGGCGGTTCGATTGTTAACGTGAAATTGAAAAACCTAATTGACGGAAGTGTTATACCAAAGACTTTCAAGGGTCAGGAGCGAATCGAAGCGGCGGAAGTAAATAATAAAACTGCGCAATATTTGTATAACGATGGTGACAAGTTCTATTTCATGGATCCAACTAGCTTTGAGCAATTTGAGCTGGCTGCGGAAATCGTGGATGACGCTAGTAAATATCTGAAAGAAGGTGACGAATTAAGCCTCCAATTCTTCGACGGTCGAGTGATCAACGTTGAACTACCAAAGAATAAATATCTGGAAGTTACCTACACGGAAGATGTGGTTAAGGGTGATACGACTTCATCTGTGCTAAAAGACGCCACTTTGGAAACGGGGCTAGTTGTTAAGGTTCCTGCTTTCATTAAGCAAGGTGACGTTATTAGTGTTGACACTTCAACTGGTGAATATCGCGAGCGAAAGAAATAGTCATATTTAATGAAACAGCGACTAGATAAAGCTTTGGTCGAGCGTGGTTTGGCGACAACAAGATCTCAGGCGGATAATTTTATTCGCCTGGGCTATGTTTTTTTGAATAAGAAAATTGTCCAGAAATCAGGAACTATGGTGTCTGATTCGGACGAGATAAAATTAGAGAAGAAAGAAACTTATGTTTCGCGAGCTGGCTTAAAACTAGCAAGCGTGGCAGAATATTTTCATCTTAATTTTCAGGATAAAACTGTTCTGGACATTGGCTCGAGTACGGGCGGATTTACTGACTATTCGCTGCGTCATGGCGCTAAAAAGGTGTTTGCTGTTGATGTTGGAACGGATCAGCTCCATCCAAGTTTGAGGCCGAATCCAAAAATTGCTCTCCACGAAAAGACCGATATTCGTGATTTTTATGCAGATGAAGCAATTGATATTATTGTGGGTGATGTGTCGTTCATATCTCTGAGGGAAATTTTGCCGCACGTGGCTGAAAATTTGATGAATAGCGGTACTGTTTTGATTGCTATGGTAAAGCCTCAATTTGAGGCGGGGCGGCATCAGGTTAATAAGGGAATTATTAAAAACGATAAAGTTCGTCGACAGATTTTATCCGATTTTGAAGATTGGGCGAAAAAGTATTTTGTTATCTTAGATAAAAAAGATAGTGAAGTGGCAGGCAGTAAGGGCAATCTTGAGCGATTTTACAAATTGAAATTAGCTAAACGTTAAACCTAAACTCAACAACGTCATTCGGTTGCATAACGTAAGTTTTTCCTTCGGTGCGAATTTTACCGTTTTCACGAGCCTTAACTTCCGATCCTGCTGTGACTAAATCGTTAAAATCAACAATCTGTGCGGCAATAAATCCGCGCTCAAAATCCGAGTGAATAACGCCCGCGGCTTGCGGTGCAGTCCAGCCTTTGTGAATTGTCCAAGCGCGAACTTCTTTTTCGCCCGCAGTTAAGTAGCTTTGTAGTCCGAGCGTATCGTAGGCTGCGTGAATAAGTTTGGCGAGTCCAGTTTCCTTGACGCCGTAGCTTTCTAATAACTCTTTGGCGTCATTTTCAGATAAGCCCTTCAATTCTTCTTCCAGTTTTGCGCAGACAAAGACGGTTTTTGCGGGACTTACAAGTTCAGTCAATTGACTCTGTAGATTGGAATTGTTCAATCCTTCCTCGTCGACATTAAATGCGTAAATGACGGGTTTGGCGGTAAGTAGGTGTAAGTCAGAAATTGCTTCAAAATCCACGTCTGTCATTGCGGAAATTGGTACGCCTTTTTGTAAATTGTCGATTAAAGACTGCAGATATTCAACTTTTTGGCGAGCTTTTGGGTTTGCTTTAGCTTCTTTTTGAAGTTGAGGTAGGCGTTTTTCAAGAGTTTGCAAATCAGCCAGAATAAGCTCGGTATTTATAACCTCAATGTCTTTCTTAGGGTCAATCGGCGCTTCATCGTGGCGCAAAATCTTTGAATTCTCAAACGCACGGACAACGTGGACAATCGCGTCACACTCTCTGATATTGTGTAGAAATTTATTGCCCAGACCTTCACCCTTAGACGCGCCAGCAACTAGCCCCGCGATATCAACGAAAGTGACGGTGGCTGGAATAATTTTTTGCGCGTGATAAAGATCGGCTAAAATTTGCAAGCGATTATCTGGTACGGGAACAATTCCTGTGTTCGGCTCAATTGTCGCAAACGGATAATTAGCCGCCAAAATATCATTATTTGTTAAAGCGTTAAAAAGTGTCGATTTGCCGACGTTCGGTAAGCCAACGATTCCAATAGATAAACTCATATATTTATTATATCATCTGCGGAATTTTTGATATAATTATAAGCATGAGAAGAAAATACTCATTGCCTAAGGTGGGCATGCTGGCAATAGTAGTGGCTTTGGCTATTTCGGTAACGGCTTTTTTTATCTATACATATGCGGCGCCAAGCTCGCCAAATTGGACGATAACTGGTAAATCCTGGGTTACTAAACAATTCAATCCATCGGATACCACTAATTATGGATCTAACTGGACTGTTGCTCCGGGGAGATTAAAGAATGTGAAGCCCGGAGATACGGTTGATTGGTGGCATAGTCTTTTTGTTAGCGGAGGAGCCACTGACAATGTCGTGACTGGAGTTCAGCAAGATGTGTTCGATTTAAGCTCAAATCAGCCTATGGATAATGATGTCAGTCTGAACGACAGGGGGGCTTGGCATAATGAAGATCCTCGATGGTTTAACGTTATGACGGATTGGAAGGATTATGCTTGGAGACGAATAAACAATCCAGCGGATTATCTCACTACCTCTATGGAGGCATTGAACGGTAAATCTCGGCTTGAGGATCTTCATGGCGAGCTTGGAAAGAATAAATTCATGCATACGCGAGTCATTAAAAGAGAGGATATGGGTAAGCGTATCTGTCAGCGAATTTATTGGAGTAAGCGGAACTCTTTGCCGGTTTCGGGATGGGGTTATTCGCAGTATGCATGTGTAGAGGTTCCATATGATTATGATGTAGAGCCTTCGGTCAGTGTTAACTCGGATTACATTGACGCAGAAAATGTCACGAAAATTGAGGGAATAAATGCTGGATTGAATAATAAGGGTACGTCAAAAACTCAAAATTCTTCGTATGCACTTGCTCGATTTGTTGTCAGAGGAGCTGAAGTATCGGAACTTACGGGTAAGAGTAATGTGGTTTCGTTGCCTGGAGGTACTGCTGATAATGATTGGCCGTGTGCAGTCGTGCGACTGATTAAAGGACAATATAGAGATAGCTTAAATATTGATAGTGGCGCGTGTGGAAAAATTGTTCAAAACACTGGCAGTCAATTAAACACCGGTCAGACTCCAGTGGCTACAAATCAGATAGATAATCTGGATAGGGTTAAGCTAAGCGCTAATGACAGCCTATGTTATGTGGTTATGGTCAGTAATTACAACGGTTCGGCGCCTTCGACGGATTTTAAATACGCGGTTAAGTGTATCAGATCCTCAAAAAGACCAAAGGTTCAGGTTTGGGGTGGTGATATTAAGACAGATAAAGAGGTTATTACCAGCAGGACATCAAATAATGTGAATGTTCCTGATGAGAATCTTAGTCGAATTGAGTTAGATAAGACCTCTATACGAGCAAAGGGGTTATGGGGTACAGGTTTAGACAAAGATGGTAATAAAATTGGAGGCGATGTTCACTTTAGCCCTGGCGAATACGGCTTTAAGGGGGGCAACGACGCTGATCTGCACTGGTCTATAGTTTGTGCTGAGGATCAGTATGGCGGCAATGGAAACCAGAGAGCATATAAGAAGTCTACTGGACAGCCAGATTATCTTCCGAGCTGCCATGGTGATGCGACCAACCTAAAAGACGACTATCAAGCCAGAACGGTCGTAACGACACAGTGGCGCAATTCTAGTGGAGGTGATGTATTGCGAGATGGTTATATTACATGTACACCCGATTCTATGTATCACAGTATAGTTGGGGACGCATCTCTCGTCTATAATCCTGATTATTGCAAGAGGGGCGTTTGGAGAACATCTGACTCTGCGAAGTGGATTAGTATGAATAGTTTTGGTCGACATACGCATTCTAATAGTAAACCAGATCCAGCGAATCTAAACTGTCGGGATGATACTCGCCCTATAGCAGAAGTTATCTCGTGCTCGAATACGTACGTCTTTAGGTTAAAAGGTGTTAATTTAGGAGAGCTAAAAGATGCTAAGAAGCTGGAGATTGGTTTTAGTGGAGCCGTAGATAACTATGTTCGAGTGAAAATTAATGGTCATGAAATGAAGGTGTTGGGTAATGAAAACGGCGCAAGACCTGAGGGAACCCAGTATTCTGGTTGGGGTTTTCCGGGTTATGTTGTAAATTCCCGGTTTACTGCTGAGACACAGCCGGGCACTGTTTTATACGAGAATAACAACTTCATCGATATTTATGTAAAATCTAACCCATCGCATATGGGGCTACTGATCGAGGATATATCATTAGCCTATAAGATGGCTTATACAAATCAGAATGTGTACGGTTCTTGGGGTGAATATGGAATTATTGCTAATGGTAAGGCGGATTCGGCTTCGGGTGCTGGATTGTCATCGTCGTTTAATGGTCGCTCGGGAGTAACTCCACGTGACTATAATAAGCTAACTTTCGCCAATATTCCAAAGTTTGGCAATTTTAGCACAACTAATTCCGTTCCAGACAACTTCACTTTGCCTTCGGTTCGTGGAGCTAGGGGTAATATTTCTGGCAATGTAGATGTGAATAGTCTAGCTTCGGGTGAATATAGCGCTGGAAACGTAACCTTAACGGGGTCAAAATTAAGCGTAGGCAAGAGTATAGTCATAAAGTCCTCAGGCGTAGTTAGGATTTCGGGTGATTTGCTATACACAGACACGAATGATGTGCGCCAATTGCCACAACTAATTATCTACGCGAAGAATATTATTATAGAGCCTTCGGTTGGGGAAGTGAATGCTTGGTTGATTACTCAGAAAGACGGATATGTTAGTACTTGTGGCGTGGTAATTAGCGCCGGAGGTTGGCTGAGTGGAGTTTCTGAATCTTCTTGCGGTAAACAGCTGAAGGTTAACGGGCCAATTAAAACTGGACACTTGTTCTTGCGGCGAACGTACGGCGGAAAGCATGCTTCATCTACGAAGAATGATCCGAATATGCATCCTGGAACCCCAGCAGAAATCATCAATTTGAGGGCTGACACTTATATTTGGGCTTACAATAATTATCGAAACACTGGCGCGATTAGTACGATGAATGTTCGTGAATTGCCACCAAGATATTAAAAGTTTGCAAATTAAAACGCTAATGTATATAATTGTTATTAGTTATGAAATTAGCAAAAGGGTTGGGCGAATTCTTCGGACTAGACATCGATACGAATGCGGTGCGAGTGGTTCAATTGTCTCGTACTGGCGCGGGATGGAGTTTGTCTCATTACGGTTATACACCAGTTGATTCTAAGATAACGAGCGGCGATTCTCCAGAGTCTAAGCGACGTTTGGGTGAGGCTATTATGACCGCCGTTGGTCAAGCCGGAATTAAGACGTCTAATGTGGCTGTTGGTTTGCCGTCAAATAAGACGTTTTCTACCATTATTGACGTGCCGAAAGTTCCTGAACAAGAACTAAAGGCGATGATGAAGTATCAAATTGACCAATATATTCCAATGTCTTTGGATGAGGCAGAAGTTGACTGGGCTTTATTGGGTGATAGTTTGCATGCTCAGAATCAGTATGAGATTTTGCTGACAAGTACAGCGAAGTCTTATGCGGAAGAGCGTCTGGAATTAGTTGAAAATCTTGGCTTCAATGTGATTGCCGAAGAGCCGAACGCTATTGCTATGGTTCGCTCTTTATCGGCTACCGATTCTCAGGATGCGCGTTTGATTATCAATATGGGCGAAAATTCAACGGATTTGGCGGTTGTCTACAACGGGGCGCCGCGACTTATTCGTATGATTCCAACTGGGCTTTCGTCTTTGGTTCGATCGGCGGTTCAGAATCTTAGTGTTCAGGAAGATCAAGCTCGTCAATTTATTTTGAAATTTGGTTTGGCGCCGGATAAATTAGACGGTCAAGTGTTAAGGGCTATTGATTCAACTCTCGACAATTTTTCTTCAGAGCTAGTAAAATCTATAAAGTTTTTCCAAACTCGATATCCAAGCGTAGCAGTTTCTGGGATTTTGTTATCGGGATTTGGTTCAGCTATTCCGCAACTTGATGGATATGTGATGAATAAAACTGGAGTCCAGTCAATTGCCGCAGATCCGTGGCAGCGTGTTCAAGTTTCTCAGTCAGATCAACAGCAATTGGCGCCGATTGCTTCAGAATTCGCTATTGCCGTAGGTCTGGCACAAAGGAGTAATATATCATGATTGAGATAAATCTTCTTCCAAACGTTAAGCGCGAGCTATTAAAGACTCGGGTTATGCGCAATCGGGTTATTTCGATATCGTTCTTGGTGGGCGGTGCTTCGATTGCGGCAGTAGTTGTTTTGGCGTTGATTTTGGGTAGCCAAATTGCAGCCGAGGCGGTCCAGAACGGAGTTATTAAAGATAGAAACGATAAATTGATGGCGGTCGAAGATCTCAATAAGGTTGTAACGATTCAACATCAATTAACAAAGATCAATGAGCAGCATTCTGGAAAGAAGCTTAATTCAAGGATCTTTGATGTTGTAACGGCGGTTAATCCAGTTGCGCCAAATAATGTCAGTTTTTCGGATATAAAAGTCAATCCTGGGTCAAAAACTATTACTCTGGAGGGTAGCGCGGTTAATGGCTATAGTGCGTTAGAGACTTTAAAGAAAACCATCTTGAATACGAAAGTTCAGACTACTGATGGTGATAAAAGTTCCGAGGTTAGTCTGACTAAGGAGATAAAAGATGGCGATACTAGTTTTGGAGAGAACTCAGAAGGTAAAAAAGTGTTGCAATTCTCGTTCTCGTTTGAATACGCAGAAGAATTATTAGCGCCTGCAAATAATGGCACAGTTTCCGTATTGACGCCGACTGGTAAGGTTGATGTGACAGATTCACGTCAGGGAATTCCGGATAGCTTGTTTAAGAGTAACTCGAAAAAACAGGAGAAAAAATAATGGCGACCGATAATAAAGAAGTTGCAATACGCAAACGGCAACAGATTGACTCATCGAAGAAGACTATGTTTATTTTTGTGGCTTCTGCGGCATTTTTGGCTGGAATTGCGCTTGTTGTGAGTATATTTTTGGTGCAGCAAATTGTATTTCATTCGAAGATTCTTTTGGAGAAGCAAAATACGATTTCTCGTCTAGATAAAAACTTGTCATCAGTTGATGAATTAAAGAAGAATATCCGAGTTTTAGACACGAACACTGCTCTTAACTCTATAAAATCAAGCAGCGAAAGTAATGCTCTTCAGACGATACTGGATGCATTGCCGGATAATGCGAACGCCGACGCTCTTGGTGCTTCATTGAAGAATAAATTTATTGACACGACTACTGGTGTGACTATTCAAAATCTGACCGTTGCTCAATCTGGATCTGATAGTGAAGGCTCTGAGTCAACGTCTGAAAATGCCATACCATTTACTATGGAAGTGAGCGGTCCGGCTGAAAAATTGAAAGAATTGTTAACTAAGTTAGAGGCGTCTATTCGAGTCATTGACCTAAAGACCGTGGAAATCCAGCGAAATGAGGATAGATTGAGTTTGGTGGTTCGAGGTGTTGCTTATTACGAGCCAGCACAAACAATACAATTAGAGAATAAGGTGGTTAAGCCATGAAGAAAACAGACATAGCAATGGTAGTATTGATCGCGGGTGTAGGTGTGGCAATCGGTTATATTGTCGCCTCTAACATCTCGTTCTTAAAAGTCCCAGAATCTGGCACAAAAGTACAGACTATTCGAGAAATATCACCTGACGTCGAAAAACCAAACCCAGCGATTTTTAATAATAATGCGATAAATCCAACTGTTGAAATATTCGTAGGTCAAGATGCAGCCAAATAGAGAAGGGGTGTAAATGGCTTTACTGACGGACGACATCCAAGATAAGTTGATCGAGCTGCTCGTAAACGAGGGGCTTATTGAGAAGTCTGTCATTGATGATGCCTTAAAGCGCGCCTCTGAGAGCGGCAAGCCGTTATTTAGTTTGCTTAGCGAAGAGGGGCTGCTTGATAATGAACTATTAGTTCATGGTGTGGCTCAAGTTTCGGGCGTGCCGTATGTCAATCTGTCGAATAGTGTTATTAGTCAGGATATTTTATCTCTATTGCCGTCCGATGTTGCTGAGAGATTTATGGCTGTGCCGCTGGCCGAAGTTCAGAACCGACTAGCAGTAGCGATGATCGACGCGAATAATGTTCAAGCGGTGGACTATTTGTCGAATCGCATCCAACGTCCGATAAAAGTATTTATGGCCTCAGAGGAGAGTGTCCGTCATGTCTTGGATCAATATAAGACTGACTTGTCATCTGTTAATGTGGCTGCACAGGCTTCGCAGGAAGAGTCTTTGTCGGAGGCTGGCAATATTAAAACAATTGTCCAAGATTCACCGATATCACGAGCGTTATCGACAATTTTGGAATACGCGGTAAAGAGTCACGCATCCGACGTGCATATTGAGCCATTAGAGAAGGCTTTGAAGATTCGCTGCCGAGTTGACGGTGTTTTGCGCGAAATTATGCAGCTTCCAAAGAGTATTGAGCCGGCGTTAGTCAGTCGTATTAAGATTCTTTCCAATCTGAAAATTGACGAGCATCGAATTCCTCAGGATGGTCAATTCGCGGTTAACGTTGCAGGTAAAGAGGTTGATCTTCGTATTGCTATCTCTCCTGTTGTTTGGGGTGAACAGGTGGTTATTCGTCTGCTTGATAAGAGTGGAAGTTCTTTCAATTTGGAAGATATGGGCTACGCTGGGCGCGCGTTAAGAACGATTCGCAAGGGAATTAAGCGGCCAAATGGTATGATTTTGACGTCAGGTCCAACTGGTTCTGGTAAGTCAACGAGCTTATACGCTCTGATTAAAGAAATTAAAGACGATACTGTGAATATTGTGACGCTTGAAGATCCGGTTGAGTATAAGATGGATGGCGTCAATCAGATTCAGGTGAACGCGGAAGTTGGCTTGACGTTTGCTTCTGGACTGCGCTCAATTTTGCGTCAAGACCCAGACATTGTGATGGTTGGTGAGATTCGCGATAATGAAACAGCAAATTTGGCTATTCAGGCGGCTTTAACGGGGCATTTGGTTTTCTCAACACTTCACACCAATTCCGCCGCTGGCGTGCTGCCGCGTCTGTTGGATATGGGGATTGAGCCATTTCTTATAGCTAGCACGGTTAACACAATTATCGGTCAGCGTTTGGTGAGGCGAGTGGCGCGCCGTCGAGATATTTATCAATCGTCACCGCTGGAAACGCAGGCAATCCGTGATGCGGTTGGTGGATTATTGCCGCAAACAAGGGAGCAGGTTGCTCAATACGCGCAAGATTTGGGATATGAAAGTTTGCCGCTAGCGACGCAGGCGTCGTTTGCCTTAGCAAAAGGAAAAGATACGCCGCAAACTCCTCGCGGTTATGCTGGTCGAGCTGGTTTGTATGAGGTCATGGATATCACCGAAGAGATTCAGAATTTGATTGTTAAGCGTGCAACCTCAGCGGAAATCCAGCGAACGGCAATTCAGCAAGGTATGATTACGATGCGTCAAGATGGTTATCTGAAGGCGTTGAACGGAATAACGACAATAGAAGAAGTTAATAGGGTAGCGGCGGATACCGCGTAAAAGGAGGAAATATGAATAATCAAGAATTGCGAATTGAGATTTTGCTGGAAGAAGTCGTTAAGAAGCGTGCTTCGGACCTTCATATTCAAGTTGGTTTGCCGCCAATGCTACGAATTGACGGTTCATTAATGCCGGCCGCCGGAACTCAACCATTGGACGAGCCCGCAGTTGAGAGATTGGTATTTCAGATTCTTGATGAAGATCAGCGACAGATTTTGCTAAAAGATAAGGAATTCGATTTTTCGTTTGCGTTTGGTACACTGGGGCGATTCCGAGTTAACGCCTTCCATGAGCGTGGCAATTTGGCTGCAGCTCTACGTTTGATTCCAAATGAAATTAAGTCGGCGTCTGAACTGGGTATGCCACCGGTTGTTAATACGTTTGCGGATTTTCCTCGCGGTTTGGTGTTGGTCACTGGTCCAACTGGTTCCGGTAAGTCAACGACTTTGGCGGCGCTGGTTGATAAAATTAATTCTGAGCGCTCACAGCATATTATTACTATTGAAGATCCTATCGAGTTTACTCACAAGTCGAAAAAATCAGTGGTAGTTCAGCGTGAAGTTCACTACGACACTTATTCATTCTCTGCGGCTTTGCGCTCGAGCCTTCGCCAAGACCCAGACGTTGTGTTGATTGGTGAGATGCGTGACCTCGAGACGATTTCAGCAGCGATTACAATTGCCGAAACTGGACACTTGGTGTTTGCAACGCTACACACGAACTCCGCAGCGCAATCAATTGACCGTATGATTGACGTGTTCCCGCCACACCAGCAGCCACAGATTCGCGCTCAGCTCAGTAATATTTTGATGGCAATTTGTTCGCAGCGACTTGTGCCAGCTATTGGTGGTGGACGAGTCGTGGCGGCAGAGGTTTTGATTGCTAATCCAGCGGTGCGCAATATTATTCGCGAAGGTAAATCTCACCAATTGGATGCCGTGATTCAGACTGGTGCTGACCAGGGAATGCAGACGATGGATCGAACTTTGGCCAATTTGGTGCAGAACGGTACGATTACGTATGATAGTGCTCGTGAATTTGCTGTCGATTTGACGGAATTTGAGAGGTTGATGAGGGGGTAATAAATGAAAAAATACAATTATGAAGCCAGAGATAGCGCAAGTAACAAAATCGTTAAATCAGTTGTTCAGGCTGATAGTGAAAACGCCGCTGCAAAGCTCTTGACGGCGCAGGGCTTTGTGCCGTTAAAAATTGAATTACAAGACGATAAAACAAATTTCTTTGCGAGGTTTTCTGGTAGAATCACCACTAAGGATAAGGTTGTGTTTACTCGTCAGCTAGCGACCCTCATTGGGGCAGGGTTGCCTTTGGCGCAAAGCCTTCGAACGGTTCAGGAGCAGACTACGAATAAGCGCATGCAGGAAATAGTCCAGGAAATTATCTCTGATGTTGAAGGCGGTAAATCCTTGTCTGATTCGTTCGCAAAGCATCCAGAGGCTTTTAATAAAGTTTATGTAGCTTTGGTTTCGGCTGGTGAGACGTCAGGTACGATGGATGATTCGCTTAAGAGGTTAGCTGCTCAGCAGGAAAAAGACGCTGCTATGATGAGTAAAATTAGAGGCGCTATGATGTATCCGTCAATTGTCTTGGTAGTGATTATCTTAGTTATCGGATTTATGTTGTTCACGGTTGTTCCGCAAGTTGAGGGTCTGTATCGTGACTTAAATAAGGAGCTGCCGCTTGTGACTCTTGTGATGATTAAAACGGCGAACTTTTTTAGTAGTCTTTGGTGGCTTGTTATATTGGCAATGATTATCGGTGGTTATTTCCTAGCACAATATCTGAAAACTGAACAGGGAATTAGGACTAAAGACATCTTTAAGCTCAATGTCCCGCTATTTAAAGGAATGTTTAGGAAGATGTACATGGCTCGATTTGCCAGGACTGGTCAAGTTCTTCTGAGAACTGGCGTGCCAATGCTTGATATGCTTCGTATTACGGCTGACGCTGTTAATAACGTGATTATTAGTGAAAGCATACTTCGCGCATCGGATAAGGTTAAAGGTGGCAAGGCGCTCTCAGCTTCTTTATCTAATGAAGATTATTTCCTAGCAATGGTGCCGCAGATGATTAAAATCGGTGAGCAATCGGGTAAGATTGATGAGATGATGGGCAAGACCGCTCAAGTTTATGAAGATGAGCTTGATGAGGAAATTCACGCTTTGTCGACGGCGATAGAACCAGTCCTAATGGTCTTCTTAGCTATAGTTGCTGGTACGATGGTGTCGGCTATCTTGCTTCCAATATATGGTTTGGTCGGTAATATTAATATTCGCTAGACTGACTTATATTTTTAGTGTATTATAAACGTAAGCATTTTTTGCGTAAATATAGGTAAACCATAGAAAGGTGGGAAATCTAATGACAAAAAACGATAATAAAAAAGGATTTACAATCATCGAGGTTGTTCTAGTCTTGGCTATTGCTGGACTTATCTTTGCGATGGTATTTATCGCATTGCCAGCTTTGCAGCGCAGTCAGCGTGACCAGTCAAGGAAGAACGACGCCTCAACAGTTGCTGCAGCTATTACCAATTGGAACGCAGCTAACCGCAACGGCGGCACATTTAACGAAGAGTCTCTACGCAAGTATGTCGACAAGCTTGATCAATACGACAAATCTTCAGAATTAAAAGTTGCTACACCTGGTGCTTCAATGTCAGTCGCTGGCAATGAAGTCAAGGTTATGCGTGGCAAGAAATGTCCTGCCAGTATGCCAGCTCCATCTGCTGACGATCCAGCAAACATAACTTTGCAAAACGGGTCTTCACGCAACGCAGCAGTTGTAGTTCTGCTGGAGAACAACGGTTCTCAAAAGCAATTGTATTGCCAGGATGTATAATCCATAGATAAATTACGAATCAGCCTCGGTATGGGGCTGATTTTTTTATGGTTTTTTGTTACCATAAGAAGTATGATTAAGTTTGTACTAGTGGGATTTTTAGGGGCTATTTTAGGCAGTTTCGCCGGAGCGCAAATTTGGCGCTTGCGGGCTCGTCAATTGATGGAAGATAAAAAAGCTGGAGAGAAAGTTGACCAAAAGGAATTAAAGAAATTATCTCCATTGATAAAAAAAATTTCCAAAGATAGATCTCGCTGTTTATCTTGCGGACATGAGCTTAAATGGTACGATTTGATTCCTGTGGTAAGTTGGGTCGCTGGATTAGGGCGGTGCAGATATTGCAAAGCATTTATCGGTTGGACGGAAATCTTGCTAGAACTAGTGATGGCTGGATTATTCGTTGCATCCGTGGCTTTTTGGCCTGGATCATTGACGGATATCTGGCAAGTCGCGTTGCTGGTCTTGTGGTTGGCAAGTTTGGTGCTGCTGGCGATTTTATTTGTCTATGACCTCAGATGGCTACTTCTTCCAGATGTAATTAATATTCCGTTTATCATTCTTGGCGCTATTTTTGCGGGAATAAAAGTATGTCTAGCTGGCGATTTCTCAAAAAGCTTGATGACGTTATTTGGGTCGATTGCGATTCTGAGCGGAATATATATGGTGCTATATTTATTCTCGAAATATCGTTACGGGGAAGATAAAACTTGGATCGGTTTTGGTGATGTTAAGCTTGGACTTGGCCTGGGTTTGTTCTTGGGAAACTGGCTTTTGGCGTTTGCTGCGTTGTTCATCGCGAATCTTATCGGCACGCTTCTTGTCTTGCCGTCAATGATGCGAGGAAAATTGCAAGCAACTTCACGGATATGCTTTGGCCCATTGCTTATCGTAGGGTTTTTACTCGCTTGGTTCTTTAGCCGACAAATTTTAGAGTGGGGCTTTCTTATTGTCTAAGTAAAAAGCGCTTATGTTATAATGGAGAAGTGATGGGCAATAAACAAAAAGGTTTTACTATAATTGAAGTGATTTTGTTTGTGGCTATTTCTGGCTTGCTAACCTCTATGTTGATGGTTGGCGTAAGTATGTCAATTAATCGTCAGCAATATCGCGATTCAGTGCAGTCTTATGCTGGTTTTTTGCGAAATGAGTACTCGAAGGTGGTCAATGTTGAGAATGAGCGATCTAAGGGCGCTTGTCCAATTGAAGGTTCTGATGGTCGAGCTGAAACTCTACGTGGCCAATCCGATTGCGTGATTGTCGGTCGCTATATTACCACTGAAGGTTCTCTGGGTTCGACGGACGGCAATCTGTACAAAACTTATCCAGTTTATGCCTATAGGTCAGATAAGGGCAGTGCGTGGACTTATAAACGTGGTGCTGAATCTGATAGATATATCGTTAATTGGCAAGCAAAAACTAGGTTTTCTAACCAAGCCAAGGATAGTGCGTATATTTCTATTTTGATGTACCGCCATCCAGAGACGGGGCAGTTGGATATTAGAACTGACACGAGTCGATTCGGTGACAATTTAACTGATTTCGTCAATAATAAAAATAGTGCTGGAGTTGTACAATCTGCTGGTGAGCAGCGTCAACAGAGGGAGATTTGTGTTTATGATGATGGCTGGCTGCCAGGAGAAAGATTGTCTATTTTTCTACGATCGCATGCAGGTTCTGCTGATGCTGTAGTTATGGGTAATGCGACAGGAGGTTGTGCTGATGCGTAAGTTTAACAGAGGTGACACACTTGTCGAAGTGTTACTTGGAGTAACCATTTTTAGCCTAGTTGCCGTTATTGCATTAGAAACCATGAACCGCGGGATGGCTATTGCTCAGTATTCTTTAGAGACGACATTGGTTCGTCAACAGGTTGACGCTCAGGCTGAAATGCTAAGATATGCGCATGATATGAAAAATGATACTTGGAAGAAATTGGTAGACAATAATTCGGTGAGCGTTTCTGCTGTTAATGACAATGAAGGAAACTTGGGTGTTGAAAAATGTCCTGATGATTTTTCTACGAAAGAGTTTGCATTGGCTGCGACGCCTTCGCTCGCTTCGAAGATTAGTATATTGAACAATCCTGGAGATTATAAAGCGGCAGAAACATACGCGCGGGTTGATAGCGATACTAAAAAAACGTATGGAATATCAGTTAGGTTGGTTAAGCCGAGTACGGCTACTGGAAGCAGGGATAGTAACAAATATGATGCGTACATAAAAGCGTGCTGGATGCCTGTTGGTAGCAAAATGCCGGCGACTATTGGTACGATTGTGAGGTTGTATGATTCGGGGCTATAAAAAAGGATTTACACTTATCGAATTGATGCTCGCTATGAGTTTTATCTCTGTTCTTTTGTTGTCGATTGCTATGGTGGGTATTCAAGCGGGAAAAATGTATAGCAGAGGAATTGTGCTTCGTGATGTTAATCAAGCGGGGCGAGATATTTCAGATACGATTCGACGCGATTTTCTTCAAGCGAATGCCGAAAAGATTGACACTACTGGCTTGAGGGTGCCGAATAATAGCAATTGGTCAACTGGTCGACTTTGTCTTGGCTCTCATTCTTATGTGTGGAATAATCCGAAGTATTTGGACGATCCTAGCCTGTTGGGCGGAAATAGTCTGTTTAAGGTTGATGGTAATCCAGTGAATTTGGTGCGTGTAGTTGATGCGGATAGCGGATTATGCAAAAAAGATACTTCTGGCAAATATCCGGAAACCGTCGATCTTGCAAAATCATCCAATTTGCTCAGGGCTATCAATAGCGGCGATGGTTCAATTGGTGTACACGAAGTTACGTTAGAAAAGGTTACCTCAGATAATTCAAGAGAGGCGCTGTATAAATTGACTTTTACATTGGGGACGAGCAAGATGAGTGAAATAAGAAATTCTTCCTGTAAAGCTCCGACTGAAGATGATAGCAATTTTGAGTTCTGTGCTATAAATAAATTTGAGATGATTGTGAGGACAAATGGGTAAAAATGCGCGACAATCAGGTGCTGTATCTCTTTTTGCGGTCATATTTGGCGCGATGTCGCTGACTATTGTTACTATTGGGTTTATCAAGTTGATGATTATGGATCAGCGACAATCCTCGAATAATGATCTGTCGCAGAGTGCTTATGACGCGGCTTTGGCTGGGGTTGAGGATGCTAAGCGTGTGGTTCGTGCCGCCCAGACGGGCAATATTCAGGCGGCGGGAGTGCTGAATGGTCCAATTAATTGTAATATGATCGCGGCGTCTGGTGTTGTTGGGGGTAGTTCTTCTGGCGAAACTATTATTAAAACTGGTACAGATGCGGGTAAAAAATTTGATCAAGCGTATACTTGTGTAAAAATCACTATGAAATCTCAAGATTTTATATATAAGTCTATTGAGGAAAAATCTCAAATTGTGCCACTACGCGCAACTGGTTCATTCAACAAGATATCTATCGAATGGTATAGGCGCGATGATGAGAGCAATTTGAATGGCGCCAACGCCGCTAATACTGAAATATCCACTTCTGGGGATTTGCCGACGAAAAACAACTGGAATGCTAATTCGCCACAATTGATGCGCGTGCAGCTTATCAATCCAGGATCCACCTTTAATTTAGCGGCTTTAGACTCAACTGGTGTCACTTCTTTCTTGCGGCCAAACGTTTTAAGGTCAGACGTAGCAAGCCAGAATGGTACTGCTGTTTCTGGTAAGATTTCTGATCATCCACGCGCAACTGACGGGAATGAACATAATAATGGAACAAGTGTGGTTTCTTGCAGTAAGACATTCAAGTTTTCTGGCGAATATTCGTGTAAAGCGGTGATTGATGTTGATGAGATTCCAGCTGGTAGCGAAACAGCACTCTTAAGGTTATTGCCTATATATAAAGGTGGTAGTGTGAAGATTTCTCTTCAAAAAACTGACGGAACAATTGTCAATTTTGATGGAGTCCAGCCAATTGTCGATTCCACGGGGCGGGCAAGTGATTTATTTAGAAGAGTTGAAGCTCGATTGCAAATAGGAGATGATTTCGCATATCCTAATAATGCGGTTGAGTTAAAGAATAGTCTATGCAAAGATTTCTCTGTATCTGGCGGCGGATCTGCTACCGCAGGTCGATGTAAGCCATAAGCTAAACTTCTGTATCACTATGGAATCGGTCGTGAATATCTTTCAGGTGTTGGTCGGTAACATGCGTATATACCTGTGTTGTTGATATGTTGCTATGTCCCAGCATTGATTGGACTGAACGCAAGTCTGCACCGTTCATAAGTAGGTCGGTGGCAAAGCTATGGCGCATAGTGTGTGGGCTTACATGTTTTGTGATACCAGCTAATCTAGCATATTGACCAACCATTCTCTGAATACTGCGCGCGCTTAGCCTACGGTAGTCTCCGGAGGTGTTGGGAGTTGCATGGCGCTTGCTATAGCTTAAAAATAGAGCGGGTAGATTATCTGTTCTAACTTCCAGGTATGCCGATATGTGCTCGGCAGCACTTTTTGAAATAAAAACAGGGCGATCCTTTTGTCCTTTTCCTCGCACCATAAATTCGCGCCTCTTTAGGTTTATATGATCTCGGTTTAAATTGACCAATTCTGAAACACGCAGTCCGCTGGAAAATAGTAGCTCAACGATTGCTCGATCTCTCAGTCCAGATTCTGTATCGGTTGGTATTTGATCGATCATACGTAAAATCTCGTCATATTGTAAAAAAGTCACTTGTTTACGGACTACTTTGGGTAATATAATTCTGTCGGCCGCTAGACTTTTGATATTACGACGAGAAAGGTAAGTTAGCAGACCTCGCAATGCAATAAGATGATAACTTTGGGTAATTAAAGACAGTTCTTCGCCAGTGTTGTCATTTTTATAACGGTTTAGCCAGAGGCGATACTGACGTATTAGTTCTGATGTAATTTTATCAACATTTATATCGCCAGCAAAATCAATGAATCTCTCTAGGTATAGTTGATAATTTATGATGGTTTTTTGACTACGCCCACCTTCAACCTCTAGGTGTTCTAAGAAATCAGTTAAAGCTTCTGATATAAACATAATATTTATTCTATCGCTAATGAATATGTTTATCAAATTATTTATTTCTGTTACTATATTAGAAAATAATAAGCAGAGGAGTATCTATGGCAGAAAGCGAAAAAAACTACTGTGGCGTTGAAAGGACATTGATTGTCTTTAAGCCTGACGCAGTTCAACGAGGTATAGTTGGGGAAATTTTACAACGTTTTGAGCGAGTTGGTCTAAAAATAGTTGGTGTAAAAATGACATCACCATCTAGAGACCATTACTACGCTCATTACGAAGACATTGGTAAATTGGCTACTCGTCGAGGTGAGGGAACTTTGAATATAACATTAGATATGATGATGGATGGTCCGGTCATAGCAATGGTGTTAGAGGGCGTTGAAGCTGTTGCTGTTGTTAGGAAGATTGTTGGTCCAACAGAACCTAAGTCAGCTGACATGGGAACAATTCGCGGTGATTACTCACACATTAGTTTTGGCTATGCAGATGAGTGCCAAAAGGGAGTTCCAAATTTGATTCACGCATCCGGCGATTCAGATGAGGCTGTTCGTGAGATCGAGCATTGGTTCAAGCCGGAAGAATTGGTAAATTATCACACATTAAGTGAAAAGTTTACTCGCTAAGCTAGTCTTTCCTGAGAGCTACCGTGGTATAATGGTTGTATGCCTCGGTAGCTCAACTGGATAGAGCAGATCCGTCCTAAGGATAAGGTTGTAGGTTCGACTCCTGCCCGGGGTACCAGATATATGACAGAACAAATTAAAGATAAGCAATTTGATGGGCAGCGTGACGGAGAGCGACTGTTGTTCGTGTTTCGTCGTCACATAATTGCTATGAGAAAAGGATTTTATCTGCTTCTCGGATCAATGACGCTTGGTTCATTGCCTTTTTTAATTTGGCAAGATAATTTGAACCTTTTATGGGTGTTTGTTGGTGGATTTATTTTTGGTTTGATGCTCTTTTTCTATCATTTTCTAATGTGGTTTTATACTTACTATATTGTTACCGATCAGAGGATTCGTCAGATTACTCAGCATGGATTTTTTGGTAAAGATGTCATTGAGCTTAAATTGTCAAAAATTCAGAATATTAGTTATAGTATCCCGGGGTTTAGCGGAGAAATGTTTAAGTTTGGTACAATAGTTATTCAAACTTTTGTCGGAGATCTTGTTATAAAAAACGTAGAACATCCAGATAAGATCTATAATAAATTACAAGACGCAGTGGAAATTTCGACAAAGAAGGAGGATATCAATGAAGAATCTATTGAACCGTAAAGATAAAAAACAGCCAAAGGAGCTACCTAAGAGGATTACAAACGATACAGTAGCTCAGCACCGCGAGAAGGTCTTGGCGGCTGGCCGTAAGCATAAATATCCCATCCAGTACACCAAACGTCGATTGGTGTGGATAACGATGCTCGTTAGTGTCGTTATTCTGATTGTTTTCATTGCTCTTGGTTGGGCACAGTTATATGTCTGGAAAGATACAAGTGATATCGCATATAGGATAACTAAGATTTTACCTCTTCCTGTGGCTAATATTGACGGAGAAAATGCTGAGTATAGTGATTATCTTCTGTATCATCGTAGTTCGTTGGCAGTATTGCAGTCTCAGGGGCAAGCAGATCAAAAGGACAAAGTTAAGTTCTATCAAAATCAGTCTATAAATAAGGCATTGGAGGTAGCATATGCCAAAAAACTTGCGAGAGAAAATAATATTACGGTAGATGATAAAAAGGTTCAAGATCTTATCAAAAAACAACAGGAATCTAGCAAGCTATCACAGTCCGCTTATGAGTCTGTAGTGAAAGACAATCTTCATTGGTCAATGGATGAGCTAAAAACTGCTATGAAATACACTTTGTTAAAACAAGAAGTGTCTTTTAAGATTGATAAAACAGCTAACAACCTAGTGTCTGACATTAAGAAGAGGTTGCAAGAGGGTAAATCCTTAAAGGATATTGCTACGGAAATGGGCGACAAAGTACAGCCGGTATTTGATCTATCCGTCTCTACGGATAATTCTGACGGAGGCCTAACGAAAGCTGCTATGTCATTAGCAAAGGGTAAAATCTCAGGTCCTATAAAGACTCTTTCAGGTGACGGATATTATTTTGTGATGCTTAATAATATTGAAGGCAATACCGTAAATTACTCTTATGTAAAAGTTCCGTTGACTGAATTTAATAACCAGTTTAACTACTTAAAAAATAACAATAAAGTAAAATATTTCATTTCTATCGATAAATAGGCTATCTAGTTTGAAAAAACTCCTATTTTTGCTATAATTTCCTAAGGAGTTTGCCGTTGTAGCTCAGCTGGTAGAGCAGCTCATTCGTAACGAGCAGGTCGCTGGTTCAAGCCCAGTCAACGGCTCCATTTTATGAAAGACACTATAAAGAAATCGATAAAAATTGTTTTTAGCGACAGGACTGTGGCAACTCTTTTGATCGTTAACGTTGTTGTGGCTATTGTTATATCTATATTTTTAGGATCATCAATAAAACATAGCGAGGCTCAGGTTATTACGCGCTACACTACGTATGGTGATGCGAATTTTTATAGGAGCCACTGGTCTAGTCTATTTAGTTATTTTGCCTTGGCGTTTATGATAGTTTTTGGTCACTCTGCACTAAGTGTCAAGTTAATTTCACTAGAGAAACGAAGCTTGGCTATATTTATTTTATGGTTGACGTTGGGTATTTTAGCTATTTTAGCTATTTTAGCCTATTCTATAATTAAAATTGCATCGATAGGATAATACATGGACATTGAAATCCCACTTGGTAAACGAACAAAAAAATATCGTTTTTTTGAGATGCTCCCTGGGATATTGAGCTATGGGGCTATTATTCTTTTGGTTGTTTTGTCTATTTTAAGCCCTGTTCTGGCATCAATTTATTTACTGTCTATAATCCTAGCCGCGTTTGTGAAAGCCATAGCAATTAGCTATAGGGTAATTAGTGGCTATAGTAATATGGAAAAAGCGTCGAGAGTCGACTGGAATAGTCGATTGTCTGATTTGGAAGATCCGAAAGAAGCATACTCTAGACTGAGAGATAATCAATCTAAGGAGTTGTTATATCAACAACATGTAGACAATCTAAGATTTATGTCTGCTGCAGAAGACGGGTACTATCCTAAACCTAGTAATATTTACAACGCTCTTATTATGCCTGCATACAACGAGAGTATAGAAGTGATTGAGCCTGCTCTTAAATCAGTTTTAGATACAACATATGATAAGAAGCGTCTGATTGTGGTTTTTGCATACGAAGAGCGTGGCGGTGTTGATATTGATACAACAGCCAAAATACTGAAAAAGAAATACAGCAAGTACTTTCATTCTTTCCATATTGTAAAACATCCAAAAGATCTGCCAAATGAAGTAGTTGGTAAAGGCGGAAACATCACGTATGCAGGCAAATGGCTGGAGCAATATTTACAACAGGAAGAAATAGCTTTTTCTGATGTTATTGTTACAACAATGGACTGTGATAATAAGCCGCATAAGTATTATTTTGATTATGTGACATATGAGTATATTACTCATGAAGACAGAAAACATTTATCGTTCCAGCCTATATGTTTGTTTACTAATAATATATGGGATGTTCCTGCGCCAATGCGAGTAGTAGCAACAGGGAATTCATTTTGGAATATTATAAGCTCCATGCGTCCATATTCTTTACGTAATTTTGCATCACATTCGCAGCCAATGAACGCTCTCGTTGAGATGAACTTTTGGAGTACGCGAACAATTGTTGAAGACGGGCACCAGTACTGGAGAAGCTATTTCTATTTTGATGGCAATTACGAAGTTGTGCCAATTTTTGTACCGATTTATCAGGATGCGGTATTGTCTAATGGATATAAAAAGACACTGAAGGCGCAGTTTGTTCAGTTGCGTCGTTGGAGCTACGGGGCTTCAGATGTGGCATACGTTGGTAATAACGTATTCAATAAAAATAGAACAGTAAAATTTTGGCCTAGTCTAGCCAGGTTTATAAGGTTGTTAGATGGACATGTAACGCAGGCCTGTATTGCCCTAATTGTTGCTTTTGGCGGGTGGGCGCCGCTTGTGCTGAATGGTGAGGCTGCTCGTAGTGTTGCCGCACATCAACTGCCAGATACGGTTAGCTTAATACAACAGATAGCTATGGTAGGCATTCTGGTTTCAATTTTCGTATCATTTAAACTTCTGCCTCCGCGCCCAGAAAGATATAAAAAGAGTAGGAATATATTAATGGTCCTGCAATGGGCTCTGATGCCTGTAATTGCTATAGTATATAGCTCAATGGCCTCGTATAATGCCCAGACTCATCTTTTGCTTGGTAAATATCTTGATAAGTTTGACGTGACAGAGAAGACTACTGTAGAGATGAATGATCAGAGTCGTGCTCAGAATAAGAAAAAGAAGGACGACCACGACGCCTCTTCCTCTGGGGAGTAATAAGATCATGTTGTGCTGCGTATTGTAGTGCGGCTATTTGGTCGAAATTCTGTAATGTTGAGTGGGCTATTTCGGCGATGTGTTGAGATGATATTGCGGGTTTGTTTTGTAAAAGTATCAACTTATCTTGTATAGTATTGGCCAAGTCATAGCTATATGAGCCTGCTAATTTTTCGTTATGATTAAAACTTCGTGCAATACTAAGTATCAGTTTTCCTATAGAAAAATTATTTTTCTTGCCATCTTGTGATGTGACAACGAGGGAAATCGCAGGCTTTTCGTAGGTTGTAAAAGAATAACCGCATTGGTCGCATATATGTCTACGCCAGGTTATTGGGTATTTTTTATTTTGACGAGAATTTGTTACGTGGGTTTTTTCGTGAAAACATTTTATGCATATCATATCAATATATTGACATACAACTATAAAAAAATCCAGTGGAAAAGTACTGTGTAAAATAAAAATCGCCTCGTCATAGAGGCGATTACTTTGTAAATCTGGGAACTTAATTAAGTATAGATCTTTCTTCGTTGATCTTCTTGTTATATTCGTAGTGAATTTTTGCCTTACTCAATAAAGAACAGTGTTGTGCTTTTTTTGTGCCTGAACGAGGCGAGTCATGCTTACTCATGCTTTAAATTCTAACATACTTATTGAATAAAGTCAAGGTACACACGGAAAACATGTAGGATTGATCATTTTTCGTTGCATTAACTAAATTCTATTTATAAAAAGCCCCGTCTACTATCGACGAGGCTTATGTATCACATCTGGTGGGCAATAGAGGATTCGAACCTCTCACCTCTTCAACGTCAATGGAATACTCTGTAAAAGTTACTAACTACATATATAATAACACATTTAAGTCATAACTGAATCATAAATATGTTGTAATTTTGTATTCGTATAGTGTGTATAAATACGCGTCGTATCCAAACTCTGATGACCCAGTAGATCCGAAATATAGCATAATTCAATACCTTTATCTAAAAGCATTGTAGCAAACGAATGGCGAATAGTATGAGGGGTTACGTTAATAAAGTCTGAATTATCGCAAATAGATTCAAATATACGACGAACACCACCAGTAGTAAGACGAGATCGATCGCCTTGATGAGAAATAAAGAGGGCAGAGTTGTCATCAGTGCGACAAGCTAAATAATTATTTATAGCGTCTTCAGTGGCTTCATCAATAAAAACGACCCGAGGATTCTTACTCTTTCCGATGACCGTAAATTTCCGATGACGAATACTATTGCGATTCAAGGATACTAACTCAGAAACACGAATACCCGATGCGGCCAACAAACGCAATATTGCAATGTTGCGCAATCGATTCATAGATCCATATCCTCTACATTGACGAGAGGCAACAGAAATAAAATCCTCAATCTCCTCTGGTAATAAGTATTGAATAATATACTTCTCACGCTTAGGAACAACTAATTCTTCATAATCCATAACATCAAATCCTCTCCTTGCGGCCATCTTTAAAACCATACGAATGCAAGAGATAGCATTACGAACGGTATTAGATCTCCATCGAGATGAAACAAAGTTGTGCCAATCTCTAAAATCCGAAAAAGATAAACTTTCAATATCCACATCTCCAAAAAATGAGATCAAGGACTTACTAATATTTAAATAACTAGATTCAGTATTAATAGACTTACCAGCCCTTAATACATAATCGCAAATATAAAGCTTAAAAGCTTCAGATATCTTCATAAAAAAACACTTTCTACCCTCCAATTTATGTTATATAATGCACCTATAGATAAAACTAAATAAAAAGGAAAAAAATGGATCTAACACAATTACCGCTAGAAACTATAATAGTAATATTTATCGTATTCTTATGTATGATAATTATGATGATAGCTTCATTCTGTACAGTAGGAATCTACAATAAAACTATAGAGATAAAGAAAATTATAGAAGACTATCTAAAAACAAAAAATTAAGGCGGAAGAGGGAGAGTCTGTTTAAATATCGTAGGTAATGATGCTTGACGAAATCTGACACTAATAGGAATAGCAGATAACGAAGTAGATACATCTCTATCGATCAATAAATCATAAATAGAATCAATGGCTGAATCACGTTTAAACTGATAAACAGATATATCATACTTATCAGAAGAAAAGACCAAATTGTCATCAAAAATATATGGATCCAAACCTAATTCAGATAATGATTCATAACGCTTTACAGGCTTGTGCAGATTCTTAGAGGCCCAGTAGCGACGTTTATTGAATCGATTGATCATATCCTTAGTAATATACTTAGTAAGATACGCTGCGGCCTTAGTTTGATCATCGTCAAGCTTCTGAGCGTTAGTAAAGCCAGCAGTAAAACCTGTAAGGTTATAGACGCGTTTACCATTCTGAAAAACATTAGTAGATTTTAATTCAGCATTATAATCACGAATCAGAGCGTGAAAATGAATAGCACCGTCTTTATGAAATTCAGGAACAATTACATATGCAAAATTAGGAGAATGCTTTTTCTGGCGATTAAGCCAATACTTCATAATATTCGATGTAGATTCTATAGAATACCTATCAACCTTCTTAGGATTGAAAGTAAAGGTAACAAAATAGGAAAAATTATTAGATAAAGCATAATCGAAAATAGTAGTACGAGTACGACGAAGTGACTCTTCAATAGCTTTATCTGATGGCTTCTCAGAATCCCTATTAGGCTTATGACCCAATCTGGGTCGTGGAATAACTAAGGGATTGTTAAAAATAGTAACTTTATACATATTATTAGGGTATTCCTTTGTAATGTGTTCAATTACAGTTAAAGATTGATTCATAAAACATACCCCCAATATGTTATTTTTTACGTGTTGTTTACCTCTGTAAACGCTTGTTAAGTGTTGGGTTATCGAGTAGCCCTACGGGCGGGAACCTATAGACACCGCCCGGACGCGAAAAGCCAACTTTTCGCGCCGATCAGAGAGTCGCTTCTACCTGGAAAACACCCCCTTTCGCCTTTTAAGGGGAACAGCAAGTTTCTTCACCGTGACAGTAGGTTGTGAGGCGAGATAGACGCCGTCAGCCTGAGAGCCAGTAAATACAACCTGATTGGTATCGTATGAATCGCGCAACGCTTGCGACTGGAAGAAGAATCCCATTTTAAGAGGACGCGATCCGTCGATACGCCTGCCATTATTATCAAACTCCAGCTTCTTAGCGATAAATGCCCAGTAAACCGTAAAAATAGGGCCAGCAGACAAGCCGAATGGAAGAGCGAAAGACTTGCATTTAAAGGCAATATCCGAACGACGACGCACGGCCTTTACCAATTGATCGTAATCTTGAGAAGTAACGAGGTGGATCCGCTTCTGTTTACGATTCTGAGCTGCTTGATGTATAACCCAGGGCGGAACATTACGAGAATCCTGGTTAGAGAAATAATTTTGATATTCATCAGTAATAACTATCACACCATACTTGCCATTACGAACACACTGATTAACAAGAGCATATTCTTCTAAAGAAGAATAATAAATATAACTAGAAACAGTATCGATCTCACGAGAGAGGATAGACTTTAATTTATCTAAAGATCCGTCGAATCTAAGAGCGGTACGATCTTTTAATATAATATTAGAAACAATGATAGCTTTTGGATATCGTTTTGCGATCTTCTTATAAAAATGAATTAGAGTTATAGTCTTGCCGTCGCCTTGTTCACCAAAAAACGTCTGAATACCTGAAGGCTGAAAATAATCCGGATCTTTGCGATTACGTCTATTTTCTCTAATAGCTTCTTTATCAAAATTAAAAGACTTAGAAACGAATGGTAGAATATTAGGCATTAATGACCCCTCACTTTGTTATAAAACCAAAGAACAGGACGTATTGCTATAAAGACAGTAATACTAGTAACAATCATAACGAGCATTGTAGCGAAGAACGTATCACCTATATAATTTCTCAGAACAACAATCGGAAAGGCAAAATAAGGAACAACATTATTAATAGCATTAAGAAAAACTAATGGAGCAGCAGGAATAAGAATAAGAGATAAAATAAACTTAATGATAACGACTATAAACGATAAAATAAACATTACTATCATATGCTAATCTTTATCCTTTCTAAACTTCTGCCACTCACCAGTCTCACCAGTACGATCATCATACCAACGAGCAGTCATAGTACTATCTTCTTCCTCTTCATAATCCTCGACATAAATACCGAAGAATCGATTGGCCAATCTGTAACAAGTCCACAAGAAACCTATAGCTATACCACCTTGTAAGATAGTTTGCATAAATGACCAAACAGCAGGCAATTGATAACGCCAGCGACATAATTCGACATTAGCAGTAGAACCAAAAACAGTAAGCGAAACAGCACAAGTACTATTATTAGAGTTCATAGCTTCAACAGTAGTAAACATACCTTTTATAAAAGTAAACGGCAAGGCTAAGAAACCTAATCGATCAATAATAGTATTCAATAAATCATTCCATAACAACTGTAGATCTTCAATTTTTGGAAAAATTATACTAAAAATAAAATCTGTAAAAAACCAAACAAAGGAATTACGTATAGCACAAGCTATAGAGCCGAATGAAGGAATCTTCAATCCGTTGAAATTATAGTCATACTGAGAACAGTCTTCATATTTCGGCTTATCTCGCTTCTCATCACAAAAACCTTCAAGACAGACAGAATCGACAGTAGAGCCAGAATGCTTCTGACCGTCAACATTAATATACATATAACGTTGCTTATACTTTACATACTCACTATCCTGCGGAAGTGCATTTATACAATAATCAGGAGTCGCAGAGCCTTCACCATAAGAATAACAAGCCCTAGCAGAATAACCAGCAGAAATAGTATATTCATCATAACTAGGCAAATCAACAGAGAAACTATCACCAGGATTAATAACTCGTTGATGGACAACATCACCACCGCGACGTTTCTGTACAGTAAAGACCAATTGATAAGTATTATCGACCAAACGCCAACCGCCCTTAGTGTAATCAGAAAAAGCGTCAAGAGTTATTCGATCACGATCTTTTAAATGTTTTATTGAAATTTTCTTATCGACAACATTATATTCAAAATCTGGTAGGATCTCATCTTGAAGAGACTTAGGAATTTTGATATTACGATCCTTAAGAATAGAGCTTAGTTCATAATCAGGAGTAGACAAGAAAGTTTCAATAAGACCTGGTGGTTTTGAATAAGAATTAGAAAGTACTAGAGGGGTGTTATCACCCACTAAAGAAGCATCACAAACAACCCTAAAGTGACCAGAAGAAGGCATAGTCAAAATCAATTGCTTAAAGCCATACTTTGAAAAGTGATATCCGTAATATTCATCATAACGAAGAATCTGTTTCGGAGCTTTGGATTCGGTCCAATAAAGACGAACATAACGCTCATCATGACCATTACCACCATAATAATGATTAAGAACAATCCAATCACCATTACCGTAAACAGCTTTCTTATAAGATTTTTCAGCATCAGCTCGAGAAATAAAGCGACTACAGGAGTAAGGCCACTCGACATCTTTTCTAGTGAAGAAATATGAATAAAATAGAGTACTTACATCAACAGAAGATTTGTCGTACTGTAATAATAGTTTCTTAGTAATACGAAAATCGGGAATCTGAGGAGTAGAACCCTGAGCAAAAACTGAATTAAAGGGAGATAAAACAGAATATCCAAAAATCAAAAGAGAAGACAAAGCATAAAATACTCTCTTATTTATTTTCATCTTTAAGATTCTTCCTTAAATAAGTCTGATATTCTTTTTCTTCATCGATCGAAAAAACAACTATAACCAATAAAAAAATGGAGAATAAAGCGAACAACATCATCATTTTTTATTATTCCTATTCTTAAACAAATCAGTATAGATAAAATAAACACAAAAGCCTAAAGCGAAAAAAGTAATAAAATTATAGATCAGGCCAACAATATCACTAGAATTCATTATTTATCACCTCCAGAATACGAAATTCGTCGAATTAAATACCAACAAATGAATGAAGAGAATAGAATTACGAAGAATTTTACAAGAAATTTATCTAAGATTGTTTGTAAGTCTGTAGACGACATATAAAGAATCCTTTATCTCGAATTAGTAACTGAATAGAGAGACTTGAAGACAATATCTAAAACAATCTTTACTCCAGCACCGACAGCGACGATCGCCAAAAGAGAAGAAAAATTAGCAGATAGAGTCTGAGTTATCAATTGTACAATCTCTATAGTTTTCATATGTTTAATAAGCAAGGTACGGGATATACGTGTGGTGGGAGTCGTATACCCCGCGAACTACTAGAAACGACCTTTAAGACCACGATTGCCGAAACTGCGGAACAATTTCAGACCAACACCAAAGCCGATCAAAATTGCAAGAGCAGGCCAGTTTTGAGTAAAGTACCCGATAACTGTCGTAATGATGCTAGTAGCGTCAGCTGCTTCAATAAGCTTCATAACTTGCTTTAATCCTTTCTTGTAGCTTTTAATTATTCAATATAACACTGAGTTACCAGCCCGCTACAATGGCAACTCTGGCTGCTTTTATCTTGACATTTAACTTGCTTTTAAGCGCAAGCACCAAAAATATAAAGCCCTACAATTAAAGTAGAGCCTCCTTAGCAACTGATGACTCTATAAGAGCTAACTGTTCAGCAGAGAGAAAGATAGTCTGTTTGTACGTCTTCTCATTAGACATAATCCAGTCAATATTCAATACGCTATATGGTTTATTGTCTTTTTTTGAAATACGTTCCTCTACATATGCACGAGAAATGTGAGATATGATGTTATCTGAGTTTGTGGCTGTCATTTTCTATACTCCTTTACGACATTAAAATAACTCTTCATCAGTAACTGATAAAGAGTTATACAATCGTCGTATCTGGTGGGCAATAGAGGATTCGAACCTCTCACCTCTTCAACGTCAATGAAGCGCTCTAGCCAAATGAGCTAATCGCCCAGATATAATAATATTATCATAACAGATGCCTACTATCAAGGAGCGTGGTATAATATTGATATGAGTGAAGAAGAACTAAAATCTATGAGACACAGCCTAGCGCATATTATGGCGCAGGCTATTCAGCATTTATGGCCTCAGGCGAAGTTTGGTGTGGGGCCGGCTATCGATAATGGTTTTTATTATGATGTTTATCTTGACAACGGGACAATTTCTGAAGCTGACCTTCCGAAGATAGAAGAGGAGATGCGAAAGATTGTAGCAGCTAATTATCCGTTTGAGAGGCGCGATGTGTCGGTAGAAGAGGCTATTGATTGGGCTATAAGTGGAAATCAGTCATTTAAGGTGGAGCTACTGAACGACCTTAAACGATCCGGTACTACAATTGCTAGTGAATTGGCTGGAGAAAAAATGGGATCTGTGTCTGATGGCGATAGTAAAGTCGAGACTGTTTCTTTGTATTCTCAGGGTGATTACACTGATTTGTGTAGGGGTGGACATGTGGATAGTACTGGAAAAGTTGGCGCATTTCAGCTTACTAAGACGGCTGGAGCGTATTGGCGAGGCAATGAGAACAATCCACAAATGCAGCGAATATATGGTGTAGCGTTTGCTACGCAGGAAGAGCTGGATGAATATCTTAATAGGTTGGAAATTGCAAAACAACGAGATCATCGCAAGTTAGGCAAGGAACTTGATCTATATACGACCTCTTCTCTGGTAGGGATTGGTTTACCTTTGTTTACTCCTCGAGGTACGATTTTACGAGATATAGTGGCTCAATATTCGAACCAGCTGAGACAGAAGTTTGGCTTTGAAAAGGTCTGGACTCCTCATATTACGAAAAAAGATTTATATGAAACATCGGGACATTGGGCTAAGTTTGGAGAGGAATTATTTTTAGTTAAGAGTCAAGAAACTAGTGACGAGATGGCTCTTAAGCCTATGAACTGTCCGCATCATACGCAAATTTTTGCCTCACGACCGCGAAGCTATCGTGATATGCCGGTAAGATACTTGGAGACGACAACAGATTATCGTGACGAAAAAACTGGTGAGTTAGGCGGGTTAAATCGTGTGCGCTCATTAACTCAGGATGATAGCCATATATTTTGTCGTACTGATCAGATTGAGGAGGAGATTAATAATTTATTATCTGCCGCTCGTGAGCTGTATGGATCGATCGATATGAAGCTCAGGGTTAGATTAAGCTATCGTGACGAGTCTGATTCGTATTTAGGCGACCTTGGCTTATGGGGTTCCGCACAGAACCAGTTAAAATCTGCTGTTGAGAAAGTAGGCTTGGATTATTTTGAACAAGAGGGTGAGGCGGCATTTTATGGTCCAAAGATTGACTTTATGGCAACGGATGCAATCGGCCGCGAACATCAAGTTGCAACTGTGCAGCTAGATTTCGTGCAACCACAAAGGTTCGGTTTGGAGTATGCGGATGCTGATGGCAATTTTACAACACCAGTTATGATTCACTGCGCCTTATTGGGTTCAATTGAGCGATTCTTAAGTGTGTTTATAGAGCATACTGGCGGATGGTTTCCGTTTTGGGCGGCTCCAGAACAGGTTCGTGTTTTGACAATTAACGACACAGTGCTAGAGTATGTTGATAAAATAACAACCATATTATCAGACATTACCCTCATGAAGCCAGTTAGATATAACGATGTAAGATTTACAATAGATTCTAGAAATGAATCATTAGGTAAGAAGATTAGGGAAGCTACCTCTATGAAGATACCTGTTCAACTTATCGTAGGGCCAAAGGATATGGAAGCTAACGAGGTTAGTGTTCGCACGCAATCTGGCGAAGAAAAAATATCGTTGGAGCAGCTTGCTGAGTATATAAAATCTTTGTAGGGTTGAGCTAATTGGATAGGTTTATAAAATTGGATAATGGTATTGATGAAGATCACCTACCACTAATTGCAATCGTTGGTCCTACTGCTAGCGGCAAAACATCATTAGCTATACAGTTGGCAAAGAAGTATAGAGGAGAGATAATTTGTGCTGACAGTAGAACTGTCTATCGTGGTATGAATATCGGGACAGCTAAGCCTTCTTTGGGTGAACAGCAAGGAGTGTCTCATTGGGGTCTTGACTTAGTAGATCCAGGAGATTCTTTCAGTGTATCGCAATTTAAGGACTATGCCTGTCAAAAGATTAAAGAAATCCGAAGTCGAGGAAATATTCCATTTCTTGTCGGTGGAACAGGGTTGTATATTGATTCTGTTATATTTGATTTTCAGTTTGGAGTTAAATACAGCAAAGAAAAGAGAGCTAACTTACAAGAAATGACGATATCTGAGCTTCAACAATACTGCGTCAATCACGATGTAGCCTTGCCGGAGAATAGTAAAAATAAAAGATATCTAATTAGGGCTATTGAGCGAGCTGGTAAAAAGTCATCTGGATTGGAAGTGCCGTTGAGTAATACCATCGTTGTCGGAATTACTACAGATAAACAACTATTAAAACAGAGGATTACAGATAGAGCAAAAAAAATGTTCAAAGATGGTGTTGTAGAAGAGACAATAGAATTAGCTAATAGCACCGGGTGGTGTAATGAGGCTATGACGGGTAATGTTTATCCTATTATTAAGAAATTAATCGAGAAAGAGATAGACGAAGATCAGGCTGTTCGGGAGTTTATTGTTAGTGATGTAAACTTAGTAAAACGTCAGTTGACGTGGTTTAGACGAAACTCATTTATTGAATGGGGAGATGTTCACTCGTGTGAACAATATTTATCTCGAGTATTAGATAGTAAGTAAAAAATATGTTACAATTATAGTACAATGATTGATTCATTATTTGGTTCAAAAACTAGGGTAAAATTATTACATCTTTTTCTGAATAATCCAGAAAAATCATTTTATGTGAGGGAAATTACTAGGATGATCGATGAGCAGATAAACTCCGTCCGTCGAGAGCTAGCTAATATGGTGTCTGTCGGCATAGTGCAACAGGACGCTATTGATAATAAGTTATACTATAGCGTAAATGAGGATTATCCGTATATCAAGCCGCTTGCGGCTATATTCTCAGATAAAAATACAGAAGGCGGCATGGGTACTGCGAGTGGCGTTTCCTGGAAAGATTCTTTAGGAAGAATGAGGGGTCTAAGGTTGGCTATTATTTCGGGAAAATTAGTGGTCGGATCAAGCTCTTCTGTTGACCTGCTATTAATTGGTGATGATATGTCTGCTATAACTATAAAAAATCTTGTTAAAAAAATCGAAAAAGATAGAAAAATAGAGATAAATTATGCCGTAATATCTTATGATGATTTCTATTATAGGATGAGTGTCAAAGATAGGTTTATAATGGATATTATAAGAAATAAGCACTCCGTATTAGTAGATACGGAAAATATAATGAGAAAGGAGTAGGTATGTTTGAAATAGAGTATAAAGGAGCAAATGCTGTTATTATTACCACAAAGAAACTTCGTGTGGTATTTGATCCGAATTTAGAGATTGTCGGAGGAAAAAATGTTTCTGTGAGTAATGACGTAGAAGCGGTCACGGAGGATCGGTTTGCTGTTGTGGATTCTACACCAAGACTACTATTTTCGGGTCCAGGTGAATATGAAGTCGGAGACATCTCATTACTAGGAATTCCAGCGCGCCGACATATCGACGCTGCAGATGATGTTAAAAAATCTACAATATATAAAATTACGATTGGTGAAGCTAAGGGGGTGGTTGTTGGTAATATTGAGAGTAAGCTAACTGATGATCAGCTCGAAGATATAGGTGTTGTTGATTTTGCAATATTACCTGTCGGTGGAAATGGGTATACATTAGACGCAATGGGAGCAACTTCAATAATTCGTCAATTGGATCCTAAGGTGGTGATTCCGGTGCATTACAATGACGCTACTTTGCATTATGAAGTCCCACAGGATGGTGTGGATGAGTTTGTAAAAAATCTAGGAGCTCCAGTTGTTGAGGCTGGTCCAAAGTGGAAGCTAAAGAAAATAACGGATATGCCAGATAATTTAACAGTTGTTCAGATATCGAAAAGCTAGGGTCTTCTCGTTGAATTAAAAATAACTCCGATAATACAATCGGAGTTATTTTATTAAAATTTGATTTAGCAATTACTTATTAGTAGTTGCGCTCAAAATACCTTTTTTCTTCAGGGTGCGAATAGCTTTTGTGCTTAAAGTCATGGTAATTTTTTGACCGTCAACAACAAAAGTCTTCTTCTGAAGGTTTGGTTTGAAAACACGCTTAGTGCGGCGTAGGGAGAAGCTGACGTTGTTGCCAAATTGCTTGCCTTTGCCTGTTAAATCACATCGTGATGCCATTTCCACTCTCTTTACTTTATTATTAATAACAATCCTTATTATTGTAGCGACATTTGTGTAATTAGTCAAGATTACGTATTGATGCTATAATAACACTTATGATTTTAGAAATAATAATAGTTTTGACTGTCATATTGCTGTCTATGACCATTCACGAGGCCATGCACGCTTTTATGGGGTATGCACTGGGCGATAATACTGCAAAAGAAGAGGGGAGGTTGACACTTAATCCCATAAGACATATCGATCCGGTGATGACTATTTTGCTTCCTTTGATTATGGTAGTGTTGCATGCTCCAGTTTTCGGAGGGGCTAAGCCTGTTCCGTTTAATCCAAATAGAGTCCGTTTTGGCGATTGGGGAGCGGCTCTTGTTGCTCTTTCTGGCCCAATTACTAATTTAGTAATCGCCTTTATCGCGTTTGGCGTCGGAGCGTTTAGTGGCGTTATTAATAGTGTTGGGGCGGTACAGCCTACGATATTTGGACTGATTATTTCTACTGCTGTATCGGTGAATCTGGGTTTTTTTGTTTTTAATATGCTACCAATTCCGCCTCTGGACGGATCTAGAATATTATACGCCGTAGCGCCAGACGGTGTCAGAGGTGTTATGCAAAAAATTGAGCAAAACGGCGTTCTTTTGGTGATGATTATAGTTGTGTTGTTTTCTGATGTAATCGGACAAGTTATGTCGGGCTGCATTCGGGCAATTTTGCGTGTATTTATGAATATATTTGGTGTATAATAGGAGTATACCCTGGATTTATCCGTGGGCGCGTATGATTTTCCTAACATCATATGATAGGGAGCTTTAATGATTTATTGTCGTGGCAATAAGTTGCGAGCACCCACCTTGCATTTATGCGGGGAATATCTAGCGCCCACAGACAAGTCTAGGGTTTAGTGCTATAATATATCATGTAGTCTGTTAGGTAATCGCTTAAGTTATACTTAAGAGGAAAGTCCGGGCAGCGAAGGATACGACAGTCGTTAACGGCGACCGGAGGCAACTCTAGGGAAAGTGCCACAGAAACGAAACTACCTTCGTATTTTATATACGAGGGAAAAGGTGAAACGAGTGGGGTAAGAGCCCACAGTCGTCTATGGCGACATAGATGAGAGGTAAACCCTGTCGGCTGCAAGGAGATTTGCAAATAGGATTATCCGTCCGCAGATCGATAACCGCTTGATTTGTTTGGCAACAAGCAAACTAGATAGATGATTGCCCTAGACAGAACCCGGCTTATAGGCAGACTATGAATAAAACACCCTGCATAATGTCAGGGTGTTTTATATTGGTAGATTTGTCCTACTATAGGCTTGCTTTTACTATTTCAGCGAAAGCTTTTGGCTCGTTAACTGCCAATTCTGCTAATATTTTTCTATCAATCTCAATGTTTTTAGATTTCATAGAAGATATAAGCTTGCCGTAAGTTGTGCCTTCTTGTCGAGCAGCTGCATTGATTCGGGTAATCCATAGACCGCGTAGATCGCGCTTCTTGTTTCGGCGATCGCGGTAGGCGTACTGTAGAGCTCTAATAACACCTTGTTTTGCAAGACGAAAACTTCTGGTGCGATTATGCTGCATTCCCTCAGCTGCTTTTAAGATTTTTTTGTGCTTAGCGCGTGCGGCAACTCCTCGTTTTACTCGCATAACTATACTCCCATTGCTCGACGGGCGTTCTTAGCCATCGAACCAGTTACTGTTGCTGTTGTGTTGATTGCGCGCTTACGACTTTTTGACTTTTTAGCCAACAAGTGGCCGCCAAATGCGCGCTGGCGGGTCAATTTTCCGGTGCTGGTCAGCTTGATACGCTTCGCAGTGCCTTTGTGGGTCTTTAGCTTTGGCATTATTTACTCCTTATTACTACGCTCAGATTGCGACCAGCCATCTGAGGTTTTTGCTCTAATATTGCGTCCTCACTAAGGTGTTCCATGATTTTGTCGATCAATTCGTAGCCGATCTCTTTATGGGCCATTTCGCGACCTTTGTAGACCACTTGTATGCGAACTTTATGTCCGCCTTCTAAAAATTTACGGATCTTCTTCAGCTTGACCTCTAGGTCTCCAGCCCCTATCTTTAGACCAAAGCGCATCTGCTTTAGGTCTCCAGATTTGGCTTGGCGCCGATTCTTCTGTTGATCCTTCATTTTTTGGTACTGGTATTTACCCCAGTCAATGATTTTAGCAACTGGCGGATTGGCTCCCGGTGATATTTCAACTAGGTCAAGATTCATGTCGTTGGCCTTACTTAAAGCCTCTTTAAGTGACATGATTCCTAGCTGCTCGCCATCAGGACCAATTATCCGCAGTTCTCTTGCACGGATTGCTCCGTTGATACGGATTGACTTATTAATCTCTGGCTCTCCTTTTTTGAAGCAATTTTAGATTAACTCAGTTGCTATTGTAACAGAGATGTCTGTTATTTTCAAGGATAATAATTAACCTATGTTAATCTGTCTGTATTGTAGGCTTTCTGCTATGTGCGGAACTTCTATAGACGCGGATCCTTCTAAATCTGCGATAGTGCGAGAAACTTTTATGACCTTAAAGTAGCTGCGAGTGCTTAAATCTAGTTTTTTGGCTGCGTTCGTCAAGAAGGTTTTTGCAGATTCTGATATTGATGTGATTTTATCAACACCATTACTTGGAATGTCATTGTTGTATTTGTAACTACACTTATATCTGTCTCTTTGAACAGAGTAGGCTTTATGTATCTCAGATAAAAATGTCTCTTGTTGCGATTTTGTCGACATTTTATTATTTAATAATTTTTCATGGGGGACTCGTGAAACCGATACCGTTAGGTCTATTCGATCGAGTAGCGGTCCCGATAATCTTTTTTGGTAATTTAGAATCTGATTTTGTGAGCATATGCAAGTTTTTTCTGGATCTCCAAGAAATCCACAAGGACAAGGATTCATTGTGGCTACTAATAAGAAATTGGCAGGGAAGTTGAATTTACCATTTGCACGGCTGACGGTAATTTCGTGATCCTCTAAGGGTTGACGAAGTGATTCAAGCACAGTGCGCGGATATTCGAGTAACTCATCAAGAAATAGGACACCCCTATGAGCCAAACTGATTTCTCCTGGCTGCACTTTCGATCCTCCGCCAATAATAGAGGCTCTACTTGCGGTGTGGTGCGGCGACCTGAATGGTCTATCTATTATGGGATTATTTATTATAGTGTGTTCTCCAAGACTGTGAAGTTTTGTCACTTCTACTATCTCATCCTCTGATAGGGCTGGTAATAGATTCTTCAAAGATTTTGCCAACATAGTTTTTCCTGACCCTGGAGGGCCGGACAATAAAATATTATGTCTTCCGGCAACGGCTATTTGAATAGCTCTTTTTGCTTGCTCTTGTCCGTAGATGTCGTCGATGGTTGGAACGTTTTTATGATTGTGAGATACATTTTTTATTGATGATCTGTCTATTGGCTTAATAATCTTTTCTTTTTTGAGATGTAAGAAGAGTGATTTTAGGTTTTCTACTGGAAATACATCAACTCCAGTCACTAGCGCTGCCTGTTCGGCGTTTTGGGCTGGCACGTATACCGATTTAATTTTTTGGTTTTTGGCTACTTCGGCTGTAATAATTGCTGATCGTATTGGACGTAGGCTGCCGTCTAGCGCCAATTCTCCCGCAAAAACCGCATTACTTACGTCGCTTTGGTTGAGTGCGCTGCTGATGCATAAAATAGATAAGGCGATGGGGAGATCGAAGTGAGATCCGTCTTTTGGTAGTTCTGCTGGTGCTAAGTTGATAATTATTTTTCCTTTCGGAAAATCTAGGGAAGAGTTTTTTATTGCGCTACGCACTCGATCTCTGGATTCATCGATGGCCTTATTGCCCATTCCGACAATTTGTAGGTTAGGAAGTCCCTTTGACATATCTCCCTCAACTTCGATGATTTGCCCGCTAAATCCGTAGGGTGTAGCTGAAATAACTCTACTAATCATGAATCTATTAAAACATAAGCATGTAGATTTTTGAATTAGATAGAGATATAATATGAATCGGTATGTGGGGCTGATATAGCTTTCGACAATTGGACCTTATCATGACATTCTGCGAGCCGACGATACGCGTAACGTATATTTTTAGATGCAAAAAACTTTGCAAGCAAAGTTGCGGGCCTATTCCAGGTTCGTGCTTTCGCACCAGCTGTAGCGTAATTTTCTATAGCCATCTTGTCACACAGGCAACATAGTGTGGACGAGGTGTTATATTTATGTTGCTCGCTGTGATTCTGGAAGTAGCAGACTCATGGGACTTTTTCTACGTAACGTAGCTCGGTATTTTTGGCTTATTTTTAAGTCGAGTGGCGTTATAAATTAAATTGAAATAAGACTATGCTTGTAGACGAATATCATGATACCAGTTGGACCCGGGGGCAGTACCCGGCAGCTCCACCAGATAGATTAGATTAAAAGTCAGCCTTGTCGCTGGCTTTATTTATATTAAAGAGTAGAATTTATCTTTAAGATAGAAAAACAACCACCTGCGAGTAGTGGTTGTTTTCAAAAAAGTGGAGTTTTACAATTTCTTTTTATTTTTGGCCTCTGTATAACTTTTTTATTCAGAAGCTACCCCTATAATAAGCTATATAAATGCTTATGTCAACAATATTTTTGTAAAAAGTTTAGTAAAAAATACCACACATTTTATAATCTTCTTTCTAATTTTCGCAACTATTTTTCTAATGGCTTTTACTATGAAGTTATATGTCAGAGACTGGCGTTTGTTTGATGGTCTTTTTATGTGTGTCACAAATTAAATTGCCGCGCATTTTCTAGGATTCTTTTAATTGAAGCGTAAAGGATGGCTTTGCGCGCTATGAATAAACTTTATGCTTTCGTTTTGTAATTTTTAATTAAAACTGTTGTATAGCATTTTTGATGTATAAGATTTAATATGCATACTGATGCTTGGATGTTCTTGTAATAATATAAAAAATAATTTTGTTAAGTTTGCTGTAGTGTGACAATGAAAGTTAACAGAGTTTTATAAAGCGGGGAATAGAGAATATTATTTTATCACGGATTTGAGCGTTAGACGTCGGTCTGATATTGACTGCACGAACCTATTTTTGTGGCAATGTTTGGATGACAGGTAATTATAGGTCAGTCGTGCAATTGGGTGGTCGCTAAGCCAACAATATCTTCATTGAATGGTACGTAATCTGTGCTAGATAATGCTCAAAAACGACAAGATTGTTGTAAAATACACAGATAGCTATAAAGTAGTAAGAGAATAATTAACAGATGATAATTTTAACAACATTAAAAAATAGGTGAAAATTACAATATTTTTGACCGAGTAATGATTGACATCTAAATAGGGCTATGCTAGTATAAGGTTAAGCTTTTAGAAAAACAAAAAAGCAAAAATACATTAACAATAAAATTTATATAAAGTCGCGTTTTTACGTATAAATCGACGGATAGTTGGCTGCATGATTTTTATAATGACGCAGCCAATGCTCCGCCTTTACTTCGTAAATTGTAAAAGCGTTGAGCGCGCGGCTAGTACCGCATACATCCAGTTAATCCTCGTTAAAGAACTAGCGGTGAGAATCCTGGATGTATGCAGAGGAACACTGCAAGGATGCTCCTTAATTAAGGAGCGGTCAAATCGCCTCGAGCGGTAATAGGCAAGTAGCACCCGCGCCTAATAGTTATTTTTTATCGGCGGATGGTTTGTGTCTATATGCTATAGTATTATCGCTCAGGCTTCTTGTGTATAGTATGATGTGAGTATGGGGATGAAGATAATTAGTTTTATAGCGTTGGTTGCATTGATTTTGACTGCAGTTATTTTGAACGCGACAAACCCGAGTTCTGCTGGTCCGTTTGGGATTCTAGCGTTTTTTGTATGTTTGTATGTACTATTTATCTGTCTAACTTATGTAGTATTTTTAACATCGGAGCGAATAGCTGCGAAATTTTTTAATTTCAAGAATAGTCGTAATGAATCTAAGCATAAGACGTATTATTACTCTACTGTAATCTCTCTTGCTCCAGTTATTTATGTGGGTATGCAGTCGATGGGAGATGTTGGGATTTTTGAGATATTATTACTTGGTGTGTTTGAGTTGCTGGCGTGTTTTTTTATACATAAAAGATACTAATCCCGTCCTGAATGTAGTCGTGTATTTTAAGTAGTTACGTGGTACAATATATTTATGAATCCCGAACTGCCACAAGTTAATAGGACTCCTGAGGTGCAGCCACAAAATATAGGTGGCGGTGAGTATAATGTAGAAAATACATCATTAAATCCTGAAGTCGGAAGAGAATCCGAGCAATTACTTGGTGCTAGGATTGAACAATATAACAATATCCCTGTGGCTTTGCCTGTTGATAATACTACAACAGCTCCTTTATCTCAAAACGACGCTCAAAGTACGAAGCAGTCGGGGGTGGTGGCTGATGATGATACTCCTCTGGTGGCAGCGGATGAAGACTTGATAGAAAGAGAATGGGTGGATAAAGTTAAAAAGATTATAGCTTTAACAAAAGATAATCCTTATGAGAGGAATAGAGTTATTGCACAGCTGCAGGCTGATTATTTAAAAAAACGATATAATAAGACTTTAGGTCAAAATGACGACGGTAGTAAGTAGGGTTTTATATGGGTGCGGGTCCTTTGATAGTTAGTTTTATCGCGATTGTTATTATAGCCGCTGGTTCTGCGGTAGCTTTTGTGCTGTATCGTAACATGCTGAGGGAAGCCAAAAATTATGAACGAGGCTTGAAGATGGTGCCGCTGCTTATACATTTACCTCCGACAAGTGAAGACGTCAATAGTTCAAATCGAGATGAGCGAGATTTAACCGAAGAGGTGCTGTCGCAAGCCCAGGTGATGTACAATATTATCTCAAGTACGGCGACTAAAGGATTCAAAAGTAAAGTCTACGGCCAACGTCATATATCGTTTGAGATTGTTGCACATGGTGGGTTAGTCCACTATTATGCTGTTGTTCCGCTAGTGTTAGTTGATGTTATTCGCCAAGCTGTAGCGGCAGCATATCCTTCTGCTAGGCTAGAAGAGGTATCTGATACTAATATATTCAGCAAGGTCGGCAAGATGAGTGGAACCATCGGCGGCGAATTCACCCTGAAAAAGTCCTTTGTTTATCCAATATCGACTTATCAGGAGTCGAAAAGAGATGCCTCCAGGGCATTATTAAATGCCTTATCTTCGGCGTCCAAAGAAGATGGAATAGGCGTGCAATTTTTACTACGTCCGGCGTATGACGGTTGGTCCAAAGCATCGGAGTCTCATATTGACGGTATGAAGAAAAATAAGGGCAAGAAGAAAGGCTTTGGAGGCGTTGCTCCTATGGATATTATGGAGGCCTTGTGGAAGCCGCCAGAGAATAATGAAAAAGACGGCGGCTCTAATTCTGAGGACAAGCAGCTAACATCTTTAGAGCAGGCGGAAGTGGATGCTATCAGCGAAAAAGCTCGCTATCCTGCGTATGAAGTTTTGGTGCGTGTTGTAATTTCGTCAAACACTGCGGCACGCTCTCAAGTGTTGTTAAAAAATATAATAGCAGCCTTTTCATTGTTTGATTCACCGCGCAATAATGGGTTTAAGTTCTCTTTAACTAGGAATGTTGAGGAAATGACAACAGCATATATTATGAGGTTCTTCCCTCAAGAAACTCGTAGTAATATTCTCAACAGTGTAGAAATGGCAACGTTATTCCATTTGCCTGGAGCTAACGCGATTCCGACTTCACAAGTTAAGCGACAGATGTCCAAGCAGGTTGATGGACCAACAGACGTTTTGGATGAGGGTTTGCTGATTGGGTATAACGAATTTCGAGGAGTTAAAAAACCTATTCGAATCGGGACAAAAGACCGACGCCGCCACGTATATATTATTGGTCAAACAGGCGTTGGTAAATCTGTCTTGCAGGAGAATATGGCTTATCAGGATATGATGGATGGTCGGGGATTCGCCTTTATTGATCCGCACGGTGATTTGGTTGAATCTTTATTGGGTAAGGTTCCAAAAGAACGCGTTGAGGATATTATCTACTTTAATCCTGCTGATATGACTAATCCAATTGGGTTGAATATGTTTGAGTTCGACACTCCAGACCAAAAAGACTTTTTGGTTCAAGAGGCGATTAATATGCTGTATGGCCTTTACGATCCAGGACATACGGGAATTGTTGGTCCTCGTTTGGAGCATATTTTTAGAAACTGCGCCTTGCTGCTGATGTCGGATCCTGCTGGTGGAACGTTTATTGACGTGCCGAAGTGTCTTATTGATCCTGAATTTGTAAAAAGCAAGCTTAAGTATGTGAAAGATCAGCAAGTTATTGATTTCTGGACAAAGGAATTTCCTGCATCACAGAGGTCAAATGAGGCGGGTGAGGTTATTTCGTGGGTTGTATCAAAGTTTGGTCCATTTATTTCCAATGATGCAATGCGCAATATCATTGGTCAGACCAAATCTGGATTTAATTTGCGTGAAATTATGGATAATAATAAGATTTTGCTGGTTAATTTGTCGAAAGGTAAGATGGGTGAACTTAATTCGAAGCTTCTGGGTATTATTTTTGTGATGAAGTTCCAGGCAGCAGCGATGTCTCGGGCGGATATTCCAGAGGATCAGCGAGTTGATTTCTCATTGTATGTTGACGAGTTCCAGAACTTCGCCACTGACAGCTTTGAATCTATTTTGTCTGAGGCTCGTAAGTATAAATTGAGTCTTATTATGGGTAACCAGTTTATGACGCAGTTAACAGATAAGATACGAGAAGCTATTATTGGTAACGTCGGTACGGTTATTTCTGGACGTATCGGTGTGACTGACGCCGAATTGATGGTTAAGAAGTTCCAGCCGACCTTCGATGTCGACGACTTGGCTAAATTGCCAAACTTCCAGTCCATAACTTCTGTGATGATTAATAACGTGCCATCTGCGCCGTTTAGTATGAATTGGATTCCTCCGATGGGGCAAGTTAATAATCAGCTGAGGGACGCGTTAGTAAGGTTGTCTGCTGCTAAATACGGTAGACCACGAGCTGTTGTTGAGAAGGAGATATTTGACAGGATTAGAGGTAGTGCGCAACCAAAGACGAGTCCTTCTCAATTAGCGCCTTCTGCTAATCAAAAGGCATCTGGTGGGTCGTCGTTCTTGGATGAATGGCTAGCGAAGAGACAACAATTAGGAGGAAAGCCCGCTTCTAACTCAACCGTAAGACCAGTAAATTCGCAAGCCCCACAGACTTCCTCGCAAATACAGAATCCGCAAGGTCGCCCAGGGGTGGTTAATAATGCGCCTTCTAATATAAATAGCGTAAATGCTACAGCTTCTAATCTTGACAGCAAACAGCAAAGTCAACCTTCTGCGATAGATAGCGCTGTCATCAATAGGACAAATGTGTCTATGACTACAAATAATAACCCTGTCTCTTCTGTAAATGTAAAACCGAGCCAACCTGTGGTTAAGAATCGGCTCGATTTACGTAATGGTGATGATGACGATAGTGAAGTGATGATTAGTTTGAGATAAGATTCAACATCTATCTAGTTATTTTTCCTGTTGTTGATAAACCCTACTCGAGCGTATTCGATAACAGCGCCGATAGACCAGCCAGCTACAAACAAGATAATAGTTTCTGATCCTGATAACAGATATCCGTATCGTTTGGCGATAAAATACACAACGACAGAAGCTATTGCGCCTAAGGCGCCAGAGATGATTAAGTTAGGGCGGGCAACGGTATTGCCAATTGCGTCACTAGTCTTTTCGACGACTGGATTATGAATGACCTTGCTGAAAGCCCTGGATGGAGCTGATAGTTGGTCTTGTACATTTTCCAAAGTCTTCTTATACGAAGCTTCAATATCTTTTTTTGTAAGAGGCTTATCTTCTTTTATCTCTTTAGATTCTTTTTGTTCTTGCCGCTTTTCTTGGCGGGTGGCAATTTCTATAGCCTCATGTTTAATGCTATTTTCATTTTCGGCATTTGATTTTTCTTTTTCAACCGCCTTTTCTAGAGATCTTTCGATTTCAGCAGCTTTTTCTCTGTTTAAATCTGCTAACTCTCTGGTGTCGATAGCATTCTCTACGGTAGATTTTAATTTTTCACTCATTTTTCACCTCCTATAAAGTTCCTGCGGACATGTCTCGCCGAATGATTCTAACTTCTTTATTTAATTGACGTGATCTAGCGTAGAAATATACGACCACGGCTGCAATAATTCCTGCGAACATCATATTCTCGCTAGCACCAGTTTTTGGTAGTTGTGAAGTGGTTTGTTCAATAACTTTCGGTGCAGGGCAATCAATTTTTGTGCTGACAGTATTGCCAAATGTGTTATCGATTCTACAGTCATAAGACATTGGATTGCTTTTACCGCTAGCCATCGCAGGGATGCTGTTCTTTATTTGGACGGTAAAGCTGCGCTTCTGGGTCTCTCCTGGCTTGATCTTGATAGGGTTCCATACTAGTACTTTTGCGTTGCCGCTGCCCGCACTAGCACCTTTATCATCTGTCAATGTTCCGCCGCCAGCGTCGAATATGTCTGCATATTCCAATAAATCGCTGACTTGATCTTTGAATGTAAATTCTTCCTCTTTAAGACCTTTGTTTTTTACCGAAAGAGTGTAGGTAATTCGATCTCCAGATTTCGCAACCGTAGTTGTTGCGTCAGCGTTATTCTGGGTGAGATTAACTGCAGTTTTTGTCTGCACGAACGAGGCAGAACATCGACTATCGTTAATCCATATCGTAGAGTCGCCTGGGCATGGTTGGCACTGAGGGTCATCCTTTAACAATTTAGGGTTTTGAGGACATCTTGCTGGCTCTGGTATAGTAAATGTCTTTACGCAGGCGTCTGAGGTCTTGTCGCCTAGCGAGCTTTTTACTGTTAGAACAACTTTGTATGATCCCGGTGTTTTCTCTGTATAAGATACAATCTTATCGTTGCTTTCTATAGTTTTAACTAGGGTGTTTCCTCGATAAATACTGTATACATATTTTTGGATTGTCGCACCGTTGGCCGCACTGGCGTTAGCAGTAAATTGATATGTGTCGCCATTCTTCTTTATGTCTAAGGCGTTACACGTAGCTACTGGCTGTGGCGGAGTAGAGCAGTTGGGGTATGTTCCGACTTGCCCAGTTGGACATTGATGGCTCGGTGGTGCGATTTTAAGGATTAAGTTACCGCAGTTAAGCATGATTGCAAACCATCCGGTTCCAGCTGAATATCCAACGAATGCTCTATATGAGAAGCTGCCCCAGAGGTTGTGAGGTCGATAGTAGAATGTGCGAGCCCCTCCTTGAGATGTGCGCACTACATATGAACCTTCACCTCTTGCTGCGCCAAAATGAGGCGTAAGTCCCCAAGAATAAGTTCCCATGTTACTGTTCAGTGTCTGAAGATTTCCTGTTGCAGCTACTAGATCTGAGCGGCTAATACCAAGATGATCGTAGAGGTCGTGAATATTATTTGTGTTCGCGTCATAATGAGCCATTAGTTGTTGGCCGCTAGAAATTCCGCCGTAAATGAGGTCGCTGGAATCTGCTGCATTGGCTGATTCTGGCGGTGAAAAAACAGTGAAAGATTGCACGATAAGCGCTAGGGCGGTTAAGATAAGCCCGATCTTTCGAGTAGCTTCTTCTTTGCGTAAGCGTTTCGCATAAAAGCCCAAACTGTGGATCATTGAAGGGCTGTATGGTAGGCGCGAGATAATTTTTTTGAACATTTTGACCTCTTTTATTTTTGTTGTTATATAACTTTAATCTAACTTTAGCATAAGCATGCTGAAAAAGTAAATAGTTTGAGAATATATCTATTTTGATGTATAATAAGGTTGTTGAAAAGAGCTGATAATTCAGATAATAGTGAGGGAGATATGGCTAAACAAACAAATGAACAATCTTATGATGGCTCACAAATCCAGGTCCTAGAGGGTCTTGAGCCGGTTCGTAAGCGTCCAGGAATGTACATCGGTAGTACGGGGTATGAGGGCGTACATCACTTGATTAAGGAAATCGCCGATAACTCAATTGACGAGGCAATCGCTGGTTATGCTACAAAGGTCGAAGTAACTTTGTTAAAGGATGGTGGTGTTCGAGTATCTGATGACGGTCGTGGTATTCCTGTCGACAAGCATCCAAAGACAGGTAAGAGTACATTGGAGACGGTATTAACAATCTTACACGCCGGTGGTAAGTTTGGCGGCGGCGGCTATAAAGTTTCATCTGGACTTCACGGTGTTGGTTCTAGTGTTGTGAATGCATTGTCTACTCGGATGATTGCTGAAGTTAGGAAGAACGGTAAAATCTATCGCCAAGAATACGCAACAGGCGTGCCTCAGACAGAATTAGAAGTAGTTGGAAAGTCTAATGATTCTGGAACGACAATTACATTTTATCCAGACCCAACTATCTTTAAGGAAACGGTTAATTTTGACTATAAATGGGTTGTTAATTATCTTCGTCATCAGGCGTACCTTACAAAAGGCATTCACACGTCGGTTATTGATGAGCGAACTGGCGAACGAAAAGCTTTCTACTTTGAGGGCGGTATTCAGAGCTATGTAAAAAACCTGAATATTGGCAAGGATGTTTTATCGGACGATATATTTTACGTCGAGAAACAGGTTGAAGATTGTATGGTGGAAATTGCGGTTCAGTATAACGACACTTACACTGAAGTGGTAAAGCCATTTGCTAATAACGTCTTAACTCCTGATGGCGGTACTCATTTGGTTGGTTTCCGAACAGCCCTCACGCGTGTAATTAATGATTATGCTCGCAAGAATAGCTTACTGAAAGAAAAAGAGGATAATCTGACTGGTGATGACATCCGCGAAGGTTTGACGGCAGTTATTTTGGTGAAGTTGCCAGATCCTCAGTTTGAAGGTCAGACCAAGAATAAACTTGGTAATCCAGAAATGCGCCGCTATGTCGACCAAGTGATGAGCGAATATTTTGCGTATTACTTGGAGGAAAATCCAGCTACAGCGAAGAAGGTTGTCGGCAAGGCTACATTGGCAGCACGAGCTCGTAAGGCGGCAAGGGCTGCGCGCGACAACGTTATTCGTAAGGGAGCATTTGAAGGCTTAAACTTGCCATCTAAATTGACGGATTGCTCATCTCGTAACCGAAAAGACTGTGAATTATTTATTGTCGAGGGTAATTCGGCTGCGGGTTCAGCTAAGGATGGTCGCGATTCAACTATTCAGGCTGTTCTTCCTCTTCGCGGTAAGGTGCTGAATACTGAGCGTGCAAGGTTTGATAAGATGTTTGCTAATGCTGAAATTGTTTCGTTGATTAAGGCTATGGGCGTTGGAATTGGCGACCAATTTGACATTAGCGGCATTCGTTACGACAAGATTATATTTATGACAGATGCCGATGTTGATGGCGCGCACATTTCTACACTTTTGATGACATTCTTCTTCCGGTACATGTCTGAAGTGATTGAAGCGGGCCACGTGTATCTGGCGAAGCCGCCTCTGTTTGGATTGAGTAGAGGAACTGGCAGCAATCGTAAGATAGATTACGTCTATGACGAAGTAGCCCTCGAGCAAAAATTGAACGAAAAGATCAATGAGCGCAAGGCTGCTGGTGTAAAGATTGATGAAAATGCTGAGAAATTTAAGCAGGCAGGCTACACGGCACAGCAACGATTTAAGGGTCTTGGTGAGATGGATGCCGCCCAATTATGGGAAACGACTATGAATCCGGAAAATCGAACATTGGTGAAGGTTAATATTGAGGACGCAGAACGAGCAGACGCGATATTTACGAAGCTTATGGGCGATAGTGTAGAATTGAGGAAAAATTTTATTCAAACAAATGCCGCTAAGGTTAATGTGGAAGATTTGGACTTTTAAGGAGGAGATATGGCGGACAACGATAATAAAAATATAGTAGAACCAGAAATTCTGAACGAAGAGCCAGAAGTTCGCGGTATTGAAAAGTCGACAGTTGAGCGTGTTATGGAAGATTCCTTCCTTAAATATTCTATGTCGGTTATTATTGACCGCGCTTTACCGGATGTTCGCGACGGATTGAAACCTGTTAATCGTCGTATTTTGTATGCGATGAATAAGAATGGTTGGCGCGCTCCTCACGCTACAGTTAAGTCTGCAAAGATCGTCGGTGAAGTTATGGGTAACTACCACCCGCACGGTGACTCATCAATTTATGACGCCATGGTGAACTTGGCTCAACCTTGGAAGATGCGATATACGCTGGTTGAAGGTCAGGGTAACTTCGGTTCTATGGACGGTGATGAGCCAGCGGCTTCTCGTTATACTGAGGCGCGAATGGATAAAATTGGCGGCGAGTTATTGTCTGATATCGACAAAGAAACTGTTGACTTTCGTGATAACTTCGACGGAACAGAGAAAGAGCCAGTAGTTTTGCCGTCAGCCGTCCCAAATATTCTATTGAACGGTCAGATGGGTATTGCTGTTGGTATGGCAACGAATATTCCACCGCACAACCTTGGTGAGGTGGTCGACGCTACAGTTGCTCAGATAGATAATCCTGAAATTACGTTAGATGAACTGTTGACACACATTAAGGGTCCTGATTTTCCTACAGGTGCGGAAGTTTATGGTGGTGCGCCAATGCGTCAAGCGTATGAAACTGGACGTGGCTCAGTTACAATTCGCGCGGTTGCGACTATTGAAGAGCGTAAAAATGGTCGTTACAGTATTATAATAACCGAAGTTCCGTATGGTATGAGCAAGGAAGGCTTTGTTGATAAGGTTCGAGAACTTGTCCTTGCCAAAAAAATAACGCACATTGCCGATGCGCGAGATGAAAGTGCTCGTGGTAAGGTTCGAGTTGTTGTTGAACTGAAGAAAGATGCTTATCCAAAGAAGATTCTTAACCAATTGTATAAATTGACTGGATTACAAACATCATTCCATTATAATGTCCTGGCTTTGGTCAATGGTATTCAACCTAAGGTCATGGGCTTGAAAGAGATTTTGGCGGAATTCATTAAGCATCGTCAAGGCGTTATTCGACGCAGGACTGAGTTTGAACTTCGCAAAGCTAAGGAACGAGCTCATATATTGGAGGGTTTGAAGATTGCGCTTGATCATATTGACGAGGTGATTAAGACGATTCGCGAAAGTTATGACGATGCCGACAAGCGTTTGATGGAGAGATTTGGTCTGTCGGAAATTCAAGCGGCCGCAATTTTGGCGATGCAACTACGACGATTGCAGGGATTGGAGCGCGACAAAATTGAAGAAGAATTGAAGCAACTTCATGAACTGATTAAGAAGCTGGAGGCAATTTTGGCTGACGAGAACGAGATTTTGCGTGTTGTTAAGGAAGAATTGCTTGCTATGAAAGAAAAGTATGGCGATGATAGGCGCAGTAAGATCATTAATCACGAACTAGGAAAGTTCTCTGACGAGGAATTGATTCCAGAAGAAGAGTCGGTAATTCTACTTACAAGCGAAAATTACATTAAGCGAACTCTTGTGAGTGATTATCGTAGGCAAAATCGTGGTGGTAAGGGCAAGCGTGGAATGACAACCAAGGAAGAAGATGTCATCGATCAAGTCGTTCAGGCGAGCTCACACGATTATCTATTATTCTTTACTAATATGGGTAGGATTTTCCGACTGAAAGCTTACGAAGTGCCAGCTGCTAGCCTAAGCGCGAAAGGTGTTGCTGCGGTTAACTTATTGCAACTTCAGCCAGAAGAGAAGATAACGGCGATTATCAAGCATGAAAAGAACGCTAACGAAGACGGATATCTATTCATGGCGACAAAGAAGGGTACAGTTAAGAAGACTCCTGTGAAAGATTATGCCAATGTTCGTACGAATGGACTGATCGCTATCAAGCTAGATGAAGGTGATGAACTGCGCTGGATAAAAAGGACGACTGGCGAAAATGATGTGATTATATCTACGTCTGCAGGACAAGCCATTCGCTTTAATGAGAAAGATACGCGCCCAATGGGTAGATCGGCTCGTGGTGTTCGTGGCGTAAGATTACGTCCAAATGACTCTGTTGTTGGTATGGATATCGTTACGGGCGACGATCAGACCTTGTTGGTGGTTAGCGAAAAAGGCTTCGGTAAACGTACAAAGGTGTCAAATTTCCCAAGTCATAAACGTGGCGGAGTCGGTATAAAAGCCGCAGTTGTAACTGCAAAAACTGGTCCGATTATCTCTGTGCAGACTATTGACCCAGAAATAACAGAGGCGTTATTGGTTTCTCAGAATGGTCAGACTATCCGACTAGGCTTGAGTGATATTAAATTACTCGGAAGGACAACCCAGGGCGTGACGATTATGCGTCTATCTGACGGCGATGCTGTTTCGTCGATCGGCTTGATGGCTGATCGCCCGCAGGATGAGGGTAATTAATAGTGAAGGTCTTGATAGTTCCAGTAATCGCATGGGCGATATCCCAAGGGTTGAAGCAAGTGTTCCATCTCATGGGGCGTAATCGTCGAGTATTTAACGGTGATACAAACCCAAAAATACTTCTATCCGGAGGTATGCCAAGTGCTCATAGTGCGATTGTCGTGTCGTTGGCGATATTTCTGGGGCTACAAGACGGCTGGGATAGTTCTGTATTTGGACTAGCTACTTGGCTGGCTATTATAGTAATGTATGATGCTATGATGGTCCGTTATTCGTCTGGAATGCAGGGTGAAGCGCTTAATAAGTTAATTTCGGAGCAGGGTAGCAAGTTGAAAAAACTTCGCGTTGCTCATGGTCACACCCCTGTAGAAGTGGTGGCTGGGGCGGCTATTGGTGTGGTTGTAGCTGTCGTTGTATTTTTCGCAACAAAATAATTGTAAAAATCTATTGACCTAGGCAATTATATACTGTAAGATTAGTAACAAGTCTGGTTGCTGGAGTGCGAGTTAAGCAACGATTTACAATCTGTAAAGCGAGGTAAATCATACTTCAGTCTGACTTAAGATGAACTTTAACAATTTGATTGTGCAATATCATCGTCAGTTTATATTTTTGTAGAGCCTTAATACTTTGATACAAAGTAGATTTTAACGGAGAGTTTGATCCTGGCTCAGGATGAATGCTGGCGGCGTGCCTAACACATGCAAGTCGAGCGGCAGCGAGTTTTACACTGAATTCTGGAAACTTCTGGGTAATATAGAAGATTTATTCAAGAATTTTGTGTAAAATGTCGGCGAGCGGCGGACGGCTGAGTAACGCGTAGGAATTTGCCCCAAAGTGAGGAATAACTGCCCGAAAGGGTAGCTAATGCCGCATATGGTCTTCGGATTAAAGCCTTCGGGCGCTTTGGGAGAAGCCTGCGTTGGATTAGGTAGTTGGTAGGGTAATGGCCTACCAAGCCGACGATCCATAGCTGGTCTGAGAGGATGATCAGCCAGACTGGAACTGAGACACGGTCCAGACTCCTACGGGAGGCAGCAGTGAGGAATCTTCCACAATGGGCGAAAGCCTGATGG
>ERZ772956.175-NODE-175-length-53463-cov-4.130093_pt1 | contig 53463 bp, 48 predicted proteins | sample MGYA00580683_ERZ772956 | MGnify/ENA primary metagenome ERZ772956 (study PRJEB29015, sample SAMEA2738077) | human oral metagenome | biome: human oral; feature: human-associated habitat; material: saliva | place: China | collected 2212 ... | reverse complement strand
AGTAGGGGGACGGAGCCTACTCGGCGAGGAAGTGGCTGATGGCGTCGTAGAAGCGCCCGTAGCACTCCTCGAGGTCGGAGTTGACCAGCTGTAGGTCGAATTCCCCCGCGTGCTGCAGCTCCAGCTCGGCCTTGGCGATACGCTCCTCGATGACCTCGGGGCTATCGGTAGAGCGCCCTACGAGGCGACGGCGGAGCTCGTCGATGCTCGGCGGGAGGATGAAAATGCTGAGGGCCTCGGAGCCGTAGGCACGCTTGATGTTGAGCCCCCCGACGTAGTCCACGTCGAAGATCACGCGCCCGCCCTCGGAGAGCCGAGCATCCACCTCACTGCGCAGCGTACCGTAGTAGCGGCCGCTGTAGACCTCCTCGTACTCGAGGAACTCACCGCGCGCGATGCGCTGCTCGAATTCCTCGGGGCTAAAGAAGTGGTACTCCACGCCGTCACGCTCGGCGCCGCGAGGGGCGCGGCTAGTGGCCGAGACAGAGAAGCGCAGCCGGAGCTCGGGGTGCTCGCTCATCAGGCGAGTGATGAGCGTGCTCTTACCCGTACCTGAGGGAGCGGAGATGATGATGAGCTTTCCCATGCGGCTAGGCTTCGTCGTCCTCGTCTTCGTCCTTGCTTCTCTTTTTCTTCTTGCCCGCGGCGATGCTGTTTCCCTTGAGGCCTTCGTTGATCTTGGCCGTCAGCTCCTCCATCAGCTCGGGGTTGTCGAGCAGCGTCGTCTTGGCTGCCTCGCGTCCCTGTCCGAGCTTGGTGGCGCCGTAGCTGTACCAGGCGCCGCTCTTCTTGATGATGTCGGCGCTCTCTGCCAGGTCGATGATCTCACCCGTGCGGGAGATACCCTCGCCGTAGATGATGTCGAAGGTGGCGCTGCGGAAGGGCGGGGCTACCTTATTCTTCACGACCTTGACGGTGGTCTGGTTCCCCAGCACCTCGTCGCCGTCCTTGATCTGCGAGCGGCGGCGGATGTCTAGGCGTACCGAGGCGTAGAACTTGAGGGCTTTACCGCCGGTCGTGGTTTCCGGGGAGCCGAAGAAGACGCCGATCTTTTCGCGGAGCTGGTTGATGAAGATCGCGGTCGTGCCGGTCGCCGAGAGGGCACCGGTGATCTTGCGGAGTGCTTGGCTCATGAGGCGCGCCTGGAGGCCGACGTGGGAATCTCCCATTTCCCCTTCGATCTCCGCTTTCGGGACGAGGGCTGCGACCGAGTCGATGACGATGATGTCGATGCCCCCGGAACGGATCAGCATGTCGGCGATTTCGAGGGCCTGTTCGCCAGTGTCCGGCTGGGAGACGAGGAGGTTGTCGATGTCGACGCCCAGGGCTTTCGCGTACACGGGGTCGAGGGCGTGCTCGGCGTCAATGAATGCAGCATTGCCACCCGCTTTCTGGGCGTTCGCCACAGCGTGAAGGGCGACGGTGGTCTTACCGGAGGATTCGGGGCCGTAGATCTCGATGACGCGACCGCGCGGCAGCCCGCCAATACCAAGGGCTACGTCGAGGGCGAGGGAGCCCGTGGGGATCACCTGAACCGGGGGACGCGTGTCATCGCCGAGGCGCATGACGGACCCTTTGCCGAACTGCTTGTCGATCTGGGAGAGTGCGAGTTCGAGGGCCTTATTCCTCTTATCGCCCTTGCGGTCTTCAGCTTTTCGTTCGCTCGTGCGCTTACGCGATGCAGCTGCCATGGGATGTCCTCTCAACGCTTCGAGCCTCTCCGGCTCACGGGTGATCCGGTCTGGGAGCGTCATCCCCTCTCCGGGGCGACGCAACGACGGTATGCCCGACCATAGGCATCTGCGGACCATCCCCCATCTCGCTTGTGGATGAACCCCGGCTGTGGATGGATGAACCCTCAGGTGTCGTCAGCGAACGATCATACATGGAACAGGTGTTCGACTCGCGTCGAAATGCGCGTGTGTTGAGACACGGAAGCGGACCCTCAGGAATCGGTACGCAAGCACACCAGGAGCTCAGCGCAGCGAGCGCTTCGCTTTCGCGTCGAGGCGGTGAAACCACTTGCACGACTCCCCCACACCGGTTTCATCGACCAGGGCCTCCCACACCCTTTGTGGGGCGAGACCCGCCTCAAGCGCCTCCAGGCAGGTGCCGGAGATCGCGGGGAGATACAGGTCCGCAGCGTAGGAGCGCCCGAGGGTGGGGCCGAAAACAGAATCGACAGCGTCCCAGAACTCCGAGGTCTTCACGTTCAGGAAATGAGGGTGACGGGCACGAGATCTTCGGGCACCGTGTCAGGTACGACAATGCCGGAAGAGACCGCCATGCGTTCAGAAACCTCACGCAAAACGAACCAGAGCGGCACGCCGAGTGCCAGGCAGATCGCCTCAAGGAGTTCGGAGGACGCTTCCTTCTGGCCGCGCTCAACCTCGGAGAGGTATCCCAGGGACACCTGGGCGTCCGAAGAGATTTCACGCAGAGTGCGCCCCTGGTGACGGCGGAGGTCGCGCAGGACATCACCGAGTTCAGTCCGCAACAGCGGAGCGGGGGCGGCAGAAGCGTTCATGTTGTGAGCCTATCGCGCAGGGCTCAGCCGCGCATCTCTATACCGGCCTTCAAGTCCAACTCTGCCAGCCTTCCCACAGCCCAACACCGACTTTTCGGCTTGTTTCTGCGGGTCTTGCAAATTGTGGCGTTGCTCGCCCTCGTCAATGAACTTGAGCGAGCAGGACTCAACTCTGGGTCTTGGCGTCCTTCGTCAGGCGCATCCCCTCAGCCACATACACCCAACCCGACCACAAAGTGACGAGGAGAGCGAGGCCCGCGACCGTCCAACCGAAAACGAGCATGCCCTGCGCAAAAAGCCCGCTCCACTCTCCCCCGAACTCGATCGTCGTCCACGGAATCAACAAGACCCAGATCGCGAGCATCTGCAACACCGTCTTCAGCTTGCCACCCTTATTCGCAGCGACGACGATCCCCCTCTTCAACAGGATCGCACGCAGCCAGGTGATGCCCAGTTCACGGAAGGCGATCAGCGCCGTCACCCACCAGGGCAGCAGGCCGACGACGGTGAGCATGACGAAAGCGCCAAGAGTCAACGCTTTATCCGCGATCGGGTCGACGAGCTTGCCGAAGTCGGTCACGAGGTTCCGCGAGCGAGCGATGTGCCCATCGAGCTGATCCGTGGAAGCTGCGATCATAAAGACCAGAACCGCCCACCAGCGCGCCCCAGGCAGCTCAGACACCATCAGCCAAATGAACACGGGCACGAGGAGGAGGCGAATCACCGTCAGCGCATTCGGCAGGTTGTACGGTGAAACCGAGTGCTCCCGATCGACTAGCGAGACATTGTCGTGCATTGCCCGTCCTTCCCAGTGACTCAGCGGCCTGTAAGCTGCCAAGCGTCTTCATCCTCTTCGGGCTCCTCATCGACCCATTGAGGCGGATTCCCACCGAAGTTGTGCCCCGCGTAGGGATCCTGCATCACGTCGTCACCAGGAGTGTACGGCCCTGGCTGAGAAGACGCGCCGTCAGGGACGAAAGACGAGACCATCTGTGCGGCCCCGCTTGCGGGCGCGCCCGCCTCACCTGCCATGTCCGAAGCCGCCGAGGCGTCGACCGCCCCACGCCCCGCATTGTCCGAACCAAAGGCATCCCCCGCCAAAGCCGGTGAGGTCGCCGGAGCCTGTCCCCCGGCATCCATCGAATCGGATTCACCCCTGAGCATCGCAAGCACCTCGGGCAATTGCTCAGGCTGAACGAGGACCTGACGGGCCTTCGACCCCTCCGAAGGCCCAACGATCTCCCTAGACTCCAACAGGTCCATGAGACGCCCAGCCCTGGCGAATCCGACCCGGAGCTTGCGCTGCAGCATCGAAGTTGAACCGAGCTGAGTGGACACCACAAGCTCCGCCGCCTGGAGCAGATCATCAAGATCATCACCAATATCCTCGGCAACCTTGACGCTCTTCGTCTCCGTCACGACATCATCACGATAGTGGGGCTGCATCTGCTGCTTCACATGGGCGACGACCCTGTGGATCTCCGACTCAGTCACCCACGCGCCCTGCACGCGCATCGGCTTTGAAGCGCCCGCAGGCAGGTACAGAGCATCACCCTGACCGATGAGCTTCTCAGCGCCCGGCTGGTCGAGGATCGTGCGCGAATCCGTCAACGAGGAGGTCGCGAAAGCCAAGCGGGAAGGAATATTCGCCTTGATCAAACCGGTGACGACATCAACGGAGGGCCTTTGGGTCGCGAGGACAAGGTGGATCCCCGCGGCGCGCGCGAGCTGCGTGATCCGCTGGATCGACGCCTCCACGTCACGCGGCGCGACCATCATCAAATCAGCAAGCTCGTCAACGACCACCAGAAGATACGGGTAGGGGCGCAGCACCCGGTCAAGACCCGGCTTGGCCAGGACCTGGCCCGATTGGACCGCCTTATTGAAGTCGTCAATATGTTTGAACCCGTAATCGGATAGGTCGTTGTAGCGCGCGTCCATTTCTCGCACGACCCATTCGAGGGCCTCGGCGGCCTTCTTCGGATCCGTGATGATCGGTGAAATCAGATGTGGGATGCCCTCGTAGATCGTGAGCTCCACGCGCTTGGGGTCGACGAGGATCATGCGCACCTGCTGGGGGGTCGCGCGCATCATGATCGAGGTGATCATCGAGTTCACAAAGCTCGACTTGCCCGAACCGGTCTGGCCCGCGACCAGGAGGTGCGGGGTCTTCGCAAGGTTCGTCACGACATAACCGCCCTCGACGTCCTTGCCGACACCGACGACCAGGGGATGCTGGTTGCGCAGGGCCGCACTCGAACGCAGAACATCACCGAGGGCGACATTCTCACGATCAGTGTTCGGGATTTCAATGCCGATCGCGGACTTGCCGGGAATCGGCGCGAGGATGCGCACATCCGCGGAAGCCACGGCATAGGCGATGTTCTTCGACAGGTTCGTGAGCTTGTCGACCTTCACTCCCGATCCGAGGACGACCTCGTAACGGGTGACCGTCGGGCCTCGGGAAAAACCGGTGACCTGCGCGTCGATCTTGAAGTCGGCGAAGACTTGGGCGAGAGCGTGAACGACCTGATCGTTCACCACCGAGCGGGTCTTATGCGGGGGCCCGGAGACGAGGAGAGAGTCCTCAGGCAGGGTGTAAGAGATCGCCTCGTTGAGTTGGGGCTGGAAGACCTCCCCCTCGGGTGCTGGCGTGATCGGCGCAGGGGCAGGCTCGTCGGCTTCGGGAGAGGTGGGGGCCGGAATGGCCTCGGTATTCGGATCGGCAACGACCGAGAACTTCTCAGTCGGCATGTCATGCGCTAAAACACCGGTCTGGGCTTGGGGCGCCGACTCAACCTCGCCGCTGTTTGCGGCCGATGAGGCCCCGCCGTGAAGGGGCGCAGGCTCAGCGTCCCGGAGCCGTGCAGGCGAAGCGCTTCCCAGTACGCTCGTCGAGTCCTCGGAAACATTCGGGGAGCGGAAGGACTCATCGCCGTCGTATTCGTCAAGGAAAGGATCGTCCCCTGCGGCGAGGTCCTCGCGTGCGCGTTGACGCGCCACTCGAGCCGGATCCTCATTCTCAGGGGTTGTACCCGGCGTGCTCCTGCGCTTAAAGCGCCGCGCCAGCTCCCTCAAGCGCGCGGGGACCTCCGCGACGCGGGTACGGGTCGCAAGAAGCAGCGAATAGATGCCCACCAGCACGAGGATTGCGCCCGCCCCCCAGGGGGAGAGCAGATTCGTCAGGGGACGAGCCACGAACCAGCCCACGATTCCCCCTGCGGACTCGATCGTCTCGACATCCTCAAGAGAGGGATTGCCCTGCGTGACATGCACGAGGCCAGACAAGGAGATCACGAGCCCGATCCCGCCTGCGACATGATGCGGCAGAGCCTGCTCTCCACTGCGCGCCCGGAAGAGCTCAATGGAAAAAGCGATCAATGCGAGCGGGACAACCACGGAGAACAGACCCACCGACCCGGCTGCCGCATGATGAATGAAGTCCCCGGCCTGCCCGGAGATCCTGAACCATTCACGCAAAGCAACGAGGAGCGCGGCTGCGATGCACACGAAAGCGAGAGCATCGCGTTTCATCTGAGGATCTGCTGCCCTCCAAGCGCGAACCAGTGAAGCAACTCCCCTGCCGATCGAGGCGAAGAACCTCGCGAGGAGTCCCGGCTCGGGGGCTTGGGGGGCCGCTTGACGCTTCGAAGACTGGGGGCGACCAGAGGGATTTCTCCCGGTCTTGCCCGTCGATGGGGTACGTGATGCCATGATGCTTCGACGCTACCCGCGTCCAGCGCCAGACGGCCCGTGGCGCGCCGGAAATCAGGCCTTCTGGCTCGTGAGTCCCGTCGCCTTCCCCTCCTTCACAACGCGCAAGATCTGCTCAAGAGTCGGCACCGGCAGAGCCGACTCGTGTGAGATCGCAATCGCCGCCGCAGCATTCGCCAACGAACACGCCTCCTCAATGTCCTTGCCTTTGAGGAGTGCGGCGCACATGGTGGCGATATGGGTGTCGCCAACTCCAGCGGTGTCCGCGACACGGGTTTCAAATGCGGGCACCTGGATACGTTCCGCGCCCTGCTCGCGTTGAAGCTCACACCCCATGATCCCGGTCCTGCGCACCAGCGCCGCTTCAGGTTTCATGAGATTGCGGATCCCCGTCCCCGGCTCATGCGTCGTGAGGATCGAGCTGAGCGCCGCGGCCTCGCGCACATTCATCGTGACGATATCCGCACGTTTGAGGAGTTGACGCCACGATTCAACGGGGACCTGCTCGACCGCGGGGGAAACCGAAACGACGAGGCGCACCGACGCGGGAAGGGCCGCTCCCCAACCGGCGAGCACCATCGCCGAATGCGGAGTCGTAAGGTCCGAGGCGGCGATGTGGATAAGGTCGCCGGGCCTGAGGACCATCCGATCCAGAGCAGTTCGCGAAGGCTCGGACTCCACTCCAGCCGTCACAATGGAAGTCATCGAGCCGTTCCTCTCGATGAGTTGGATCGCCACACCAATGTCGCCCACGAGCTCCTGAGTGAGGATTTCCACCCCCGCTTCGACGAGCTGCTGGCGAACCGCGAAGGAGTTCGGGCCCGTCCCCAGGGGAGAAGCCAAAGCTGCGGGCACGCCCTGCGCGGCGGCGGCCGACAGCGTCGTGAAACCGCCGCCCGGGCGCGAACTTGCAGCATCAGCATGCACCGAGCCTCCCCTGACGGGAGTGTGCGAGACGTGCATCGGGAGCACGAGGACGACCGAGTGGGTCGAAATGAAGCGTCCAGCCATCGAATGAGGTCCTTTGCGCTATGAGTGCCCGGGCGTGTTACTGCTCGACGACGACGGGGACGATCATCGGGCGACGACGCAGCCTGCGGGCGACCCAGCGTCCAAGGACGCGCCTCATCGCCTGTTGGAGGACATAGGGGTCCTTTCCGCCGGGAGCGGCAGCGTCCTTGAGGGCATCCTCCACATCGGGCAGGACCTCGTCGAAGACTGCGTCATCTTCCGCCATGCCGATCGCTTTGATCGTCGGACCGGACAGGACCATGCCCGAATCGTGTTCGACCACGGCGTACACGGAAATGAAGCCCTCAGAACCGAGAATCCTGCGGATCTCGAGCTCCTCCTCGGAGATCTCGCCAATCGATTTACCGTCGACGAAGACGAGTTCGCAGGGGACCTGGCCTGAGATCCGCGCCTGCCCGTCCTTAAGGTCAACCGTGACCCCGCCATCGGCGAGGACGACCCGACTTGCGGGGACACCGGTGGAGACCGCGAGTTGACCGTTCTTCACGAGGTGGCGCAATTCGCCGTGAATCGGCATGACGTTCTTCGGCTGGACCAGGTTGTAGAAGGTGAGGAGCTCGCCTTGGCAGGCGTGGCCCGAGACGTGGACCTTCGCATTGCCGCGGTGGAAGACCTTCGCGCCCAAGTGGGTAAGCTCGTTGATCACGCGGTTCACATCGGTCTCGTTGCCGGGAATCAGGGAGGCCGCCAAAACGACCGTGTCCCCCGCTTCGAGATTGACGAACTTGTGGGAGCCCGCGCTCATCCGCGCGAGCGCCGCCCTCGGCTCTCCCTGTGAGCCGGTCGCCATGTAGAGGCGCTTTTCAGGGGGAAGGGCCGCCAGCTCATTGGCGTCCACGATGAGGCCCTCAGGCACCGTGAGGTAACCCTTTTCAGCGGCGATGCGCATATTGCGCTCCATTGATCGTCCTACGAGGGCGACATGGCGCCCCGCTTTCGCGGCGGCGTTCATCACCTGCTGGACGCGGTGCACATGTGAGGCGAAGGTCGCGACAACGACCTGGCCTTCTGCTTCTTCAACGATCCGGTCGAGGACGGGGCCGATCTCGGATTCAGAGGGGATGAAACCGGGGACCTCAGAATTCGTCGAATCGATCATGAACAAGTCGACGCCCTCGGAACCGATGCGGCCTAGGGCCGCAAGATCGGTTTTGCGCCCATCGAGAGGCTGGTGGTCGATCTTGAAGTCGCCGGTGATGAGGACCGTGCCCGCGCTTGTGCGCACGCAGATCGCAAGAGCATCCGGAATCGAGTGCGTGACCTGCACGAACTCGAGCTCGAATGGGCCAAGCTGGAGGCGATCGCCGCTTTTCACGATGTGCATGTCACCGGCGGGAAGACGATGCTCGCGCAGTTTCGGTTCAATGAAAGCGAGAGTCAGGTCGCTGCCGTAGATTGGAATGTCGTCGCGCAGCTTCGCGAGGTAGGGAACCGCGCCGATGTGGTCTTCGTGACCGTGTGTGATGACCATGCCGACAACGTCGTCGAGCCGATCTGCGATCCACGAAAAATCCGGGAGGATGAGGTCGACACCGGGCTGGTAGACCTCGGGGAAGAGGACACCGCAGTCGACGATGAGGAGCTTGCCCTCGTGTTCGAGGACGTTCATGTTACGGCCGACCTCGCCCAGACCTCCCAAGGGGATGACGCGCAAGGCCCCATCTTCGAGGGGGGCGGGCTCGCGAAGATTTTCGTACAGAGGCTTCATGTGGGCGATTCTACTTGTTCTTGCGTCTCCACCCCCGGACCAGAGATTCATTCCAAGACCCCGCACTCACCAGGCGCAGGCGCGAGCGCCTTCGAGAAGCCGGGCGGCGGGAGCGCCAAGCACTCCCGCCGCCGTGACCAGGTAAGACTTATGGTCTGACCTTGTGCCTTCCGCTTCAGCCTTCGCGGAACATGATGCCGAAGCTGCCACGCGGGTAGTGCCACTTGAGCACACCCTTGGGAGCCATGGCCAGACAGGTTCCGCACTCCAAGCACGCCGCATACTCCACACCGATCGTGCCATCGGCTTCAACCGAGTACACGTGCGCAGGGCAGATGCGTTCGAGCAGAGGGCCGACACCAAGCTTGCGGGCGAGCTCCTGATCGACCTCGATGTGGGATTCTTCCTCATCAAGGTTGTAGGTGTTCCCGGCCAGTCGAGCAGGGACACTGTCGATGACGAATTCAGCCATTGCTCAGTCCTCCTTTCAGGAAGTGTCGTTACAGGGCGCGGATGCCCGCCAGGACATCCCCCATGATCTGAGTGAGTTTCAGTCCCGACGCCTTGAGAGCGTCGATTCCGACCTTGCGCATATGACGCCTGGGCTTCAGATCGTGGTTGAAGATCCCGTAGAACACCTCGGCAGCGAGCTTCCCGTAGTCCTTGTACATACGGGGGCGCTCCAGGAAAGCCGGGGCCTTCGCATAGGTCGCCATATCCTTGCCGACGAAACCAGAATCGAGCAGACCCCGGTAGGCATCCATTGCCTCCTGGCTAAAGTCCATCGTCTGGAAGGCCTTACGAATCGTTTCAGCCGCCGCGAGCGCAGAGCCCGCCGCCAAGTCCATGCCACGGATGGTGAGCCCCGTGTTGAGGGTGAAGCCCGCGGCATCCCCGATGATGATGAGCCCGGGGCGGGTCAGATCATGGGATGCCATCGCAGGGCCGTCCTCAATGGTGAGGTGGCATCCGTACTCCAGGAGGGTGCCGCCCTCCAAGAGCGGGGCGATGGCCGGGTGGCGCAGCATGTGGTCGTGGACATCTGAAGAGGACAAGCCCGACTTCTCGAGGTCGTCCAGGCGCATGACCACGCCGATGGAGACGGACTCCTGGTTGGTGTAGAGGAACCCGCCGCCGGCGACGCCCTTGGTGCAGTCCCCGACCATCGCGTAGGCCACGCCTTCCTTACCTCGGACGTTGAAGCGATCCTCAAGGACCTTGCGCTCCAATCCGATGACGGACTTGACGCCAACAGCGAGGTGCTTCATCGGTTCCTTGGCGCGGATTCCGGCCTGCTGGGCAATGAAGGAGTTGACCCCGTCCGCGGCGACGACCACGTGGGAACGCAGCTCATCCTCGCCTGCCCGCACACCGACGATCTTCTCGCCTTCCACGATGAGGGAATCGACCTTCACGCCAGGCATGACGGTCACTCCGGCTTCTTCGCATTGTTCGAGAAGCCAGGCGTCGAGTTTGGCGCGCAGCACGGTCACTGCGTTGGCTGGTTCGCTCAGACGCTGATCCCAGTAGTCGATGTTGACGAAGGAACTGGCGTTGATGAGGCTCACGCAATTCCGGGTGATTCTACGTTCCACGGGCGCGACGTCAACGAAGTTGGGGAAGACCTTCTCCATGACGCGGCAGTAGAACACACCGCCGGACAGGTTCTTCGATCCCGGCTCCGCGGCGCGCTCGATGAGCAAGACCTCCCGTCCTTGTTCGGCGAGGGTGTAGGCGCATACTGCGCCCGCCACGCCCCCGCCGATGACGATGACGTCGAAGTCAACTTCCTCGGACATGTTCTTCTTCTCGTTTCAGGACAGTGCCGCAGTGAGTGCGGGCACGACATCGTAGATGTCGCCCACTATGCCGTAGTCGGAGATCTGGAAAATCGGGGCATTGGCGTCGTTGTTGACGGCGACGACGACCTTCGAATCTGCCATGCCGGAGGTGTGCTGCACCTGGCCGGAGATACCGAGGGCAATGTAGACGTCCGGTGCGACGTGCATGCCGGAGACGCCGACGTAGCGGTCCTTGCTCAGCCAGGCCGTGCCTTCAGCCAGCGGACGCGAGCAGGCGATCTCGGCGCCGAGGGCCTCGGCCAGAGTCCGGGCGAGGCCGAGGTCCTCTTCAGCCTTAAATCCGCGTCCGCAGGAGACGATGCGACGCGCTGCAGCGAGGTTCGCAGGACCGGAGCCTGCGGGCTGAACGTCGACGACCGCGGCACCCATGGGAGCGCCTTCATGTGCCTGGGCAGCCGGGCCACCGGCTTCCGGCGCGGCTCCGCCTTCGAGGATGAGTACGGCACCCTTGAAGGCGACGGTCTCGTTGGTCAATCCGCCGTAGCGGGCAACTTCGGCGCCTTCAGCGCTGACGCTCGTCGCGCCAACGACGACGGGGAGGGCGAGGGCAGCTGCCGCAGCTCCCGCAAAGGAGCGCTCGGCGGGACGGTTCGCAGCGAGAATCACATCGCCCTTCGCATCAGCGAGGAGCCCCACGACAACGCCTGCGTAGGCTTCGGCGGGAACGTTCTCAGCGGTGGGGACGTGAATGATGGTGTCGACGCCGCCGACGGCAGGGGCCGAAGGAGCGACGGCGATGACGGTGGTGGTCCCGCCGATCGCAGCGGCAGCCTCAACGAGGTTCGCGATGCGCTCGTCGGTGGTGAGGATCCAGGTGTTCGTCATTGTTCTGCAGTCCTTTCTCAGAGTGCGCCGGCATTGCGCAGGGCGGCGACGAGCTGGGCGGCGGCGTCGTCTCCGGTGAACATCTCATTGCGGCGGGCCTTGGCGACCGGCTTGGCACGACCGGTGACCTCCAGAGCCGTATCAACGGTCGAAAGCTCGGCCACGGGAACCTCCTCGAGGGGCTTCTTGCCAGCAGCGAGAATGTCCTTCATGCCGGGGACCTTCACGGGGGCGGCATCGGTGGCGACGGCGGCGACAACGGGGCCGTCGACGCGGACGGTGCGGGTACCGCCGGCGGTGCTCTGGGTCAGGGTCCAGCCATCGCCCGCAGCTTCGACGGAGATGACCTCCTGGAAGCAGGGCCAGCCGAGGAAACCGGCAATAAGGGTGGGAACAATCTTCGCGGATTCGTCGATCGAGGAGTCTCCAGTCAGGACGAGGCTCGCGCCCTCGACCTTGCCGACGAGGCCTGCCAGGGCACTCGCAACAGTGGTGGCGTTCCACGTCGAGGTGGCGTCATCGGCGACGACCAGGGCGCGGTCCATGCCCCTGGAAAGGGCGCCCTTCTTCGCCATGGACGAAGAAACGGCCTTGCCGCCAACGGAGATACCGACGACATCGGTGCCGAGGGAATCGGCGAGGGTGCGTCCCACCTGGACGGCGACCGGGTCGTATTCCGAGATCGCGGCCTTGGCGCGCGACCAGTCGACAACGCCGGAAGCGTCGACGGTGGTGTCTTGTGGGTTTGCTGCGTACTTGTACGCGACGACGATGCTCATCATCTGCCCTTTCTGCACGGGGGTGCTTTTGGTGGTCTATGTGGGGCCCTTAAGCCCTGGGGGATGCGAAGAGGGTCGATTAGACTAATTGCCTGTGACCCCCTCGCGGAAGGAGTGCGCGCATTGACGCGTTTTGCGATTCTCAATCCCGCTAAAGCGGGCCGACCTCGTGACCCTCAAATGGAGGAACGCGTCTTTCGCGCTGCCCTTGATCTTTATGGGGAGGCAGGATGGGCGGGCTTCAATCTGACGAAGATCGCCGCCGAGGCCGGAGTCGGCAAGTCGAGCTTGTACTCGCGATGGAACGACCGCGACGAGCTGCTCCACCATGCCTTCACCGCCCTGGTGATTTGCCCGGGACCCCGTGGGGATTCCCCCTGGGAAATCCTCGTCAACGAAGCGGACTTCCGCCTCCGGGAATATCTGGGTCCGAATCGTTCGGCCGTTCGTCGGCTCTTCGTTGAAGCCGGGAACGCCGAAGACCCCGTCATATGCCAGATCTACAAGGATCTGTTCGTCACTCCCCTTTCGGCTATTCATGAGCGTTTGTGGGACTTCAAACTCAATGGTGAGTTGCCCCGCAACACTTCGGTGGTGCGTCTGCTCGATGCGATCGAAGGGAGCGTGCTGATGCGCACCTTCTGTCTTCCCGACGATCTCATCGCCTGTTTCTTGGAGAAGGTTCCGGCTTACGTGGCCGATCTTGTTGACGATCAACTTCACCACCACGAACCTTCACGCCAGTTGGACGAGTGACGTGCGGCGCGCAATGCGCTCTGGGCCAGGTAGCTCAGCATCGGCTTTTCAGCCTGAAGAGTCGTCGCGGGCCCATGCCCCGGGTACACCGTCAGTGAGGAATCCATCTGGGAAAGACGGGCGCATGAGCGCATCAGCTCCGCGTAGTCACCCAGGACGAAAACCGTCGAGCCGATCGCCCCAGAAAAGAGGGTGTCTCCGCTGAACAAGACCTGTTGTTCTTTGCCGAGCAGGCAGATACTTCCGGGCGTGTGCCCCGGGGTATGCAGGACCTGCAGGGTGTCACCACCCCATGTGATGACATCGCCTTCCGCGAGGGAGCGGTCGATATGGTCAACGGTGTAATCAATGCCTTCCTCGTCGAAGCCGGAACGGTGAACATCTGCAACCCCGTCCACGTCGTCAACGCCGCAGGCCACTGGGCAACCATAGGCTTCGACAAGTTCATTGACCGCACCAATGTGGTCGCTGTGACAGTGAGTCAAGACGATCCCGATGACCTTCTTGCCTTCAAGCCAGCGCATGAGAGTGAGCGGCTCCGCGCCCGGATCAATGACGAGGGTACCTTCCTCGTTGGTGAGGGCGTAGCAGACGGCCTTCCAGGCGCCGACAGTGAGATGCTCAATTGTGAACACTATCAGCGCCCCTTGAAGTCCACGGATCCGGTTTCGGCCAAGGTGTATCCGCGCGTTTCAGGAGCCCAAATGACCGACACCCCGAAGCCCAGGGCGGAGATCAGAGCACCAGCGAGCATTGTCTTGCCGATGCCGTGATTGTCGATGAACCCGGGCAGGATGTAGATCGACACGACAGTACCGATTCGGCTGAAGGCCATGGCGAAGCCCATCGCGGTCGCCCGGATCTCCGTGGGGAAGAGTTCATTGGGGTAGAGCCATTCAAGGTTGCCGGGGCCGCCTGACAAGAGCGCATAGGCGATGAAGCAGCCCATGATCAGACCGATGCCCGCGCCTGGGAAGAAACCGATGATGGCCAGGGCCACGGTCATGCCGCCGAAGCAGGCGATAATAAGGGGGCGGCGGCCGATCTTTTCGCACAGGTACATGGCGGGGAAGGTACCGAGCATGAAGAAGGTGCCGATGAGGAGTTCGCCGAGAAGGACATTGCGCCCCTCCCCCAGGCCGACGGCGGCAATGATCTGCGGTCCGTAGGTGTAGAGGGCGAACATGGGGATCGCCTGGCACAGCCAGATGACGCCGACGAAGATGATGCGCTGCAAATAGACGCCCTGCAAAACCTTCGAGACTGAGGTCTTCGCCGCTTCCTCAGCCTCAGGCAGACGGACATTGGCCCCTAGGGTCTCATGGACGATGCGCTGAGCTTCTTCGCTCCGGCCCTTGGAGACGAGCCATCGGGGAGACTCGGGGATATTCCAGCGGCCCACGAGGATGAGAATGCAGGGAACCGCGGAGGAGGCCAGCATGTAGCGCCAACCGTGGTTCGTGTTGATGAGGGCGAAACCCACGAGGGCTGCGACGTTTGCCCCCAGATACCAGGCGGCCGCAATAATACCCATCGCTGCTGCACGGTATTTGCGCGGCGAGAACTCGGCGATCATGGAGGTCGCGATCGGATAGTCGGCGCCCACTGCTACGCCGACGAAGAAACGCAGGATCACGAGGGTCAGTGGCGTGTGGACCAGGGCGCACAGGATCGACAAGATGGCGATGACCACCAAGTCGATGACGAACATCTTGCGTCGACCGATCAGATCCGTGAGCCATCCGCCGAAAGAGGCTCCGAGGAAAAGACCGACGAGGGCGGAGACGCCCAGTAGGCCGTTCCAGTGAGCATCGAGGATAAGGTCTGAGCCCATCGCTCCCAATGCCACGCCGATGATGGACAAAACATAGCCTTCGAGGAATGGACCGCCCGATGAGAAGACGATGACTCGCCTCAGCAGCGGAGTCATCTCGAGGTCCTCGAGGTCGATGACGGGTTCGTTGTTGCCCACGGTGTTCTCCCTCCATTCTCATCGCGGGACATGGTGTTATGAGGGGCGGCGCGGGAGAGTATCTTCAGCGCCTCTCCCGCGCCTGGGAATCGCGTCTTCGCCCCCCCCCGCACAAACGCGATCAGCGGTACTCGATGATTCCCCAGTTCAGGTGCGGCTTTGCGCCGGTCTCGTCAGCATCGGCATCGACCAGTGCGAAACGCAGCTCGCCTTCCTTGATCTTCCACAGGCGGGTCTTCAGGGTCGTGCCCGGGTGGACCGGTGAGGTGATGCGAGTCTTGAAGCGGGTGATGCGCTCGGGCTCTCCGGGAACGAAAGCGTTGATCGCGTGACGCATGACGACACCCGCGTAGGAGATCGCGTGCAGGATCGGACGCGGCTCCCCGTTCTCGGCGGCGTAATCCCAGTCGATGTGCTGAGGGTGGTAGTCGCCCGAGAGACGGTAGATGAGCGCCTGGTTCTCCGGGATCGTTTCGGTGATCTCCACGTCCGCAGGACGGTCGGGCATCTCGACGATGTCCTTGGGGGGCTTGGGGCCGCCCCAGCCGCCGTCATAAATCAGGCAGTCCCAGGACTCGTTCGTGAAGAGCAGGTTGCCGTCCGAGTCGTAGGTGTCACCGATGTGCTGGGCGAGCAGGCCACGGCCCTCGCCGCGGTCGTAGAGCCCCTCGAGGCGCACCATGGTCTCCAGATGGTCGCTCATCTTCGTGATGGGCTTGTGGAAGGTGATGTCGAAGCCCCAGTGCAGCGAGCCCGCGTAGTTGTAGCCGTAGTCGATGGTGCGGGTGACTTCGGAGTCAACGATGAGCATCGCGCCGAACATGGGGAGCACCTTGAGGTGAGGATCGCGCTCATCGTGCTCGTTGATGTATTCGAGGCCGTCCTTGCCGTCGATGCCCGCGCCGCATCCGAGAGCGAAGAGTTCCAGGTCGCGGAAGGTGTAGTCGCGGACGAAGGGTCCGAAGGTCTTGCCGACCATTTCAGTATTGATCGCCATTGTTCACTGTCCTTTCATGGGATCGGATTCAAGAGTTTGCGAGGATGTGCTTCTGTACTTTTCCGTAGCTGCCCCGCGGGAGCTCCTCGACGAACTCCACGAAACTGGGCACCTTGAAGGCTGCGAGGCGGCCCGCGCAGTGGTCAATGACTGCTTCGGCATCAAGCGCGGCATTTGCCTCGGCAACAATAAAGGCCTTGACCGCTTGGCCTCGCACGCCGTCGGGGACACCGATCACGGCAACTTCACGCACTCCGGGGAGGTCTTCGATGACCCCCTCGACTTCTGCCGAGGACACGGACTCGCCCGAGCGTTTAATGAGGTCAACGCGTCGATCGACGAAATACACCCAGCCGTCTTCGACGTAGGCGTAGTCGCGGGTGTAGTACCAGCCGTCCTCGTCGAGGACTTCCGCCGTCGCCTCGGGATTGTCCCAATAGCCCGCCATGAGACTCACCCCAGGGACGCCGTGGAGGACCAGCTCCCCCACCTCGCCTTCAGGCAACTCAGAGCCTTCATCGTCAACGATGCGGATCTTGTAGCCGGGGCCTACTTTGCCGATGGAAGGCCAACGCCGTTCCCCGTGAGGAAAATCGGTGATGGCTCCGATAAGGCATTCGGTCGAACCGTAGTTGTTCAGCAGCGGCACGCCGAAACGCTCTTCGAAGGTCTCCTTGTCCCGGGTGCTCAAGGGCAAGAAGTAGTGCATCTCTCGCACTTGGTGGTCGCGCTCTTCTGGGTCGACGGGCTGACGCAGCATGGTCGCCACGATCATCGCCATCCCCTGGACGAGGGTCGCGCGGTGAAGACGGGCCTGGCGCCAGAAGCAGGACGCGCGATAGTGGGAGAGCATGATGAGCGTCGCCCCCAGCGTCAGCACCGGGGCCAAGGCCGAGAGCTGGTAGTTCACCCGGGTCGCCACCATTGAGGTCATGTAGCGATCCTCGGGATTCATATCCAATTCCCAGTTGACGAAGTCGCCTGAGAAGACGAAGTTCGTGTGCGTGATCATCACGCCCTTGGGCGCGGAGGTCGTGCCCGAGGTGAAGAGGATTTCGCACAAGTCCTGGGGTTGGACTCGAGGATTCGACGTGAAGGTGTTGGCTTCATGTCGAGTGAGCTCGTGCAATCGGGGAAGGTCTGGGAAGGCCTCCTCGTCCTCGTTGCCTCCCTCGATCACGACGATAATGTCCTTGACGGTGTCGGGCAGGTTGGAGCGCACTTCACCAAGGTTCTTCGTGCAGGTGATGAGAGTCTGAGCCTGGCACAGACCGAGGATGCGACCCAGCTCGAAGGGCGCCGAAGTGGCATCAACGGGGACCGACACTGCCCCCATCTTCGCGAGTGCCAATGCGCACTCCACGAACTCGATGCAATTATCGAGGTAGAGGGCCACCTGGCTCTTCTCGCCAATCCCCCTAGCGGTGAGAGCATTGGCGCACTTGTTCACAAGCGCATCGAACTCGCGGTAGGTGAAGCGACGGATTTCATGAGAATAGGCGTCCTCGAAAACGAGGAACTCGTGTTCTCCTCTGTCCTGCACCTGCCGTTCCCACAGTTGGGCAACCGTGGTGTTCTCCGGCGCGATCTTCGAGCGGGTCACAGCCAATCAGTCCTCGTCTTTGACCTTGACGGTGCCCGATTCGATCAGGCGGTCAATGTCCTCATCGGAGTACCCGGCGCGCTTGAGGACGTCGCGAGTGTCCTCGCCCAGGGCCGGCATCGGACGCCAGAAGGCCCCTGGGTTGCGACGGAACTTCGGGAAGGTGTTGAGAACCTTGACGGGAGTGCCGTCCGCCTTCTCCGAATCGATGAAGCATTCGCGGGCCTTGACGTGATCGGCTGCCAGGATGTCCGGGAACTCGTTGACGACCTGAGCGGCGATGCGGTGAGCGACGAAGTCGCGCTGCACATCGAACTTGGACTGGGTCTTGAGGTACTCCTCCAGGGTCTCCTGGATGAGGTCGGCCTTGGGGCCATTGAGCCACAACGCCGAGGTGCCCTCGGGGTATTCCTCCGTGCCCCATAGGTGACCGAGCCCGATGGTCTCGAGCAGGTACTTGTTCTGCGACACCCCGTACAGGCACAGCCCGATGAAGCCGTCCTTGCACTCGTAGATGCCGATGCCGCACAGGTTCTGGTGACGGGCTCCAGGACGCGGGTAGAGGATGTCCGCGTTCATGTAGTCCATCATGTAGTAGGTGCCCACCCTCAGGAGGGTCTCGTACATCGCCATGTCGATGCTCTCGCCCTCGCCGGTGACACCCACTCGGTGCAGCGCCGCCAAGGCCGAGGAGATGATCATCAAAGAGTTGATGTAATCGCCCAGGTACGGGGAGATGTTCATCGGCTGGTCGACGCTGCCGTTCTGGGCGACGATGCCCGCGTATGCAGCGACCGTCAGGTCGTAGGCCGCCGAGTTGATCTGCTCTTCATCGCCCCATTGTCCGAACCCGGACACGTGGACGATGACGAGCTTGGGATTGATCTCCCAGAGGAACTCGTCGGTGATGCCCTTGCGAGCATACATGGGGCCCTTGCCGGATTCGATGAAGATATCGGCATCCTTGACGATAGCCCGCAGGGCCTCCTTGCCGTCTTCAGTGAAGGGGTTCATGGAGATCGAGCGCATATTGCGGCGCTCCATTTCCTTCACCCAAGCGGTGTCGCGCATGGAGTCGCCGGTCCACACGTTCTCGATCCACGTGACATCGGCTCCCCATTCGGCCATGATGGCCGCGGCCGTGGGGGCTGCGATCTCAACGGCGGAGTAGACGACCTTGACGCCATCGAGGACGCCGAATGATGGCTTTTCTGTAGGCAGTGCCATTGCTTTCGCTCCTTTCTCTAATGGCTCAGCGGTAGGGGTAGAGGGCGGAGCGGCCGGTGGTGAGGATCATCATTTCGTCGGTGCCGCCGGAGATGCGGTCCACGCGCAGGTCGCGGTAGAAGCGCTGGATGCGGTGGTCGCCGGTGATACCGACGCCGGCGAGAACCTGGAGGGCGCGGTCAACGACCTCGAAGGAGGCCTGCGAGCAGTAGTACTTGGCCATCGAGCAGTCACCGCGCGAGAGCTGGCCGTTGTCGTGCTTCCAAGCGATCTCGTAGAGCATGTTGCGCATGTTCGTCAGGCGCACCTTCATCTCAGCGAACTTGAGCTGGATGAGCTGGTGGCGGGCGATGGCCTGGCCGCCCTGAATGCGCTGGTTGGCGTACTTCGCGGCGTCTTCGAAGGCACAGTAGGCGGTGCCGTAGTTGGTCAGGGCGACGAGGAAGCGCTCGAGGTCGAAGTCGGCCACGCCGCGGCGGAAGCCGTTGCCTTCCTTACCGAAAAGATCCTTCTCCTCGAGTTCGACGTTGTCGAAGTAGACATCGCAGCACGAGTCCATGCGCAGACCGAGCTTCGCGAGGGGTTCCTTCGTGATGCCCGGCAGGCTCATGTCGACGAACCACTCGGTGTAGGTGTCCATGTTCTCCGAGTCGCGGGCCATGACCACGAGGTAGGGCGCGTACAGGGAAGAGGTGATGAAGGTCTTGTGACCGTTGAGGTAGACCTTGCCGTCCTTGCGGGTATAGGTGGTGCGCATGTCATCCCACGAGGATCCGGCCGAAGGCTCGGTCATCGCGTAGTTGAGCATCTGCTTGCCGGTGCCGACGAAGGAGAGGATCTTCTCCTTTTGCTCTTCGGTGCCTTCACGCAGAACCGTGTCCCAGCAGGGCAGCTGATAGAGGACGTAGGTCGGGCCGCCTTCGCGTCCGAGGGCCTCGTAGGCGGCGGTCAGGGTCACCCAGTCGGCGCCCAGTCCGTCGTACTCCTCGGGCAGGAGGATGCGGTCGAAACCGAGTTCGCAAATCGCTTCGGCCCATTCGAGGGGGTACTCGTGCTTCTCATCGCACTCGTGGAAGTAGGTGTCCCAGTTACGCGAACGCATGAGCTCGGTAAAGGCATCCACCATGAGTTGCTGGTCTTCGGAGAGGGAAAAATCCATTGTGAGTCACTTTCTGTGTGTGAGCGTGTGTGCTCAGCGGCGGATCGGGTGTTCGGCGTAGAAGCGAGCGGCCTCCTTGAGGACATCCATGGTCTGGTCGAGCATCTTGGAGTGATGCAGGAAACCGTGGATGACGCCCTCGACTTCGTTGTAGAGGTGGGGCACGCTGCACAGACCGAGGATTTCAACCAGAGTGCGCGAATCATCGCGCAAGGGGTCGAGGCCGGCGGCAACGATGTAGCAGGGCGGGATTCCCGTACTGAAATCGGAGCCGAGAACGTTGAAGTAGGGGTCGTCGGCGTTCTCGGGTTCAGCGAAATACTGATCCAAGTAGTAGGCGTAGTCCGCTTCCGTCAGTCCATCCCATGCCCCTCCCAGCAGGCGCATGGACATGGAGTCCTTGAGCCCGTAGACGCCGTAGAAGAGGAGCATCGTGCGCGTCTGGGTGAGCACGCCCTCGTCGCGCATCATGAGCATCGTCGCCGCTGCCATATTGGCCCCTGCGGAGTCGCCTGCGAAGGAGATGTCCTCAGGGGCGATGCCCCATTCTTCAGCTTGCTCACGAATATGCGCGACGACATCGCGGCACTCGTGAATCTGCTGGGGGAAGCGGGCATCGGGTGCGAGGGTGTAGTCGATGCTGACGACCGCCGCTCCTGTGAGGTGGCACAGGGTGCGGGTGATCCGATCGTGAGTGTCGACATCGCCGATGACCCATCCGCCTCCGTGGACGAACACGATGAGTGGTAAGGGCTCCTGCTCACCCGGACGGTAGTGGCGCACTCGCACCGCACCGTAACGGGTGGGAACCTCTTGGTCGACGCACACGGCCACTGAGGGGCCGCCCTCGTTCCAGAAGGCGCGCTCGGCGCGATACGCCTGCCGCATCTCCTCGAGGCTCTGACCTGTGACGTAGGCACCTTCGGCAAGTTCGTTCTGCTTGGCGACGACCTCGCCCATTTGCTCACTCCATAGGCGAGGCACATCGTATTTGTGACCCATGACCGTGCTCACGCGTCCTCTCGGGCGTCCGCGTCCTCTTCAACGTTGCGTTTGCGCGCAACGACGATGAGAGTGAAGGCGCAGACAGCAGCGATGAGTGCGGCACCAGCGAGGATGAGGAAGATCTGGTTGTAGGCAACAGTGGGATTGTCCTGGTGGGCGTCGCGGATGGAGCCGAACCAGATGTAGGAGAAAGTGTCGGGCATGAATCCGACGACGGAGAGCAGGCCGGTGGCCGTACCGAAGACGCGGACCGGGACTTTGCCTTCAGTGAGCTGACTGGAGCAGATACCGAAAACGCCGTTGGCGATGAAGGCGAGGAGGATCGCCATGGCGACCGCCACGTAGGCGAGGGAGGCCTGTGCGGGAAGGAAGGCGAAGACCGCCAGTCCGATCATCACGACCACCGAACCGAATCCGATGACCCGCGAGGGGGAGCCGAGCTTGGCGGCGATGGTGCCGAAAACGGGGCCAGAGATCAGAGAGACGCCGTAGGTACGGACCGTTCCGACGATGAGGACTGTGCCCGGCGCGATCATCATGACGTCCTTCATGTAGCCGGTGGTCTGGTTGACGCCGGTGTAGAAGAAATAGACGAAGAAGAGTGTCAGAGCTGCGAGCCAGACGACAGGGTTTGAAAGAACCTGTCCGAGCTGCTTGAAGCTGAAGCCCTCGTCACTCGAGCCGATCTCACCCTCGAACTTGGGGATGAAGAAGAAGGAGAGGACCGCGAGGGTCATGATAATGGAGCCGAGGACCAGGAGGAGGGTCCGCATGGGGACGATATCGCCCTGATCGGCGAGGAAGGAGACGATCGCAGCATTGACGAAACCGAGGATGAGGCCAGCCAGGCCGTAGAGACCATAGGAGATGCCGATATTGCGCGAGTATGCCTCTTCTTCAGAGATGAGGCGCACGAGCTTGAAGCGGATACCCCACCAGATGAGGATGGTCGTGATGCCCATGCCGACGAAGAGCCCGATGAGGACGGTGTAGGACGGGAAGAAGGCGTACCAGTAGGCGAGCAATGCGGTCGAACCGAATCCCACCCACGCGAGGGTGCGCACGCGGACACGGTCGGCGACGATCCCCGAGGGCAGGTAGCACACGAGCGCTGTCCACGAGTATGCGGCGAGGAGTGTGCCCATGGTCGTGACGACATTGTCTTGGCTCGCCGCGCCCGCAGCGATCAAAGCCTTTTGGAGGGGTTCGTCAAAGACGTACTGCAGATACGCAGGCGTATAGACGATGGAGCTTCCGATGGAAACCAGGACAAGAAGAAAGACACGATGAAAACTTGTGAGGTCTTTCGCACAACGCTCCTGGGTGAGCATACTTAGCACTGGGGCCGCCTTTCATCATTGAAGGGTAGGGGATCAACTTTTGTCGAATGCCCCGCGACCGTCTTGCTCTTCTTCGAGAATTCCGAGGAACCCTCTGCTCACGACGATTCTCGGCCACCACTCTGGTCAACGTTAACCATGAAGCAGGACCTTAAGTCACACACACGGGGCGCTGTGTTCTCAATGTTATCTGAGGGGCACCAACTCCGTTCCGACCTTGGTCCCTTAACTTTCTCCGAACATTTTGGACATCTCTCGTCCAAAATTGACTTCGAGCAGCAATGAGGCCGATCGCGCCCACAGCACACTCATTCTGGACGATTTGAGTCCATTTATCCAAAGGTGCACAAAGCAACAAATTTACAGGTCAGACGCCCAACTAAGGTCGAATTGTCTGACAAATTAACAACATTTAAGTGAATCACAGATCACATTTTCAGAATGCCGAAACCATAGAGATAAAAGAAAAGCTGTCCGACAAATATAAAATATCTGATAAACCGGAAACTGTTCGACACATTGAATGTGTCCAAAAAGGAAACTATCATTCTAGTCAACGGAGCTATTCAATATCAGGCGATTCGGCAAAGATATTTCTTCTACACCGCTAAAGAAGACTTAAGTGCCTGCGGCAGCCACCACCAGATCACTCGTGAACACGAACCCGCCGAACACCCCTGAGCGCCGAAGGCAGCACCGAGATACCACTCCTGACACGCCACTGGACTTGACCAGTATCCCGCGTGACCGATCTGTCTCTGCGACCTCAAAGCCTCCAGGAACGCGCCCGCGGGTGCAGCCCATGACCTGGCCTGGCAGGAGCATGAACGCGACTCCCCGACACGCGCCCACGGGTGCAGCTCTCGCATCGGCTGGAGGCCCCTCCTGAGCGCAGCCCACATGCGCCCGCAGCTGCAGCTTGTGCGGCAGCGACGGCTAGGCGCAGGCGTGCGCCCCAAACATGCACCCTGGGTGCAGCCGACTCGACAACAGCACAGGCAGCCCCTTTTTGAGCCTCGCCCCTCCCAAAGGCGAGCACTTCCAGAGGAGTCGCGCCGGGTACGCCAGCCCTGAGCTCTGCAGGCGGCGAAGGGGAGAACAATCAGAGGAGGACTGTGAACCTCACAGGAGCCCTGCGGTCTTCAAAGCAAGCCGCAGGCCCTCGACCTCCTCAGCCCCGGCCTCCACAAGCGGCAGACGCAGCTTCGGAGTATCGATAACCCCCTGGAGGTGAAGGGCGTGCTTCGCCATGACAGCGCCCTGTCCACCTCCCATGATCGCCGCGACGAGAGGACGCAGTGAATAGGAGAGCTCGCGCGCCTCCCACACCTTGTCCCTGTCGAGAAGATCAATCATCTCCCGGTACTTCTTCGCAGCCACGTGCCCAACAACGGAGATGAAGCCAGAAGCCCCTCCCGTCATCCACGCGAAATTCAAGCCGTCATCCCCGGAGTAGTACTCCAAGCCGGTGCGGTGCATCCGTTCTACGCCCTGCTCGACATTACCGGTCGCGTCCTTCACCGCTTTGATTCTCGGGTGCTGAGCAAGAACGTCGAGGGTCTCATCGGAGAAGGCTAAGCCGGTGCGTCCAGGAATGTCGTAAAGCATGATGGGCAAGTCAGTCGCCTCAGCGATGGCGTGAACATGCGCGACAAGCCCCACCTGCGAGGGGCGGTTGTAATAGGGGGAGACGACGAGCAGCCCATCGGCGCCGTGAGCCTGGGCGCCCTCGGCGATCCGAACCGCGTGCGCGGTGTCATTCGATCCCGCACCACACAAGATGAAGGCGCGGTCCCCGACCGCTTCCTTCACCGCAGCAGTCAATTCATTCTTCTCAGGCTGATGAGTCGTCGGGGATTCACCGGTCGTACCGGACAGAAGGATCGTGTCGCAGCCATCATCGACGAGCTTGGCCGCCAAACGCACCGCAGAATCAACGTCGAGAGCCCCGTCCTCGGTGAAGGGCGTGACCATGGCGGTTGCGAGGCTGCCGAAGAGTCGGCTTGGAATGTGGCTCATGACATACAGAATACGGATGGCGCTGCGCCCGCGTGTGGATTGTTCGGTTTTCGGACCCGCTTCCCAGGTGCAGGACTACTCGCCCACTGCCGCCCACCACAGGTGTTCCATGAGAAGACTCCCATCGGGCTTTTCCAAAGTGCGGCGAATCCCGGCCGGCGCAAAACCGGCACTATGAAGGAACTTCGTCCTCGCCTCGTCTTCAGGACGCGCCCAAGCGCGCAGGTTCTCAGCCTTCGATAGCTCCGCGATCGCGGCGAGCAGACGCGAAGCGTGCCCTGAGCGAGTGAAATCGCGCTCAATGAGCAGTTCGGCAATGAGCGCTCCAGCGGGGATCTCCTCTCCCCCGTCAAGACTCAAAGGATCCGCGGGGGCGACGAGGGCGAAGCCCACGAGCGTGCTCGCGTGGAGGGCAACGAGGACCTGGTATCCCTCGGGCGCAGGAGCTGAAAGGCTCTGCTCCCATTGATCTGCCAAGGCGGAGGCATCAACAGGTGATGCGACTCCGAGTACTTCCTCCAAGGCCTGCGCCTGAATCCGTCCGATCGCCTCCGCATCCTTAGCGCAAGCCGGGCGAACCGAGAAGCGAGGGGCTGTGTCTGCGTCGTCCCTCTCGGATATGAAAGGTGCGTCGGAGAGGCTGGTGCTGCTGTGATCCGAGCAAGCGTTGCGGCTGGTGCCGGGGAGACTGTTGCCGCTGGAGCCGGAGAGACTGTTGCCGCTCGGGTCGGAGAGGCTTTCGCCGCTGAACTCAGGCAAGTTCTCTTTCCTGAACTCGATTGTCATGAAACCCTCAGATGTCGAGGATCTTGTCGAGGCCGATCGTCAGACCGACGCGCCCCCGAATCGAGCGGATCGCGAGAATCACGCCCGGCATGAAAGAGACCCGATCAAAAGAATCCGTGCGGATAACGAGCTGCTCACCCGGATTGCCCAGGAGAATCTCCTCCGAGGCGGTCAAACCGCGAAGGCGCACCGCATGAACCGGGACGCCGTCAATGAGGCCGCCGCGAGTGCCCTCAGGATCCGATTGCGTCGCATCAGGCATGGAATCGAGGCCCGCGTCCTTGCGTGCGGCTCCAATCCCCCGAGCTGTTGCGATCGCCGTCCCAGAAGGCGCATCCACCTTATTCGGGTGATGCATCTCAATCACCTCAGCAGACTCGAAATACGGGGCGGCGAGAGCCGCGAACCTCATCGCAAGGACCGCGCCCATAGCGAAGTTCGGCGCAATGAGAACAGCTCTGCCCAATTCCTCGGCGTGCACGCGAACTCGCTCATAAGACTCCTCGGTCCAGCCGGTCGTTCCAACAACGACGTCAACGCCCGCATCGAGCAGGGCATGAACATTCGACTCCGTCACGCTCGGAATGGAGAAGTCAACAGCGACCTCCGCAGCGTTGAGGGACTCGGGGGAGATCTCATCCTCGGCGTCGAGGGCTGCGACGAGCTCCATACCTTCCGCCGCTCGAACGGCTTCGACGACGGTCGAGCCCATACGGCCCTTAGCTCCGGTGACGGCAACGCGAATAGTCATGAGACCAGGGTATCGCTCGAGTCCTCGTCGGCGCTGAAAAGGCCGAACGCCGAGAGGGGTATCTCTTCGGATTTCTCTCACACGAGGCGCGGGCGCGCGGCCGGGAGACGAGCTGGGCGACGAGGGCGTGCACGTCATCGGCGGTGACGGCGTTTGCGGCGTTCGCAGTTAAGAGCACATACGGGAAGGCAGACTCATACGTGCACGGATGCTAAAACGTATTCAGTCGACAGCACGAATGAACTCCTGCCGAATGGCATTCAGCTCATCGGTAGTCAACCGTCGACTCCCCTGGAGCTTCGATACCGAGGCAATCAAACGACCGTCGAATTCTCTAGGAATTTTCCCCTCGATCTCGATCTGCGCTCGGATCTGCTCCTTATCTCTTTCGTCCATTCCGTTGACGAGTTGGTGGACCACTCTGCTAGTCGAATCATTAATCGTCTCTCCCTCAATGGGATCCAATTCGACTCGTCGTGTTGATCGCCTCCCGATGCCGACCTGCGTCGATTGGCAATCAACCACGCTTTCGACCGTCGGCGCTGTTATCGCCCCTGTTACTAAGCCCGGAACTTCGAGAACCTCGGTGAACCACTCACTCGGCAGTATTCCTACAGTATCCGCTTCCTGGCGCAGCAATCGGCTCATATTCTTTGACACGTCCCCGGCGCCGAGCAAATGGACGCGAATACCATAGTTCTGTGCTAACTGCACTCCCAGGCGAATATCTTCATCCCCGGAGAGCACGACCGCATCGACGACTGCTCGATGGCGCGCCAAATCGATAAGATCTGTGACAATCAGGGAGTCAACTCCCTTTTGTTGTCCGGCGCCGTTGAGAACGCCGAGCCGAAGCTTGACAGAAGGTAACAGCGCCAATTCAGCCTGATCCGCAGACAATTGATTTCCAGGCATGGCATCATACCAGTAGGTACGCAGGAGCGGCGCATCCGATGCCAATCGTTGGGAGATCTCAACCAGCTTATCGATCATCCGCATCGGGTCCTTGAGGCGAATCTGGTCGCGTCTCAGCTTCTCTCCAAATGCTACGCGTATCCCCGCGGCATAGAAGTATCCCGCATCTACTAGGAGCGCACAACGGTCCACATCGACCCCCAGATCAAATACATAGGCCCCCTTGCGGGGGCCATACGCTGACCGTGCAACTAATAACGACCAGCGGACTATCAGGCTACCAGATTTAGTAGCGGTCCACAATCGTTAAGGGGCGTGTCAGTTCTCAGGAAGGACGAGGGCGCTGGAACGCGCTTGGGAGGCCAGTCGCTGTGCAAGCGCACGGACGTCCTCGACCCCGACCTCGTCGATCGCATTGAGAGTCTCAGGAACCGTCCGGTACTCGCCCGACATCTCCGCCCGACCCAGGCGCATCATGCGAGACCAATTGTCCTCAAGGCTCAAAGCGATGCCGCCGCGTACCTGGCCCCTCACCCTTTCGAGTTCGTCTTCGCTCGGCCCGCTCGCGGCAAGATCTTCCAGCTGGCCGAGCATGATACGTTGAACTTCCTTAACCTTCGCAGGCGAAGTGCCGACATACATGCCGAAAGAACCAGTGTCGGCGTAAGCGCTGTGGAAGGCGTAGGTCGTATACGCCAGACCCCGTTTTTCACGCACTTCTTGGAAGAGGCGCGAGGACATCGAACCTCCGAGCACGCTGATCAGCACGGACATGGCCGCCCAATCCTCATGTTTGGCGCGAAGGCCAGTCGTGCCGACGATCAGATGCGCCTGTTCGACATCACGGCGATGAACGATATGGCGCTCGTGATCGCAAGGCGCAGGCTCTTCAGTTTTTCGACGGGGCCTCGGTGGCTTCGCCTCATTGAGGCGCTGCGCCCACGAAGAGGATGCGAGAGCCTCCTTCATCATCTCGGCGAGGCGCTCATGATCGACATTCCCCGCTGCCGCCACGATCAAAGAATCCGGACCGTAAGAATCCTGGTAATGCGCCCAGACGTCCTCCCGGCTCACGCGGCGAATCACCTCGGGAGTTCCACCGATCGGGCGGCCCAAGGCCGCATCCCCGTGGATGGCGGTCTGGAACGCCTCATGGAGGACCTCAGTCGGACTATCGTCCGCCATTGCGAGCTCGTCGAGGATGACCTCGCGTTCCATCTCGAAATGCTCGGGCTCGATCAAAGAATCAGTGAGCATATCTGTGAGCACCTCCACCGCCATCGGCAGGTCCTCGCCGAGGATCCTCGCCCAATACGCGGTGTGTTCTCGCGCAGTCTCCGCATTCGATTCGCCGCCGACCCCGTCGAAAGCGGCCGCAATATCGAAGGCGCTGCGTTTCTTCGTCCCCTTGAAGAGGAGGTGCTCTAGGAAATGTGTGGAGCCCTGGTGCTGCGCCGACTCGTCGCGAGAGCCGATCGGCACCCACAAGCCGAGTGCGACTGAGCGCGTTGTGGGGATCTGCTGGGTGATGATTCGAGTTCCCGAGGAGGTGACGCTTCGCGAGATATCGCCCTCGGAGTCGTCAAGCAGGTGCGCCCGGGTTGCATCAAGGGGCAATTCGATCGGCGGAGTCATGGTGATGATTCTAACCGTCCGACGGTGATGCTCCCTTCAGGGGCGACACAAGCACAGAACAGCGCATAGTCGGGGCTAGCGCGACGACGCTCTCCCCGACTATGCGGCAGTGGAAGATGGCTACTAACCGTTCTGGTGGGCTGCGGCTCGCTCGTCCATGATCCGACGCCGATTGCGGTCGTAGTCCCCCAGACCCCGCCCCACCGCGAACAGTAGGAATGCCACCATCCAGGTGTTCTGAGGAATCTGGTCCTTCATGATCATCGCGTATCCGAAGCTCATCACTAGGACCGCGATCGACAGCCAGTCGCAGACGAGACCGACCTTCCCCCACGCGCTCATGTTCTTCCATTGAGCCATTGCGCTTGTCTCCTTCTCTCACCTGTAGTAGCAGTACGAGTGATTGGGGCATTCTTTCTGGAATCCGTGACTCCACCCATGGTATCCAGCGATTCCTATCGGACCGAGTCCATAAGCAGCTCCCATCCGGCTCCATCCCCAGTCACCGCTCCACATGCTCCATGTCACTTGGCCTGTGGCAGCACGGGCAACACCATCGTTGTAAGCCACGGTGTGACCTGCCATCAGAACGGCAACAATAGCCGCTATCGGAATCGCTCTCGTCTGTTCGGATTCTCTTCCGAGTTCCGCTCCTCCGACAGTGGCAGACACGTCGTCACGGTCTTGCATCGTGACAGCATCAGTGGAGCCATATGCGACTCCAGCGCCGCTGAGTACGAGCGCACACGAAGTCAGCGCACCGATCACAGTCCTCTTCAATGTCGTCATTGTTGTCTCCTTTGAGACAAAGCTGCTTGAGTGATTGTTGGCCGACGCCGTCATTCTATGATTTGCGACTCGTTCTCCTCTATCGAGGAATGTTAATGATTGTTGGGATGGTGCCTGTCTCGGCGTTCATCGCCAGATAGCATCCGACCGAAGACGCACGGCATACCCCGCTTCCACGACACGTGGTACGGCACAGACGCGTGAAACACGTTGAGTACGAGAATCTGGGCCTTTGCAGGTGAGGGTAGGGGTCGTGGGGTGGGACTGGGTGGTGGTGGGGGTTGAGGTCTCTCGGTGATGGGAGTTCGTACACGACCTGTCAGACAGGCCGGGGCGTGTGTCACGTTACCAGCAGTCTTGCTGATCTCACTGCTTTCTTGTCCCTGGATCGGCTCGGTCTACGAGCGCTGTGGCAGCAACTCAACGAGCAGCCCACCGTCATCGGGTGTGCCGTCATCGAGTTGTATCCGTGGTGTTGTGCTCGTGGTGGCCGGGGGTCTGCAACCCCGACAACAACCACCTCAGAATACTGCTCAACGGCGGCGGCTCACACACCTACCCCAGACTCAAATACGAAGAACCGGTTTGAGTCCCCACGCAAAGGATCGATGGCACAACCCTATTTCCGGGGCCGTCGCCCCTCGATCGAGGAAAGTCAACAACCCGGAGTCGACCCGATCCGAGCGGCGCGAACGGCGAGTTCGGTCCGTGAGGTGCAGCCGAAGCAATCGAGGAGTTGGGTGACGTAGGTGCGCACGGTACCCTCAGAGTAATTGGTCAGCTCTGCAATCTCCCGATTTGTCGCGCCCTGGATGAGCCGTTCATATACGGCCCGTTGTCCGATGGAGAGCGAATCAACGGTGCGAGCCCAGCCTTCGGTGCGCTCCTGTTGTTCTCCAAGTGATCGCAACGTGTCGAGCGCAAAATCCATCGCCCTGTGCGCGAGTACGCGGTGCCCCGAATAAATATGGAGGAGAGAATCCACGATCTCAACCACGGGTAGGTCCTTCGTAAGAAACGAACAGGCTCCCGCGGCGAGGGCCTCACTGAGGCGATGCTGGACCTCGAAGGCCGTGAACATCACGACTCTCACCGATGAGTGGCGCTCGGACATGATCCGAGTAGTCTCCACTCCGTCAAGCACGGGCATCTCGACATCCATCAGGACGATGTCGGCAGGGCGGTGTTCCACAAGCGCGAGGACCTCGCGCCCATCAGCAGCGGTCCCGACAATGCTGATGCGAGGATCCATGCCCAGAAGGGAGGCGAGGGCGTCGCGCAGATTGGGATCATCGTCCGCCAGAATCACTCGGATGGGGCGGATATGTTCGGGCGGCGACATGGGGGCGGTCATTCCACTCCCCCGATTCGGGCAGCATCGATCGGCATGACGAGGGATATTATCCATCGTCCGGGCACTGTACCGAAGTACACATCACCGCCAAGCGTCTGTGCTCGGCTCTGTAGACTCATGATGCCCAGTCCGGACGACAATTCGAGTTGAAGATCCAGTTCTTCCTTCGACAGATCCGATACGACGGTGACTTCCACGCCGCGCTCCGACACATCCGCCGACACGTTGACAATCGAGTTAACAGGCGCATACTTCACGCAGTTCATCAGTGCTTCCTTGAGGAAAACAACGAGGAATCGCAGTCGCGTGGCACCCAGAAGCATTGACAGCTCGTGTTCGTCGGGAAGGGCGCTGTGCAGTCGTCGACGTCCCATACGAAGCATCTGGGCGGCATCATCAAGCGCATGAGACACCGACTCGTTCATCGGGTCGTTGCGGGGTTGCAGCATTGTTACTGTACGACGCAATTGAGTGATGGCACGCGCTATTGATTGTTCAATGTCGGCAAGTGCGTACAAAGGCTGATCCCGATTGGGCACTTGGAGGGAGCGGACCATGACCAGGGCCTTGGTCAGATCCGTGATCACCGTGTCGTGAAGCGTCACGGCGAGCTCTGTATTCGTCCTATGGGCGAGGTACTCCACCTGCTGTTTGAGCAGTTCAATTTGCTTACTGCTCGTCAGCATGAGTAGACCAATCGAAACAGCGATAACCATTTGAAGCAGCAACAACCAAACAAGCAACGCACCAGAACGGTCAACAGGCTCAAGATAATAAGCACCAGACACGGCGACGCCGGAAATCACTACGAGAACCCACCGATTCTGTGAAATCAACTCAGCTGTAGCGAGGACGACAAGAAACGTCGTCATCAGCGCGTCGAGGAGACTAGCGGGTGAGATGATGGCGAGGCAGCTCACGGCTATGACTGTCACACTCCCGAGAGTGGAGAACCACGCTGCTGCTGCCATGCCTCCGGCAATGACCGTTGCTACTAGAAGGGAACGCCATGGCATCCTCCCCGAAGTGAGCAGAGAGTAGCAGTCGAATGAGAGAAAAACCAGCGCGACCGCCGGATAAGTGAAATGCTTCCCCCAGCATTGAGTCCTTCTGACAGCAGAAAGCAAACGCTGGAATAGCCTCACTATCGCGACGCGCCTCGACACGCGGGATAATTCGGGAAGAAACGACAAAACAACTCCACAGGAGACACACGAACGCTCAAACGCTCGACGTGTCATCAGCATCCTGGGAGACTGCAGGATTGACCATACCCATCATCCTGGACATCGCCGCCATCATTCCAAGCACTCGACGAATCACAGTTGACCTCCACTGGTGTCGCTGGACAGCTCCATTCATCCATTCAACACCGATGAGGACATCCGCGACTATCGAGGAATGTCGATCTCTTCCCCGTAGTCTCTCCCCGCATCAGCCGAACGCGCAACGCCAGCTACGTCATGAGCAGGGCGAATACGCCACAACAACCCGGCCCCGGACATGTAGTGACACAGTGGGGCCGGGGAGCATGCGCTCCCCGGCCCCATCTCAATCAGCGAGTGGCACCGCCTACACGAGGATCACTCCTCAGAAGCGGACTCCTCCTCGTCCTCGCGCTTACGACGCGTGCGAGTACGGGGGCGGCGCTCACGGCGCTCAGAACGATCACGGCGCTCACGACGCTCCGTGCGCTCCGTCGATTCAGGGCCCGCAGCCTCGACAGCTGCGGCATCCTCGTCGAGGACGGCGTGCAGGCTGAGCTTGCCACGATCACCGATCTCAGCGATTTCCACCTCGACCTGCTGGCCGACCTGGAGGACATCCTCAACCGACTCGATGCGCTTGCCACCAACAAGACGACGCACCTGTGAAATGTGCAGGAGCCCATCCTTACCGGGGGTCAGTGACACGAAAGCACCGAAAGACGTGGTCTTGACGACCGTGCCGACGAAGCGCTCGCCGACCTCGGGCATCTGCGGGTTCGCGATCTGATTGATCATCTGACGAGCTGCCTCAGCGGACTGGCCAGAAGCAGAGGCGATGTACACCGTGCCATCGTCCTCGATCGTCACATCGGCGCCAGTATCCTCCTGGATCTGATTGATCATCTTGCCCTTCGGGCCGATGACTTCGCCGATCTTATCGACCGGGACCTGAACCGTGATGATGCGCGGCGCATTCGGGCTCATCTCATCGGGGCCATCAATCGCCCGGTTGATCAGATCAAGGATCGCAAGACGGGCATCGCGGGCCTGAGCGAGAGCGCCGCGAAGAACCTGCGAGTCGATGCCGTCAAGCTTCGTATCCAACTGAAGAGCCGTGATGAAGTCCTTCGTGCCCGCGACCTTGAAGTCCATATCACCGAAACCGTCCTCGGCACCGAGGATGTCAGTCAGGGTCACGGACTTCTGCACGCCATCGACCTCGCCGGTCATCAGGCCCATGGCGATACCCGCGACCGGGGCGCGCAGCGGGACACCGGCCTGCAGGAGCGACAGGGTCGAAGCACACACAGACCCCATCGAGGACGAACCGTTCGAGCCCATCGTCTCGGAGACCTGGCGGATCGCGTAGGGGAACTCGTCGCGCGGCGGAATCACCGGGATGAGGGCACGCTCGGCGAGATCGCCGTGGCCGATCTCGCGACGCTTCGGAGCGCCGACGCGGCCCGTCTCGCCCGTCGAGAAGGGCGCGAAGTTGTACTGGTGCATATAGCGCTTCGCCGTCACCGGGGACAGGTTGTCGAGCTGCTGCTCCATGCGGAGCATCGCAAGGGTCGTCACACCAAGGATCTGCGTCTCTCCACGCTGGAAGAGAGCCGAACCATGGACGCGCGGGAGAACCTCGACCTCGGCGGAAAGGGAACGGATCTGACGCGGGGTGCGCCCGTCCATGCGGATCTCCTCGCGGAGGGTGCGCTGACGGATCGTGTACTTCTCAAGAGAGCGGAAAGCGGCCTTGAGGTCCTTCTCCTGCTCCGGGTACTTCTCAGCGAGCCCCTCGAGCATCTCAGCCTTCACCGCGTCAACGGCCTCGTCGCGGGCGAGCTTGCCCTCCGTGAGGAGAGCCTTCGCGAGCTTGTCGCCCACGAACTCCTCAACGGCCTTGTACTGCTCATCCGTGTAATCGATGAACAGCGGGAACTCGGCGGTCTCCTTCGAAGCGTGCTTCGCGACCTCGATCTGAGCCTCGCACAGCACCTTGATGAAGGGCTTGGCGGCCTCAAGACCATCGGCGACGACATCCTCGGTCGGAGCGGGGGCGCCGGCCTGGATGAGGTTCCACTGGTTCTTGCCGCCACCGGCCTCGACCATCATGATCGCGACGTCCTCGGAGCCGTCCTCGGCCTTGACGATGCGGCCCGCGACAACAATGTTGAACACGGAGCGCTCAAGCTCAGACCAACGCGGGAAAGCGACCCACTGGCCGTCGATGAGGGCGAGTCGAGTGCCGCCGATCGGGCCCGTGAAGGGCAGGCCCGCGATCTGGGTGGACATCGAGGCGGCATTGATCGCGAGGACGTCGTAGGCGTCGTCCGGGTGGACAGTCAAAACGGTTTCGACGACCTGAACCTCGTTGCGCAGGCCCTTGACGAAGCCCGGGCGCAGCGGACGGTCGATCAGGCGCGCGGCGAGAATCGCCTCAGTACCTGCGCGGCCTTCGCGGCGGAAGAAAGAACCGGGGATGCGGCCCGCAGCGTACGCGCGCTCTTCAACATCAACGGTGAGCGGGAAGAAGTCGAACTGGTCTTTCGGGGACTTGCCGACAGTGGTCGCGGAAAGGACCGTCGTCTCGTCGTCCAGGTAGGCGAGGGCGGACCCAGCGGCCTGCTTCGCGAGACGGCCGGTCTCGAAGCGCACTGTGCGCTTACCGAAGCTGCCGTTGTCGATGATCGCCTCAGCGGCGATGATGTCGGAGCCTTCCATCATGGTGGCGTTTCTCCTTGTTTCGGGGATATGAGACTCGCGCCCGGCTTCGGCCTTCGATCGAAGTCCACGGCATCAATCCGAACGACCCAATGTCGCGGAGGTCCGTGAACCACTGTCGAAAACCGTCGGTCGGTGCGCAGTGGAACGGGCAAGAGGCTTGGGGCCTCGGCGAGGCCTTTCGAGTGGCCTCAGGGTGAAGGGCTGGCGCTCATCCGGGAGAGTGATGCGCGTCCAGGAGAGTGGTGCGCATCAGGGAGACCCGTGTGGTCTTCCTGTGCTCTTCCGATGTTGCGGCAGCGTCCTCGATGATGGGGAGCGGCCCTCAGGAGTCGAATGAGACCTGCGGGCGCGCCCCTCGTGGTCGATTGCTTGCGCGCCCCGTTCGGATGCGCAAGCAAAACCGGCCCGGTCCTCAAGAAGAGGATCGGACCGGGACGGCTCAGCGGCGCAGGCCCAGACGCTCGACGAGGGAGCGGTAACGCTCAATGTCGATCGAGGCCAGGTAGCCGAGGAGGCGGCGACGACGACCGACGAGCAGCAGCAGGCCGCGGCGCGAGTGGTGGTCGTGCGTGTGGTACTTGAAGTGCTCGGTCAGGTCCTTGATGCGCTTTGTGAGGAGCGCGATCTGAACCTCGGGGGAGCCGGTGTCGCCCTCGTGGGTGGCGTACTCGGCGATGATCTGATCCTTGACGTCCTTGCTCAGCGGCACAGGCTTCTCCTTATGACTCGTTGCGCGGGGCGGGAGGGCTATTCCCTACCGCTGACAGTCCGCGGCCGATCTGACGGCCTTCCAAGGCTAGCACGGGCGAAGATACGCACTTTCACAGGTATGGGCTGATCCGCGGGCAAAAGGGTGTGCGATCGGGCACGTCGGAAGGGAGGGGGAAGAGGTGTGGGGACGACTCGGGGTGTGGGCAGGGGCGGGCGCTCGGAGACGCTGGGGTGCGGGGAAGGCAAGGGGCACAAGTCGGACGACGCTTGCACCATGCCCCATGAGGGCCCGCGCCGTTCTGGGCTTTTCCCATTCGGCACGGCTAAATCGGGCTCTGAGTGTCCGACTTGTGGCCAAGGGGCTGCGCCCGCCCCAAGAGTGCCCCGCGAAACCGAAAGCGAAGCGCTCGGTCTCAGGTGACGCACAGCCCTGGCGCCGCGCGGCCCCTCCGGCGCGCTGCGCAACCCCGGGGCAAGCTGTGCCGACGCGCGCCCACGCAAGTCTTGCGCCCCGCTGGCCTTGCCCGACTCTTGAGACGCTCTGGCCTCGGAGCTGCTGGCCTCGGAGCGCTCTGGCCCTGCACCCAAGGCAGTACTCAGCAAGCGGTGACGTCTTCAGGATCAATCCTCGAGGCGACCCCCACCCCGAGGACATACGCCGATTGACGCAAGTCATCATCCATCTGGGCGAGCAGATCTTCAAGCGAGTCGAAAGCCAGCATCGGCCGGATCCTCGACACGAAGACAACAGCAATCCGCTCGCCATACAAGTTGAGGTCCGAGCGGCCCAGAACATGAGCCTCGACCGTCCGCTGGACACCATCGAACTGCGGGTTCGTCCCCACCGAGATCGCAGACGGCAAGAACTCTGCCGACTCCGTCCCCGGCACCTGGCGCACGACCCATCCGGCGTACACCCCGTCAGCGGGCACAACCCCCTCGATCCCCTCCTGCAGGTTCGCCGTCGGGAATCCGAGTTCGCGCCCTCGTTTGAAACCGTGCTCGACAGTACCGCGGATGCGATGGAGATGGCCGAGGACTCGTGCAGCACCGGCGACATCGCCCTCGGCAAGAAGCTCCCTCACCCACGAAGACGACCAGCGCCTGCCCTCGGGCGCTTGAATGTCAGTGACCATTGTGACGTCGAAGCCATATCGACGCCCCAGTTCGCGAAGCGTGTCAATCGTCCCGAGGTTCGCGCGCCCGAAATGGAAATCCTCTCCGACAACGACCTCGACCGCGCCGAGACGCTCCACGAGAAACTCGACAACGAACTCCTCTGGTTCGAGCATGTACACGCTCGCGTCATAGTGGACGACGAGAGTCGCATCGAGCCCCGATGCTGCCATCGCGTCAAGACGGTCGCGAAGCGGGAAGATGAGCTGCAAGCCTGCTTCCGGCGCATGCACTTGGATGGGGTGCGGATCGAAAGTGATCGCAACCGCGTCAGTGCCGCGTTTGCGGGCGCGCTCCACGCACGAGGAGACGACGCGCCTGTGCCCGTTGTGCATTCCGTCGAAGTTGCCGATCGTGACGACAGACCTCTCGCCTCCGGGCACATCGGACAACGTTGACCAGATCTTCATCCTTCCCCTCCGAAAAATACGCAGATCGTCTTCAGGCGCGGCTTCGACGCATCGATCAGTCCGAGGATTCTCCCCTTCGGATCAGCCGCAGCGAAGATGGTGGTGTCCCCATCGACGAGGACGGGGGCGGTTTCTCCTCGAGTGCGGGCGTTGAGGCCTGCTCCATGATCGGGCATTGTGGAAGCGAGCGCATCTTTCGCTGATGTTCGAGGGCTAGACGGGTTGGGGGCTTCAAGGCTAGGAGAAGCAGACACCCCTGGGGCAGACGTAGCGGGCGCTTCGGGGGTAGGCGCAGCGAGGGCTTCAGGGGCAGGCTCAGGAGGAGGCGGCACAGCCACACCTGGGGCAGACGTAGCGGATGCTCCTGGGACAGGCGCAGCGGGCGCTTCAGGAGTAGGTGAAGCAGCGCTTTCAAGGGAAGAAGGAAGAGCAGCTTCTGGGGCAGGCGAAGCGGCTGCTCCGGGGGTAGGCGGCACAGGGGCTCTATGAACGGGGGCGGCCCGCATCAGGGCGTGAAGCTCCTTGGGGCCGCGCTTCGGGGGGTTGCCGTGAAGAAAACGCGCAGCTTCGGCCTCGTTCAAGGAAATGATCGGAAACATCGCCGTGACCGCTTCATCCAGCGGAATCAAGCCCGGAGCAGGTAAGGGCGCTTCTGCGTGAGAAGCGAATTTCAAAGCCCCTGCAGATGTCGGCGCAGGCAGCGGCATCTTTGGATGAGACGGAACTCGCGAGCTCGCGGCCTCGTCCTCGAGCGAATCCACAGTGCGGCAGTCCTCAAGAGTGAAGGCTCCGACGCGGGTGCGTCGCAAACGCGTCAGATGCGCCCCGACACCAAGCTCCGAACCGAGATCTCTCGCAAGGGCGCGAATGTAGGTGCCGGAGGAACAATCGACGACCACATCCACGTCAAGAACCTCGAGTGGGCCCGAGGGCGTGTCGAGGGTCGCCCGGCGCAGATCCGAACAGCGCTCAAAACGCGAAACCGTCACTCGATTCGCCTTGAGCTCAACCTCAACGCCCTCGCGCACCAGTTCGTAGGCGCGTTTGCCGTCAATCTTCTTCGCCGACACCGAAGAGGGCACCTGGTCAATCTCCCCGCGAAGACCCTCCATCGCATGTTCAAGCTCATCGAGGGACAAGGAGGCACAGCCGAGGGCCTGAACAAGGGCGCCCTCAGCATCATCAGTGGAAGTCGTCAGGCCGAAACGGATCGTCGCCTCATAGGTCTTCGAATGCCCCGTAATGAAAGTCAACAGGCGAGTCGCCTTGCCCACGCCCACGACCAGAACGCCCGTCGCCATCGGATCCAAAGTGCCGCCGTGCCCGACTTTGCGGGTATGAGCCAGGCGCCGCACGCGAGACACGACATCATGGCTCGTCATGCCCGAAGGCTTATCGACGACGAGGATCCCTGGAACCGAATGATCTGGACGCTTCGCCATCCTCAGAGCGCGTCCTCGTCCTCGTCCGCATCATCATGCCGGTAAGGATCCTCATCGCCGGCATAGGCGGCTCCCTGAGCGTGGCGGGCGATCTGTTCGTCCTTGGCCTTCGCGGCCGCGAGCGCGCCCTCGATCGCGGCGACCGAGTCGGGCAAAGCATCAAGAATGAACTCGATCGTCGGAGTCAGGCGGATCCCGAGGGCCTTGCCGACCTCAGAGCGGATGATGCCCTTGGCCGACTCGAAAGCACGAGCCGTCGCTTTACGATCCTCATCGTCACCGAGGACCGTGTAGAAGATCGAGGCGTGCTGTAGGTCGCCGGTCACGCGCACATCCGTGATCGTCACGAAGCCCAGTCGCGGATCCTTGATCCTTCGTCCAAGCAGACGCGCGACCGTCTGCTGGATACGATCCTGCACCTTGCGTTGGCGGGCTTCGTCTGCCATGAGTCCTCCTGAAAGTCGTGGGTCGTCTGGCCATGCGTCTGCTCTGGCCGAGCCTGTCCGAGGTGCGGCGTCCACTCGAACTCGCGCAACGCGGAGTCCACTCGAAGCTGTGCGCAAGCTCGCGGGCGCGCAGACTAGGTGCTTGCCCTTTCAGGACTCCGCACGCCAGCGTAGCGGCATGCGGATTCGCGGCGTAGCCTCGCACGGCTTGTTGAGCCAGACGAAGTTGAGAAACGACCCGTATTCCGGTCTCCCATGGTACGGGGTTCTGCACAATCGAGAGCACCGCCCCCACGTGAGAGCTGGGATTGACAGGCCGATCATGGCTGCGGCGGCTCCGAACTCAACCATGCTCACGTGGGAGCTGGGATTGATGTTGGCGCTGACGGCGCCGCCAAGCGCTAGGGCGCTCTGCTCGCATGGGTGCTGGGAAATCGTCGAGGGCACGATCCTCGGCGATAACAGCTCAACCATGCCCAGGTGGGAGCTGGGATTGTCAGGAGAAGCGGGGCTGGTATGGAGAAACGCTGTACGGGCTTCTCGCGGGGCAGAAGTCGGACCAGGGAGCACAAGTTGGACCCGCAGAGGCACAAGTCGGACCGCAAGTCGGGCTGGGGGCGCATGACCCGGAGTTGCCCTTCATCATTTCCCATCTGATCAGCGCAAACCCGCTCACCCTCGTCAGGTTTCCAAGGCGAGCGTCCGACTTGTAGCCAAACGCCCATTTGCAGCCAAGGGCGCATTTGCAACCGAAAAGCCGCGTAGAGCCCGGAGCAGGCTTGTGACCGAGCGCCCGCTACAAGCAGACCGAGCTGTAGCCAAGAACTTCCGTCGAGCCTGGAACACCCCACACCGTAGCCAAGAACTTCCGTCGAGCCTGCAGCACCTCAGCCCGTAGCCGAGAACCCCCGTCGAGCCTGCAGCACCCCCTCTATCCCCAAGTCGCTCCTGCGCTATTCCCTGTCCACAGGACCCCTTCGACGGACTCGCTCAGATTCCCACAGAGAGAGAAGCTGCACGCATGTCCGCAACGCCGAGCATCACCCAGGTCCAAAAACGAGTGCACTTCACCGGGCGCCGCCACAAGCACTGCCGCCTGAACGCCGACACCATCAAGATCGCGCGCGGTGTCCACCTCGAGTCGGAATTCCTGCGCGGCCTCGAAACCCCCTGGGCGCAACGACGAGCGGTGGAGATCGCCCGGGTGTTCGCAGTCAGTCACCTTCGCCGGGCGAGCACCGCCGTCGGGCGTTCCGCTTTGCTTCTCCACGGGCTCGACCTACCCGAGCCTCTCCCCGCCGAAAACGCTGCGAGGATCTCCTTTACCGGCGGCCGGGGCACTTCACGAGGAGCCCTCGTTCTTCCGGCAATTGTTCTCGACGGAATCATCATCGCTCCTCGGGTCCCAGTCACCTTCGTTGGTTCGACCCATGTAAGGACTCACTCGGTGAGGGTGCACGGCCTCCTCGCACAGGACCTGAATGCTGCAGCAATCAGCACCGCACTTCTGAGCCCTCCACGGATCGCGTTCATACTCGTCAGTCAGGCTTATCGCACAATCCTCGATATCTTCGAGGGCGAAAGGCCCGCGCCAATGGCAAGTGACCGTGTTCGCCGTCAATCCCTCGCAGCATTGCATGAGCTCCCCAGAGGCCGAGGATGGGAGCAGGCTTCGAGAATCCTCGCTTGGGCCGACCCCGCCTGTGAATCCCCCGCTGAGGCCTGGCTCTTATGGAATCTGCTGAGGGCCGGTGTTCGCGGAGTTCACACCCAGATGCATGTGTGCGAGGCGGGACAACACTTTTTTGTCGATATGGCACTGCCCGAGCTGCGCCTCGCGATCGAATTCGATGGCCGGGGCAAGTATGGGGCATCCGTGCAGCAGATCCACAGAACGATCGAGGCGGAGCGACGACGAGAGCGACTCCTCGTCGCCTCGGGTTGGACTGTGATTCGCTTCGATTGGGCGGATCTTCAGGATCCTGAAGGTTTAGCCGCCGAACTTGTGCGCATCATCGAGGCTCGGCGTCTGACTTTGGGGATGCGCGAATGACGGGACTCGTTTGGGAGCAGCTCGACGCTGGAGGGGTGTTTAGGGCAGCTTGATGCCGGGAGTGACGTTTGGGGCACGCCGAGCGTCAAGGCGCGTTAGGGGACTGCTGCGTACCGGAGCGTATTTCGTCCCGGCTGAGTACGGGGCTGCGTGGCCTGCCTGGCACAAGTCGGACAATGCGCACGGAAGAGAGGGCACAAGTCGGACAATGCGTTTGAAGGCGGGAGCACAAGTCGGACAAAGGGCCAAGGTAGAAGCACACAAGCCGAACCAGACATCGATTAATTCCCCTCTGATCAGCGCAAACCGTTTCAGCAGCATTGAGTTTCCAAGGATATGGTCCGACTTGTGGACCGGGGAAAGCACGACCCCCAGGAGAAGGTCCGACTTGTGGACCGGGGGTAAGAAAAGGGGTCCGGGTTGACGTTGTAGCGTCAACTCGGACCCCTCCTGCGCTCCTACGCGCACGCGTAGCGCGCGAACAGGATCATCCTGGAAGGAATAGGACCTTCCCTAGAATCAGTCGCGAGGCTTCTCACGCATCGCCCAGGTCTCAATGAGGTCACCCTCGGTGATGTCCTTAAAGCCGAGCGTGATACCGCACTCGTAGCCTTCGCGGACCTCAGTGACATCATCCTTTTCACGACGCAGAGACTGGATCTCGAGATTGTCGGCGACGACGACACCATCGCGGACCAGGCGCGCCTTCGTGCCGCGCTTGATCGTGCCGGAGCGGACGATCGAGCCCGCGATATTGCCGAACTTGCCGGAACGGAAGACCTGACGGATCTCCGCGGTGCCGAGAGACACCTCCTCGTAGATCGGCTTGAGCATGCCCTTGAGGGCAGCCTCAATATCCTCGATCGCCGAGTAGATGACGTTGTAGTACTTGATCTCAACACCCTCGGCGTCCGCGAGTTCCACGACTCGTTCAGCCGGGCGAACGTTGAAGCCGATGATGACCGCGTTATCGACCGTGGCGAGGTTGACGTCATTCTGCGTGATCGCGCCGACGCCACGGTGGATGATGCGGAGCTGGACTTCCTCGCCCACATCAATGCCGAGCAGCGAATCCTCGAGCGCTTCGACAGCACCGGAAACGTCGCCCTTGATGATGAGGTTGAGGGTGTCGACCTCGCCTTCCTTGAGGACCTTGTCGAAGTCCTCGAGGGAGACGCGCTTGCGGCGCTTGGCGAGCATGGCCTGCCGCTCTGCGGCTTCGCGCTTATCGGCGATCTGGCGTGCGGTGCGCTCGTCGGTGGCGACGAGGAAAGAATCACCCGCACGGGGAATCGACGCGAGGCCGAGAACAGCGACCGGGCGCGAGGGCCCGGCCTCGGCAACATCCGCCCCGGTGTCATCGAACATCGCTCGGACGCGGCCATGGGCGGAACCCACGACAATGGCGTCCCCGATGCGCAAGGTGCCGCGCTCAACGAGCATGGTCGCAACCGCACCACGCCCCTTGTCAAGGTTCGCTTCGATCGCGACACCACGAGCCGCAGTATCCGGGTTCGCCTCGAGGGTAAGCGCCGCATCCGCAGTCAAGAGGACCGCTTCAAGGAGCTCACGGATACCGGTGCGTTCCTTCGCCGAAATGTCGACGAACATGACATCGCCGCCATAATCCTCAGCAACGAGCCCATATTCGGTCAGCTGACCACGGATCTTATCCGGGGAGGCGCCTTCCTTATCGACCTTGTTGACCGCGACCACGATCGGCACGTTCGCTGCCTGAGCGTGGTTGATCGCCTCAACGGTCTGGGGCATCACGCCGTCATCGGCAGCGACCACGAGGATCGCAATGTCGGTGACCTGCGCGCCACGGGCGCGCATCGCGGTGAAGGCCTCGTGACCGGGAGTGTCGATGAAAGTAATCGGACGAGTCTTGCCTTCATGCTCAACGTTCACCTGGTAGGCGCCGATGTGCTGGGTGATGCCGCCGTGCTCGGTGTCGACGACATCCGTATGACGAATCGCGTCGAGGAGCTTGGTCTTGCCGTGGTCGACATGGCCCATGACCGTGACGACCGGCGGACGCGGCTGCATGTGCTCGGCATCGTCGAGTTCTTCCGCCTCGAGGTCAATGTCGAAGGACTCGAGGAGTTCACGGTCCTCATCCTCGGGGGAGACGACCTTGACGTCGTAGCCGAGTTCAGCGCCGAGAGCCTCGAAGGTGTCCTGGTCGAGCGACTGGGTCGCTGTCGCCATTTCACCGAGGTGGAAGAGGACGGTCACTAGTGCTGCGGGATTGACGTCGATCTTCTCCGCGAAGTCGGCGAGGGACGCGCCCTGGCGGATACGAACGACCTGCCCGTTGCCGCGGGGGATTGAAACGCCACCGATGACGGGAGCGTTCTGCTGCTCGAACTCTTGACGTTTCGCGCGCTTCGACTTGCGTCCACGCTGATTGCGACCGCCGCCACGTCCGAAAGCACCCGGCGTGGCGCCGCGTCCTCCGCGGCCGCCTCCACGTGCGGGACCGAAACCGCCACCTGCGGGTGCACCTGCGCCTCCTCCAGCTCCGGGGCGAGTACCGCGACCGCGACCTCCAGCGCCGCCGCGCGTGGGACGATCGTTCGTGCCAGTCGCAGCGTTACGGGCGAAGTTCGCCTGGCCGGGCATCATTCCCGGGTTCGGGCGGTTACCGCCTGAGCGTCCGCCCGGGCGGGGTGCGCCACCGGGACGAGGACCGCCGCTGCCTCCTGGACGGGGAGCACCGCCGCGTGCGGGACGCTCACTGCCGCCCTGACCGGGACGGGGGCCGCCTTGACGCGGACCAGGGCGCGGACCACCGGTGCCACCGGGACGGGGCATTCCCTGGCTGGATGCGTAGGGGTTATTGCCCGGGCGCGGGCCAGCGGGACGCGGGCCAGGGCGGGGGCCCGCCGGACGCGGAGCTCCAGGACGCGGTGCCGCAGGAGCGCCGTCACGACCGGTGGTCTTCGCCTTGGGAGCGGGAGCTTTGGGGCTCGCAGCAGGCTTGGGCGCAGCGCCAGGCTTCGGAGCCGCACCGGGCTTAGGCGCAGCACCAGGCTTCGGAGCCGCACCAGGCTTGGGCGCTGCGGAAGCCGCACCGGGCTTGGGCGCTGCGGGAGTCGCCCCTGGCTTGGGAGCGGAAGAAAAGGCCGGTCCCGTTGAAGCGGCGGCACGAGGATCGGCGGGCACGGGCGCGCTCGCAGGGGTCTTCGCCTTGGTGGAAGGCTGAGTGCTCTTATCCCCGGGTTTGGCCGCTGAGGCTTTCGGGGCGCTCGGCTTCTTCGAAGCCGAGGTCTTCGCTGCGGGGGTTTGCTCCTCCCCTGTTCCCTTCGAGCTGTAGTGCTCGCGAACGGAACGCACGACTGGCGGCTCGAGGGCCGAAGATGATGCCTTGACGAACTCTCCGTGATCCTTGAGGTACGTCAAAAGCTCCTTGCTGGTGATTCCGAGCTCTTTCGCAAGCTCGTGGACACGCAACTTTGCCACTGTTCTCCTGTCCGGAAGCGCCTCCGGACGGAGACGCGTTACTTGTATTGCTGGCAGCTCATCGCTGGGTACTCATCGGGTGCCCATCAGCTTCCAACCCGCTTCCATTACTCGAGTTCAGGCGTCGGCGACGCCTTGGATGACACGACCTGCTCGCACTGAGTCCACAACTCTTCGGAGACAACCTCCTCGAGGCGGAGCGCGCGCGTGAGGGCCCGACGTTTACGGGCCTTGTCGATGCAGCGAAGATCCGGGTGGATCCACGCGCCCCGACCGGGTCGCTGAGCTTCGGGGTCGAATGATACGACCCCGTGGTACACCGTGAATCGGAGCAGTTCCGAACGCGGTGAACGCTTCCCACAGCCAACGCAGGTACGAACGGGGGCAGCGCCCGGGAGGGCATCACTCTCGTTCAGCGCAAACTGCGACACCCCTTCAGCTTAGTCGAGCCCTTCTCAATCCTGAGGATCGGAGTATGAGCGACTGGTCACGTCATCAGGCATCGAGGAGTGCGAGGCCACGCCCTCGTCGCCGGTTTCCGTGTCGGAGTGAATGTCGATGTGGAAGTCGGTGAGTCTGGCTGCGAGGCGGGCGTTCTGCCCTTCCTTACCGATCGCGAGGGAGAGCTGGAAGTCGGGAACGATCGCGGTTGCCGTGCGATTGTCAATCGAGTGGACGACGACGCGCGAGACTCGGGCCGGCGAGAGGGCGTTGGCGACGAAACGGCCAGGATCCGCCGACCAGTCGACAATATCGATCTTCTCGCCGTTGAGCTCCGTCATGACTGCGCGCACTCGCGACCCCATCGGACCGATGCATGCGCCCTTGGCGTTCACACCTTCGCGCGTCGCGGCGACCGCGATCTTCGTACGATGACCCGCTTCACGCGCGATCGCTTTGATCTTCACGAGGCCCTGCTGAATCTCGGGGACTTCCCGTTCGAAAAGCCCAGCGACGAGGCCGGGGTGGGTGCGTGAAAGCGTGATGCGGGCACCCTTTTCCGTGCGCTCGACATTGACGACGAAAGCTCGGATGCGGTCGCCGTGACGGTAGGCCTCACCGGGAGCCTTCTCAGAATCAGGCAGAACCGCTTCGAAGTCGTCGCCGACCTTGACGATCGTGATGCGCCCATCGCGGGACTGGTCGACGATACCGGTGACAACCTGGCCCTTCTGGTTCGCGAAACCGCCGAGGACCTTCTGATCGTCAGCGTCACGCAGGCGCTGCATGATGACAGAGCGGGCAGTCGACTGGGCGATGCGCCCGAAGTTCTTCGGAGTGTCGTCGAATTCGCCAATCTCGTTGCCGTCCTCGTCCTCGTCCATTGCCATGACGGTGACGCGACCGGTCTTCTGGTCGATCTCGATGCGGGCTTTGGAAACTGCGCCGGGAATGTTGTGGTACGCCTTAAGGAGGGCCTCTTCGATCGCTTCCACGAGGCGGCCGAGGGAGACTCCCTTCTCCTGCTCGACCATGCGCAATGCGGTCATGTCGATTTCCATGCGTCTCATTCCTCCGAACCGAATTCGACGCGAGCCCGCGCCTTCTTCATCTGTGCGTACTCGATCCTAACGGTCTGAGCGTCCACGTCGAGCACTGCACCCTTGTCATCGGCGGATGTCACACGACCGCATAGGCGAGAGCCGTCGCGCAGCTTCACGCTCGCGAGGCGCCCGATCTGCTTGACCCAGTGACGAGGCTCAAGGAGTTCGCGTTCTGCGCCGGGGGTTGACACTTCCAGGTAGTACTCGCTGTCAATCGGGTCGGCCTGATCAACGAGGGGCGACACGGCCCGCGAAACCTGCGCGAGTAACTCGGAATCGAGCCCCTGGCCCGTTTCGGGGCTCTCAACGATGACTCGCACGATTTTCATTCCCGATTCTTTGACGCTCAAGACGGCGTCGAGTTCGAGTCCGAATCCTTCAACGAGGGGGCGGAGCTCCTTCTCGAGTGCCTCGAAGTGTTGGGGTTGGGCCACAAATCCTCCTGTGTGTCCGACACGGCAAGGGGTTCCTATTCTACCCGGGCGTCAACATGCGATGATGCGCAGGTGACGATCTTCGGATTCTTCTCGCGACACCCCGGCCCCTTCGGCTCTCCGAAGGGCCTTTCAGCGTCCTTTGAACACGCGCTTGCGAGTGAACATGCGCATTCTTCAAGGACAGCGTCTTCGTCCAGGAAAGGACGCAGGCTCGCAGTTCTCGGCGCCACGGCGGGTACTCTTGCTCTCCTTTTGTCGTCTTGCGCTTCGGGCGTGCGTTTCGATTCGAGGGGCGCGTCCCTTCCTGAACTCACCGAAGTGGATACTCTCCGTGAGACTGCGGCCCGCACGGAGGCCGCCGCGTGGGCCCGTGCTTCCTCCTTGGCCGAGGACGCGAGCTCGTGCCCCGAATGCGCCCAGGTTCTTTCCCTTGTCGCAGCGAACTCCCAAGCTCGTTTGGACGCTCTTGGCGGAGTGTGGTCCCCCTGGGGTGATCACACTCCTGAGGGGGCCGAAGAGGTCCCCCCTATCGCGGATGCGCCTGTGACGGTCGAAGAACTCGTCTCCTGGCTCGCCTCAACGGCCCGCAGGGATTTGGCTGTGGCGGCGGATCCGACTCTTATGGAGTCGGATAACTCCCGCGCCCTCGCCTCAGTCGCTCTGGGGCGCTACCGTTCTGCACTCGACTTGGCGGGCGCCTTCAATGTGAGTCTTGATTCTGAGGATGCCGCGGTGGCGGAGTTCAATGCTCGTCTGCACTCTTTCATCTCAAGTCAGACAATGGATCTTCTCAGCGGCTGGGGCTTGGATCCTCAAGCTCTGAATGCCTCGTCCATTCTTCCTGATGCTGATCTTTCTGCGGCGCAGAGCCTGGCAGAATCGACTGAGTTGGCTGAGGCCGTGGCCTCCTGGGATTGCACGGCCCAGTCCCTTCCGAAGGCGCAGCTTGTGGAGTTCTCCATTGATGATGCCGAGTTGCGCTCTCATGAACTCTTCTCCCGTGTCGATCACTACCTTTCAGCCGGTGCGAATGATCACAGGACCACCCGCTGTACTCTCGATTCGCTCGACGCGGCTTCGCTTGCGAATGGGCTTCTCCTAGCGGATCTGCATCTGCTCTCCTCCGATGACCAGACGATACGACTGATCGGCTTGCATGAGGCCCTTGAGGACCTGAGTTCGTGGTCTTTCCTCAACGAGTACGGGACCAGCCCCGCCCTGATCGGCGCGAGCGCCTGAGCTTGAGCTCGCGCGCGCTCGCACGTGTCGAGTGCACCCGTAGAATCTTCCTATGCCGAATCTGATTCCCACCGAAGTCTCAGTTCTTCTTCCTGAGGGCGATCGGCGCGCCCCTGCGGAGCAGCTTGAGTCGGGCGAGTGGATCATCGCGGGGAGGCACGCAATCATCCTCGCCAACAAGGAGTCGGTCCTCGATTCGGGAATGTGGTACGAAATCGCGACCGCGAAGTGGAGTGCCGAGGACCGTGTTCTTTCAGTCGAGTGGATGGATCCAGCGCGCACACCCATCCGCGTGGAAACGGTTTCACAGGATCCGCGGGTGTTCATGCGGATCCTCTCCGAGCGTGTGAATCATTCGATCGTCGTCCACAAGTCCACACAGGTCTCTAATGGCACGACGATCACCGTGTGGATTCGACGCTGCGAGGACGATCAGCTCTTCTCCGTGCTCGCTGCCTTCGGGCCGCTTGATGAGGCCTGTGAGCGTGAAGCCGCTCATTTTGAACAGCAGCTGCGCGAAGGTGTCGGCTTGGACTGAGCCGAGCCGAACCGAGCAAGAGACTCGTCCCCCGCGTCCGGCAAGGAAGCCCGCCCATGGCAGGAGGAATCGGCAGGGAAGCGAACTCACGGCAGAAATATGGGCAAGGAAGCCAGCCCGGGGCAAGAGGAAGACGAAGGAGGCGAGGCCTGAGTCGGCCAGGGGGTCTTAGTCGGCAAGCTCGGGCAGGGGTGTCCTGACGAAGGGGTTTGTGGAAAAGCCCTCTTCGAGGATCTTCTTGCACCATTCGCGCGCAGTGAACAGCGAGTGGTCCCGGTAGTTTCCGCAGGAGGTGATATCCGTTCCGGGAACGTCTTGCCAATTCACGCTCGTCGCGATCGCTTCGAGTGAGGAGACGAGCGCTCGGGTCACGGTCTCTACACTGGGGGTTCCCCAGGTGATGAGGTGGAATCCAGTGCGGCAGCCGAAGGGTGAGCAGTCGATGACGCCTTCCATGCGGTCGCGCAGCAAGGAGGCGAGGAGATGCTCGATGGTGTGCAGGCCCCCGGTCGGGATGGCGTTCTCATTGGGTTGAACGAGGCGCAGGTCGAAGTTTGAGATCTCATCGCCCTTCGGCCCTGTTTCAACGCAGATGAGGCGCACATAGGGCGCGAGGACGGTCGTGTGATCGAGCGTGAAACTCTCAACTTCTGCCATGGGGGGTTCTCCTTCTTCGCTCGGTGGGACCGCGAGTGGACACGCTTCAGATTAGTGGATCGCTTCGACGAGGGCGGATGCCGAGTCCTTGTGGGTGCCTGGCGTTCGGCGTGGTGTTTGAAAGAAGTTCTTTTCAGATGCGAGGCCTGCTTTTTATCCATCAAGGACAACGCGATGGCGTGTGAAGAAGCGCCCGTGCTCCTGCTCGCACTCATGCGCCTCCTCGCGCACACCGAAAGTGCCAAAACAGCAGACGCGAGGGGGAAGAACTGGCGTGTTCCTCCTCGCGCACCGGAAAGCGCAGCTGAAGGTCACCTGTGATAGCGGTGCGGTTCATGTTCCTCCTCGCGCACACCGGAAAGCGCAGTAGTCTTCGACTCCCGCCCCTCCAACTCGCCCCTATCGAAGAATCGTCCACGCTCGGACCCGAAGCCCCTCAAAGCCCTTCGCTTCGCGCCCCTCTCCCCTACTCGGAAAGCGTTTCAGTTCCTCTCAGTAAAGGTCTGCCGCCGGTTCTCCAAGCGCATGAGTTCACGGAAGGCCTGCGCATACTGGGGGTCGTCCTCGTCCATGCGTTGAAGACGCCCGCGCGCCTCCCCCAGTTTTCGAGTGAGATCCGTTCGGACGAGCGCTGCGACCACTCCCCTGCAATAGGAACGCATTTGCTCCTCGCGGTCCTGCGGGAGGGGCGCGACCGCGAGCTCAGTGACGGCGGCGCCGACGAGCTCGCCAGCAGCATCGCGTACCTGGTCGACGAAGCGACGGCTCGCAGCCTCCGTCGCACGCTCGCCGACGCCGAAATACTCCTCCGCGGAATGCAAAAGCTTCGCGAAGGCATCAAGGCCACCGCTCGCGCGAATCGCATCATGCACCGCCCGGTGCGTGGGAACGAAGAATGAATCCCCTTCAAGGTCTTCGAAACCAGAACCGATGACGAAGACCGGGTGCTGCAAAACAACCTCGAGCGTCTGGCGTTCAAGGCGGGTGATCGGGTCCTCGGGACCGCGCCTGCGGGGCACCGGAGAAGGGATCCCGGCTCCGGCCATATCGGATGCCTCGCCATAGCGGGGCTCAGGCGCCGGACGAGCAGCATGGCGAACCGCATCCGCCACAGTGCGCATGTCCATGCCGAGCCAACCGGCGAGGGAACGCGTGTATTCCATGCGCAAAGCACGATCACGAATACTCGCAACGATCGGCGCGGAGGCGGACAGGGCACGGACCCTGCCCTCAGCAGTGCGCAAATCGACTTGACGGATCACGGAACGAATGACGAACTCGAAAAGCGGAGTGCGGGATCGGACAAGCTCAATGACCCCCTTGTCGCCGCGCGCCATTCGCACCTCGCAGGGGTCCATGCCCTCGCGGTCGACGGCGACAAAGGTTTGAGAAGCAAAGTTCTGATCCTCGTGGAAGGCCCGCAATGCGGCCTTTTGCCCCGCCGCGTCACCGTCGAAGGTGAAGATCACTTCCGAGCCCCGGGCCCGCCCATTCGATAGGAGCACCCCCGCAGCAGGATCTGCGGCATCACCCAAGAGGCGGCGCACGATCTTCACGTGCTCAGAGCCGAAAGCCGTGCCGCAGGTCGCAACAGCGCAAGGCTCGCCGGCGACGTGGGCGGCCATGACATCCGTGTACCCTTCGACAATCACGATGCGATGTTCTTTCGCGATTGCCTTCTTCGCGAGGTCAAGCCCATAAAGGAGTTGTGATTTCTTGTAGATCGGCGTCTCGGGGGTGTTGAGATACTTCGGTGATTGCGGGTCCTCATTGAGGCGGCGGGCGCCAAAACCGACGGTCGCCCCTGTGATGTCTCGGATCGGCCACATGAGGCGCCCCCGGAAACGGTCGTACAGACCACGATTTCCGCGCGAGGCAAGGCCTGCGATCTCGAGTTCCTTATCCGTGAAGCCCTTCGAACGCAGGTGGCGGGTGAGAGCATCCCAGGAGTCGGGCGAATATCCGACGCCGAAGTGAGTGCACATCGCCTGGTTGAATCCGCGTTTCGCGAGGAATTGCCTGCCCGCAGCACCCTCGGCCGAGGCGAGCTGACGCTGGTAGAACTCTTCAGCGACCCGATGCGCTTCAAGGAGGCGCTGACGTTTCCCGGGTTCTTCGCTGCGAACTTGTGTGCCGCCCTCTTCGTAGTGGAGCGTGATGCCCGCACGCTGGGCGAGGAACTCCACGGCCTCTGTGAAGGACAAGTGGTTGATCTTCTGGACGAATGAGATGACGTCCCCGCCCTCGCCGCAACCGAAGCAGTGCCACATCCCCAGGTGAGGGCGGACGTGGAAGCTGGGAGTGCGTTCATCGTGGAAGGGACATAGTCCTTTGAGGGACCCCACTCCTGCGGGGCGCAGGGCGACGTGCTCGCCGACGATCTCATCGATCCGAGCGGCTTCGCGCACGAGGGCGATGTCCTCTTTACGAATCAGACCGGCCATGCGCACAGTCTAGCGATGCCCAGCAGGAGGGGCGCCGGGTAGGCTCGCCCGCTCAACAGGCGATGAGCCTCAGCGATGCCCAGGAGGAGACGTCGGGACGGGTGATGCCCTCCGAGATCACGACGCCCAGCCAGGCCATGAACCCCCACCCAGGCCACGTGAACGCCCAGCCAGGCCCCATGAGAAAGAGGAGCGGCAGGACATGAGAAAACGGCCAGGCACGATACTGCACTCATGAATCATCGCCTCGCGTGCCGGACACGACAGCACATTCTGGCACGCTCTGTGCCCGTGAACTGTGTCGAGGCTCTTCACAGCTGGCTCGACAGCATCCCGCACAGGCGCGCATGCCACTTCGAGGCAGAAGAATCCGTCAGGGAAGCGACCTGATCAATGACCGCCCGCACACGCCCCTCCTCATTCGAGGATTGACGCCACTGAGTTGCGAACACGGGCTCAAGGGCGTTCGGCCCGGCCTCCACCAATGCGTCAACAAGATCAGCGAGGAGGGTTCGCTGCTGATAGTAAACAGGCTCAGTCTCGCGTGGACTCATCACGAAATGGACCGCCAGCCCCTTGAGGACTTGGATCTCCGCTCGAGTCGAGGGCGGAACGACAAGATCCGCACGGTAACGGCCAAGAGGGCCTGGACCGAACTCCACACGCGTCGCTGACACGGCGGCGGAGCAAAAACGTCCGATGAGTTCACTTGTGAGGTCTTTGAGACGAGCGAGATCGGCGTAGGAGCCGTCGAAAGAGCCCATCCACTCGCCCAAGTGCACGAGCCGCTCGATCGCTGATTCAAGGTCGGCGCGAGCGACGCCGGGACCGTACCAGTCGAGAGTCGAGGCGATGACCCTCTCAAGGACCTCATCATCGCGCAGGCTGTGCACATCGCATTTTCCCGTCGCCACGGCATCTTCAACATCGTGCACGCTGTAAGCGATGTCATCGGACAGATCCATGATCTGGGCCTCAAGGCAGCGCCGCCCGAAAGGAGCACCTTCACGCATCCATTCGAAAACCTCACGGTCGTCCTCGTACACCGAGTATTTGCGCAAAGACTTGTCCGGGTCGGGACCCTCCCCCCTCGCCCAGGGATACTTGCAGATCGCGTCGAGAGTGGCGCGCGTGAGGTTGAGGCCAGCGGGCTCCCCGTCCTCGTCAATGACTTTCGGTTCAAGACGCGACACGAGACGCAGGGTTTGGGCGTTGCCTTCGAATCCTCCGCAGTCGGCGGCGAGATCGTCGAGGACGCGCTCCCCGTTGTGACCGAAGGGCGGGTGGCCGAGGTCGTGGCTGAGGCAGGCCGCGTCCACGACATCCGGGTTGGCGCCGAGTTCCTTGCCGAGTTCGCGGCCCACCTGGGCGACTTCGAGAGAGTGGGTGAGGCGGGTGCGCACGAAGTCATCGCTTGCCGGGCCGAGGACCTGCGTTTTCTCCCCGAGTCTGCGCAAGCCTGAAGAGTGCAGGATGCGTGCGCGATCACGCTCGAAGGCCGTGCGCATCGCGGACTTCGCGGACTCTGCGACGCGCCTGGACTGATCGGCCTGCGAATAGACGGGGACGAGGCCTGCGTCCGAGGGATTACCTTGCAGTCGCGCGCTCACGGCCACAGTCTAGCCGCCGCTTTCCATTCTCGTCTTCAAGGGTTTGGGAGTTGTGGAGTGCCTCCGACCTGCGCACAGCTCGCAAAGCGCTGTGGGGAGCGCTGCAAGAACGCAGCAGGGAGGCTGTAGCGCGTACAGACAGGAGTTCGAGGGCGCTGCGGGAGGGGTGCGCACAACGCAATCAAAGCTCGCGGGATTCCTTAGAGGATTCTCATCGCTAGAAGTGGTCATCGTACGGCTCATCGGGTTCACTGGAAGGGAGCAACAAGGGGCAACAAGGGAAAGGACCGAGCACATGGGACTGTCAGAACGTCGACTCGCCGCGGCCCTCGTCGCTCTCACCCTCGTGACCATCGTCGTCGCCTGGTGGCTCGCATCCGCGCTCACTGTTGTCTCCGAGGAAGTCGTCTCCCCCGGAATCGTCATGTCCGGATCCGGAGGCGCCCAATCAGCACAATCGGGGGCATCGCAATCTGGCGCTCCCATCGCACAACACCCCAGTGGGGAAGGCGAACAACCGTCCTCACCTCCCACCAACGGAAATGTTGCGCCTGTTGAAACCCCGGCTCCGCCCCCTCCCCCGACGACTTCCACCCCGGCACCA
>ERZ772956.174-NODE-174-length-53583-cov-8.325082_pt1 | contig 53583 bp, 72 predicted proteins | sample MGYA00580683_ERZ772956 | MGnify/ENA primary metagenome ERZ772956 (study PRJEB29015, sample SAMEA2738077) | human oral metagenome | biome: human oral; feature: human-associated habitat; material: saliva | place: China | collected 2212 ... | reverse complement strand
AAACAGAAATTTTTGTTCGGATTTTTTAACCCCATTTTCCGCGTCACACCGAGCTTTCATGCAAATATATAAATTAGTATATAACGTGTACACTGACTTACTGAACCCTTCAATAACGTTGTTAAATTAACGTTTCTAACTGTTGACATCACGCTCAAAAATTGTGTTTTTAATTTTTGAAAAGTAGCATATATGCTACTTTTTGCTTTTTTACAAAAAACTAGCCAATAGACATGCTACTGGCTAGAGATGATTCGAATTATAAGAACACTACTAAAATTTGATTAATTCATCTTTATACTTATTCCACTCTATTTCACTAATTTCAAAACTATATATCTCGACATAAAACTTATCTTATCAATAAAATTTTTATAACTCTCCTTCATTCGAACTTGCAATTCATCAATTGAATTTACTTCTTTTCCAATATACTTTGAGATAATATCTACATCTTTGTCATATATTCCCATATCTTTGAGCATTTTTTTCTCCGGTGATTTCATAAAATACTTAGTTTCTATTCTTTTAATTATTAATTCGTTGATTGGATTCTTTAATTCTTCTGAAACATTATCTAATTCCATGAAATATAAAATTGCTTCTGTTTTTTTATAAAAATCGTATTCTATATAGCTGTTTTTTAGTTTTAATACTTCGCTAATAATATTGTCTACTTCTCTATCGGTATAATATTTACGAACTTTTTCAACAACTTTCTTCACATTTGTTGGATTTTTATAAGTTAAAATATTGATAATAAATGTTTTTAACCTTGCATCTCTTGTATCATTTTCAATGATTTTAAATAACTCCCTAATAATACGTAATTTAGAAGGCTTTTCAGACGAAATCATTTTATTAATTTCATCATATAACAAATTTTTGTTTTGCTGGAATCTATAATACACATCTTTTACGGTTGTAAACCTAAATTGTGTTGAAAAATGTTTTATATAATCTTCATATGTTATCTCCATTTCCCTTAACAATGTCATAAATTCTGGGCGTTCTTTATAATTATCAGAATGAATATCCATATCAATACTATTAGTAGTTATTTCAAATTCAATAGACTTTAACGCTTCCTCTTTAACATATTCTCTGTCACTGTCAGCACGAATATAATATGCATTTCCTAAATAATATTGAAACAGTCTTCCTGTCCTACCTACTAGATTAAAAAAATCAAAAGCATCAAATTCTGTTTTGTTTCTTGCTGGTTTTGTAATAATAATATTTTCACAAGCAGTGTTAACTCCTTCCAACAATGTTGAAGTGCACAGCATTATATCATATCCACTCTCTCTGTTATCAAACAGATCCAATTGTAACATTCTTATACCTAAAGGTAGCTGCCCATGATGTACTAAAACACCGCTTTTTAAAGCTTTAATAACTGACCATTCTTCATGGATTTCATTCGAAGCCCAATTTATAAATTCTTGTAAATTTTCATTTGGTTTAATTGTAGTATAAAGTTCCCATTGATTTGACAAAAACTTATTAAGTGAGTATACCGTCGGAAAATAAATCAATCGCTTAGTCCCGTCTAGTTCATTGACCACCTTTACTGTTTCTGAATATCTGTCCTTCTCATTACTAATTCTTCGTTCAATAACATTGTTTACCACCGGAGAAAAATCACTCGAAAAGAATTTAGGCTTGTTTTTTATTTTATCTATATTTTTCACTTCTTTTAAAAATGGTGCTAACAATAAATATTTTTTTGATTTTTTTGTAAAAAGGTATTGACATATTGTATTGAATATGATATAATGTATATAACAAAGGAGGTGAACAATAGATGAGCAAAAAGAAGAAACAAAAATGTTTCAAAAAATCGAGTAATAAAAAAGATAAGCTCTTAAAAATTACATTAGCAACTGCATTAATTAATTTACTAACAGTAATCATAGAGCTTATCATAAAAATACTTGGTTCGATTGAGGGTAATAAATAACCCTCAATCCCCTCATCTATATTATATATGAAAAACAATAAAAATTCAACAGAAAAAATTTTAAAAACTATTATAATACTTAATTTAATATCTATAATATTAAGTATTATAAATATCATCTGGAGGTAAAATGGAAAAAGAAAAAAAAACAAGAAAGGGATTTAAAACTCAAAAAGCTCAAAATGAAGCGACTAAAAGATATCTTGATAATAATCCCGAAAAAAGAGCAAAATTCAGGATATCAAATTATAAATCAATTTGTAAATTATTTTTGAGAGAATACGCTCAAAATGAAGATTTATCAGAAATCGAAAAAATTATAGTTGACCGAAAAAAATTTTTAAAAAAACTTTAAAAAAGTGTTGACATATTGTATTGAATATGATATAATCTATTTGAAAGTAAGATAAGCAATAAAAAAGACGACTAAGTGCTGCAACACAAAGTCGTCAAGCAAAAGACAAATTTAAAATTGGTGCGACCCTCATTTAAATAGCTATTGCTTTTTAATTGTATCAAAAAATTTTAAATTTGTCAAACTAAATTAAAAATTTTAGGAGGACAAAAATGAGAGTATCAAATAAAAAAGTAAATTTAGCACTAGCTAAATTAGAAAAATTAGAAGATGAAGGATTTGATTTAAGAACTGACCTTACAAGACCCGATTGGATAGCCTATAGAAATAAAAAATATTTTCTATATCAAACAACGGATTCAGGGTTTGCTTGCCCGGGCACTTACGGAATTTTAATTAAGGGTTTTAAAACTCAAAAAGAATTTATTGAATATGTAGAGAGTTTATAACTATGAAAAGAAAAAATTTTCACGATTTTCTATTAAATGAATACTCTAATCATTTAATGTTAAAATCAAAAAATTATTATGATTCAACAAAATATTATATACACCTAATTGTTGAAAATTCTGAAAATATCTCTATAAACGATATAGATTTCAAATATTGTTCTGATTTAATAGTTAGATTTAAGTCTTTAAAAAAATCAACTAACAGATTAATTATACTCTTAAAATCAGTTTTACATTTTGCTTATGATTTGAATTTAATCAATAATATTTCTTTTTTAAAAAAGTTTAAAAGAGAATATAAAGTAAAACGTAAAAAAGTTTTTTTAGAGAAAAAAGAACTTGAAGATGTTTTAAACTTTTTTGAACAATCTGATAAAGAGTTATTTTATATAATAAAATTTTTAACTGCATCAGCACTTAGAGTTAATGATTTGTTAGAAATAAAATTTGAATCAATTAACGAAAATTTTATTAATTTCAAAAATCATAAACGAAATATTTTTTGTAAATTAATTCTAAACAATGAACTTAAAGATATAATTAATTATCAAAAGATTAAGTTAAAAAGTATTAGAGAAAATAAAAAAAACTTCAACAAAGAAAATTATTTGTTCTTTAATGCGGCAGGTAAAAAATATGAATATCATATACTACAACATAGATTATTGCAATACAAAAAAATGAGATTACACTTTCATATTTTTAGACATACTTGTGCAGCAATTATGAGAGAACAAGATTTCTCAATAGAGATGATTTCAAAAAAATTACATCATGCAAATATAAGTACTACAACTATGTACTATTTGCATGACACAGAAGAAAAAATAAAAAATGATTTTAAAAAGTTTGCTGAAATGCAAATTTTAAAATAAAAAAATAAATTTAAAGGAGATTAGAAAAATGAAAGAAAGAATGAAAACAAAATTAAATGTAGAAATGAAAGACTTGAAATTAGTCAATGTAAAATTTGATGATAGTGACAAAGAATACACATTTCTTCATCCATTTAAAAAAGTTGAAATTGGGCAATATGTAATTGTTCAAAATATGCTTGACGAGAACAAAATATACTCACCAGCACGAATTGTTAGTATATTAGATAAAGAGGTAACTATATCAGATGTACAAGAGAGAGCTTTTGTACAAGGTTACTTTTACATTTTTCACAGCGAACAAAATCTTGAATTAAATTTTAAAAATTATGATTTAAAAATGAGACAACAAGATGAAATTGTTGAAACAAATTTAATAAATTACGCAACCCAAATACTTAACAACATTCTAAAAAATAATATAGAAGATTTTACAAATGATGATATTGATTTTAAATATATCACTCAACCGTCAATCAACCATAAATTTAAAAATGACGGTTATTATAAAACAATGGAATTATATCACGGAGAACTAAGAAAGAGATTACATGTTGTTTTGATTTCAAATAAAAACAAAGAATGTTTGTATTTTGAAGAAAAACATCTTGAATTAACAGATATAAACAATCATAACACATCATCAATATTTTATGAAACAAGTTATTCAAATAAATATGAAAATAATCCTGATTATGTAATATCTGACTATCCTTTAGCATATCATGATTTAGCACTAACACAAGATGATGTATTTGTTATAATAAAAGATTTAAACAAAAGCAATTCAATAAAAAGACTTAAATGTATTTTCAAACCCGGAAAACAAAACTTATTAAAAGAATTTAACGTTTTAAATGAAGAATTATTTATAATTCTTCATAACAAGGGATATAGATACTTTAATGATAATTCTGACACGATAGCAGAACTCTTAAATTCTTTAATCAAAGAACAAAAAGATATCATTACAGATTTGTACGATTTAGAAAACACTGATTTTAAATTTTCTAAAGAAAAAAACAAAAACAATGTAGCACTATTAAGTTTTGTAAACAAAGATAATGAAGAAGTTATAATTTATGTTGAAAGAATTTAATAGCAAAAAAATAAAGGGAGCTTAGTTGCTCCCTTTTAGTTTACTCAAATGCTCTCATATCAATCCATTTTGCCATATTGTGAGCATAGTAATAACCACCTCTTTTAGCAGTTACTACTATATCTTTTCCAATGAGCTCATCAGTCTTCATTATAGTTTTATAACCATAAGTCCCCCATGGTTTAGTATCAACAGAATATCCACCCTTCTTAATAGTAAGTACTTGTTCTGGAATGGTTTCTACCGGAACTAAAGCTCTATAATCAATCCATCCACCAAGATATTGGGAATAGTAATAACTGCCCCATTTACGAGTTACTGTTACAACGTAACCATTATATTCAGTAGACATTTTAATGAATTTTCTGTCTTCACAAAACCATGGTAAACTGTCGATAGAGAATTCACCATGGATCATATATCGTTCTTGTATGTTTTCCATATTATCTCCTTCTATTTCTGTTTCTTCAGGAAGTCTATAAACAACATAATTCCATTTGTATAAATAAAGAATGTGTTTATTTGTTTCTTCTTCCTCAGTAATTCCATTATTACGATAATTACAATGTATTATTGTATTTGAATCTGTAAATAAAGCAGTATGTGCTTCAGATCCCGGAACTCCCTTAAATTTTGCCCATATTATAATATCACCTTTTTTAGCATTCCAATCATGATTTTCAGTAATTTTCTCAAATCCTAATTTTTCTAAAAGCCCTCCTAGAGTTGAAGTGTTGTAGATGTAATCGCCTTTTTTATAAGGTAAATTAAAAGCCTTTACTAAGGCGAAATACATAGAACTAGAGCAATCATAGTAATCTGGTCCATATCTTTTATTCATTGAATATCCGACACCTCTTGATTTTTGAGTTCTGAACCAATCTACCATTTTATCTATTTTGTTCATAATTTTACTCCTTTATTCTTCATCTTCTGAAAGTTCAGGAAGACCTGCAGTGCTTGTTAACAAACTAAGAACACCTGCAAGAACTACAGCACTTATAAGTGCTTTCACATTTACTTCAGATATTAGTGTAGATGTTCCAATTAGTGCAGCTCCTGTTTGTGCCATTGTTTTTACTGCTCTCATTCCTGCAGCCTTAATCCATCTTTTAAAATCAAATTTCTTTTTCATAATTTTACTCCTTATTTTTTACTTTTTTCAATGTTTTTTAAAAAGTTTGTAAATAAACTTGTGTCAATTCCCATTTTCTTTAAGTTTTCTAAAACTGATGTTACTTCCATCACTAGATATCCTAAATAAAGCACATATACTAAAGTTGTTCCTATTCCCTCCGGAACTAACACTGAAAGAGGAATAAAAAATATCATCACAATCATACTGCAAATCTTTCTTAATATTCCATTTATCCCTTTTTGACTTTCAAATTTTATATTATTATTAATTTTAGCTGCAATTGTTCCTGTCGCAAAATCAAGTATCATTGAAATTGCAATTAGTGCTAATATAAAAAGTATCTTTGTATCTTCTGTTTGTAATAAATTTCTTAAAAATTCTATCATCATTTTTATCATCCTTTCTGTTTTTTATTTATCTATACTATTTTTTTAGGTATATGCTCCCAATAAGAAGATTTTTCGTGAGGTTGCTCTCCGTTTTTAACATCTTTTACAGCTTTGTATAATTCATTGTAATAAATTACATAATCATTTTTGTTATAGCTTAAATCTCTATAATAATTTTGTGCATTTTTGAAATTTTGTTCCCATTCAGGATTGATTTTCTTTTCAGGTTGCTTTTCAACTGTAACTTGTTTCCAAAAGTCGAAATCAACTAAAGGCATATTGCTATATTTTGCTGTATGAGTTTCTTTACAATAAAAAACAAGTCCTGCATAATTGACATATTCGCCCTTTGTAAAAGGTAAGCCCTCTTTCCAGTCTCTAAAAAATTCAGGATTTTTTGCTTTTTGTTCATCGGTTGAATTCTTGATTACAAACTCTAAAAGTCTTTCCGTTTGCTGTTCTAATTTTTCATCAGGTGTCTTTAAGACTTTACATAGTCCAACTACTTTTTCAAGCTCTTTTTGAATTGTTGAATTATCCGGGCTAGTAATTTCAACGTAGTTAGAGCGTCTTGCAATTACTTCGTAACGTTCTTTTCCATTTACAGTAGTTACTTTGATAACTACTTCTGCTATTTCTTTTTCTTTTTCTGCCATTCTTTTACTCCTTTGCTTTGAAGCTTATTCCACCAATTGAAATCCAATTGGTTTCTATTTCTGAACGATTTTCAATTAAAATGTTTCCATCTTTTCTTATTCTTAAAGTTGCACTTTTAAAACCTGTACACGGTACAAATCTTATTTCGTCCGCCTTTGGTTTGCAATCTTCTCTTGTAATTCTTGCAAACCATTCAGAAGTTGTTCCTTTTGCGATTCCTTGTAGGTGTACTATTCCGAAAGGATCTTTGAAATATTCCAATTCGTTTTCATGATCATAAGGTTTAGTCTCGTTAAAAAGATGTAATTTAGTACAACCTTCTAATTCTATTCCTTTATTGAATCCCATTTTTATATCATTTTCAAAAAAATTAGGTTTTGTAGAACTTTTCCCGACCGCGATACCCGTTCCTGATTCGTGAAAATCTAAAATTACAAAAATAGTATATACGTAAGCTATACTTTCATTTGAACTATTAAAATCAGATATAGATAGCCTAAATTCATATTCTCTATCTGTTGAAACATTATAAGTTAATGTGTTTGAATTTAAACTTTTTTCGTTTCCTGATATAACTGTTGTCCAAGTTGAAGAGCCACGTGCTCTTCTTTCAATTTTCCAATTGCAAGTGTTCTTGTTTGAAATGCTTGACATTTCAAATTTATAAATTAGCTTTACAACTTTTTCATCACTCTCTGTTCTGTCTGCTGAAAAATTCATAATTTTAGGTGGCTCGTATGGTTCAACTTTGATAGTTCTTTTTTCACTTGCAGTCTTTCCTCTGCTATCTGTAACTTTTATGTTAATATCGACATTTCCACTTTGAGTAATTTCCTTTGTTGTTACTGATTCTCCAGCATAAGTATTTTTATCAACCGTGATACTTATGTTTTTAATTTTAGCTTCTGCTTGGGCTGTTGCATTAGTATTAACTCCGAGTTTGCTATGATTTTGAACATATACACTTAAGATTTTACTTTTTGGATTTTTATCAAAAATGTCTATTGAGTTTATTATAGGTGAAAATGTATCAGGAACTTTCATATGCCAATCCGGATTATAAGCAGTTTCTCCTACTTGAATTCCATCTTTAAAAGTATTAATTCCTATATCCATAAATATCAAACTATCATCTGGTTGTAAATTGACATGTTTATCAGTGGGAATGAATGTTAAATCTAAATCACTTGTTTTCCTTGCGATATAATGCCAGTGACTACTTCCCTTTTCTCCTCGAATTACATACCATACGTCGTGTGTTATATTCCCTTCAAGTTGCTTTTCAATATGAATAATGTGCTTTGTTCCTAAAACTCTTGAACCTTTCATATTATCGCTTACTGTTGACATTCTAGGTATTTTGTCAAGTTCGATTGTATCAGAGCCACCGTCAACATTCCCTACGTAACTTCCGTGTATTTTTGCACTTATGTCAAGAGTAGTTGACAACCACACATCTAGTGTTCCATCACTATTGTGATAAATTCTTTTTTTAAGGCTTCCTAGATAAATTGTACTATTCCCGCTAGTACTTATTCTTGAAGCTGTAATGCTATAATCATTTCCAGCAATGTTAACTGTATGAGTTCTTGAGCCAATATATAAGTCATATCCACTCTTGCATACTAGATATAGCGATATTGTTAAATCACTAAAATTCTTGTCAATGTTTTGAGTATCTTCCCACTCTGTCCTTATCGTATAGCCTTTTTTAAACGTTTCTTGATAACTTCCGGATAAAGCCATCTACTCCACCACCTTTCTAAAAGAAAGATTTCCGTTTTCACGAGGAACGAATGCGAATTTCCCAATCCTGATGCTTCGTAAAATTCTTGCATCTGTTATATATAATTCCTCATTAGAAAAATATGCAACTTCTTTTTCTTTCATAAAGAAAGATTGTTTTTTAGGGGATAATCTCATTTTAAATTCTCCATCTTTTTTTCCCATTTCCATTCCGTCGATGTCAAAACGGATATAGCTTGATATATCATCAAACTTTCCTTCAAAAACACTTTTGTCATTCTGATAAAGTTGTTTAAACTTTTCAAAATCAAAAGTTATAGACTCTTTAGTTTGCTTTATACTTGACTTTATGAATTCTTTTAATTGTAAGTTGTTAAGTTCTAAATTATTAAGTTGCTTTGCTAATTCTGAGTTAGTAGTAGTTAGATTTAAAATTTCTTGTTTTAATTTTTCATTTTCCTTTTCTGTATCTTCAAGAGCAGGAACCCATGTTGTTGCAATTGTTCCCTCTTCAATTTTGAGTTTTTTAATTGAAAATACAGGTTCTTGATTATTTTCTAAAACTTCAACTAGAAGTTTTTTTACATCTTTTGCTTTTAAAACAACTCTTTTTTGCTCTTTACTTTTTACTGTTTCTTTTACTTCTGCAGTATATTCATTTAAAAAGAATTTCAAATCAAAATCTGAAAAGTTTATGCAATCGAAACTAAAAACATAGTCTTTGTTTTGTAATTTTAAATTGTCAAAAAGATAAAAAGCTAGTATGTTGCTATTTACATCTGTATTTCTTTCAACAAACTTTATACTTTCACAGTCTCCCCATTCTTCAATATCATTTAATTTATTGTACTCTATACTTTTCGCTCCGAAAGTATGCCATTTTGACTTATTAAAAAAGTAGCTGTTTGGTAGCAAGTTTCTAGCACCAACTTTTACCTTTGACACTTCACTTGTTACAGATTCATTTATCTCACTTTTTAAAACTTGATTATTTACCAAGAACTCATTGAAGTTTTCTTTTTTTACAAGTCCGTCTGTGATTTCTTCTTTAGCTTTTACTGTTAGTCTATCTGAAGTAATGCTGTTTGCCTTTATTCTATCTCCATCTAAAAATCCTGTTAGAATTCTATCAGCATTTATAATTCCATCATTGCTTATTGCTAATGAATACGGTCCATTCCAACCTGTCGAACTTCCCATTATTCCTCCAAGTCCAATTCGAAGGACATTTTTTGCCTTTTCTTTTGGAAGTTGGTCAACATAATAAGTTCCATTTTCCGTTTCGATTTTATATCCATTAAGCAATAATTTTTCAAATTTACTTGTTGCCTTTTTTATGCTTTCATCAAATCTTGAAGAAAAATCATATCTTCCAATTTCTTTTTTTACTTCTTGAGAAATTTGCTCTTGTCTGTTTTGTAAAAATTCTGATAAGTTTTCAGTTCTATTTATAAACTTTATTTCGTTTTTTGTTTCATCATCTGAATACTTTGTTATTTCTATTATTCTATGTTTTTCTTTTTTCTTTGTTTTATAATTTAAAAATGTTATTATATCGTGCAATCTTAAATCTGTTCTTTCAAGTTCTATTATACTCAACTCATATTCAATCAAAGGCTTTGAATGTTTTTTTAATAATTCTTCACAATGTTTTTTTAAATTTACTTTATCTGTAAATCTATCATCTCTGAAAACTGCAGGTATTATATTTTTGTTATAATTTAAATTTTCAACATATTCTTTATCATTGTTAATACTTGAAAATGTCATATTATCTTTTCCGAATCCATAAATTCTTGTATAATGCTCATAAGTATCTTTCTTTATTATGAATTTTTCCAAGTTTATATCTTTAGAAACTATATAATCTCGGTCAGCTCCTTCATCAATAACCTTTAAAATTTTGTTTTTACAATCAAATTCAAAAGTACAATTATATAACTCTTCAAGTTTGAATATTGCACTTAATAGACTTTCATCTTCAACTGTTAATGTTCTTCTAATTTTTATAGATTGTGCATTTTTTATTTCCCAACCTGCAGAATCTAATAGATGATGAAGTATATCATTTAATGTCTGTGAATCAAAACTTTTCTGCCCTACATAAAAATCTTTTTTAAGACTTGTAAAATCTAGTGTGCAAGTAACAACCTCTTCATCTATGCTTTTGATTATAAATTGATTTTCTCCGGAAATGAAAAAAGGTTCTTCACAATAAACCTCTTCATCTTCTCCTATTTCAAATTCTAAAGTTATTAAACCATCATATTCATAAGTAATTTTACAGTCTTTATCTAAAATTTTATCTCTTGTTTTAAAAAAATTTAGTAACATACTTATAGTTCCTCTCTATAATCAATAAATACTTCATCAATCCCATCTAATTTTAAAGTGAATTCTTTATTTCTACTTTTTATAAATTCGTAAAAATCCCAATCAATTAAATTTTTTACTTTTCCTTCTTCAGCGTTGATTTCAAACCCTGTTTTTGTGTTAAATTTAAAAATCATATTATTTAAAGTTACACTCTTTTCTGAAACTACGCTTGATGTATCTAATGAAAAATTTAAACTTATATCTCTAACAGAATCAAAAACTATTTTATCTCCATTTTTTAGTTTTCTTTTTTTTCTTTTTCTGAAAATTTTACCATTACAGTTGAATGTTATTAGAATAATATTATCCTCTTCAACTTCTACATCTGAACAATTTTCTAAAAAAACATCATATTCTTTTTCTTCATCAATTAATGTAATCTTTTTAAATAATTCTTTTAATCTATTTACATTGTAAATTAAATCATTATCAACTTTTAAAAAACAGTTTATATTTATTTTATAAAAATTTTCTGTGCTGGATTTCAATCTATTTTTAAAAAATTCAGGAGTGTAATCTGAATTTTTATAATTAATTGTAAATTCTAAAACATTGTATTTAGTTTTCAATTCTTTTATATTTATCATACTTTAACACTCCCTAATCTTTTTAAGTTCATACCTTGAAAGCTATCTGTATGCTTCCAAGTTGCTTTTGCTATTTCTTTCCCGTCTAAAACAGAATTTACTGTAATGTTTAAACTGTTTTTCATTCCATTAAATTCGCTTATAACTTGATTCATTTTTGAAATGATATTACTGCTTGTAGTCAAATCATAAGATCCTGTCAAAGTATTCTTTATATTTTTTTGCTTTTCCTCATAACCTTTAGTGAATGCTTTTGATAAATTTGCTCCACTTTTAGCAACTTCATCTTGCATTTCTTCAGTACCTATAACAAGACCTTCTCCGATATTTATACCAAAGCCAGCCATAAGTCTTGACGGAGAATTTATCCCAAAAAATGATTTAATGCTTGATACAAATCTATTCGCGATATTTCTAGCTGCATTAACTAATGCACCTCCCATTGCACCAACTCCATTTATAAGTCCTTGAATAATATTTCTACCAACACTTACTAAATTAATACTTGTTAAGAAATTATATACCGAATTCCAAATATTTGAAATGCTTCCTGGAACTTTACCAAATATTGAAGAAATACTTTGAAAAATTCCATTAAATGTATTTTTAACAAAACTCCATATCGCATTTAAAACATTACTAAATAAACTTTTAATTCCATTCCAAATTGATGAAAATACTCCTTGAACTCCACTCCACACTCTACTCCAATCTCCTGTGAAAATTCCCGCAAAAATATCCCATACACTTTTTATCACATTTACGACAGTATCGAAAATTATTTTTATATTATTCCATACTGTTGAAAAGATTATTTTTATTGTTTCCCAAGTTGTACTAAAAGATACTTTTATAAGTTCCCATGAAACTGAAAATATTGGTTGAAAAGTGTTCCAAAAAATTTCCCAAGCATTTTTTAAAAATTGCCAAACTTCAGTCCATATTAAAATACAACCATTTTTAAATCTTTCAAATGGTTCTCTTAAAGAATCAATTCCCGCTTTTATCCATTGTATTACTGGAAGTATTACATTATGCCATGCATTTTGAAAGTATTGCTGTATTACGGGCCAAACATCTGAAACCACTTGCATGAATTCTTGAAATGCTTTAGACACAACTTTTAGTGCTTTATCTACAACCTGTCTAAATTTTTCTGAATGTTTGTAAGCATAAATTATTCCTGCTACAAGTGCAGCAATTGCAGCTGCAGTGGCAAAAAAAGGATTCGTTAACATTAATGTGAAAGTTTTTATTAAACCAGCTCTTAGAAGTGCTCCCATTGTTCTTAATGCTGTAAATGCATTTTTAAAAATTGCAACTGCTGAGTGAATTTTTTTAAATGCATCAATTGTTTTGCCTATCCCGATTGTAAGTTTCCCAAATACAATCAAAAGTGGTGCAATTGCTCCAATTATTCCTGCCCATTTTACTATCATTTCTTTTTGACTATCTGATAGTTTTGAAAACCAACTGCTTAATTGTTTTGCTTTATCTGCTAAAGTTTTAAAAATTGGTGCTAGCATTTGCATTGCAACATTTGCAAGTTCTGCTCCTGTTAATTTTAAAGAATTAAAAGATTGTTTTAAGTCGTCGATTGGATCTCTTGTATTTTGAAATGTTGTCTCAAGAGACCCTTTGCTTCCTTCAATTGCTTTCATCATTTCTTCAAATTCAAAACGACCACCTTTTATCGCATCAGCTAAATCCGGTCCGGCTTTTTGACCGAATACTTTTATTGCTTTTGTAGTCGCCTCTGCTAAGTTTGGAGCATTCTTGATTTCATCAAGCATTTTTCTAAATTCTACCTTAGCATCTTTTCCTTCTTTTGCCCAGTTCCCAATTGCTTTTTTCATACCTGAAAAAGCAATCTCTGTATTTACACCTGCTTTTTCCCATGATGCAAATAGAGCAATGCTTTCTTTAGTATCAAAACCAAGTTGTCTCATAGGTGCTCCGAATTTTGTTAAGGTATCTGTTAGTTTTGCAACTTCTATCCCTGATTGTTGTCCTGCGACTGTAAGTTCATCAAGAACTGTTTTATATTGGTCTGCAGGTATTCCTGCATCACCCATAGCTCGAGCAACTAACATTATTGCACTATTTACATCTTGACCTGTTACTTTTGCAAATTTTAAGAAGTCAACACTTGCTTCTTTTAAAATATCCCCTGTAAAACCAAATCTTGTGTTAAGTTCGCCGACAGCATTTCCTGCATCTGTTGCTGAAGGTACTACTTCACTTTCAAATACTTCTTTTGCGACATTTTGTAATTCTCTTAAATTATCTCCTGTGGCTCCGGTTTTTGTAACAACTATGTCAAGCATCTCATCAACTTCATTCCAAGTTTTTACACTTGCAGCACTTAATGCAATTATTCCGGCTGTAACCGGAAGAAGTTTTTTTCCTGCATTTTCAAAGCCTTGTCCAACCTTTTCAACTTGTTCTCCAATTTTATGAAAAACACTCATCTGTTCTTTGAGTTTAATTTGTTGTTTGGTATAATTTTTAAGTTGTTGTTCCGTTTCAATAATTTCTCTTTTTATGATTTCCCATTTTTCTTTTTGCCCAGGATCTTTTGCAAGTTCTTTTTCTATTTCTTTTAATTTTGCAAGTTTCTCTTTGTTTGCATTAATTACATTTCCAAGTTCTTTTTGCTTTTGTTTTAGTAGTTCCGAATTTTTAGGGTCGAATTTTAATAATTTATTTATATCTTTGAGCTTATTTTGTGCATCTCTACTTGCACTATTAACCCCTTTTAGTGCTTTTTCAAGTTTGACGGTGTCTCCCCCAAACTCGATTGTTACACCCTTTATTCTCCCTGCCATTTACTCACCTCACTTTAAAAATTAATAGGGAAAAATGTATCAATATCAGCATGATTTATTACTTCAATATTCTCATCATTTTCTGCATTATCTATCATTTTTTCTTCTAATAAATCATAAATCATACCTTCAGTTAAGTTTTCTAAATCTTCTACTTTTAACCCCATTTCTAAAGCTCTAAGTAAAAAAAGGGAGTATGTTATCTCCCTTTTTTTCCCTTGTTTTTTTTTACTTTTACTCTAGGTTCAAATGTAGGTTTTGTCCCCTTGATATATAAAGTTGCAATCTCCATAGATTTTACAGCTAATTCTGTAAATTCATAATTTGAAAGATAGTCTTCATAATCTTTATAGTTAAAATTATCATTATTTGCATACTTAAGCATAGTATAAGCGACTTCGATACAACTATTTAGCATTTCAAAATCTAAATCTTCAAAACTAAATTTTTTATCCGTTTTTTTCGAGTTTTTCCCGAATTGTAATAATTTATTTAAAAAATCATTTAAGTCTTTTTTAAATTCAAAATTATATTTTAATGGTATTATGCTAGATACATTTACTTTAAGTTTTTTTCCAAAAAAATCAATCTCTCTCGTTAACATTTCTTCTCCTATCCTTGTAATTATCCTTGTAATGTTTTTGTTTTACTTGGTGTATAAATCTTTGTAAACCAAGTCTCTTTAGCTTTGTCATTTAAAGTAGATGCTTGAACAATTTTTTCATCATAATCTTGAAATTCTTTAGGTCTTGCCTTAAATTTAATTTTCATAACTTCAACATCAATTTTTTCTTCAACTGTTTTTAGTTCAATATCAGGTTTTTCAAAAATACAATTATATAAAACTGAAACTCTATCTTTGACATCCCCTAATATTTTAAATGCCATGGCTAAACTTACAGGTTTTAAAATACTAGGTTCTAACAAAATTCCATTTCCATCTCTTTTAAATCCTAAATATTTTATTTTGAAATCATCATCAAAGTTATAGATTTCAAGTTCACCTTCGTAACCAGTATTGCTTGAAATTACATAGAATGTTCCGTTATCAGCATAGATAATCTTTGAATCTCCTTTTCCTGATAACTTTATTTTTGACGTTCCTTTTATATTTACAGGCGTGTCAAATTCTCCATCATTTTTTAACGTTGCCAAATGTAAATTTTCAACACCAAATTCTACTATATTTTTTTCTTCAGCCATATTTTAAATTCCTCCTGTTATTTCGTAATATATCATTATTACATTTTTGTCTAATTCTATATCTTCACTTTTTATAAATGTGAATCTATTCTCTTCTAATTCTTTTTCAAATAACTCTTCAAATTCAAGCTGTTTTTTTAAACTATCAAAGTACACCTCCACCATTACATGTAATCTTGAAAAAAATCTTTTATTGTCTGCATAAATTCGTTTTTCTGATAATCTTCTATAAATCGCATAAGGCACTGTTAAATTGTCTTTTGTATTTATATATCTAAATTCAATTTTTAGCTTTTTGAATATTTTTATAAGTTTTTCTAAATTTTTATCCATTTTCTATTTCCTTTTGAATTCTCGTTTCAAACTCTTTTATCCCATTTTCTTCTACTCTTGCCCAGTGTGGATATGCTTTTGCTCTTCCGACTCGTTTTCCGTTCTTTATAACATCATGTCCAAACTCTAATAAATGAGTAAGTCTATAATGTTTTTCTGAATGTACTATAGCTGTCATTGAGTCTGTGTCATCAACTTTAAAAGACTTTCTATACTTTCCATTTCTGTGTGGTGCAGTACTTTCCAATTCTTTACAACTTTGTTCTGCAACTTCTCTTGCTATTTTCCTAACACTTTCTTTTACGAGTCCAATTTCTGATTTTAAAATATCTTCAACATGTTTACTAAATTTATTCATTCAAAATCACTTCTTTACATGTTAGTTCAAGCAAACCATCTTTTCTTTTATATGATCTGATAATTTCAAATTCTTTATTATCATATCTAAGATTATGCTGTCCTGAGTATTCAAAGTTATGAATAATAAATGTGATGTCAACTTGTAAATCGCTATTCTTCGCTTCGTAAAATTCTCGCATTGAAATTGACTCAATATTCGCAAGTATTTGTGTCTCAATATATTTTATTACTTCTTCATTTAACTCATTAAGTTCAACTACTCTTTTTAAAAGTGTTATTTCATAATCAAAAGTCATTTTATTTCCTCATTCTATTTATTTTTAAATTGTGAAGTTTAAGTTGTAATGAACGCGGAATTCCTTTGTACTCTGTGTTATTGTATTTGTAACAGACATAGTCAACAATAAACTCTCTTAATTCTGCTTTTTCTTCGTGATTTTCATCTGTCAACTCCATTTTGTGTTGACTTTTCATTTCTTTAAGAGTTGATTCTATCAAAAATGTTATAAATTCATCTTTGATATTTGTTGTTATGCCTAGTCTCCATTTTACAACTTGGAGTAGTTTATCTCTCATCTGTATTCACTTCATCCACTTCTTTTTTTGAATTTTTTTTGTTATTTGAATCTTCTTTTTTTTCTGTTTCTTCGTCTAATTTTTTTTCAAGTCCCTCTTCATTGACTCCCTCTTCTGTTTCTTTGTCTTCGATTTTCTCAATCAATGCTTTACCTGCTTTATTTTCATTAGAAAGCAAGTAATTTATATGTTCTTGATTAATCAAAAAGCTAAAAAGAGGATAAGAGTCGCCTTTGTAATAAGCGACTCCGTCTGTATCTATAAAATCATATAATACTTTATACATAACTAACTCCTCTCTGTTATTATGCTTCAGTTAAATTTAAAGTTACAAAGAAACCCGCTTCTTTATCTGCTTGTTCTACATCAAATCTAACTGCAGCTTGTAAGATTTCTCCATAAATATTATTGTCAACCCATTTTACGCTTAAGTCTTCTCTGTCAGCTAATAGAATTGCATATTCTAAATCTCCAATAAATGCTTTAGCATCGTTTTTTGCTCCTAAAAATTCATCAGGAACAACAATTATTTCAACAGGAAGGTATTCGTTTTGACTATTTGAAATTATTGATGAATCCCACATGTATCTTCCCATTTTGTCTTTTATAATATGAACTTTGTTAAAAAATGCTTGAGTCATTAATGCTGTTCTTCCATAAGCAATATCCAAATCAACATCTAAAAGTGTTATGATTTCATCTAGTTTTGTAGCTGTTTTAGCTGTGAATTTCTTTAATTCTTCACAGATTTTTTGATTCTTTGTATTTCTTTTTAGAATTTCTGCTTGTTCTTCAACTAGTGCCACAACATCACAATCTGCATCGTCGATACTTTCTTGTGAGATTGCTATTGAGCCTCTGTATGTTTCTGCTTTCCAATCAACCTTCTCAAATTCAGGTTTTACTAGTTCTGGATTTTTTTCAAGTTCTTCAACTGTTGATAATACAGCTTTATTTCTCTTTATAAGAGGATGTGTTCCTGAACTAGAATTTACTTTGATTCTTGTTACATATTCACTTAAATCTATTACTTTAGATGGTTTATTAACAGGTGTGTGGACTTCTTCTTTTGGTATTAGAATTCCTACTTCAGTTGATGTAATTTTGTCTCTTTTTAATCCTTTGGATCTAATGTACTCATCTACTTTTTTTCTTTGCTCGTTTTTTTCCATTTTTTTCTTCTCTCCTTCTGGGTTTACTTTTGGTGCTTTGTTTCTTAACTCTACTATTTCAGAATCTATTTCATTTATTTGATTTCTTAATTCTGCAACTTCACTTTCAAATTGTTTCGTTTCTTCTAAATTTCTTACAACTTCTTCTTCAATTTTTTGTAATACTTCTTCATTAATAGCTGATTCAATTTCAACTTCTAGTTCTTTCGCTCTTTCATTTAATTTTTTTATTGATTCTTCTTTTTCTATAAGTCTTTTTTCTGCATCTTCTTTTTTTCTTTGAAGTAATTTAATTTTTAACATTTCTTTAACATCTCCTTTATTTTTTCTTTTCTTAACTTTAATTTCTTTTCTTTTGCATTTTCTAATTTTTCTCTTGCACTTACGCTTGTCTGTTCATAAGCCGGAAAAGTAACAACCGAAACTTCAAACAGGTCAATATCTGTCAATTCAACTCTTAATGTTCCATCATCTTGCCATGTTTCGTTTTGCTTGTTTATATAAAAACCAAAACTGCATTGACTAACATCTCCCCTTTTAACTCTTTCATAAATATTTAGTGCATCAGTATCATTCTCATTGATTTTTATAGTTCCAAATAATCCTTTTGCATCTGCCTTTAATTCAAGAGTAGAATTTTTTGTTCTTCCTATTACAAGCTCTGTATTGTGATTTATTAGGGCCCTTATATCTTTTTTACTTAAGTCTCCAATTGCTTCTCTTGAAACTTTTTCAAAATATGTCGGGAATATTTCTGTTTCTTCGTCAAAAACAATAAAATATCCTTCAATTATTTTCTCTTTTTCTTCTACTGTTTCACTTCGTATTTTTAAATCAATATTACTCGTTCTTTTTTCCATCGTCATTTTTCTCACCTCCTTTATTCAATTTCTTTTGGTCTGCAATTTTTGATGCCGGTATATAATTTTCTAAAATTATAAGTTCATTAAGTTCATCAAGTGGTGTTAATCCTATCCAGTCTCTAACTTCATTTCCAAGCACGAGCCCACTTGTAAACAGTTTTTGTCCTATTTCTGCTATTTCTTTGAAGTTATATGAATATAAACTTCGAGCATTACATTTAAAATACAAGTCAGGACTATAAATCAAACTCTTTGTAAGAGTTTGTTCGATTATTTTCCCAATGCTCATTATTTTAGTTTGTATAAAATTATTAAATTCTTCTTCGTTAAAACTTCCTACTCCCAACAAAAAAGCGGGTACTCCCATCATACTCGCTACAGTTTTTTTATCTAAGATTACACTATCATTTAAAGCTAAATCATTTAACGTTAGAGGTTTAACTTGATTTATTTCAAGCATTTCTGCAGGTATTATCCAAGGCTTTCCTGATTCTCTTCTTGATAAGTATTTGTCTTCTATTGACTCCTTTCCTTCTTCTGTTTCTAAAAGTTCTTCTGTTGAATCAACTTTTACTATCAAACTTGGCATATACTGTCCTTTTAAAAAACTTTTTCTTGTACTTGTTGCAAGATTTAAAGCCTCATTGATTTCTTTTAAATCAATTTTTAAACCTCTCCCCTTATAAAATTCTATTTCATCAGGATTTAAAACAAAATGTATAAATTCATCAGAATAGTATCTATTACTATCTTGTAAAATATAATAATCTTGCTTTGAATAATCCCAATTAAATCCTAAATTTTTTGTTGTTTTTGGAATGAGATCTTCAAGATATCCATTTTTATCAAATACAGGAAATATTACTGCATTCCCATTTATGAGTAAGTTTTTAACAATAAAATAAATCCATGCTTTTTTTGTCATAAACTTACATGGATTTATATCAATTTTTTTTGATAATTCATTTTTTAATCTAATATCGCCTTTTTCGGTGTTTTGCATTAAGTATATTGTCATATTTGAAACTAAATCTGCTATAATATCAATACATGTTTTAAATTCTGCCGTTTCTGATATAGTAGTATAACCTGATATGAAATCATAAATTCCTCTTTGATTCAAAACAAACCCATATCGTGCCTTAGATTCTTGTTTTTTTTCAACTTTTTCTCTTTTAAAGAAATTCTTTATTCCCATTCTTTTTCACCTCCTTTTATTATTTTATTTTGATTTTAACCATTCTTCTGTTTCATGCTTTTTATCTTCATCCTCAATCATTCTCATACATGCAAAAACAGATGCATCAAATAAGTCTATTTTTTGAGTCGGGTCTGTTTTTTCGTATTGTATTGCATCATCTACTTTTTCAACTGCTTTTACATTAGAAACACAGTACTCGTATGCTTCTGAATGTAAATAATAAAATTCTTTATTTTTAACTTTCATTTCTATTCTTCTAAACCCTTGTGATTTTTTAAAATAAATTTGTGGTTCATCAATCATTTTAAATTTTTTCTTTTTCATTTTTAAAAAGAATTCCTTTGCGAATTTTCTATCGAATCCAACCTGACGGATTTTAAACCCTTTTTCTCTCATCATACAAAACCAATCCACAACATCGTCATATAATACAGTTTCTGTATCACTCATTGTCAAATTTCCATCATCTTCCCAACCGAATAATGGAATTGAATTTTCCTCTGCAACTATATGTGCTCTTGAACGTGGAAAAAATGCATGTGTTATACAAATATCAACTCCTTTATAATTTCCGTACAAAGCTGAAGCAGTAAGGTCGTGTAATTTTGAAAGGTCAGCACCTCCATACCAGCTTATTTTTAATTTTGCAAGTTCTTCTAAAGTCCAATTATATTTTTCATCTGACTCGTAAAATTCTGTTAAGTCAAAGTATGCTTTTATGCTATTTGTAAAAATATTAAGTGATTTTGCGAGAAAATCTTTTCTTTGTTGAGGGTCATTTCTAGCTTGATATGCATCATTTTTTAAACTATCAAGACTTATCGTATAACCCACCGACGGATTCGCTTTTATGATTTCTGTTTCATCATCATATTTGTTTTTATCGTCTGCCTTTGCAATAAAAATGAACAACTGCTCATCAACAAGTTGTCCACTTAATACTTTTTTACAATATTTTAACCTTTGCCCACAAAACCAGTTTTCATTATCTCCTGCTGTTGATATCCCAATGCAGAGTTTGTTTGCATAGGCTTTTCCAGCCTCTTTAATTACATTGTATTTTTTTGGAGTTTTGTATGCGTGTAATTCATCACAGATTTGTATATTACTATTTAATGAATCTTGATTATCTGAATTGCCTGCTAAAGCCTCAATTTTCATAAAACCATCACTAAATTTTCTTTCTATAGTGTGTCCGAATGAATTATCTCTTATTTTGAAATACTTATCTTCCTGAAGATGATAAATATTTTCTTTGATGAATGTAAAACTTTCTAATGATTGCTTTAAAACGTCACCAACAATATAAATCTTTGTTCCGGATTTTCTGCTTAATATTCCCAATGCCCAAGCTAAAGCTCCAATAAAAGAAGTTTTTCCATTTTTTCTTGGTATAAATATGAAAACCTCTTTAAATCTTCTTAATATTGTTTTTTTATGATAAAAACCTAAAATATTATAGATGCAAAATTTTTGCCATGGGATTAATTTCAAGGGTTTATTAGCTAAAGGAATTCCTGAAATGGTCTCTCCTTGAATATTAACAATAGTCCCTTCAATTAATTTTATTACAAATTCTGCCTCTTCAACTTTGAATTCATAATTCTTATTATCTAAATCTTTAAAAAATCTTTGAATTGCTTGTTGTTGTTCTTCGTTTACAATTTTTGAACCACTATTAATACTTGTAATAAACTCAACAACTTCATTATCGTTTATTTTTTGTAAATCACAATTATTGATAATTTCATTCTTTTTTTTCAAAATTAGAGAGTATGGATTCAAGAACACTATTGTTTTGTTGTGGTTCTGTATCAATAACATTCTTAATTTTCTTCAAGCCGGTAGGAGTAAGTCCTAATTCTCTCAAATAGACTATACTATCATCTCTTAATTTCTCAATTGATAAATAAAACGGATTTTTTACTAGATTCTTGCTACCATTTTTATTCGTATGAGTAACAACCATTTGATATCCTGATTTTGCAAAGTTTTCTTTTGCTTTTTCTAAATCAACTAAAATTTGAGCTGTCAATTCAATAATTTCATTAAAAGATTTATCGTAGGTGCCTACAGATTTCATTTTTTTTATTAAATCCTTTTTGACTTTTGAAAATTCCATACTACACCTCCTCTGCTAATTTATTTTTATTGCTTTTTCTCCTGTCAAGTTCTCCCATCTTTTTATTATTACTTCAATATATTTAGGTTCATATTCCATCATAAAACATTCTCTATCTAATTCTTCACAAGCAATTAATGTTGTTCCTGAACCTCCAAACAAATCCAATACTTTGTCTCCTGCTTTGCTTGAATTTTGAATTAAATATTTGAATAGATCAACAGGTTTCATTGTTGGATGTTCTAAACTTCTTAATGGCTTATTAAAATCTAAAACTGTTGTCTGCTTTCTATCTGAGTACCAATTGTGAGGTGCTCCTTCTTTCCACCCATAAATACAAGGCTCATATTTCCATTGATAATCTTGTCTGCCTAATACCATGTTGTTTTTATTCCAAATTAGAATCTGTCTGAAATCACTTCCTGCATCCTTTAATGCTTTTAAGAAGTTTATACTTTCAGCTTGAGCATACCAAATATAATATGCTCCTCCTTCTTCTAAAACTTCAAGCATATTTTTATACATTTTAAATAAAAATTGATAAAATTCTTCATCTCCTACTTTATCATTTTTAATATTAGTATTTGTACCTTTTTTAATTCTTTCACATGATCTCGTTTTTGAAATATGCTTTGCTTTTTCTTCATAATTTACGTTATATGGTGGGTCTGTTACCACAAGGTTAACTGTACCCCCCCTGTTAAAAATTTGACACTTTCTTTATCTGTGCTATCTCCACACATCAAAGTATGCTTTCCTAACTTAAAAATATCTCCTCTTTGTACTTTTAATTTATTTTCATCATTTTCTAAGCTACTAAGTACCTCTTCAAATTGTTCTTCGTTTTCTTCTAATTCGTTTAAAGGTTCAAATGGTTCAAATCCAAATTCCGACATGTCAAAATCTATTATTCCTTCCATTTCAATTTGTAATTTTTCCAAATCAAAACCTGTTGTCATTGTTAAATTATTGTGTGCTAAAATATAAGCTTTCTTTTGTTGCTCATTTAAATGAGTTAATCTTATAACATCTACTTCTTGAAATCCTAATTTTTTCAACGCATAAAGTCTTCCATGTCCTTCTATGATAACATTATGTTCATCAACTGCAATCGGGTCATTGTTTCCAAATTCCCTAATAGAATTACAAATTTGTTCAATTTGCTCATCTGTGTGTATTTTTGCATTATTTTCATATTCAATAATGCTATTAATATCAATTTTTTCAAAATTCATATAATACCTCCTTAATTTTATGTAAAAAAATAACAAAAAATTGATAAAAATTGATAACTTTTTATATCATTTTTATAAATTTTTTGTTATAAAATATTGTCTTTTTTATATCATTATATTTTTGCTAATTCTTTTGAAATTTCAAAACTTACAAGCAATTTTAAAAACCCATTTTTTATACCCTTTTAAAAGCTGTATTTTTAGCCGTTCCCCCTTTTCTAAAAAAATGCCTTTGTATATAAAAGGTTATTTACGCCGTTTTTATTGGCTTTGTATTTCTATTTTTTAAGTAGGGGGGATATTCTTTTTTGTAACTCTTTTCCTTTTTTTGTAATTTCGTGATTTTTGCGATTATGCATTTCATTGTGGCATTTTTCACATAATGAAATAAGGTTTTTTGTATTAAGTCTTAATTCCGGATATAATTCATAAGGATAAATATGATGCACTGTTGTTGCCTCTGTTATCTTTCCATATCTCTTACATTCTACACAAATATATCTGTCTCTCCTCAATATTTTTAACCTTTTATCTTTCCATTTTTTTGTGTTATAAAAGTTCATTGATATACCTCTTTTTTACAACAAAAAAGACACCTTAATAGATGTCTTTCTTTATTTTTATTTAATTATTTACTTTATACATTTAATTCTTTTCTTAATGCTTTTTGCAAACAATAACTAAAATTTACATTATTATTTACTGCTAATTCATTTAACCAAAATGGTATAGTTAAAGTTTTCTTTACTGATCTATTATCTTCCTTTTTCCTTGCTAAATCTAAATCAACTGTTATATATTGAATAAAATCTTTTTCACCAACAGCTAAATTCTCTAATTCCTTAAAACTTTTTGGGTTAGGAATTTTTATATTATAATCTTCAGCATTTAAAAGCCAAATTTCTAAAACGTCCTTAGCATTACTAATTGCTTCCTCAATACTTCCGGCCTCGCTAATTGCTCCTCTTAAATCTGGAAATGATATAGTGTAAACTCCATCATTAAATTTAAAAAGTGCAATAAAAGTTCTTACTCCCTTATTCATTTTCAAACCTCCTTTTAATTTCGTTTTTAAAATTGTTTTTTAGCAGGGTTATTTTTTTAACCCTGCTTCTTTCAAGATTGCATCTAATGTTCCTTTGTCATAATCTGACCTTGTTGGTTTTGGTATTGTTAAGATTATATCGTCTTTTAACCAACATTCGTGACTTCCTTTACCTCGTTTTGGTATTTGTTTAAAGCCATTCTTTTTTAAAATTTTTATCAGCTCTCTCTTGTTCAATTTTAAAGACTTCCTTTCTTATTTCTTATACATATTATAACACGTATTTTACTACGTGTCAAGTGTTTTTTTATAAAAAATCACAAAAAAAGAACAATTTTTATTGTTCTCTTCTTGCTATAAATATATGAAAGGAGGTTCTCATGAACACATCTCTGAAATAATACTTTATATTCTTTTCTATGTTATTATTATATCATCTAACACTAACATTTTTGTTGCGATTTTTTTGTAAATTAAATAATCTTTCCGTATCTCTTTTCAAGTAATTTTAATAATATCTTATCTATTTCTCTGCTGATATTAGCCTTATCTTTATATAAGATTTTTTCCATTTTCTCTAATTTACAGTTTTTAAAAAATCTTAATTCTATAATTCTAAATTCGTCATCATTTAAACAAGATAGTTTATTTTTAGTTCTAACATACTCATTTTCAATAATTATTAATTGTTTTGAAAGTCTGTCTTTTTTGGATAATAAATTTAAAAGCTTTTCTTCTGTTGAATTTGTATCGCTACCTTTTCCGGAATTGTAGGAAGTTGGATTTGCATTTTTAACACTATAAATTTGACTTTCAATATATTCTAAATCTTCATTTATATTTTTTATATTCTCTTCATTAATTGCAAACAATCTAAGTTCCTCTTCAAAGTCTTTTACAAATGCATTTTTTTTCATTTACTTCTCCTTTTTATCACTCTTGTTGATTTCTCTTTTTAATGTTTCAAGTATTGTTAAATTTAAAATAGAAAGTACAATTATCAGTAACACTCATAAAACAATATTAAATTTTATAGTTTTAAATATAAATATAATATTAAACAATATATAACTTATTATTACTAATAATGACAATATCTTCTGCATTTTTTCAATAGCTCTATTAGTTTTCATTTCTTATCCTCCTAAATTCTAACTATACTTTCAATAAATTCTCTATCCTCTGCATCTTGATAGATAATTCTTTTGTTTATTCTTTCAGCATGTTTTATTTCTATCTTTGCTCCTTCACTATCTTTAAAATCTTTTAATACATAAATATAGTCAACCTCTTCAATAATTGATTTACATATTTTTAAATAAGATTCATACTCTAATCCAAACGGAAAATTAGCAGGGTTGAAAACTGAAAAACCTAATTTTCTTAAATAAGTTTCTGCATTTCTAAATTTTTCTTTATAATTGTAATCTCCTGTAATCTTTCCTGCTATGTATATAACAGTTTTTCTTTTTCTCTTATACTCTTTTATATTTTTTTGAAATTTATTCATATATTGTTATTCCTCCTCTTTTTCTACAAATGTTGCAATAATTATATTTTTATACTCTTTTATCCCTAATATGTTCTTTCTTTCTTCTTTTTCTACTTCGATTTCTACTAATTCCAAATTTTCATTTCTTCTTATGAAATCTTGAAATAATTCCTCTGCATCTTTAAATATTCCTGTGAATTTTATTTCTAACATAAAATAACTCCTTTATTTTAAATTATATTTTTTTGTAAAATATTATCCAAAAATAATATTCCATTTCTTCCATCAAATTGTACTTCAAATTGTTGTATATCTTTTATGGTTACACTCTTTTTGCCAATTGCTACTTCCATTTTATACCAAGCTAAATATGGAACAAAAAAGTATCTTTCTGTAAGTCCCTCTGCAAAACAAATACAAACTCCTACTATTGCTCCAAGTTTATAATTTCTTTCAAGCTCTACCTCTTGATTCTCTGATAAAACACTTTTAGAAATTTTATCCTTAGTAGTAAATTTACATTCAAAAACTATTGCTTGTCCATTACTAAGTACTCCTTTGAAATCGGGTTCAGCTTTTTTTATAAATTGCCCTTGAAATCTTCCTGAAGATAATTTTTTTATTACTCGGAAAGGTTCAGGAGTTTTATGAATATTTGCTATTTCCTTTTCTCTGTAATAATTACAAGCTCTTTCAATTTGCTGTTCAAAGAAATGCCCTTGAGCATTGTTCTTCAAGCTTTGAAAACTCCTTTTTACATCTTTCATTTTAACATCTCCTATTATATTTTTTTAATTTTCTTAACGTGAGAACATCTAAATTGCTGATTATCATCAACGCCCTTTAAAAAGTAATATCCGTTTTTATAACAACTTTCCAAGTAATCATCTGTTTTAGTTAATATTCCACGATAACAAAAGTTATCAAATAATGTAATTTCTACATATTCATCTAAATAGCTTTCAAGTTCAATTTTATTCATTTTCTAACAGCTCCTTGTTTTCGTATATATTGCCAATGATTTCAAAATTTTTAAAATCTAAATCATCAAAAGTAAAATCATTATTTTCTAATCCTGAAGGTGTTCCTCCATCTTCATATACAAAATTATCTAATGTAATATAACTTCCTTTTTTCACAACACTTGCTATATTAAAGCCATTACAAACTGTTACATCCGTTGTTTCTCCTGCACCATCTACAAATTCATATTCATCAGGGAATTTTACTATATCACCTATAAATATTTCTTTTCCGTTCTTATCCTTAAAGCCTGTTGATTGCATAATTATATAATTGTTAAAATTTACATTAATTTCTTTATAACAACAATTATTCGTTTCATAGTGTATTATTTCTTTTTTTAATAAATCTATACGTATAATTTCTGACATTACTTTTAAAACTTTATCCCAAACCCTAAATTTTAAATTATTCATTTTTAAAAAATTCTCCTCCGTTCGCAACATATCTTTTAATTGTTTCATTAGCTAATCTATTTGCTAATGTTTTCATATTGTCAGCAAATTCTCCTAACTCATCATCTGTTAGTTTATCAAAATCTATTTGTTGTAATTCTTTAATTAAATTATCTATATTCATTATTCTTGCACCTCTTCACTTTCTAACTTAATTTCAAATATTAAATGAAACTGTTTAGATAAAAACTTCTTGAAACTTTTTAAAAATTTTTTATCTTTGCTAAAATCATAATTTTCATTAGTTATAACCTCGTTTTTTTCTGCTAGTTTAATACTATTCATTTTTAAATCTTGTATATCATCTAAATATACACACATTATTTCTTCAGAAAAACAAATTAAATCAAGAAAATTTATGTATTTTAGAATTCCTTTATATTCAATGTCTATAGATTCTATTTCTTTATCATAAAAATAAAATGTTTTACCAAATACATCTTTAATTCTATCTTTGATTTTAATATTTAAAATATATTGATTATCTTCTTTTATAAAATTTAAAGACTCCGTTACATGATCTGATACATTTTTACACAAATAACAATTTACATCACAATCTGCTTTAATTCTCATTTTCTATCTCCTTGACCCTGTACAGTTCAACTTGTTGTAATCCGTTTTCGTCTTCAACTATTGCTACCGGATATGCTATTACTCCTCCTGACAATCCACCTACCATAATACTTTCTTTTAAAATTGTTGAGTATTGAAACACACCATAAAACTTTGCTTCTATCCAACTATCTCTTTTATTAATATTTTGAAGAAACTTACACTTTTTCATCTATTTTCTCCTGTCAAGTTCTTCAAATTTTCTTCTAACGATTTTTTCTTCTAAGTTTCCATTCTTGATTAATTGTTTGATGTACTCATAAAATTCTTTATATAAATCATCTTTACACAAAAACTTATAAAGTACTTTTCTTTGTGCCTTTTCAATTTCATATGCAACATCAGTCAGACTTATTCCGTTTTCTTTTAAAATATTTATCTGTTCATCAGTTATCGTTATTATACTTCTAAGTGTCATTTCATTTTTTTTATTCACTGAATCAATTAATCCTTCTGAAATTTCCTTTCCCACGTAATCTAATATTTTTCTTTGTCTCTCTGCACTTAATTTTGAAATATCTTTCATTCTTTCCTCCTTAATTTCAAGTATATACTCCAACCTGTAAACTCGTTATACACTGCACTATATCCGTTGTCTTTATCTTTTATACTCCAACCTGGATATTGTTTTTCCCAAAATTCTCTATCAAAGTAGCTTTTTGCTAACTTTTCAATTTTCCTCTTGGAATATCTTGCATCATTAGTACGACTTTCAGGTCTCTTTAAATTTTGACTACAAGTCCATTTTCTTTTTTGAGTTAGATTTCTAGCAAAGTATGTACTTATACTCGTGATTCCGTCTATCTCGTTATACTGTAATCTTTGACAGTTTGCTATTCCGATTCTTTTTCCTTTCTTTTCTCCTTTCTTTCTTTTCTTCCTCCATAAATCTTCAACTGTATCTCTATCAACCCCCTTGTTTATTAACAAATGATGATGAGGTCTAACACTTTGTACTCCTTCCTCTTCATCTTCTTGTGTTGTATATGATGTTACTAATATGTATTTTAAATCTTCAAGTTCTAATTTTTTTCTAAGTCTTTTTAATCTCCTTAAAAAATTAGTGATTTCTCTTTCCATTTCTTCAATGCTATTTGGTAAAAATTCATTGCTATATGTTAAGTGCAAAGCTAAATCTTCATCTCCGAAATTTGTTTCGGCAAGTTGAACGAATTTCCTCTTTGCATTTTTATCATTTAAGTTTTTTTGAACCGGAATACTTTCCTTAACTTTTTTTGACCTTTGCCCTTTCGGTTTTCTAAAAGTCATATATGGATATATATCTACTTCCATATATTTTTCTCCACAGTAAATTTTTTTCTCTCTAATAAAATTCATATCATACCACCAACATTTTTTTATTTTTTTTTTATTTTTTTGTATGGTCGAAAAAATAATATCCATTACAAGCTCGCAAAGAGGTATAAAACACCCTCTTTTATTTGCATTTTTCAACATTCTGTGATATAATATTATTAACGATTAATAATTTTTTGTTTCATATAACACTATGAAACTATCACAGAAAAGTACTTTTAAAAGTGCTTTTTTGTTTACTCTTCTTTTTTATTTTCTTCTATTTTTTGCTCAAGTGCCTCTTCTAAATCGGTAATAACACTTATTATTGCTCTAATTTCTGTTAATGCCAGTTTGTGATTTGATATTCCAAGACTATTTATACAAAGTAAAGCATTTCTTTTAAATTCACTCTGTAATCCCTCGAAATATAAATCATCAATATCAATTTTTTCTTTATTCTCATTTTCTTCTGATTTTATATCTTTTAAAAAAGCTACTGTTATAGAATTTTTGTTCTTGTCTATTAATTCTGCACATGCTTTAATTCCATTTTCTGTTTTTTTGAAAATAAGCGATTGAATTTTATCATATTCAACACCATTATAAAAAACACTACTTTCTGCTATCATTAATTTCTTTGCTGCCGTTGAGTTCATTCTATTTTTCCTTTCTTGATTTATTTGTTTTCTAATAACTTTCTATTTTGATAAATATTTCCAACTATTTCTGATTTTTCAAAGTTTTTGTTTAATATATACAAGTCTTTATATTGCTTTGATTTATCTATATTAGTCATGTCAAAACTTGAAAAGCATCCGTTCCAAGTTATTCTGTATGTTTCATCTTTGATTTTTATAATATCTCCTTCAAAGATTTCTTTTCCATTCTTATCGTGTAACCCTGTATATTGCAATATCTTTTTATTTTCGGAATCTAAGTAAGTTATTGCTGTTCCAAAAATTGTATCTTTTGAAAATTGATACAATGTTCCATCTGAACCAATAAATACATTATTTAAAAATGTTTCTCTCTCTTTGTCCCAAACTCTGAATTTTAATTCTTTCATTTTTTACTCCTTTTTTATTAAAAGACAGGTCATAAATAATATAAATATGTTTTAAATACTTTTTGTAATTAGGAAATATTTTTATAAGTATATCTTTAAATTCTTTTATTAAACTTATCTTAACCTGTCTAAAAGCTTCTTTTAATTTTTCTATTTCATCTACTAAAGTTTCTTTATCTTTTTTCATCGTTCTATTTCCGTTGTTTCTAAATATTATTTTTTTAAAATGGAATTTCTTCATCTCGTGCTTCAGAAATGCCTACGTCCCAATCATCAAATGGATCAGTTTCCTTTTCTTTATCTCCCCAATCAATAAACTGTACTTTTTCAGCTTCAATATTAAATGTATATTTCCTTTGTCCGTCCTCTGCAGTATAACTTCCTGTTTGGATTCTTCCTTGAATTGCTACATTTCTTCCTTTCTTTAAAAACTTTTTGCAATTCTCTGCCATTACTCCATAAACAACTATTCTTATAAAGTCAGCGGTTTGTTTATTCATTGATTGAAGTTCTTCTCTTTTTTCTTTTGACAATCCTCTATCTACTGCAATTGTGAAAAAGCAATAAGGATTTTGTGCTTGACTATATCTAAAATCTACAGCATTTGTTAATCTTCCTATTAAATTTACATTATTCATAAGTCCCTCTTCCTCTTCAATATTTTTAGTACATAAGTTCTTTTATAAAATTCATTATAAAAAGTATTATTGCAAATGCTGTCAACATCCCTGCTATACATCCTTTAAAGAAAGTATTGTTTTCTATATCTTCTTTACTTTCTTTTGTTCTACATTGTGATGTACTTTTTTCTTTTAAGTTTGAAAATGCTAAAACTGTTGAATTTTGTGTTTTGTTATAATCTATCCCTACTCTAAAAGAATCAGCGACGTCGTTATAGCAAAAAGCCTTTTTTTGTGTGTTCATATTTTATCTCCTTTTTAATTTTTTTATTTAATTTCATTTTCAAAGTATGCCTTAAAAAATAAATCATCCATTTCCATTTTTATTGCATCTAGTTCTTCTCTATTTAAAGAATGTACATTTTTAAAAGATACATTTTTTCCATCTTTATTAAAAATTATTAATGTTTCTCTATTATGCTTTTCATAAATTTTCTCTATTTTATTATTTTTGTATAGATTCCATCCGAGTTCTTTTAATTTTTTTCTAATATCCATTACCTTATCCCTCTTTCTATTAGACAACATATTATCTTTTTAGTTTCGTTTTTTATAAACTTCAAATCTTTATATGTCTTATTTTTATTTAGTCCTAATTGCTCATAAGCTGGTATATAATCTTCCAAACTTGCTGAGTTAAATTCTATAGTCCCAACTTCCCAAAAATTTTCTTGAACAAATTTTATCCTTTTGTGATAAACTATTTCTTTTAATTCATTTAAAATTTCTTCTGACAGTTTTGTTGTTTCCTTTAAAAATATTGTTACAAAAAGACAATGTGTATCACTATCTCTTGAGACAATTCCATCATATCCAAGCATTTTAAATTTGATTTTTCCGTTAACTCTTAATAATGCTTTGTCATCTATATACTTACTCCACTCACTTTTTTTGTTCATTTTCTCTTCCTTTCAAGTTCTTCAAGTCTTATAAGTTTCTTTTGCATTTCATTCATCTTTTGTTTTGCTTTATATGAAAAATCTATATACTTTGAAAAAATATCGTTGATTTCTTCAGTAAGTTTTTCAAAAGTTCTTTGAAATTCTTTTAGCTCTTCTCTTAACTCTTCTGCACTACTCATAACTTTTTTCTTGTACCTCTTCTTTTTCAAACTTCTCTAAAAGCATTTCTGCTAACTCTTCTAATCCACTTTCTAAAATATTTCCTTCTAAAAAAATTTCCATATTTTTTCTCCTTTTGTTTCTCCCCCCCTTTGTGTTATAATCTAGTTAGAAAGGGGGTGTAATTATGAAACTAAATGATATTGATTTAATTAATCTAACTAATATCTACATTCAACAAAATAATCTTGCTCAAGGAATTACTGAAACTGAATTTGTAGATAAATACTTCGAGATTTATAAAAAAATTTCTGAACAATTTAAAATTGCAAAAAAATTAGAACGAGAAACTAATCCTCAAAAATTCCGTTACTAAAATATTTTTTTCAAGGAGCTAAGGCTCCTGCTTTTTTTAATAAGTCTCTACATTTATTTCTATATTAAAGTCAGAATTGGAATCTGATTGAACTTTTTCTAAAATTTTATTTATGTTAATCAATGATTCTTCTAAAACTTCAAAATCAACTTCTATATTGATTACAATTTTCTTCATCTATTTCTCCTTTCTGTTCGGTTTTATGAACTTTTTTCGCAAAAAAAATATTCTTTTATATCAGCTATTTCTAAACCTAACACCATACAAATTTTTATCATTTCTCTTTGAGTAAATTCTCTTTTATTATTTAATTTCAAACTCAATGAAGTATTAGAAATTCCTGTTCTTTTACAAAATTCTTCCCTTGTATCACAAACTTCTTTTATTTTTCCTTTTAATTTTGAATAATCAAACAAAAATATCACTCCTTTCTTTTTTGTTCGGTTTTATGAACTAATTATAATATTTATTTTTTACTTTGTCAACCTTTTTTTTACAAAAATATAAAAAAAATTCATATTTCTTTACTTTTTTTGTTTTTTTGTGTATAATATATAAAAAGAAAAGAGGTTACACTATGAATACTTTTAAAAATAGATTATTACACGCAATGAATTTAAAAGGTTTAAAACAAGTAGATTTAGTGAATTCAACTGGAATAGCTAAAGCAACAATGAGTGGTTATATGAAAGGTGAATTTGAACCTAAGCAAAAAAACTTACATTTAATTTCTAAATCTTTAAAAGTGAATCCCTCTTGGCTTATGGGATTTGATGTCCCTATGGAAATTGAAAATTCAAAAGAATTAAAGTCTGTTGAAGATTTAGACTTTTCCGGCATTAATAGAATTGCTGCACATTTTGAGGGAGATGAGTTCTCTGAAGATGATCTAAATGAAATTCAAAATTTTATAAATTATGTAAAGCAAAAAAATAAAAATAAAGAGAAATAGTGTTGAAATGATGTTTTTAAAACCGTACTAAGAATAAATTAAGCCCGGTATTTTTGAAAATAACGGACTTAATTTATTTTTACATATTTTGAGGATGACATATGAAAAAATCGGATAGACTTTTAAACATTGCAGTTAAAAATAATATTGAAGTAATTGAAAAACATATAGAAAATTCTAAAATAGAGGGTTTATACTCTGATAATACAGTTTTAATAAATACATTTACAAAAGAAGAAAAATATAATGAAATATTGGGACATGAACTCGGTCATCATTTTACTCTTGAAGAAAATAACTTACTTGAACATCAATATAAGGATTTACAAGAATTTTTTGCAGATGCTTGGAGTTATAGAGAGGTTATTCCTCTGCAAAAATTAGCCTATTATAAATTTTTCGATTATGATGTATCTGATATTTTAGAAATTGAGAATATTTCTTTTGAATTTTTTTGTAAAATTTTTAAATACTATGAATCTAAATATAGTTATAGTGATGTTGAAGTTGAAGATTATATTATAAATTTTTTACCTTTTTTTAATGTAAAGAAAAAATATTGATATAATAATTTTAGGAGGAATAGTTATGGGTTTTTTTTCAAAAGTACAACAGCAAGATTCAGAAAGAGTTTATTTAAAAGAAGTTAAACCATTTTTAAAAGAAAAAGATGGTCTCACTCATATAGTGATGATTAATAGTTTTTCAAAATGGCTTAATAATGTTTTTTGTTGCGAAAACAAATTTACAACACAAATTGATGAAATTTTAATTGATATGCAACAGGATGGATATGAAATTATTGATGTTAAATTTAACTCTCTAGCAAATCAAGGAATGACAGGTTCTGCAGAGATGTTTCATACTCTAATAATTTATAAATAAAAACTTTTTATTTTTATAATATAAATTTGCTCTCTTTTAGAGAGCTTTTTTTAAAAAAGAGGTGTAATAATGAAAAAAGCATTCGCTTATGCTCGTTTTTCAACAGATATGCAAAGAGAAGAAAGTATTGATGCCCAATTTAGAGCTATAAAAGAATATTGTTCAAGAAATAAAATATCTTTAATAAATTTTTTTAAAGATGAAGGAATATCAGGAACAACCGATAATCGACCTGCATTTCAAGAAATGATTAAAAAATCTGAAGAAGTTGATTATATTATCGTCCATAAATTAGATAGATTTTCTCGTAATAAATATGATAGTGCTATTTATAAAAGAGCATTACATCAAAAAGGGGTTAGAGTACTATCTGTTTTGGAAAATTTAGATAATAGTCCTGAATCTATAATTCTTGAATCAGTACTTGAAGGTATGAGTGAATATTACTCTAAAAATTTATCAAGAGAAGTAAAAAAAGGTTTATATGAAAATGCATACAAAGCAAAATTCAATGGTGGAGTTCCCCTTTTTGGCTATACAATTGATGAAAATAAAAATTATATTATTAATGAATATCAAGCTATTGCTGTTCGTCTAATTTTTGAAATGTTTGCAAAAGGTCATTCATATAGTGAAATTATTACAGAATTGAATAATCTAGGATACAAAACTAATAAAGGTAACAATTTTAAAAAAACTACTTTGCACGATTTACTTTCTAATGAAAGATATATCGGCACATATGTCTTCAGTAGAGAAGATTATGATATGGAAAATAGAAAAAGAAACTCTCATAAATTTAAAAATCGAAATGATATGATAATTGTTGAAAATGGCAATCCTGCGATAATTGATAAAAAAACATGGGAGTTAGTAAAGGAGAGACAAAGTTTGAATAAAAAAATCAGCAATAAAGCAAAATGGACTTATGTTTTATCTCCATTTTTGTACTGTAATCAATGCGGAAAAAAAATGAGTGGTTTTACTAGAAAAAATAAAATCGGAAAATACTATCAACATTATAGATGTATTAATACAAGTTGTGAACAAAAATCAGTAAGAACAGATATTTTAGAAAGTGAATTTTATCATGCTTTTAATAAATTAATTTTTAATGATTCTAATAAAAAATTATTAGTTGAAAAAATTAATAATTTTATAACGATGAAAAATTCAAATAATGATAATTCAAAAATTGAAAATGAACTTAAAGAAATTGAACAACAATTAAATAATGCTGTTACATTTATCCTGAATGGTTCATCTTCTCAAACTATTAAAAACAAAATTGAAGAATTAGAACAAAAAAAATATAATCTTCAAAATGAACTTATAAAAAATTCTCAAAAACATGATAATATAAATTCAAACGAAATTGTAAAATTTTTAAACAAATATGATAAATTAGAAAAATTTAGTATATTAGAACAACAAACAATTTTAAAATTTTTCATAGATCAATTAAGATATGAAAAAGGAAAATTAATTATAAAATTAAAATTAGCTGAAAAGCCTCCCCCTTTAAAAAATAATGAAAACGGCACCGAACTGCCGGCACCATTTCAAAAACTAACTTTTTTGTTAGTTTTTTTTATTGTGAAACAACAAGGTTCCCGGGAACCCACCCGATGCGAAGCATCATGGAAGGGTGGGATTCTTATTGCAAAAAAGGTATGAATCAACATACCTTTCTAATCTATTTTACATTATTCATTTTTTCTCTACAAGCTTTTTCAATTAAATCTAGCTTATCAATACTTTCTTGTTCAGTTTTTCCTATTGTATAGATATATAACTTAATTTTAGGTTCTGTTCCTGATGGTCTTAAAGCATACCAAGACCCATCATTCAAATAGTATTTTAGACAATTTTGTTTTGGAAAATCTAAATATCCATCTTTAAAATCGATGATTTCTTTTAAAGAAATATCTCCCATTTCTTTTATAGGATTTTCTCTAAAATCTTCCATCATTCTTCCAATTCTTTGTTGTCCTTCAATTCCTTCAAGTTCAAGAGAAATTTGTCTTTCGTTATAATATCCGAATTCTTCATAAATATCATTTAAAACATCTAATAGACTTTTTCCTTGTTTTTTATAATATGCAGCCATTTCTACAACCATCATTGAAGCTCCAACAGCATCTTTATCTCTTACGAATGTTCCGTAGCAAAAACCTATGCTTTCTTCATATCCGAAAACATAATTTTTTTCTTTAGTTACATCATATTCGTTTGTCTTACCACATATATTTTTAAAACCTGTTAATGTTTCAACTGTTTCTATTCCATATTTTTTAGCTATTGCTCTGGATAAATCTCCTGTTACAATAGATTTTACTAAAACAGGATTTTCAGGTAAATTATTAAGTGCATGTCTTTGTGAGAAAATGTAATATGATAATAGAGCTCCTATTCTGTTACCATTTAAAAATACATATTCTCCATTTTTATCTTTTACTTCAAGAGCAACTCTATCACAATCAGGATCTGTTGCAATTAAAATATCAGCTCCAACTTCTTTACCTAATTTTTCAGAATAAAGAAAGGCTTTAGGAACTTCAGGATTAGGATATCCAACAGTAGTAAATTCAGGATCAGGCAATTCTTGTTCTTTTACAACAAAAATATTTTCAAATCCTCTTCTTTTTAAAACTTCTCTAACAGGTAAATTTCCAACACCATTCAAAGGAGTGTAAACCACTTTAATATCTTTATCTATATTTTCATCATTTATAGTTAAATTTAAAACTTCTTTTTTGTAATCTTCATCTACTGAATCATCAATATATTTAGCAATTCCACTCTTTATAGCATCTTCAAAAGGAATTAATTTAACATCTTCAAACTTTTCAATTTTATCCATATGAGCTGAAATTTGATTTGCTATATCATCAAGAATTTGTGATCCCTCTTTCCAATACGCTTTATATCCATTATATGCTTGTGGATTATGACTAGCAGTAACCATTACTCCCGCTATACAATTTAATTTTCTAATCGCATAAGAACACATTGGAGTAGGTCTGATTCCCTTATAGATATATGATTTAATTCCATTTCCAGCCATTATTGAACAAGTAAGTTCTGCAAATTCTTTAGAGCCATATCTTACATCATAACTTAAGGCAACTCCTCTTTCAATAGCTTCTTGTCCATAATCAATAATAGTATTTGCAAGAGCTTGTGCAGCCTTTGAAACCATATATTTATTCATTCTATTTGTTCCGGCACCTAGTTTTCCACGAAGCCCTGCTGTACCAAATTCTAAAACTTTATAAAATCTATCTTTAATTTCTTCTTCATTATCTTTTATTGAAAGTAAATCTTTTCTTGTATTTTCATCAAAAAACTCATTATTTAACCATTCTTCATAAACTTTTTTGTAATCTATCATAAAGTCCCCCTAAATATACATTTTATTATATTTTACATCAAAAGATATTTTATTTCAATATTTTAGCTAAAACAAATCAAAAAAATGTTTGTAATGGCAAATTTATGGTATAATTAATTGGTATAACTAAAGAAAATAATATGAGGTGATTGAATGAGATTTGTTTCTTGGAATGTGAATGGGCTTAGAGCTTGTATTAAGAAGGGATTTTTAGATTATTTTAATGATATTAATGCGGATTTTTTCTGTTTACAAGAAATTAAGATGAGTGAAGGTCAACTTAATCTTGAACTTGAAGGCTATGAAACTTTTTATAATTATGCACAAAGAAAAGGATATAGCGGAACTGCAATTTTTACAAAATATAAACCTTTGGGTGTAAAATATGGAATGGGAATTGAAGAACACGACACTGAAGGAAGACTCATAACTTTAGAATATGATGATTTCTTTTTGGTAACTTGCTATACACCAAATTCAAAGCAGGAACTTTTAAGACTTGATTATAGGATGATTTGGGAAGATAATTTTAGAAATTATTTGATTGAATTAAATAAAACAAAGTCTGTAATTGTATGTGGTGACTTAAATGTTGCACATGAAGAAATTGATTTAAAAAATCCGAAGACAAACAGAAAAAATGCAGGATTTACGGATGAAGAAAGAGAAAAGATGTCCATTCTTTTAGATAGCGGTTTTACAGACACTTTTAGATATTTCTACCCTAATAAAGAAAATGAATATAGTTGGTGGAGTTATTTTGGAAAATCAAGAGAAAGAAATGCAGGTTGGAGAATTGACTATTTCTTAACTTCAAAAGATATGGACGATAGACTTGTTGATGCACAAATTCATCAAAGTATTTTAGGAAGCGACCACTGCCCTGTTTATTTGGAAATAAAATAGCTTACTTTTAAAAGATATATTTTTATTTAAATGTATCTTTTTTTATGCCTATTTTTAACACAAAAAGACTATTACATCAATTGCAATAGTCTTTAATTCTACTCTACTATTTTTAATTTTATATTGTTTTTATCCTCGATTTCAACATATTTATTTTCTTTTACATAATCAATTAAAACTTCGGCAATATCTCTAGTATCTTCTTTAAGAGTTTTAAGTTTTGGGAAAAAAGAAAAGTTTCCTCCTCCTGTTGCTCTATAATTATTTAATACAAGTTTATATTTTTTATCTAAAATCAACTCTTCTCCATCAACTTTTACATCTGTTATGAAATTTGTACCATTTTTTGAAATGTTCATTGTATATTCTATTCCATCAAGCATATCATAATTGTACATTTCTCTTTTAGGATATAAAAATTTCGGATTAATATCAATTTTATTATCTTTAACAATCCAATAAGTTGAAAGCTGTGTTAAATAGTCTAAAATATTTTGTCCACTCATTTCTTTTAAAACTAATGTATTTGGAAATGGATAATTTAAGATTATATCTCTATATCTCAATTTTTTTCCAAAACCGGGCATAACTTCAAAAAGACAACAAGAAGAAATATCCGCTTCCATTGTTTCCTTTTGAATTTTGTTTATAAAACTTGTAATTGAATGTTTTTCCAATTGAGCAATCTTTGTATTTGAAATATACATTTCTTTATTACAACTTCCAATTTCAATATCCAACCATTTTTCTGTCTCATTTAAAACTTCTTTAAATTTTTCTTCCATTTCAACATCAATTTCATATTCTGAAATATCTTTAAGATTAACTGAAATATTTTTATCAAACAAAATTTCCATACAAGTTGAACAGCCATCTGCACATTGTATTACAAGAGTGTCTTTTATCTTTCCTGTTAAAGTCCTATGTTGATGTCCTGTAACTAAAACATCTATTCCGGAAATTTTATCACAAATCTCATAACCGACATTTTCTCCTGTCAAGTTTTCGGTAGGATTCCCACTTTCTAAGTCTCTTTCAAAACCGCCATGATAAAAAACTACAACATAATCAACCTTATCTCTAACAACCTCAACTGAGTTTTTAACAGTTTCAAAAACATTTAAAATTTCCAAATTTTCTAAATTTTTAGGATTTTCCCAATGGTCAATATAGTCAGTTACAACTCCGATTAGTGCAACTTTTTTATTATCTATATCAATAATATCTGTACTTCCAAGTTTTTTATTTTTATACTTTACATTACCGGTAATACATTTTGCATTGGTTTCTTTAACATAATTATATAAAAACTCACTACCATAGTTAAAATCGTGATTTCCTATATTTATATAATCACAATGTAAATGATTAAGAGCCTTAGCAACTATATTTTCTTTTAAATTCGCATTTGCATAGGTTACCAAAGGAGTGCCTTGATTTATATCTCCATTATCAACATAAATTACTTTCCCCTTCTTTCTTTCCTCTTCTAAAAAAGTGGAAAACCTTGAAAGTCCTTTATTTGCTATAGCAGAGTTTACAAAATTATATGCCAGTAAATTACCATGAACATCAGTGGTAGATAAAATTTTAAAAGCCATTAATATCCCCTCGCTAATTTTCTTCTTACATTATTTGAAAAAACTTCTATAATTAAAACTAAAATAATTATTCCAACTAAAATTGACCCAACTTCATTCCAACGATAATTATTCATCGCAAAAATAAGTGGTGCCCCGATTCCACCTGCTCCTACAAGTCCTAGAACTGATGCATCTCTTAAATTCATATCAAATCTATAAATAACGATAGAAATTAATTTTGAATAAATTTGTGGTAAAATTCCATATCTTATTTGTTCAATTTTAGTACATCCAATCGCTGAAAGAGATTCGATAATACCAAAATCTAAATCTTCTATAACATCTATATATAATTTAGTAACCATTCCTATTGAAACAACTGACATTGTAAATACACCAGCCAACGCTCCAGGGCCTGTAACACCTATAAACATAAGTCCATAAATAAAAGCCGGAACAGTTCTAACACACATTGTAAAAAATCTTCCTATTACAGCTACATATTTTGAAACAATTTTCTTTGCAGAAATAAATGCAAAAGGAATAGAAATAATTGCCCCTATTATTGTTCCTAAAAATGCAATACACATTGTTTCAAAAAGCAAATAAATTACACCTTTACTATCGAATCTAAAAAGGAATTCCAAATCAGGATGTAATATACCATTTATAATATTTTTAGCAATAGTCATTGAATCTTTTACATCGTCACCTTTTTTGATTGACATTGCAGACCAAATTAAAAGTCCCAAAACAATTACAATAATGGCAATAATATAAGTGTATGATTTTGGCTCTTTTTTTAATTTTTCTTCTACTTTTGAATTCATCATTTCCATTACTCCAACCTTCCTCTAAAATGTTCACTTATAATTTCTATTACAAAAACAGTTAAAAGTAATAAAAATACTATAGTACCAACTTTTGAATATTCTCTCCAACCGAGTTTTTCATTCAAAATCATACCGATACCGCCTGCACCAACATAACCTAAAATTGCTGCATATCTAACATTACCTTCAAAGTTGAATAATGCTGTTGAAATATATGAAGGTAAAACAACCGGTAATATAGCATATCTAAAAGCATAGAATTTAGTAAATCCCATAGATTCCATACATTCAAAAGCACCCATATCAACTGTTTCAATTGACTCATACAATAATTTTCCAACATAAGATAATGAAAAAATAAAGATTGCAACAGTTCCTGCAAAAGTACCAAGACCCCAAATATATGTTGCTATTAAAGCACAAACAAGAGAAGGTAAAGTTCTTAGAATACTTAAAAACAATTTAAAAAATCCATTTACAAATTTATTTTTAGTTATATTGCTGGAAGCCAAAATTGCAATAGGTAATGAAACCAATGCCCCTAAAAACGAACCCATTAATGACATTTTTATAGTGTCAAAAAGTGGAGTTATAACCTCTTTACTATAACTAAAATCAGGTGGAATCATTCCTTTTAAAATATTAAAAAAGTTTCCAAAATTTTTAAATACTTCAAAATTAAATCCGGTAACCTTTACTGAAATATACATTAAAAAAATTACAATAATTGTGATTAAAGGAGTTTTTGAACGTGGTCTAAAAACTACTTTTCCATTATCTAAAGTTATCTTTTCCTTAGGAAATATAGTATCAAATATATTTTTCATATTATTCTCCAGTTTCAAATAAATCTTTTTTGTAAATTTTATCTAAAATTTCCTTTGTAATATCACTTGATTTCCCGTCATAAACAATTCTACCTTTATTTATTCCAATAACTCTATCACAATATTTTAAAGCTAAATCAACATCATGAATATTTAGTAAAATAGTAATCTTATTTTCTTTATTAATTTTTCTAAAATCTTCCATAACTTGATTTGAAGTTACAGGATCAAGAGCAGCAACAGGTTCATCGGCTAAAATAATTTGTGGGTTCTGACCCAAAGCTCTTGCTAAAGCTACTCTTTGTTGTTGACCCCCTGAAAGTTGATCAACCCTTACATAAGCCTTTTCCAACATATCTACTTTATCAAGGGCTTCTAAAGATTTAATCTTACATTCCTTTGGAAATATACCAAAAAATTTTCTAAAACCGGTTAAATCCGGAACAAATGCAGCTAAAACATTTTTTATAACAGTAGTTCTTGTAACCAAATTGAAAGATTGAAAAATCATCCCAATTTTCCGTCTAAACTTTCTAATATCAGATCCACTTAATTTTTTTACATCAACATCATTCACAATCAATTCTCCCGAAGTAATCTCATGCATTTTATTGACACATCTTATCAGTGTTGATTTTCCGGAACCTGAAAGCCCTATAATAGCCACAAACTCTCCTTGTTCAATTTTTAAATCTACATCAATTAATCCCTTTGTTCCGTTAGGATAAACTTTGCTAACTTTTTTAAATTCTATCATTTTTTTCTCCACACAATTTGTTAAAAAAGGAGAGATTTCTCTCTCCCTAATTCTCACACAATTTAATTAATTCAATATTATTTTAATTTTTTTACAATTTCTTGAGCTTTTGCTTCATTATCATAATCAGCGTCTTTTGCCGGTTGATACCCTTCATGACTATAAACAGCTATAACTTTCTTGCCTTCTTCAGTTTTAGCGATTTCAATCAATGCTTTTTCTAAAGCTTTTTTGAATTCAGGTGTTATATTTTTAGACTTTTTAGAAACACTTACAGTATCATTATATATAGGAGCTGTTACCCCAATAAGATTTGTTTCTTCCCAAATTGATGCTTTTCTACCATAATTTTCAGTCCACTTCTTTTCTTGATCAAGTCTGGCATCTGCATATGTACAAAGCACATCAACTTGTCCTGAAGCAAGTCTTGCAAATGCAGAACCGTAAGAATCACTCAAAATTGCATTATTTCCTAAATCTTTAATAGTTTTCCCAAAAGTTTCATTTAGCCAAAGAGTTGGATAAATATATCCTGCTGGTGAAGTTGGATTCATAACGCTCCATTTTAAGTCTTTAACATCATCCCATGTTAATTTTTCTCCGGCATTTACTTTTTTAGCGATAGCTTTCCCTTTTTCAGACGGTCCGGCAATCATCAATGCTCTATAAGAAGTAGCTTGGTCATTAGTTTTCTTTGTAGGTTTTTGTTCATTCCAAACCTTAGCAGAATCATCATTTATAGAAAGACCTTTTCTGGTAGCAGTCAAAAGAACTTCTGCTCCGTCTCTATATAGAACATAAGTTCCTGCAGGAATAAATCCGATATCTAAAGTTCCTGCATTAAGTCCTTCACCTACTGCTTCAAAACTCGTTCCAACTGTTATATCAACATTTTTAACATCATAGCCTTCTTTTGCTAATTGTTCCTTTAGTAAATTTTTCAAAGGTTCTGTTGCGGTAACTATTTCTGACGGTTCTCTTGAAGGCACAAAACCGATTGAAAGTTTTTCAATAGTAATTTTCCCATCAGCAGATTTTTTAGCTTCTTTCTTAGATCCACAACCCACAAGAAGTCCTGCACTTAAAACAAGTGCCAAAGATGAGATTAAAATTCTTTTAAATATTTTCATAATTCCCCCTGTATATTAGTTAAAAATAAATTGTATGATTTACTCTTATATTATATCATTTTAAATAAGCGTTTACAATTAAAATTATGACTTTTTTTCAACTTTTTTAATAATAAAAATTTAAAAATTTTCAATCTAAAAATCGTAGTATTACCTTTACTAAAATTTATAATCAAAAAGCGAGTAATTTCAACTCGCTTAAATTACAATATTAAAAAACTCCACATAAGCACACAGCCCAAACAAAGTTACAATTTGCCTTTTTAAGTTCTTTATAACATTCATCAATGGTAGCTCCACTTGTGTGTATATCATCTAATAGTAAAATATTCTTTTCACTTAAATCACAATCAACTAAAAAGGAATTTTGTAAATTTACACTTCTTTCTTCAAGGGATAAAAAATGTTGTGATTTTGTATTTTTTATCTTACGAAGATTATCAAATAATGGTATATTAGAATACTTTGAAATTTCCTCTGCAAGAAGTTTTGAATGATTATATCCTCTAAGTTTCATCTTCTTTTTACTTGAAGGAACATAAGCTATGTAATCCATCTTTTCAATCAAAGATTTATCCAAATTTTCATATATCAACTTTCCAAAAGGCTTTTTTAAATAGACTCCATTTTCAAACTTAAATTCCTTAATTTTTATCTTTAGTATTCCAGAATAATAGAATAAAATATCTTTTTTAAAATATTCTTCTCCATAATCATTAAAAATTTCCTTGTCATATTTTCTTATTTTGGATATACAATCCTCACACAAATAAAAATCTTTTACAATATTATCTTTACAGAAAAAACAATAATCTTCATTAAAAAAGAAACTTTTTAAAAATTTTTTTATCATTACAACAATTCCTCAACAAGACCGTAAAAATGTTTAATTCTATTTTCCAAATTTGAATATCTGCTATTTATAGTGTTGTTTCTAATCATATTGTTCATAACATTTTTATCTCCTACTAAAACAATATTTTCCTTTGCTCTTGTAATAGCAGTATATAATAAATTTCTAGTTTGAAGTAGTTTATATCCATCAAACATTGGAATGATAACAGATTTAAACTCAGAACCTTGAGACTTATGAATAGTTATTGCATAAGCTAATTCTAAATTATCCAAATCTTCTAAAGTATAATCTATAAGCCTTTTATCATCCATTTCAACAGTCAATTTCTTGCTTGATTTATCAATAAAAATAATATGTCCCATATCTCCATTATATACTCCAAAATTTTCTTCGCCATCAGAATCAACAAAAGAAAGATTATAATTGTTTTTAGTTTGCATAACTTTATCATTTACACGAAAAAGTTTATTACCAACTAATAGTTCATCAGTTTCTTCATTTTTTGGATTTAAAATATCTTGTAACAATCTATTTAATTCAAAAACCCCACAAATTCCTTTTCTACTTTGAGTAAGAATTTGAATATCTCTAGAAAAATCATAGCCATAGGCTTTCGGAAGTCTTTTACTAATCAAATCAACTACAACATTTCTGGTAATTGCAGGAGCTTCAGTTTTTAAAAAGAAAAAATCACTATTTTTTTCATTTAAAATCGGCTCTTGCCCATTATTAATTTTGTGAGCATTAACAATTATATTACTACTTTCAGATTGTCTAAAAATATCAACAAGTTTTGTATATTTTATCTTTTTAGAATTAATTAGATCCCTCAAGACATTTCCTGCACCGACACTTGGAAGCTGATCAACATCGCCTACAATTACTAATCTCGTATTATCTTTCATTCCTCTTAAAAGTTTTTCAAAAAGAACTACATCAACCATACTCATCTCATCAATAATAATAACATCAGTATCTAAAGGATTATCTTCATTATACTCAAAATGTCCAATATCATCATAACTGCTTGGAATATAACCTAACATTCTATGAATGGTCTTAGCTTCTATTCCGGTAGTTTCTTCAATTCTTTTTGCAGCTCGACCGGTTGGAGCACAAAGAGAAATATTATAACCATTGTCTAAATATATCTTAGATATTGTATTTATTATTGTGGTTTTTCCGGTGCCCGGACCACCAGTTATAATAGAAATATTTTCTTCAAAACAAGATTTAATTGCATCTATTTGAATTTTTGATAATTTTATAGATAGACTTTTAATCGCTTGCTTTATTTCCTTTTCAATATCAAATAAAATTTTGAAATCATCATTTAATGCCATTTTTGCAAGTTTACTTGCAATATAACTTTCAGAAACATATAAATAATCTAAATAAATATTTGATTCCTCAAATGAATTATCTATAACTACTTCAGAAGATAAAAGTAAATTCATATATACAGGTTCTATAAGTTCTGTTTCAACTCCTATCAGTTTAGAAACTTCATTAGTAAGTTTTTCTTTTGGATAGTAAACATGTCCAAAATTTATAGCTTTTTGAGTTAATACATAAAGAATGGCTGATTCTATTCTATAGGGACTATTTTTATCTAAATTATTCTTCAAAGCTATTTCGTCTGCCTTCAAAAAGCCAATTCCTTTTACATTTTTAATCAACTTATACGGATTTTCATTGATGACTTCCAAAGTATTTTCTCTAAAGATATTGTAAATTTTTTTAGATAAACTTAAACTTATACCAAGACCAGTAAGATGAAATAAAATGTTTTTACTGAACTTTAATTCTTCAACAGATTTTTTTATTTTTTCTATACTTTTCTTTCCAATTCCTCTGACTTCTAACAATTTATCAGTTTCATCGAAAACTATGTCTAAACTTTTTTTACCAAATTGTTTAACTATATAACTTGCATTTTTAGGACCTATTGTAGAAATAATTCCACTTGCCAAATATTTTTCAATTTCAACAGTAGAACTAGGTAACTTTTTTTGATAGGAAGATACATTCAGCTGTTCGCCATACTTGTTATCGTATGTAAATTCCCCTTCAACTTCTAAACTTTCTCCTATATTAACAGAATCAAAAATTCCTACAATTTTTATTTCTCCATCACTTGTATTTAAATCAAAAACCGAATATCCGTTCTCTTCATTTACATATCTGACCTTTATAACTTCTCCTGTTAATTTCATAACTTCTCCTGCATATAAATTTAGGAAACTAAAACTAGTTTCCTAAAAAGTTAATCTTCTATTCTTTCAATATTTGCTCCTAATGACTTCATTTTACCTACAAAGTCATTATATCCTCTATCTATATGATAAATATTTCCAATTGTCGTTGTACCTTCCGCAACAAGACCTGCCAAAACAAGAGCAGCTCCCGCTCTTAAATCCGTTGCATTAACTTCTGCTCCGGAAAGTTTTCTTACCCCTGCAATTCTAGCTTCTTTACCACTTGTTGCAATAATAGCTCCCATTTTGTTAAGCTCTTTCACATGCATAAATCTATTTTCAAAAACAGTTTCAGTAACTTTTGCTTGGTCTTCACATACACATAAATAAGCCATAAATTGTGCTTGAACATCTGTTGGAAAACCCGGATAAGGTAAAGTTTTAATATCTGTTCCCTTAATCTTATCGCTTCCTTTTACAAAAATTGAATCCTCATCTTCATTTACAACAACATAAGCACCTGTTTCTTTCAATTTTGCAATAACAGGTTTGATATGGTTTGAAATACAATTTTGAACTACAACCTTTCCTCCGGTAATTGCAGCAGCTATCATAAATGTAGCGGCTTCTATTCTATCAGGAATAATAGTATGAACTGTACCCCCTAATTTTTCTACTCCTATAATTCTTATAGTGGAAGTTCCCGCTCCTGAAATTTTTGCTCCCATTTTATTCAAAAAATTTCCTAAATCTACAATTTCCGGTTCCATTGCAGCATTTTCAATTATAGTTTCTCCTCTTGCTAAAGTTGCAGCCATCATTATATTTTGTGTTGCACCTACAGATGGAAAATCTAAATAAATAGTATCTCCATAAAGTTTTTCACATCTTGCAGAAATCTTATCAGGTTCTTCTTCAATTAAAGCACCTAAATTTTTAAATCCTTTTAAATGCAAATCAATAGGACGAGAACCTATCGCACATCCACCCGGTAAAAACGCATCCGCCCTACCAAATCTTGCTAGTAATGGACCCATTACTAAAAATGAAGCCCTCATCTTTTCCATTAAAGTTCTATCAGTTACAAAAGAATTTATATTACTTGAATCAATAGAAACTCTATTTTCAGATAAAAATTTTACTTTTGCACCCAAACTCTCTAAAACTTTTAAAATTATCTTAACATCTACTAAATTAGGTACATCCTCTAAAACTATAGGTTCCGTTCCCAAAAGCGAAGCAGCTATAATAGGAAGCGCTGCATTCTTTGCTCCGTCTATCTTTACTGTTCCTTCTAAAGGAGCACTCTTTTTTACTAATATCTTAGGCAAACAAATCCCTCCAAAATATTTTTTTATTAAACACATTATTTTATTTTTTAATTAATAAATTTAATTTATTATGGTAAAAATAAATTTTTTCTTAAAACATATAAATTTATAAATATTATACCACATTTATAGTGTATTTTTAAACTATTTATTGTTTTTCTTAGATTTATATCTCAATTGTGAGTCTAAAATCTTCTTTCTCATTCTTAAACTCTTAGGAGTTATTTCAATATATTCATCACTTTCTATAAATTCCAACATTTCTTCCAAACTCATAATCTTTGGAGGACTAAGTTTTAAAGCATCATCAGAAGCTGAAGATCTAATATTGGTTTGTTGTTTCTTTCTACAAACATTAACTTCAATGTCAAGTCCTTTAGCATTAGAACCTACAACCATTCCTTCATAAACTTCTGCTTGAGGAGATATAAATAATGTTCCTCTCTCTTGAGCTGAATTTAATCCATAAGCTGTTGCAACTCCTGTTTCAAAACAAATTAAAGAGCCAACATTTCTCTTTGGAATTTCACCCTTAAAGGGTTCATAACCTTTAAATTCAGTATTTAGAGTTCCACTTCCTCTAGTGTCTGTTAAAAATTCTGAACGATATCCTATAAGTCCTCTAGCAGGAATATTAAATATAAGTCTTGTATATCCTGCTTGTGAAGGATTCATATTGACTAAGTCAGCTTTCCTTTGTCCTAATTTTTCTATAACAGTACCTACGAATTCTTGATCTACATCTATAGTTACAGTTTCTATCGGTTCTAATAATTTGCCATTTTGGTCTTTTTTGTATAAAACTTCGGGTTTTGAAACTTGGAATTCATAACCTTCTCTTCTCATATTTTCAATTAAAACTGAAAGATGAAGTTCTCCTCTTCCTGAAACTCTAAAGCTGTCTGTTGAAGCAGTATCCTCAACTCTTAAACTTACATCCGTTTCTAATTCTTTATAAAGTCTTGCACGAATTTGTCTACTTGTAACAAATTTTCCTTCTTTTCCCGCAAAAGGAGAATTATTTACTATAAAATTCATAGCAAGAGTAGGTTCGGAAATCTTTACAAATGGAAGTGGTGTTACATCTTCCAAAGAGCAAAGAGTATCACCTATGCTAATACCTTCAACTCCTGTTACTGCAATAATATTTCCTACAGACGAACTTTCAACTTCTTTTCTGGATAAATTTTCAAATTCATATATTTTAGTAATTTTTATTTTCTTATTTATACTGCTATCATTATAATTTACAATTACAGCATCATCTCCAAGCTTAACACTACCGCTTTCTATTTTACCAATACCTATTCTTCCTACATACTCATTATAATCAGTAGTAGAAATAAGTAATTTAAAAGGCGCATTTTCATCTCCTTTTGGTGCAGGAATATAGTCAACAATAACATCCAAAAGAGTTTTCATATCTTCAGTTTTTTTGTTAAAATCCATAGTTGCATATCCTGATCTTGCAGATGCAAAAACAAAAGGACTTTCTAAATAATCTTCTGACGCGTCAAGTTGGATAAATAAATCTAAAACTTCATCAACAACTTCTTCACATCTAGCTTCAGGTCTATCAATTTTATTTATACAAATAATAGTTGGCAATTTAAGTTCAAATGCCTTTCTTAAAACGAATTTAGTTTGAGGCATAGGTCCTTCAAAAGCGTCAACTACAAGAATAACTCCATTTGCCATTTTTAAAACACGTTCAACTTCTCCACCAAAATCAGCATGTCCCGGTGTATCAATTACATTAATTTTTATTCCATTATAATCAATGGCAGTATTTTTTGAAAGAATTGTAATTCCTCTTTCTCTTTCTATATCATTTGAGTCCATTACTCTTTCTTTTACATCTTGATTTTCTCTAAAAACACCGCTACTTTTTAATAAACAATCTACCAAAGTAGTTTTACCATGGTCAACATGTGCTATAATCGCAACATTTCTTATATTTTCAATATTTCTCATATACTTTCCTTTCTATATTATATATCCAATGCATAACAATTAATTATAGCATATATACATCAAAAAGTAAAATTTTTGATTGATTTTATGCCTTTTTATCAAAAAAGACAATTCGTTATGAACTGTCTCTTTTGAAATATTTGCATTAAATTTTTATTCTAGTAAAATAGTGGTCTTCATTTTCGATAAATATGTAAGCCCCACAGTTTAGCTGAGTTTTTAAAGAGTATGGATTATTCTTATTTACACTCATATAAATTTCGTCTTCTTCAATTTCATCTTTTATAAGCTCGATTACTAATTTAAGACCCCTAGTTGCATAGCCTTTATTTCTATATTTTTTTATAATTCCATAACCAATATGACCTGCACCCTCTCTTAAAGAGTCATTAAGCTTTTTTCGAACTTTAAAAAGTCCTATAATTTCATCATCATCCCACAAAAAATAATAGTTTTGAGGAACTCTATTAGGTTTTAAGTCAATTCCCTTAGATTGTTTTTCACAAGTTGGAATTACCTCATTTACAAATTCTTCAAATGAAACATTATAAAATTTATTTACAAAACCATTCTCATCTTCAGGAATTGAAGTCATTGCAATATATTCTTTCTTTGCATCTTCAATATTCATCTCTTTTAAAAATAACATATCATCACCTTAAATTTCTATAAGTTTTTTAGCATAATCATCTTTTATATTTAACTCAGCTATTTTATTTTTTATTTCTTCATATTCAAAATATAATCCTATTAAACTGTCAAATTTATTATCGTCTCCCATATTGATTTTTTCTATTTTTCCACCATCAATTTCAACAGTATAATCTCTTTCTTCATCTAAGAAAAAAGTACATTTAGGAGATTGTCCATATATCCAATCTTTTGTGGCATATTTTTCAGATTTTATTTTATCTACATTTAAAAAATCTTCTTTTGTTAATTCGTAAATTTCAAAATTCTCTTGAGTTTGTAAAATTTCATTTTTTAATTTTTCTAGAAAATCTGAAATTTCATAATCTAATTTTGAAATTTCTTTTAAATTTGCAACACTGCTCTTAACAGATTTTGCAGATTTTGAAATAACTTTTTTATTATTTACATTCAATGCATTTCTTAGTTTATCTAAATTACTATCAAACAAAATACAACCATGATGTAAAACTCTTTTCTTTCTCATAAATTCCGAATGTCCACAAATTTTCTTATCCTGTACTCTAAAGTCATTTCTCGGAGAAACATGAACATCAATATTCAAATTTAAGAGAGCATTATACATAGGTTTTAAAAATTCCTTAAAATCAAGTGCAGTATTTCCAGTTGTATTCGTTATGTAAGTATAATTAAGATTTCCAAAATCATGTACAACTGTTCCGCCACCTGAAAGTCTTCTAGCAATCTTGATATTATTTTCGAAACAGTATTTCATATTTAATTCTTCAATTAAATTCTGATGTTTTCCTATGACAACAGATGGTTCATTTATCCATAACATAAAGACTTCATCTTCTTTAAATTTTTCAAAGATATACTCTTCTAAAGCTAAATTAAAATATACATCTGTAATTTTATTTTTAATAAAAATCATAATTTCTCCTCAATTCCAAAAGTATTAAAAATATTTTATCATATTCATTAAAAAAAGGATAGAATTTCTATCCTTTTTCAAATAAATTTATTATTTTTACTTTTTAGGTAAATGTACACTAACTCCTTCAACATCTGCAATTGCTTCATAAATTGCTTCTGAGAAAGTTGGATGTCCAAATACCATCTTAATAGCTTCTTCAACAATAACTTCTGATTGCATTAAAATTGAAACTTCATTAATTAATTCTGATGCTCTTGGTCCAACAATATGAGCTCCTAAAATTTCGCCATATCTTGCATCAGAAATAATCTTAACCATTCCTGATGAATCACCGTGAGCTAAAGCTCTACCATTCGCTCCATAATTGAATTTTCCAACTTTTACATCATAAGATTTCTTCGCTTCTTCTTCAGTTAAACCTACACTACCAATTTCTGGATAAGTATAAATAGCTCTAGGTATGATATTATTATTATATTTATCTGATTTACCTTCAACAATTTCTGAAGCAGCAATATATCCCATTTTAAATGCAGCATGTGCTAGAAGATTTTTACCATTAACATCTCCAGGAACATATACATTCTTTAAACTTGATTGCATTTTTTCATTAGCAACTACATTTCCATCAGAAATTTCAAGATTTACATCTTTTAATGCTGTTAAATCAGCTTCTCTAGTTGTAACTAGAATTACTTTTGCACTTGCAACTTCTTCTGAACCAGCTAATACTTTTTCTCCAGAAATTTCAGTAATTTCTTTACCAAAGATAAATTTAATTCCTGATTTTTCTAAAGATTTAATTAATACTGAAGAAACTTCTGAATCTACAACATCAATTGCTGATTCTTTTCTTTCAACAACAGTTACCTTACTTCCAAATGAACTAAATATTTGAGCCATTTCAACTCCAATATAATTTGCTCCAATTATTACTAATGATTCCGGTGCTTCTTTTAAATCTAATGCTTCATCAGTATCTATAACATTTGAATTATCTGATCCTTTAATATTTTTAACACATTTAGAACCACCAGCAAAAATTATTGAACCACATACAAGTTCTTTTCCACTTTCTAAAGTAACATTTCCATTTGAATTAATATAAGCAGTTTCTTTAAACATTTCAACTGAATTACTCTTTAATAAAAATTCTACTCCTGCAGTAAGCTTCTTTACTATAGAATTTTTGAATTTTAAAGCCTTTGCAACGTCAACAGTAACATTATCATTTTCTAAAATGATTCCTCTCTTACTTGATGCTTTAATTCTTTCAATATCTTCAACATTTTGTAGATAAGTTTTAGTTGGTATACATCCTCTATTTAAGCAAGTACCACCAAATTTATTATTTTCTGCTATTGCAACTTTTGCTCCTTTTTGGGCAGCTTTAATAGCTGAATAATATCCAGCAGGACCTGCGCCGATTACAACAACATCATATTCACCATCTTTTAATTCTTTTTTAGCTTCTGCTTTAGCTTCAGTTGTTTTTTCTTCTGGTTGTGCTTTAACTTCTTCCTTAGCAACTTCTTTAACTTCTTCTTTAACAGGTGCTGAAGCAGTTTCAGGAATAACATCTCCTTCGTCTCCAATATAGGCAATAGTTGTTATAACTGGAACAATTTCTCCATCATGTTTTAAAATTTTAAGCAAAGTTCCTGAAGCTTCGGCTTCAATTTCCATATTAACCTTATCAGTCATAATTTCTAAAATTATTTCTCCGG
>ERZ772956.173-NODE-173-length-53600-cov-7.301391_pt1 | contig 53600 bp, 50 predicted proteins | sample MGYA00580683_ERZ772956 | MGnify/ENA primary metagenome ERZ772956 (study PRJEB29015, sample SAMEA2738077) | human oral metagenome | biome: human oral; feature: human-associated habitat; material: saliva | place: China | collected 2212 ... | reverse complement strand
TGGTACACCCGGCAAGATTCGAACTTACGACCTCTGGCTCCGCAAGCCAGCGCTCTATCCAGCTGAGCTACGGGTGCATACAGCCTTTCGAAAAGGCTATAATAAAAATATAAGGTACCTTCATTGCTATAAAGCACTGAACTTTTGTATTCTACCACATAAAATATAGTCAATCAAGCTATAGCTTTATCAGCCGAATAAACTTCTCTAAGGCGTCTGGCTTAATTTCTTGCATTGGTAGGCGCGCTCCGAGCATATCGACAATTCTCTCGCCTTCTGCTTCGGAAAAATAAATAGTTAAACCTGGTGAGAATCGCTTTACTGGCAATAATAGAATCGAATGTTGGTTGTTTTCGTGAATTAATCCAAATGCGCGAAATTCGCTAAAATCGTGTAAAACATCGGCGATATAAATGCCTTTGGGGCTAATCGCGTAGTTTATTACTTGTGGAGTTTTGTTTGATAATACAAACAAGGCTACAGCCATAATTGGCAACAAAACAGCGAAAGTCCAGTTCTTAAACACCAAAATTGCCAAAGCCATTAATCCTATCAACACAATAACAAAAAACACGTACCACAATTTACCGCGTTGAACTTGCACGCCTTCTGGCGCGTTCCAAGCTATAGGCTCGGTTAAATCAATCCTGTTAGGTGATGGTGCTTCAAAGTCTTGATTTTCTGGACTATCATTCATGACGTTAGTATATCACGATGAGAATTAGTGAACAATTAAACGTTAGTGGTTGATCCGCCACTCAAAGCTGCGCCAAGAATAAAGTTAATAATCGCGTAAGCAAAGACCGCAACCAATAGACCGATAATCGCGTATAAAATTGTATTTTTGGCATTTGTTACGGATTCTTTTTTACCACCAGATATTACATAGCGGAAACCACCGAAGATTAGCATAACAACGCTCAAGACGCCGACGCCGAATAGCATAATATTGATAGCTCGCTTTACGATTGATGAATCACCATTAGCCAAGTTGGATGGTGTATTGTCACCGCGTGCTGCGTTAATTCCAGCTGGCGCACCGCCCTCACCTAACGCGGAAACTGGAGCAGTTACCAAAGCTACACCGAATCCGATTGTAAGTAGTCCTGTTATAATTTTAGAAATATATCCTTTTACCATAATTCTATTATACCCTATTTGCGATAAAGCTATTAATAATTACACTTCTATGATACACTAAGTAGTGAATTTGGAGGAGTACCCAAGTGGCTGAAGGGGACGGTTTGCTAAATCGTTAGTATGGAGAGATCTGTAGCGGGGGTTCGAATCCCCCCTCCTCCGCCAAAATTCAGAGATAGTACGGAAGGGTGACCGAGTGGTTGAAGGTACCGGTCTTGAAAACCGGCGTGCGGTAAAACGTACCGAGGGTTCGAATCCCTCCCCTTCCGCCAAGTATTTTAAGAAGGTGGGTGGATTAATATGAATAGTCAATCAGAGCCTGTTGTCGAATATCGTCAGAGTATTGCCGCTATTTCAATATATTATGTCATATCTTTTAAATTTATGTTGGCCATAGTCACCTGTGGTATTGTGGCTATTCTCGACTACTTGAATTATAAAAATACAAAATTGGTATTTGAGCCGATTTTTTTGGTTTTTGTCACTGGTTCGCTTAAGACTTACAGTAAAGAGATCCCTTATGAGGATATTAAAACAGTAAGAGTAGAGCAGTCTATTATAGGTAAATATCTTAATTACGGATCGGTTTTCATAGAGATGAAAGACGGTCTTGATTCTATATTATTTAAGCACGTCGAAGATCCTGAAAGTGTCCGTAGGGCTGTTCAACAGAGGTATGTGAAGGCCGATAAGATAAAAGTAGCGTAATAAGCTGTAAAAATAAACAGTAGTCGCCTCTTTAAGGCCTATTTTTTTGTCTAGATCACATAGGCTAATATAGGGAAATATACTTGACAAAAAACAAAGCTTATGCTAACATTATAATCAGTATTCTAAAAATAGATACAAAAAGAAAGAATAAAAATGAATTTAGTACAACAGTTTTTCACCGTTACAACTATGTTTGTCAGTTTGAATGTAGCGTTTGGTGTGCTGCTGCACGATACCAACGTCGATAAAGCGTTTTTGTCATCTTGGAAAACATATAGCGTTCAAAGTGACGTTAAGGATGAAATAAAAATGCCAGAAACAAAGCCTCATACTCATCCAGAACACGCTCAATTGTCGAATGTGTTGAAAGAAGGTTCAGCGCGACCACGAACTACGCCTCGTAACAACGATAAGAAGCGATTGCGCCAAAAATATGCCGCTCGTGGTCAACATACTTTTGACGGATATCACCTTGATTTTGAAGGTGTAAGCTAAATTATTTTAAGCTAATCACTTCCAGTTCCGAAACGAGCCGAGTAATGATTTTTTCTTGCTCGGCTAATTGCTCGCGAGTTTCCTCGACGAGGTGGGCTGGCGCCTTCTCAACGTAAGTCGGATTTTCCAGGCGCTTCTTTAATCCCGTCAATTTCTGACGTGCTTCGGCTAGGCGCATTTCCAGATTTTCCTGATGTTGATACAGAGTTTCGCTATCAATATCTAGCCACGCTTCCCTGTTTGCCGCTGCTAATCTCAGTCCGCGCGGTTGGTCAGTGTGTTCAATTGCCTCAAGCCGCATCAGATGCTTAATTGTGTCTTGATTGTCGGCGATAAGGCTGTCGTTGCCGTATAACAATCGATATTTCTTATTCCCCGGCAACTCGGCGATTACCCAGCGACCTTCGGCAACCAAGAGTTTAAGTTGCTCGAATTGTTCGGCGGCAATTGGGTCAAACTTTTCTGGAGTTGGCCAAGCTTCACGCATCAAAATGCCGTCGGTGTAATTGAGTGTTTGCCAAATCGTTTCCGTAACAAACGGCGCAAATGGATGGGCGATTTTCAGAGAAGTTGCCAAAACCCAAGATAGTAATGGACGATTGATCGCGGTTTTAGACGATTCAATGTACCAGTCAGCTACGTCGTCCCAGATGGTGTGATAAACAGTTTCAGACGCCTCTGAGAAGCGATATTGCTCTATCCTAACGGCAATATTATTAGCGGCGTCGTTCAATTGGCGAATAATCCAGTGATCAGCCGGAGTTTGTGGTTCTAAGTCGACAATTTGGTGATTATCGCCAATTTGCGTCTCGACAAACCTGGCAATATTCCATAGCTTATTACAGAAGTTGCGAGCAGCGATAACAGAGCCGCGGTTGAAGGCCTGACTTTGAGCTGGCGCTCGCCCAGAAATAAGTCCCATACGTGTGGCGTCAGATCCAAATTCCGCAACTAACTCCATAGGATTGATAACGTTACCTTTAGACTTGGACATTTTTTGGTTGTGCTCGTCATTAACCATTCCGTGTAGATAAACTTCTTTGAACGGCAACTTCCCTGTTCGGTATAGACTGAGCATAATCATTCGTGAAACCCATGCGCGCATAATATCCATACCGGTTTCCATCATGTCGGTCGGGAAATAATTGGCTAAATCGCCGTCGGTCAGATAATCCGTTACAATATATGGCCATTGACCAGATGAGAACCAAGTATCAAAGGTATCCTCTTCCCTAATATATGTTGTGTCATTTACAACAATACTTTGCTCGTTGGTGCGAGTGTCGAATACCCAATCCTTAGGGTCATTTTCATTTACAAACGCAGGAATTGGTATTCCCCATGGAATCTGTCGTGAAATATTCCAGTCTTTCAATTGCTCAAGATATGCGATAAGTTCTTTGCGCTTGGATGCTGGATAAAAAGTTATCTCTTCTCTTTCAAGCGCGTCGATTGCTGGCTGTGCGAGTGATTGTGTTTTAATAAACCACTGCTCTTTAATCATTGGCTCAATTACGCTACCACACCTATAACAATGTCCAACGGCGTGTTCAATTTCAGTCTCACCGCGGCGTAGCTCCAGTGCTTCCAGTGCTTCCAAAACTCGAGCGCGAGCTTCTACTGGTGTTAATCCTAAGAACTGCGCTGGCACGTTTATCATCTTCCCTTCTGGGCTGATAATTGAATCTATAGGTAAATCATGACGTTTTGCAATTTCAAAGTCGTTCGGGTCGTGCGCTGGCGTAATCTTAACCGCACCAGTGCCGTAGCTCATGTCGACGTATTCGTCCGCGATAATAGGAATTTCCTTATCTACAATCGGCAGTAAAATACGAGTTCCAACCAATTTTTTGTATCGCTCATCATCTGGATGAACCGCCACAGCAACGTCGCCGAGCATAGTTTCTGGGCGCGTAGTAGCTACGATAATCTCGCCAATTTTATCTAGCGTCGGGTAAGCTATTTTCCACAACTTCCCTTTCTCGTTCTTATGTTCTACCTCGATGTCGGCAAAGCTGGTTTGATGTTCGGTGCAGTAATTAACAATCCTTTCACCTCTGTAAACCAAATTGTCATCCCACATTTTCTTAAATGTGTCGTATACGGTGTTGATAACTTTGTCGTCCAGAGTAAATGTCAAATGCTTCCATGACGCACTAACACCTAACGCACGCAATTGCAGCTCCATATTGCCGCGTTTTTCTTGTACAAAATTCCAAACTTGACTATACAATTGGTCACGTGAAAAATCGAAGCGACTCTTCCCTTGCTTCGTTAATTCTCTTTCATACACAACCCAAGTTTCAAACCCAGCGTGGTCGGCACCTGGAATAAATACGGCGTCGTCGCCCTTCATTCGGTGATAGCGGATCAGAATATCCTTCAGGTTCATATCAAGAGCATGTCCAATATGTAAATTGCCGTTAGCGTTAGGTGGTGGCATAATGATTGAATATGGCTTGCCTACCCCTGTTGGCTCTAATGCACCACTAGTTTCCCAGAGGGCGTAAATGTTTGGCTCGTAATCGTTTGGTATATATTGTTTAGCTAGCTGCATAAGTTATTCCATGGTTTTTTCATGTGAAAAAAAGACAAAAGAAAACAAAGTAGCTTTTCACGTGCAAAAGCCCTTAAATATGTAATCCTCTAATTTCTCCACATGTTTATATTACATCTTAATTATACCACAAATTTATGTGGTGCGATGGATGAAATTAAGGTTATTTTCTGATCGTTTGATACGCTCGATATAGCCAATATTGAAGCGGCTTCAGGGGAAGTTCCCAGGTTGACCCAGAGTAGACATCTTCGCCGCCGAACGATCGCTTGAACTTCGTAAAGCCAGCCCATGGGTGATTTTTTGGTGCGTTTTCAGGAGCAATTCCGTATAAATCGACTTTCTCCATTTGACGATGTTTTGCATCGATTATCGCTTCGGTGAGCAGGGCAGTTCCAGCATTAAGTTTGCGATATTCTGGTGTAGAATTTGCTGCCGCATGTGCATAAATTCGAGTTGTTTTTGAGTCGAAAAATAGGGCAGTAGCAATTACTTTATTGTCGTATGTTACGTACCAAAAAGAAGCATCCTTTGGTGGAAGTAGGGAACCAGCTTGCTTATGAAAATATGAATCTGGGTGCGGCGACATACCAGTCCGTTTGGCGACTTCGTGTATCAATTCTAAGAAATATTTAATATCGTCTGGGCTTTGAGATCGATGTACGGTAATGCCTTTTTTGTGATAATTCCTATAACAATTCCTTACAGGCTGCGCCATGCTTGCTATAATCTCTTCCTCTGGCTGCTGGAGATTGATAATATGCGTATGTTCTGGCTGTAAATGAACGTAAGTGGCTTTTTTCCAATGCTCATCAGATAATACCTTAGAAAAGGTGGGTTTAATTGGTCCGACTCTAAGGAAAGTAATACCAAGTTTTTTGCCGAGCTCTGCTAAGTCTTTTAGCGCCAATCGTAATGCTTCTTCGTTAATAGCGGTTGGACCGAAGGGGCAATATAAGCGGGAATTGCCCGTGCCGCGCTCTAATATTGCGAAATATTCCCATCCTTCGCCTCTGTTGTGAAAGACTTTTCGACCGAGCGATTTTTGAAATCTTTCCCAAGCTGATGATTGTAGAAAATGTTGATTCATGTTGTAATCCTCACAACGTTATATTGCTGTCATTGATAAACTTGGCTGAACTTCCAGGTCGTATGGATCTGTCGGTTCGTCAATTTGAGATCTGAAATAACCGAGAGTAGCAATCATCGCGGCGTTATCTGTACAGAGTTGAATAGAGGCGTATTCGATGTCAATTGGCAAAGCTTCGCGTAATTGACGGCGCAACTCTTGGTTGGCCGCAACTCCGCCAGCGATTACAACGGAGGCTGGCTGGAAATTGTCAAACGCCTTCTTGGTTTTGTTTACGAGAGTTTTTATGGCTGTATACTGGAAACTTGCCGCCATATTACGTCGTAATTCGTCATCTACGAGCGCTGGAAGCTCATGAGAGGGAAAAGTGAAGTCTTTACCAACTTCGTGCTGAACGGCTCTCAAAACAGCTGTCTTAAGCCCAGAGAAGGAAAAATCGTATTCACCAGATAATTTGGCGATAGGTAAGTGGAACGCGTGTGGGTCGCCAAGCTCAGCAGCTTTAGCAATGGCTGGGCCGCCAGGATATGGCAAACCGATGATTTTAGCAACTTTATCGAACGCTTCGCCAACCGCGTCATCTTGGGTCTGTCCAATAAGCTGATAGTCACCGTGATTTTTAAATAGGACAAGTTGTGAATGTCCGCCTGAAACGATCAACGAAAGCATAGGGAATGACGGCTGCTGTTTCGGCAATGTTAGAGATAAATTGTCAGATTGCTTGTTGATAAAATTGGCGTACACGTGAGCTTCTACGTGATGAATCTTAAAGAGCGGCTTATTGTGAATGGTAGCGAGAGTTCTGGCGGCGAGAGTGCCGATTAATAGCGAGCCAATAAGCCCCGGCGCGTAAGTAACGGCGATGGCGTCGATATCATCCCAAGTGCAATTTGCATCAGACAAAGCTTTTTTAATGACGGGATTTACAACTTCCAAGTGGCTACGAGCAGCAATTTCTGGAATAACTCCGCCGTATTCTGCATGAATATCGATTTGTGAATTGACGACGTTTGAAAGCAAGCGTTCGCCATCTTCAACTATTGACGCCGCTGTTTCGTCGCAACTGGATTCAATTCCCAAAATCCTCATTTGTTTTTATTATAGCAAATATAAGTGGTAAAATGGGTATTATGAAAAACGAGTTGGTAAAAATTGCTAGAAAAACGCTACCTCAAGGAGCTTTGGAAAAAACCGAAAACGCCTATAGAGTTGCGCGCACGAAGATGATTAGCCTAAGATATGGCAATCCAGCTCGTGGCTTGAGAATTATTGCAGTAACAGGGACGAACGGGAAAACTACGACCGCTTGTTATATCAATGAGATCTTGAAAGAGGCTGGCTTTAAGACTGCGTTATTTACGACGGCGGTGATTGAAATTGCTGGCAAGGAAAAGATAAATGATTTAAATGCGACGGTGCCGACTGTAGCGAGGTTATTCAGCTTTTTCCAAACAGCTCAGCGTGAAGGAGTGGAATATGTGATTTTAGAGGCGACAAGTCACGCTTTATCACAGCATAAGTTTGACGGCGTGCCAATTGAGGCGGCTGTGATGACTAATTTGACTCAAGACCATTTGGATTATCACAAAACAATGGAAGCTTACGCGGCAGCTAAGGCTAAATTGTTTGAGAAAAAGCCGAAATATATCGTACTGAATCGTGATGACGAGTGGTTTGAATATTTTGACAAGTTTATGGCTTCTGGCGAGAAAATGACTTACGGGACGAATCCGGATGCTGAAGCTCACTTAACGCACGTTAAGTTGTATAAAAAAGGAACAGAGGCGAGTCTGCTGATTGATCATCAAACTCATTTAGAGCTGGCGACTAATTTGCCTGGCGAATTTAACGTGATGAATATGTCGGCTGCGGTGTCATTGGCGTATTTGTTGGGGATAAAGTTAGAAGATATCCAAGAGGGCGTGGCGAATTTGGAAGCGATTCCTGGAAGATTCGAGCGAGTAGAAAATAAGCTTGGAATTGATATTATTGTGGATTATGCTCACACGCCAGACGCGTTGGAAAAATTGCTAAAAACCACTCATAAGATTACCAAGGGGCGATTAACTTTGGTGTTTGGTGCGTGCGGCGATAGAGATAAGACAAAGCGACCGATTATGGGCGAGCTGGCGGCTAATTTGGCAGATAGGATTTTCCTAACTGACGAGGAAAGCTATAACGAAAATCCAGATGAAATTCGGGCAATGATTCGTCAGGGAATTGAGCGAACGAAAAAAGCTCATAAAATGACGGAAATTGCTGATCGAAAACAGGCGATTTATCAAGCTCTAAGGTCGGCTGTTCGTGGCGATACGGTTCTGATTACGGGTATGGGTCATGAGCAGTACCGAATTGTGAATGGCAAGCGAATTCCGTGGAATGACAAGAAGGTCGTTCAGGAAATTATTTCTGAGATTGAGAAAAAGAGTCGTAAAATTTCGCTTTAATCTGTTTCCAGCTTTGTGATTGGCGAACTAATTTTTCTGCATCGCTTGGGTCGAGTAGTAATTCTTTCACAGCGTCTTCAAGGTAAATGCCGCCCTGTGAGCCTTTGAACAGAATTGTCGTATCTTTAATGTCGCTATTTTTCAGGAATTCTCCAGCTTCGAGTGCCGTATCAAAAGAAATTACTTTACAGCCATTTTTTTCAGCGATTGGTGCGAGGTGTTTTTTTGACATTTTGCCAACAGTAATAAGTAGCTCTAATTGGCTTGGATCGCAAATTTCACCGATTTTTTTATGCTCTAGTTCAGATGTTTCGCCCAATTCATTCATATCGCCCAATACGGCAATTTTATGATTGGCAGAGATGGAATAGAGCGTTTTTAGCGAATTTTCCATGGCAATAGGACTAGCGTTGTAAGTGTCGTCCAGTAATGTGCAGCCGCGTATGCCGCGTAAAATATTCATTCTACCTGAAACTGGTCTGATTTTTGTTAAAGCCGCCGCAACTTCTTCAATATTCATTCCACAAGCTAATCCTGCCGCCGCCGCGCCAGTGATTGAGCGAATATTATGTTTGCCCAATACAGAAATATTTATGTCCTGAGAAGTTCCCTCGGAGTGTTTTAGATTGACTATACAGCCAGTATCTGTAGTCTTTTTAATTTCCAAGAAAACGTCAGCGGATTCGTCGCCGTAACTTATGCGATTTCCAACTATGAGATTATGATATTTTTCATCGATATCGTGAAGGTTGAAGATGGTTTTTTTAGCGACTTGACTAATTGACAATTCCTCATGAGCCACCGTATCCATATTTTTGAAAAACTCCATATGTTCAGGTGCAACAGAGGTAATTATGGCAATGTCGGGCTGAATATAGCGCATAAAAGTAGCCATTTCACCAGGGCAATCAATACCGCATTCTTGAATAATTACATCTGGCGATTCGGGGTTTTTTATGCTGGCGTGCGCGGCGGAGAAGACTTCTAGCCAGGCTAGGGGAGATTTGGCGTTTTTTGGTCCGTCTACGCCTAAGATTTCCAACGGTGCACTTAAGGTTGTGTTCAAATTGCCACGACTATGGCGCACGGTGAATTTTTCTGATAGAACAGTGGCGGTTGCTGATTTTACGCTAGTTTTACCAACGCTGCCGACTACGGCAATTAGTTTGGTGTCAGGGTGAGCTTTAAGATATTTTTTTACAAAAGAACCGAGAATTGTTTCTAAGAGATGTTTGAATAATTGCATGGAGTTATTATAACAGATTGAGAGATAGTAGGGAGAAGGGTGTGAGGTTGCATTTTTAATGATTTTATGGTATTATAGCAGTTATGAATACAGGCAGATCCAATAGAGAGCGAATGAGGTTGAGTGAGACCGCTGCTGAGGTCATGAGATCTTCTGAGTATATGGAAATATGCTCAAAGTTAGGTGGGACGGCATTAAAAATGGTAGGGGCAAAGCGGTATGTTGTGTCTAAAGCTATAGATATTCAGCGTAGTAAACAAGAAAGTCAATATGAAACAGACGAAGACAGAGCTCTGAAATTAATACAAATTATGCCGTATTGGCTTGATGCTCAGGTAAAGCTTAATAATCATAAGAGTGATATGTCTCACAAAGAGATAAAGAAGTGTAAAGAAACAGTTACGATATTCAATAAAATCATACGTACTATGATAGATGAAGAGCAGTGTAGTAGTATGAAGGAAACTATGGATTCCATCAATAAGGTTATGTTAATGCTTAATTATACTCGCTCGGAGATTGAGTACGCTAGTCAGTCGTTTTATGCTGTGATTCAGGGAATGCGCCATGAAATTGCTGCTGAAAGTGCCTTAAACTGGACTCCGGGAGTTGAACTTGCTGAAATGACTAATATTGAAGATGATCTTAATGGAGGAGATATTCGTGTTCACTATGTCGATGATCAAGGCGAAAGGTTTGAATTTAACATTGATATAAAAGCGACTAAAATTTCTGCTAATAAGGCAAATGAAAGGAATCGTAGACCGGGTTATTATGCAATCTGTTCGGGATTTAGTGATGATGATTTTTGTGGTAGAGTGCTTCCTGAAAACAAAATTATCAAGAGTAAATGTTCTTACTATGAGGAAAAAATTAAGGAAATAGTTGCCATTGAAAGGTGTAACAAAGCTCAAAGAACGCCGAGAAGGGCAGTCTAAGTAGAGTATGGAAGCTTATAAAGTTATTAAACCAGCTACTCTTCAGGAGCTTGATGCTGTATTGCGTGCTAATCCGTTTGGCTCAGGATTTCCAATGACGATTGAGGAGAATCTTGATGGTAATGATGTTGCAAAAAGAAGAGGTATTGTTCCTAAGAAAGAGGAAGTTACCTTTTCAGCTGCTTCTATTGATGTTGGAAAGAGCAGTGAAAATACTAGAATGATTATAACAATGGGGGAAGTTGCTATTAAGGGGGTTGTTTTTACGGGAAGAATCTCTGCATCGGAAAAAGGTGATGATAGTGATGATGATAATTTCCCTGAGTTACTAATCGTATAATACTGAATAGTATCTAGATAATTAGCACTCACACTTGACGAGTGCTAAATTGGTGCGTTACAATAGATACGTTGTTAACGAAATGGAGGATAACGTGAGTACACCTATTAAGCCTCTTGGCGACCGTGTTGTAGCGGTACGTGAAGAAGCAAAGACTCAGACAGCGAGCGGAATTTACTTGCCTGATAACGCTAAAGAAAAGCCAGTAGTTGCGGAAGTTAAAGCAGTTGGCGGCGATGTGAAGAACGTCAAAGTCGGTGATCGGATTGTCTATAAGGAATATTCGACTACGGATTTGAAAATTGACGGCACGGAATATTTGATCGTCCGCGAAGAAGATATTTTAGCAACGGTTGTTGGATAAAAAGGGGAGTTTAATTATGGCAAAAAAAGTTTTTTATGATGACGATGCGCGAAATCGCGTGCTTGGCGGTGCTAAATCGCTATACGACGCAGTTAAGGTAACTTACGGTCCAAAGGGTCGCAATGTTGTGATCGCGAAGGGTTTTGGCGGTCCAACGGTTACTCATGACGGCGTAACTGTGGCTGAAGGAATTGAATTGCCGGAAAATGATGACGAAACGCTAGGTTATAAAGTCGGTGCCGATTTAATCAAGCAGGCTGCTAAGAACTTGAATAAGCAAGCAGGCGACGGCACGACGACCGTAACAGTGCTGACATATTCGATTTTGAAAGAGGCGAATCGATTGATTGCGGCTGGACATAATCCGATGGAGCTTAGGAAAGGTATCGAGCAAGCTGGCGCGGAAATTGTTAAAGAATTGAACAAATTGGCTGAGCCGATTGAAGGCAAATCTGACCGCGTGGCTGAAGTTGCTACGATTTCGGCGGGCGATGCGGAAATCGGAAAGTTGATTGCTGGCGTAATCGAGAAAGTTGGCAAAGACGGCGTAGTTACTGTTGAGGCTGGTCAAGGTTTGGAGTTAGAAGCTGAAGTTGTCGAAGGTTTTAGCTTGGACAAGGGTTGGGTGAGTCCGTTCTTTGTTACTGACGCGGGTCGCCAGGAAGCTGTGTACGAAAAGCCAGCAATTCTAATCACCGATAAGAAGATTTCTAGCGTGCAGGAATTCTTGCCAATGTTGGAAAAATTGGCACAAAGCGGTAAAAAGGACGTTGTTCTGATTGCTGATGAAGTTGAAGGCGAAGCATTGAGTATTTTGGTCTTGAACAAATTGAAGGGCGTATTTAATACCGTAGCTGTTAAGGCGCCAAGTTTCGGTGATCGTCGTAAAGACGTACTTCGTGATATCGCTGTACTAACTGGTGCGACTGTGATTTCTGAAGATCACGGATTGACATTCGAAAACGCTGGCTTAGAAGTTTTGGGATCGGCACGTAAGGTGATTGTTGGTAAAGATGAAACTACAATTATCGAAGGTGCGGGCAAACCTTCAGGCGTGAAAGAGCGAATTGCTGAGATTAAGTCGCTTTCAGAAAATGCTTCTAGCGAGTATGAAAAAGAACAATTCGACAAGCGTGCCGCGGCATTATCTGGCAAGGTTGCGGTTATTAAAGTCGGTGGCGCAACTGAGACTGAAATTGACGAAAAGAAATTCCGCGTTGATGATGCAGTGGCGGCTACTAAGGCGGCTTTGGCTGAGGGAATTGTCGCTGGTGGTGGCGTAACTTTGGTCAATTTGGCTGGCAATCTAAAAGTTAGCGGCGCAGATAGTTTGTCGGTCGGTCGACAGATCTTGAAAGACGCTCTGAAGCAACCGTTCTTGCAGATTATGAAAAATGCTGGGTTGAATGCTGACGCGTTGCTTGCTCAAGTTGAATCTAGTAAACCTGGATTCGGCGTTAACGTTATGAAACCAGAAGATGGTCTAATTGACGTGAAGAAGGCTGGTGTGATTGATCCAGCTCGTGTGACTAAAGAAGCTGTTCAAAACGCAGTATCAATTGCATCAACTGCGGCAACTATGGGCGCTTTGGTGGTTGATATTCCAGAGGCTGAAGTTGCAGCCGCTCCTGGTGGTATGCCGGGAATGGGTATGATGTAAATCTGCCCCGAGCAATAAAAATCCCGCCGAAAATGGCGGGTTTTTATTTTGGAGAAATGACTTAACGAGGATTTGATAAGTAGTCGATTTCTTTAATGATGTCCAGTAGAGCCTGAGCGCGGCGAGCTTCGTCAACAATAGCTACGGCAGCGTCGTGTGCTGGTGCGATTAGAGTTTTATCGTCCGTAGAACGAAGAAGTAATAAATAAGTGTCAAACTTTTCCTCTGGAGAAACGTCTAGCTTGTCGACTAATGGACGCAACTCGTTCAAGGCAGTTTGCTTAATCGTATCAAGCGCAGGATCTGCGGCTGCAGCTGGAGCTGGTGTGCTGACTGTTGGAGTTGGCGTAACTGGCTCTGGAGCGTCAGGCTTCGCTATATCAATAGCAGGCTCATCGTTCTGGTCTGTAGCGACAGGATCCGGTGAGATGGTTGCAGGATTAATAACAGGTGAAGCTGTAGCATTTGTTTCTTCGAATTGTAAATTATTGTCTGTATTTTGTGATACGCCAGCTAATACCTTAGCCAGTTCTTGGTCGTCACTGAATGATTGATTAGCTTGAGAATCCATTATAACCCACCTTATATATTAAATTGTTTAAGCTTATATATGTTACACTATAACATGAGTTAATCAAGGAGCGCAAGATGTTAGATGATATGAATGTGATAAAACAATATGATCCAGGCGACGTTTTAAGCGGCGTTTTGAATATTCCAGAACAAGCTCGATATGAAGTGTCAATCCACGAAGGTGCGAATCAGCGCCGAGATTTTAAGAATATCGTGATCGCGGGAATGGGCGGTTCGGCTTTAGCGGCTGATATGGTTCGAGTTTTGACCGCGGGCTGGTTGCATATTCCGCTTGAAGTGGTGAAGAGTTATGATTTGCCGGGATTTGTGAGCGAGGAAACGTTGGTTATTGTGGTTAGTCATTCGGGCAATACCGAGGAAACTCTGAGTTGCTATCAGCAAGCATTGGAAAAGAAGGCGTGTCTGGCAGCTATGTCGACTGGCGGAGCGTTGATTGAGCGAGCGAAAAATGACAATGTAACTTACGCCCAAGTCCCAGCCGGCGCGCAGCCGCGAATGTCGACGGTTTACCATCTGCGAGGATTATTGAAATTATTACAACATTTTTGGGTGATTGATAATGATTTGTACGATCAGGTGAAAAATAGCGCTGATTGGTTGTCGGGCGAGATATCTAATTGGACAGCTAAAACGCCAGAAGCTGATAATTTGGCGAAGCAGATTGCGAAATTAACAATTGGCAAGACGTTGGTTGTTTTTGGTGGTGAATTGACTTGGCCGTTGGCGTATAAATGGAAGATCAGCTGGAATGAATCGGCAAAGAATTTGGCGTTCTCGAATCAATATCCAGAATTTAATCATAACGAGTTTATCGGCTGGTCGTCGCATCCAGTAGAGAAGCCGTTTACGGTTTTTGATATTCGTAGCAATTTGGAGCGGGACAGAATCCGCGAGCGAATGGAGCTGAGCGATCGTTTGTTGAGTGGCAAGCGACCAAAAGCGCACGTACTGGAACTTCGAGGAAAGACGCTTATGGAACAATTACTGTGGGGTTTGGTGCTGGCTGACGCGGCTAGTATTTACACAGCTATTCTTAATGGAGTTAATCCTGGTCCAGTTCAGTTGATTGAAAAATTGAAAGCGGAACTTAGTTAATTTAATATCGTAGAGATTCGATTGGGTCGCGTCTGGTGGCGCGGGCTGCTGGATATACACCGGAAATTACGCCGATGATTATTGATAGTCCAATTGATAAGACGGCTGTTTGCCAATAAATATAAGGCGTGAGCGGCAAATATAAGCTGGCAATATAAGCTCCCACCAAGCCTAATCCGTAGCCCAATATTCCGCCGAGGAATCCGATGATTGCTGCCTCGATTAGGAATTGATTGATGATATCCCAGCCTGTGGCGCCGACGGCTCGTCTGACGCCGACTTCACGCTGGCGCTCGGCGACATTGACAAGCATCACGTTCATAACGCCTATTCCACCAATTAACAGAGAAATAATGCCGATGACAGTTAAGATTATCGAGAGAAACCTCGCGACATTAGATTTCTTTTCGTTTATCTCTTCGCCAGAAACGATTCGATAATTCTTATCGCTATCATGATTCTTCTTCAAAATATCGTCAGCCGATTTTATGACTGAATTGAGATTTTTATGATCTTTGGTAGTTACGATGATTTGCTGAATCTGGGGCGTGCCTTGGGTGAATTTTTTAATCACGGACAATGGAATAATGGCGGCGTTATTAAAATTCACGTCCAAATAATTGGCTTGATTTTCAATATTCTTCAACACGCCAACAACGGTCAATGGTTGATTTCGGATGTAAATAACGTTTCCGATGGATCTTTCGGTGCCGAATAAATCGACCGACAATTGCTGACCGACGACAACTCCGCCGATGTCGTTGATAAACTGTCCAGTGGCAATTTGCAAATTGGCGACGTCTTTTAGCGATTCCGTACTGCCGATTAACGCGGCGTTTTGGATGTCGACTTTACCTTCGCGGGCGCGCAGTTCGGCGTGTAGAAATGCAATTGGCGCTGCTTTCGTATTGGCAATTTTTCCTATATCTCTGGCGTCCGTTTCAGTCAATGTGTTGACCGTCGTTGTGTTGTCGGATTCGGTCAGTAGATTCGGGACGGCTTTTTGATTGCCAGACTTAACAATGGCGACAGGAGCGGATGATTGGTTGGAATTGTCGCCGAATAGGTGATTAAATCCGCCAGTTAGAGATAGAACCATGGTGATGCTGGCAATACCAATAGCTACGCCTACAATTGTCAAAAATGTTCGTCCACGATTAGCTCGTAGCGCCTGAGTAGCGTTCTCAAAATGATTTTTTACTAATATTTTCACGATTTTTTCGCCCTCGATTTCTTTGAAGATTTTTGCTTCTTAGGTTTTTCTTCTTTTTCGTCGTCTACAATTAACTTCTTAGTGAACTTGCGCTTCTCTTTATGCTCGTCAGTGTCAATTTTTCCGTCCAACATAGTGATAACGCGACTGGCATAATGAGTCAATTCTGGGTTGTGAGTAACCATAATTATAGTATTGCCGCGACGATGTAGGTCGGACAATTCTTCCATAATGAGATGACTCGATTTGCTATCCAAATTTCCTGTTGGTTCGTCGGCTAAGATAATTGACGGACTATTAACCAACGCTCTGGCAATTGCGACGCGCTGAACCTGACCGCCAGATAATTGATGTGGCATATAATATTCACGCTGTCCCAGATGAAAAGTTTTCAGAATGCGGCTAGCTTCCTGAAGCCGTTTGACTTTCCCGAGTCCTTTATACGTTAACGGCAACGCCACGTTTTCAATTACAGTCAGGCGAGGAATAAGATTGAAGTTCTGGAAAACGAAGCCAATGTGTTTGGAGCGAATTTTGGCGCGTCGTCGTGAGCTGAGATTGTCGACAGCGACATCGTCCAGATAATATTCGCCCTCTGATGGCTGGTCTAATAGCCCAAGGGTGTTTAATAAAGTAGTTTTTCCGCAGCCGCTTGGACCCATAATAGCGATAAACTCACCCTTTTTAACGGTTAAATCGACGTTATCTAAGGCGCGAATCTCAGCATCACCAAAGCCAAATTTTTTGGTGACATTAACGAGCCTAATGCGTGGTGGAATAGTTTCTTTCATCTTTGACTTATTATAGAGAATGAATGTTATTAAGTGCAACCATAAGGGACAATAAAGTTGTGGTATAATTATCAACAAGGAAGGGTGCAGGAGTGGTTGAACTGGCACGCCTGGAACGCGTGTAACGGAGCAATCTGTTCGAGGGTTCGAATCCCTCTCCTTCCGCCAAGAGATATTTGAGAGGGTATTATAGAAACAAGAAAATATTATACGTACTTAATCAATATTTTGATAGACGCATATAATGCTGGTAAACTGCCAGAAATAAAAGATATTATTATCGAACCTGAATATGGGTATGTGGCGTCAATTGAGTATAATTCTGGAGAACACAGAGTTTTATATGGACATGATCCTGGGTTTAATTCAGGAAGTGCAGAGCAATTAGCTAATGATAAGGGGTATACAAAGTTTTTGCTTAGAGAAAATGGCATAAATTGTGCAAGGGGTTCTGAATTTCTTTTACCTTGGTGGGCGGATATGCTGCGTCAATCAGACCGTCAGCAGTTTAATCACTCTATGCGTGACACAAAAGAAGCCCTTGGCTATATTGATAAATCTTTAGGATTTCCTGTCTATGTTAAACCTAGCAGAGGTTCTCAAGGAGTTGGTGTAGCTAGAGTTGAAACCGCTGAAGAACTTGATAAGCTTCTTAATCAGTATAACGAGGAGCGTGTTAAAGTAGCTGTCATTGAAGAAGAATTAAAAATGCCTGACTATCGCATATTGGTTTTTGATGGTGAGGTAGTTAATGCCTATGAGAGACGACCTTTTTCTGTTAAGGGTGATGGAGTAAGTAATTTAAAACAGCTAATTGATTTGAAACATAAGACCTTGGTAGATTCTGGTAGAGATATACATTTTGAAAGGCAGCTACCTATAATTATGAATAAATTAGAGAAAATGGGTTTGTCTATGACCGATATTATACCGGAAGGCGCAGATGTTCGGTTGATGGATATATCAAATTTATCAGCAGGAGGAACGCCAGTTGATGTCGGTGAAGTTATGCATCAGCGGTGGCGAGATCTAGCTGTCAGGGTGGCAAGAATCTTTGATTTACGAATATGTGGGGTTGATTTGGCGTGTAAGGATATTACGCAATCAGATAGCGAATACGGCGTAATAGAGGTAAACGCAACGCCTGGTGTCAAACAATTTATGGCAAGCGGTGTGGCTCAGCAGGAAAAGCTAGAAGATATTTTTGTTAAATTCTTCCGAACATTATAATGATCTACCTTGCCGCAAATTCACTCACCAAATAAAGCGACCCAGCAACAACGACGTACGTATCAAGTTGCTGGGCTTTCTCGATGGCTTTTGTAAGAGCTCTGTCTGGATTGTATTCAATCTCGACTGCAAATTTCATACCGTATCTGATTATAGTAAAAATAGGTTGTAAAATTTACCAAATGTCTTGTAAAACACTAGATATAGCGGCTATAGTTATTATTGTACGCTATATATATAGCGAGCCCATAAATAAACAAAAACACAAGCTACGAAGATAAGCCACTAGATGAGGTGTTGGTGGTTTGTTTTTAAGAGGGAAAATTAAGGAGGGTATGTGAAAGAAATTAACGTAGTCAAACGCGACGGAACAAAAGAGCTGTTTGATGCAAATAAAATTAACACGGCTATTTTAAAGGCGTGCGAAGGCTTGCCGGACCAAATCTCTAAGGTCGTTCAAGTTGCGACTGAATTGCAATTGACATTATTTGATGGAATTACGACCGAACAGCTAGACGAGGCTGTCATTCAAACAGTTTTACAAAACGTTAAAGACGACCCAGACTATGATAAAATCGCGGCACGATTATTATTGAAAACTGTCTATAAGCAGATTTTGGGCGATTATGAGACGGCGGAAGAATTGAAAAAGCTTCATGCGCGCGAATTTCCGAAGTTCGTTAAGGCGGCGGTAAAAGAAGGTTTGCTGGATAAGCGCATGGCTGACGGTCGATTTGACTTGAAAAAGCTGGCGGCGGAACTTGATCCAGCGCGTGATGATTTGAGTAAATATTTGGGTGTGGTGACTAATAAAAATCGCTACGCTCTTCGTAAGCAAAACGGTTCACCAATTGAAACACCTCAGTTTACGCACATGCGAATTGCTATGGGGCTTAGTTACAACGAGGCTGATCCGACTACTGCAGCGATTGAGTTTTATAATCACATGAGCAATTTGGAATACGTTCCAGGTGGCTCAACGCGAGTTAACGCTGGCGGTTCTTTTCCGCAGCTCAGTAACTGTTTCTTGCTTAATGTCGATGATGATATGGAATCAATTGCTAAGGCTGTTCGCGACACAATGTGGATCGCTAAAGGCACGGGCGGAATTGGCATTGGTTTTACAAAGTTACGTGCGGCAGGCAGTCCAGTTAAAACCACCAATACTGAATCGACTGGCCCAATTCCATTCATGAAGATGATTGATACAGCGCTTTTTGCGGTTTCTCGTAAGGGTAAAAAGGCTGGTGCGGCTGCAATTTACATGGAAAACTGGCACCTTAATTTTGATCAATTTGTTGACCTTCGCCAAAACTCTGGCGACCCATATCTACGAACTAGGTTTGCAAATACCGCGGTATTTATTTCTGACGAATTTATGAAGCGAGTAGAAAAAGACCAAGATTGGTATTTGTTTGATCCAGCAGAAACTCCAGATTTGACGGAATTATACGGCGAAGAATTTTCGGCGCGATATAAAGAATATATAAAGATGGCAGAAGCTGGAAAATTGCGTACGTTTGATAAAGTTCCAGCTCGTCAGCAGTTTAAGCGCATTTTGACTAGCCTGCAGGCAACTTCACATCCGTGGCTAACTTGGAAAGACACGATTAACGTGCGAGCATTAAATAACAATACAGGTACGATTCACCTCAGTAACTTGTGTACGGAAATTACATTACCGCAGGATAAAAATAATATTGCGACGTGTAATTTGGTGAGCATTAATTTGTCGGCATTTCTTGGCGAGGATAAGACTTGGGATTGGGATAGATTGAAAGAAGCGGCTCGTGCGGCAGTGCGACAATTGGACAATTTGTGCGACATCACTCAAACGCCAATTCCAGAAGCGATGCATTCGAATCAGCAAACTCGAGCGATTGGCCTGGGAATTATGGGTCTTTCTGACGTTTTGGAAAAATTGGGTTATTGCTACGAGTCAAAAGAATCTTACGATTTGGTTGATCAATTGACAGAGTTCATTAGCTATCACGCCATTGATCAATCGGCTGACCTGGCGAAGGAATTAGGCAGTTATCCAACATTCGCGGGCAGCGGTTGGAGCAAGGGAATTCTTCCAATTGATACGGTTGATAAATTGTCGAAAGATCGCGGCGTGAAGGTGAAAATAGACCAAAAGACGCGACTGGACTGGGATGGTTTGCGAAAGAAGGTGAAGAAGGGAATGCGAAATGCGACTCTTATGGCAATTGCGCCGACGGCTAATATTGGTCACGTGGCGGGAACGACTCCTGGAATTGATCCGCAATTTGCGCAGATTTTCAGTCGCTCGACTTTGAATGGTAAGTTTTTGGAAGTGAACCATAATTTAGTTCGAGATTTGAAGAAACTTGGATTGTGGGATGATTTGAAAGATGAGATTTTTGCAGCTCAAGGCGATATTCAAGATATTGACGGCATTCCGCAAAACATCAAGGATGTTTATAAAACAAGTTTCCAGCTCAGTCCGTATGCGTTTATTGAAGTGGCAGCCAGGGCTCAGAAGTGGGTTGATCAAGCGATTTCTCGAAATATGTACCTGGAGACGCGAGATATTGATGAATATGTGAAGATTTATTCGGAAGCGTGGAAGCGTGGATTAAAGACGACATATTATCTACACGTAAAGCCGCGCCATCAGTCGGAACAGACAACAGTTTCAGTTGATAAAATTGCAGAACAAAAAGTCCGCACAAATAGCAAAGTACGCGGATTTGGATTTGCGAAAATTAATAAATAAAGGAGGAAATTAAGATGGGAATTTTAGGTTCAGGATTACGCGATGGATTGTCGCTTCACCCAATTCGTTACCCTTGGGCGTATGATCTTTATAATCAAGCAGTGGCTAACACGTGGTTTCCAAACGAAGTTCAATTAGTCCAAGATCTGGCAGATTTTGAAAAATTGTCAGATGATGAAAAGCACGCATTGAAAACGGTTATTAGCTATTTGAATCCAAACGAGTTATTGATCAATAAATCGTTGGCGTTCGGTATTTATCCATATGTGAACGCGGCGGAAGCTCAATTATATTTGTCAAAACAGATGTGGGAAGAAGCCAATCACTTCATGACATTTGAATACATTATTGAGACATTTCCGTTTGATCGCGAAGAAATTTATGCTGCGGGATTTGGCAAAAAGTCATTGGCTGACAAGGCTGACTTTCAGAATAAGCATTTGGATGTGATGCTTGATCCGAATTTGGATATTTATTCGCTGGAAGGTAAGAAAGATTTTGTTCGTTCATTGGTAGCATATAACATTGTGCTGGAGGGAATTTGGTTCTATTCAGGCTTTATGGTTGGCATGAGTTTCCGTCAGCGTAATTTGTTGCGCAACGTTGGCTCGCTGCTGGACTGGATTACTCGCGATGAAAATCTTCATTTGACGTTTGGTATCAATCTACTTTTGACAATTTTGGACGAAAATCCAGAATTGCAAACACAGGAATTTGCCGAGGAAATCCGTGGCTTGATTCTGCAGGCGGTAGAACTTGAGAAGGCTTACAATAAGGATATGCTACCAAAGGGAATTTTGGGATTGAATGCTGATTATGTGAACCAATACGTTATGCATATGACCGACCGACGCTTGCAAGAATTGGGTTTTGAACCTGAATACAATGTGCCAAATCCAGCTAAATGGATGGCAGCCGCCAACGATACTCTGGAATTGGTGAATTTCTTTGAAAGCACAAACACTAGTTACGAAGTTAATACCACGAAGTAATGGGAGTTGATGATATGAACGAATTAGCGAAAGAAATATTAGATACAGTCGAAGTTGGTGCGTTGGCAACGGTGAATGTTGATAGAACTCCTTTGGTGACGCCGCTGCACTTTGCGCGATTGGGTGATTCGATAGTTTGGATATCAGAGCCGACTGCGCGTCATTCAGAAAATGCGTTTCGAAACGGTAAGGCGGAATTTGTGGTTTGGGATGACAAAAAACGAGCAGTTTTCTTAAAAACTAACGTGACTGAACTTTCAGAATCTGAGAAAGATGCGGCAATGACGGCTTATAAAGAAAAGTTGGCTGATTTTATGCCGCGTTGTCAAAATCCGCAAATATATGTTGCACCGATTGGTGAACTTGATGAAAAAACTACAACGGGTAATTGGCTGCATTTTATTGCATAAGCACTATATCTAGCGTAAAATTAGTTAAGTAACTACTAAATATAGGGGAAAATGAAAATGAACGCAAATCAGATTATTACTGATGACATGACTTTGGAAGAAAAATTGAGCGCCATTGACGCAGCTCTTAAGGCGGCGCAAGAAGCAGCCGATGATCAAGCAAAGTCGAACGGCACTGTTGCGGCACCAGTTGACCCAGCAAGTTTGACTATTTGTGACGGTTGCGAATAGAGTTTCGAGCAGCGTTTTACTATTGACAGCATAGCCAATTATGTTGTATAATTAAGAGTATCATGAAAACAATTGAGACTTTTTCAGGATCTGAGGCTATGAAAGAAATTGAGCCACAGAGAGAGGGGGTTTTTCTCTGTCGGTTGCGCTTGGTTCTCTTAATAAATGGGTGTGTGGTAGACGAGAAAAGCACAGCAAACCTTTTGGACTAACTAACAATTCGGCGGTAGAAAAACTTGAGGCAGCTGGAGAAGAATTGGGATTGCCAGAAACAGACGTTCGTCTTTCCTCTGGACTTAAGCTGTTGATGGGCTTAATGCATGGCAAAAAGGAAGTTGAAATAATTGGCGAAGATATCTTAATTGAAGCCGCTAAAAGGGCTAAAGAAGAAGGTAAGGGAAGTGTTATAGCGCCAACACATTTCAATGGAGAAGATGTTCCTACGGCTAGTTATTTGGCGTCTTTGTTGAACAAAATTAATATTGGCGTAGCGTCGACTAATAGAGATTGGATTAAGAAGGGCGTTGGCGGAATCAACTTAGAGGCTATACAGTATCTTGCGTTTGGCGCTAAAAACTTTTTTGGTGTGCCATATGAATGGGTAGATAAAAAGAGTAAAAAACCGGTTCACTTTTCAACAGACCATTACGAAGAAGCGGTTAAATTTGTTGAGGATGGTGGATCTTTGGTTTTGGCTGGATATTCAGCGGATGACTCAGTAGGCTCAAAGCCTCGCAGTGAAATGGGCTCTGCAGCGATTCATACGGCATTGAAATCTGGCGCAGACCTGATATTTGTTTATGTGTCGTCAGAAGATAAAAAGCTTACTATTAGAATCATGGAAGATGCCGACGGTATGTTTGCGGCGTTTAGCAATTCATATAGAAAAGCATTAGAAATGGAAGGTTCTGATGCATCCGAGCGTTTATTGTCGTCATGCAAAGAGTACTTAAAAGATAGTAAAATAGGTAGGATTATAACAGAAGAATATAAGCGTCGATCGGACAAAAATAAAGCCAAGTAAGTGGTCGCAAAGTTCTAGTTATTGACAAATTAAAAATAATGTGATATCATTTCACTGTATAAAAAATTAAAACAAAAAAAGGAATAAAATGGCTGAAGAAAAAGATATTCACGGACTTACCGAAGGCGTATTGAGTCGAGACGATATGTCGGCGTTGACATATGTATTGCAACATGTGAAAGGATCTAGCCCAAGTTCGGCGACGAAATTAAGCCTGGAACTGGAAGAGCTTGACGAAACAGCGTAGGGATTTAGCTAGATAATAGTTCACCTCTGTTGTATACTGGACAGTATGGAACAGATTATTTCTCAAGTAGTGAAGCAACTTTTTGATCAAGATATATCGGTACAATTGACGCGTCCTGATCCGAAGTTTGGTGACTTTGCTACAAATGTGGCGTTGCAATTGGCTAAGCCGCTAGGGAAGAATCCGCGTGAAATTGCGGAGATGATTGCTGAAAATCTGCGCAAGGAAGAGGAGTTTAGTGAAGTAAGCGTGGCTGGTCCAGGTTTTATCAATGTAAAACTGAGTGATCAATCCGTTCTAAATTCTTTGAAAAAAGAGCCAACGACGAAGCGCGCCGGTCAGACGGTTGTAATTGAAACCAATTGCCCGAATCCATTTAAGGCTATGCACATCGGACACGCTTTGAATGCGATTTTGGCGGACACGATGGCTAATTTGTTGGCGGTTGATGGCGCAATTGTACATCGAGTGAGTTATCACGGTGATGTCGGAACACATGTTGGTAAAAGTATGTGGGCGATTTTGCGCGAGATTGACGGCGATGTAAATAAATTGAACGAAATCCCAGCTGATAAACGAAATGAATTTATGAGTCGCATGTACGTCGAAGGTGCGCGTGCGGCGAAAGAATCTCCAGAGGCGAAGGCAGAAATTGATGAACTAGCTAAGCAATCATTCATCCTGGATGATCCGCTATATAAACAAGTTTACGAAATCTGTAAAAGTTGGAGTTTTGACGAAATTGACTCTAATGTTGGGCGACTTGGAAACGTGCCGATTGAGCGACGTTATGTTGAGAGCGAAACTGAAGAATTGGGAAAATCTTTGATTAAAGAGAAAACTCCAGAGGTGTTCACCAAATCTGACGGCGCATACGTCTTTAAGGGCAGTAAATACGGCGCGTTCGACAATGTGTTTATTGGATCTCATGGCAATGGTCTTTATGGCGCGCATGATATGGGATTGATTCAGTTGAAGTATAAGGATTATCCGAATTTGAACTTGTCGATTACGGTGAACGGCGAAGAGCAGGCGGCATACTTCCGTGGCGTGATTGCGGCTAGCGAATTGTCGATTCCAGCCTTGAAGGGAAAATTGTTCAATTACGCGACTGGCTTGGTCAAATTGACAACTGGGAAAATGAGTTCTCGAACGGGTGAGGTTGTTACAATTGGCTGGCTGTTTGATGAGTTTAAGAAGGCAATTGAAAATGCTGGCGGCGAGCCGACTGATGATGTGATCGCTGGCGCGCTCCGTTATCAATTCTTGAAAGTGAAGATCGGCGGCGACGTCATATTTGATATTAATGACGCGGTAAGTTTGACTGGCAATACGGGAAGCTACTTGCAGTATGCTCACGCCCGGGCGCGAGGTATTTTAGCTAAATCCGATAAAGAAATTGCCTTTCCGACAGAGTTGTTTGACGAGGATAAGATGCTAGTCAGAAAATTGAGTGAGTACGTGGATGTAGTTGATCGTGCTAAGGAAAGTTTGGAGCCTCATCACATCTGTACGTATTTGTTTGAATTGGCGCAAGAATTTAATCGATATTACGAGAAAAATCAGGTTATTGGTAGTGACAAAGAGGCGCATCGTGTAGGAATCGTGGCAATTTACGCTGATATTCTTAAGGCTGGACTGGCTATTTTGGGAATCGTGGCGCCAAATAAGATATAAAATTCAATTATAAATAGTAAAAGGAGAATTTATTATGGCAAAACCTAGTGTCGACAAATCGGCTAAAAAGTTGGTTTCTAAGAGTGCTAAGGCAGCCGCGAAAGTTGCCGCTCTTAAAGAGAAGAAAATTGTAAGTGCAGCGATAAAAGACACTCACATGACTGGATTTGTTAATTTTATTCGCGAACAGGGCGTTGTCGGTATGGCGGTTGGTTTGGCAATCGGTACCGCAGTTGGTGATACTGTGAAAAAATTGGTAACAGCATTTATTGATCCGCTAGTGCAGTTGGTTGTCGGTTCTCAGCAAGGGTTGCAATCGGCATCATTCACACTAGAAATTGCTGGACGCAAGGGTGAATTTTTATATGGAGCGTTCATCAGCTCATTGATTACTTTGGTTGCGGTTGCTTTTATCGTTTATGCGATTGTCCATTTTTTGAAGCTAGACAAATTGGATAAGAAAAAGGACTAGTATACTTAACTAATAAGCGTACCAACAGATTCTCCGCGAGCTGCGCGGGCGGTATTTCCGTCTGTTAGTAGGTCGCAAATGATGACTGGAATATGCTCGTCCATCGCTAACCCAATTGCCGCCTTATCCATAACGGCAATGTTAGGATTTGTTAGGGCTTCTTGGTAAGATAAATGATCAATTTTTACGGCGTCAGGGAATTTCATAGGATCTTTATCGTAAACTCCGTCGACTTTCGTTGTTTTAACCACGGCGTCACACTGCATTTCTAGTGCTAAGTTTAAGGCTGCGGTATCAGTAGTCAGGAATGGTCGGCCGGTGCCGCAAGCCACAATAACGATGCGGTTTTTCTTAATATGGCTAATGGCGCGTCGGAAAGTATAGTGGTCGATAAATTGATTGACTTCAACCGTAGATAATGCGCGAGTTGGCAGTCCCGCGTCGTTTAATACGTCAGCCAGTGCAATTGCATTCATAAGTGTAGAAAGCATGCCGATATTATGTGCGGAAACAGGTTGAATTCCGTGACCGATAATTTGATTACCGCGAACGTAATTGCCACCGCCAACCATAATAACAATTTCAGCCCCGTCGTCCAGCGCTGGTCGAATTTGTTCGGCAATCCAGCGAGCGCGTTTTGGGTCAAAGCCGCTGGCGAATTCGCCTTGAAGTTGTTCACCTGAGAGTTTAAGGAGAATACGTTTGGTCATGACACCAGTGTATCATAGCGCGCTTGAAAATAACATAAATGCAAAAGGGAGGCGGCAGCGTAATACAAATTGCGATTTGCTATACAAATATTCGTTTTTTAAGTTAGATAAACTAGACAAGAAAAAGCTAAGACGCTTACGTTTGCTATTTTACTTTCTCCTGTCTACAATGTGAGTATAAAGGAGAGAGTAGTGTGAAAGATGGAGTTCGGCGGCCGGGTTATTTACGTAGATCGCAAGAACCTAGCAGTAGTCATTTATTGAGTCGAAATATTGAAAGACCCAGTCAACCGTCGTATAGTTATGGTGAACCGCCCGAACAGAGGCGGCAGCGTTTAAAAGAATTGCGGGAACGGTACAGTAAACTACCGGAAACTACTTTTGCTGACTATGATCTTGGTGACAAAAAATTACCTGCATATAAGCACAAAGCAGAGATATTAGACACATTATCGAAAAGTAAAATATCCTGGCTGTGCGGACCGACGGGTAGTGGTAAAACGACACAAACCGCTCAGTATGCACTGGAGCGGTTTGATCGTGTCGTGGTGTTGATGCCGCGGCGGGTTATCGTCGATAATGTTACTGAATATGTCGAGAAGAGTTTGCGTGAACAGCTTGGCGAACAATATCCTAATCACTTGGTGGGCAAGATTCACGGACGTGCCACTGAAGCGACGCCGGACACTAGGCTCTGTTTCATGACTCCAGCAACGTTTACGAAAAAGTTGGAACAATTTTCTAGCGACTGGCAGGACGAGAAGACGCTTATCCTGGTTGATGAAATACATGAAGCCAATTTGGAGATGGAATTTGCTACCGCTCTGGCGGCAAAATCGATAGAGAATACCGGCAAATGGCATATGGCTTTTTCTAGTGCCACGCCTGATACAGAAGTTTCTCAGGCGATGTACGAAGATATTAATGGGTCAGAACTACCAGTCGTAACCATTGAGGGTCGGCCGCATGATATTGATATTGAAGAAGATAAGGTGAATACCGTATCCGAAGCTTACCTTGAATATGGTAAGGACTCGAAAAAATCACTAATCTTTGTTGAAGGCGTGAGGAGTATTGATGAGACCATTGCGTCAATCAAACATCATACTCGCCATCAATCCGGGAAAATACGATTTTTCAAACTACATTCTGGCATATCAGAAGCTGCGCGCCGAGAGATTTTTACTGCCAAACCAGCAGAAGATGAGTCGTTTGTCATCGTTTCGACCTCGGCTGGACAGTCTGGTATTACCATCTCCGAGGTTGATTTGGTGCTGTCAAATGGACTGACGAAGAGTAAAGAAATTGGTGAAGAGGGCACGGAGGGGTTGCCACCTCGATTGTGTACTCAAGCAGAGCTGATGCAGCAGGCGGGGCGGGGCGGTCGTGATATTGATGGCGCTAAGTTTGTATTGGCTCGTCCGATATCTTACGATAAGATTTATTTGCCAGATGAGCTGAAAGGATTTTATGATATTGCGTCCCGTGAACAGCATATTCCACCGGAGATATATCACACGAATATTGTGCGCAACGTTTTGTCGGCTATCCATCTGAATGGTGATTTTGAGGATCTGAACCGATACCTGATGCATCCTGTTGCTAGTAAAAAAGTTATTCAAGAATCGTACGATTTGCTGGAAACCCTTGAAGCAATTGATGGAGAGGGGCAGATCACAAAAATTGGTGAGTTTATGGATAGTTTACCATTGTCGCCAGAACTTTCTCGGTCATTAGCAGAAATGATTAAGAATGGGGGAAGCTTACGTGAAGTGTTGGCATTATCGGCCATGGCAGCCTCCGTCTCGGGTGGTGGCTTTGCCGCCTGGCATAAACCAAAGGAATTGTTCCAGGAATTTGTCAGCCCCGATACAACAGATGACTTTTTTGCCGAATACGATGCTTTTTTGAAAACCAGAGAGATTTATGACGGCTGTCGTACTAACAATGACGTCTACCTGACTAATGGTATTGATCCCAATAAGGCGGATAATATTCACTATCAATTTAGTAAAATATGTCGGCGCCTGTCGGTTAATCCAAACGATATCGACATGAGTGAACTAAACAGCGAGGAAAAACACAATATATCGGTGGCTTTGGTGCGCGGGTTTCAGGAATTATTGTATGCCAAAACTGGTAGTCGGCGCATTGGACGAACAACGGTTAATCAATACAAGAATGTTCATACTGGCGAACGTGGTATTTCTGAGTATGAAATTAGTTCGCACAGCTTAGTGCGACGTATGGGCTCGGAGGCGTTGAAGTTGGCCCTGGCTTTACCGTGGTGGTATGATACGCGTGATGGTCGTCGATACACACTCAACACAATTTTACCAGTAACCAAGAATCAAGTTGCTCAAGCCTTGAGTAGCAGCGCTGTGTCTGAATCCCTTGGTGATAGAGTTGCTCCTAATGGTGACTTGGTTCGTGTGACGCGGCCGAAAGTCGGCTCGCTGATACTCGGTCCAGAGCGGCAGCAAAAAATCCCCGCCATAACAGATGAGCAAGTCGCGCTGATAGTGGACGCAATGAAAAACAAGGCTAATAAACAAGTAAGAGTGTTGTTTGATTTACAACATCAGCGAGTTATCACCAAGGGTCAATTGCATCAGGTCCTAGACGGGTCTGCGGTAAATAGTCACAATGTCCATGAGGCGGAGGCTAAGGTTTGGGCTGAAGTGCAGAATGTGTTAACGAGCGAGCAGCAAGAAGCTTTTTATGGTCAGATAAACAGATAACGAGTGTATAATAGATAGTATGAGTAAGGCGAAAAAGATTTTATGGGTGGATTTGGAGATGACTGGATTGGATCCAGTACGTGATGAGATTTTGGAAGTGGCGGCAATTGTGACTGATTGGGATTTTAAGGAAATTGCGACGTACGAAGGAATTGTGCGCCACGATTCGGAAAAGTTGGCTAAGTTGTTAGATCGAAATGCTGGTTTTTGGAATGAGCATCCGGAAGCGCGACGTGGGCTGGAGGAGCAGAATGAATCGGGCAAGCCTTTGGCGGAAATAGAACGCGAATTATTGGCGTTTTGTGATGAGCATTTTGCGGGTGAAACGAAGATTTTGCTAGCAGGCAATTCAATCCATCAGGATCGTCGATTTATTGATCAATGGTGGCCGACATTATCAAAAAGACTGCACTATAGAATACTTGATGTGAGTGCTTGGAAGGTGGTGTTTGAAGGTAAATACGGTAAGAAATTCGCCAAGCCGGAAGATCATCGAGCACTGGAAGACATCCGCGGCAGCATTATGGAACTTGAATATTATTTGAAAAAGGTAAAGGTATGACACATAAACAATTTGAAGATTTTATTTTAAGTTTGCCGGGCGTATGGCTGGATTATCCGTTTGGCGAGGATGTTGCGGTATATAAATTTGGTAGAGATAATGACGGTGCGGGGAAAATGGTAGCATTGGTGACGGAAGGTTCAAAGCCGCTCAGAGTAAGCCTAAAATGTGATCCGTTGTTGGCGCAGAATTTACGAGAAAAATACGAAACGGTTTTACCGGGCTATCACTTAAACAAGAAACATTGGAATACAATTATTTGTTCAGGTCAGTTGACTGACGAAGAGGTCTTTGATTTGGCGAGGTTGAGCTATCGATTAGTCTCGGAAGCTTAATCTGTTTTAATGATTTGATTGATCTGCTTCTGGATATTCTCTAAATCGCCAGCAGTTTTTACTAGCCATTCGCGCATCTTTTTTGACTTGGTGGATTTGTATACCTTTTTCATCATGTTGATTGTATCTGTTATTTGCACATTCATCTCATGAGCATAGGTAATATCCAATTGCGTGTTCAGAAGAGCTTCGTCCAATTTTTTCTCTAATTTTTCTGACGGATCTAGGGCGAAGATATCCTTCTGTTTCTCCTTATAATTGATGCCGGTTGCTTGAAGCGCTTCGCCCATTGAGGCATCCGCAGTGGTTAGCACTGCAACCAGAGAACTATTGGTGGTCTGCAGACTGGTCGACCGGAACTTATTATTGTATTTTTTGGAAATAGTGAGTAATTTATTAACGCGTGATGCAACTTGTGACGGACTAGCGCTTGGCATAGAATCTTGTGAAAAAACGAATATTGCAATTAGGGTTATCAAACCGATAAAGCTCAAAATAGCGATGATGATTTTGGTTTTTTTATCAAAACCTTCCGCTGGCGGAGGTGTGGCAATTTGATTCAGATAATCGATACCTTGAGGTTGGTTGTTCAAATTGTCAGGATACATATTTCTATTTAACCACAAACAATAACAGAGGTAAAGAGTGATATAATAAAAATATGAATGATGCCAAAGAAGAAGTGCGGGCGCGACTGAACATCGAGGATGTAATTGGTGAGTATGTTCAGCTGAAGCGAGCGGGGCGCAATTTGAAGGGTTTAAGTCCGTTTACCGACGAGCGAACCCCAAGCTTTATGGTTAGCCCAGAAAAGCAGATTTGGCACGATTTTTCTTCTGGAAAAGGTGGCGATATTTTTACATTTGTGATGATGGTGGAAGGAATGGATTTTCGTCAATCGCTGGAACATTTGGCTCGGAAGGCGGGCGTTGATCTGACTTTGTTTTCTAATGGCGACGGACGAACAGCCAAGCGTCGCGCCAGAGCTAGGGAGGCGCTGAAGCTGGCTGCCAATTTTTATCAGCAGAATTTGGTGAAAAATTCATTAGCTCTGGATTATGTGGTTAAAAAACGGCGATTAAATCGTCAAACGATTGGTGATTTTTTGATTGGCTATGCGCCGGAGAATGGCGACACGTTGACGAAAGCATTGGAAAAAAGAGGATTTTCTAAGCAGGAATTGGCAGATGCTGGCTTGTCGAATAGGTTTGGTGGCGATTTGTTTCGCGGGCGAATGATGGTGGCGCTGAGCGATGGCAATGGCGAAGTTGTGGGATTTACGGGCAGGATTATTCGTGACGATCCGCGCGCGCCAAAATACTTGAACACGCCGCAAACGCTGTTATTTGATAAATCGCGACATATTTTTGGTTTACATCAAGCCAAGGAGGCGATTCGAAAAAGCGATGTAGCGGTTATTGTTGAGGGCAATTTGGATGTGATTAGCAGTCATCAAGCGGGCGTCAAAAACGTGGTTGCGACCTCTGGAACGGCGATGACGACGCAACATTTGAAGTCGCTTAGTCGATTGGCAGGGCGGATTCGCTTGGCGTTTGATGGCGATCGAGCGGGAGTTAACGCGACGGAGCGCGCTATCAATTTGGCGCAGGAAGTCGGTGTGGAGCTGGAAGTGGTGAGCTTGCCTGATGGCGTTAAAGATCCAGACGAGTTGATTCAAAAAGATCCAGCGCTTTGGCAGGCGGCGATTGACCAATCTCAGCCAGCGGTGGATTGGGTGATTGCTAGATATGCGGAAATGGAGAATTTGAAGTCGGCGGAAGGCAAGCGAAGATTTTCGACCATTGCGCTGAGAATTGTCCGAGGCTTGAAAGATCCGGTGGAACAAGAGCATTATTTGTCGGTGATTTCTGAAAAAACTGGCGCGTCAATTACCGCGCTGAAGGCAAAATTGTCGAATGAAAAAGTCGCTGAACATCAATTGAAAAAGGCGAAAATTGAGAAAGAAAAACCGACTCCGATTCAGGATGAAACTGAGGATATGCTGGCGGGGTTGGCGGCGAGTGAAAAATCCGTGCGGCGTTGGTTGGCGGCGGTTTCTGGCGAAATGTTGGATGATGACAACGCGCGGCAGTTGATTGGCTATTTGCGGAAGAATCCAGACGCGGATTTGGATGAAGTTCCGCTGGACTTGCAAAAAATCGAACAGTATGTGAAAATAGTACAGTTGAAAAGTGAAAGTCGTTACGCCAATTGGGAGCAAAAAAGCTTGGACGAAGAGATGGCTCGGCTAGTCAGACAGATAACAATCAAACATCGCGAAAACAAAAAGAATCAACTATTAACGCAGCTTAGAGAGGCCGAGGCGTCGGGTGATGAGGTTTTGTCTCAGAATTTACGCCAGAGCTTAAATAATCTGATTAAGGAGAAAATGTGAGCGACGATATCACGACGAAGCCAGTAAACTTAAATGAAGATGATGATTTTGATCCAACGCTTATAGACGAAGAAGAATCGGAAGATTTGGATTCGTTGACAACTGGGCAATATTTGGACGACGTGTCGGATGACTCGGTCAGATTGTACTTGCGCGAAATCGGTAAAATTCCACTACTTAGTTCTGAAGAAGAAATGGACTTGGCGCGCCGAATTGTTGAAGGCGATAAGAAGGCTAAAGATAAGATGGCTGAGGCGAATATGCGTTTGGTGGTGTCAATTGCTAAGCGTTATTCTGGTCGTGGCTTGGACTTTTTGGATCTGATTCAAGAGGGAAATACTGGACTTTTGCGTGCGGTTGAGAAGTTTGATCCAGATAAGGGATTTAAGTTTTCGACTTATGCGACTTGGTGGATTCGTCAGGCAATTACGCGTGCGATTGCTGATCAGGCGCGAACGATTCGTATTCCAGTTCACATGGTGGAAACGATCAATAAATTGTTGCGTACTCAGCGACGAATGACACAGGAATTGAATCGTGAGCCGACAATTGAAGAGTTGTCTAAAGAATTGGACATGGAACCAGAGAAAATTGAATATGTCATTAAGATCAAGCAAGATATTTCTTCTTTGGACGCTGGTGTTGGTCGTGACGGTGAAGATGACGATTCAGTTTTGCAAGATTTTATCGTTGACGAAGATACGGTTTCACCAGAAGATTCCGCTTCAAATCAATTATTAAAAGAGCAAGTTCAGGAAATTCTATCAAGTTTGAGTGATCGTGAGCAGAAAATTGTTCGAATGCGTTTTGGTTTGGACAATGGGAAAAATCACACTTTGGAAGAAGTTGGTCAGGAATTTGCGGTTACACGTGAGCGAATCCGCCAGATTGAAGCTAAGGCGCTAGCAAAACTTCGCAAGCACAAAGACGCGAAAAAACTTTACGAATATCTGGACTAATTAACACTGTTCGGGCGATTTACAAAAATGGGCGTCGTGAGTTGCGGCGTCTATTTTTTGATGTAATTGCTCGAGACTGCCGTCATTAATGATGAAATAATCAGCAATAGCAATTGGTCCGCCTTTTTCCAAATTCTCGATTTCTGACCAGTCGCGCTGATCGACTTCGTGCGGTTGCATTGGGCGCTCTATGCGCTTAGCCATTCGTTGATAACGGAGGTATTTCGGCGTAACAATAGCAATAACGACAACTTGCCCAGGAAATTCGTGCTTGAGGAATTTATATTCACTCCAAGTGTATAATCCGTCCAAAACGATTTTATTTTGCCCAGCATTAATCAAATCGTGGATATTTTTTATAACGTGTTTGATTACGAAATCTTTGCCCTCACGGCGACGAATTTCTTCGCGAAATTGTTGTTGATTGTCCCAAGTTTTTTCAATTCCAGCCTCGTCCATGGCTTTATAAATAACGCCACCGAAGTAAATTTTTGGAAATCCTTTTTCTGTCAAATATTCGACAGCTGAGCTTTTGCCGCTGCCCGCCAATCCAACCAGGGCGATAATTTTTGCGTGTGGTTGTGTCATGTAATAATTTTAACAATTTGTTGACATTCTTCCAAATAGAGAGTATCTTTAAGTTACACACTATGGAAACACTTCATGGACATACTGAAGAGTTACCTCAGAATTCTCCTTCTGACCTTGATACTGAGGGTCAAGAAAATCCAACAGAAAATGAACATATAGCCGCTCAGATTGAGGGGCTGGAGTCAAAATTTGATCGTAATCCAGACGGTAGCGATAGATGGCAAAGGTTTGTTGACGAGCCTGTTGAGGATCAGTATGGGCAGATTTGGATGATTTGGGAGAATTCCACCACGTCTTCATGTGAACCAAAGGATCGCTATCAGGTGTATAAGATTTCAGATGGCGAGGTAAGTCTCAAGTATGCCTTCATAAAAGATCTTAAAATTAGTCGTTACCCTGGGTATGAAAAAACCTCTTATGAGTTTTTTGTTGGTCCTGATGACGCAGGCATAGATGAGACTATAACGATATTCTTTGATGACAATAGAGAAATTGAGTATGTCCATTGTTATAGCTATCTGGAGGAGCGTAAGAGATTGTATGATAAGCACGAAAGAGCGCAGAAGAAACTTGCTGAGGCGTCAATAATCAATTCTCTGACGATAGCCGCTTAAATGCTACAATAGAAGTATGAAGCGTCTAGTGGTTATTGATGGAAAGTCGGTGTTTTACCGAGGTTATTATGCCATGCCGGGATTGTCGATGGCTGACGGAACTCCGACTGGTGGTGTGTATGGATTTGTAAGTTTGGCAATTGAGCTAATTAAGAAATTAGAGCCGGATTACGTGGCGGTAGCTTGGGATAAGCGCGGTACAAATATTCGCAAGCGGCGGGAATTGTATCCAGAATATAAAGCTGGTCGCAAACCTGCACCCGATGACTTTTACCAGCAAATTCCGATTTTACACGAGCTGCTCGATGCATTTGGCTGGCCGCTTTATGAAATTGATGATTACGAGGCGGACGATATTATGGGCGCGTTTGCCAGGCAAGCGGAATCTCGCGGAGTTGAAACGTGCTTGATAACGTCGGATTTGGACGCATTGCAATTGATATCACCAATGACCAAAGTTTACGCCATGAAAAATGGCTTGAGAAATATCGAGGAATTCACGGCGGAATATTTTGAACAAAAATATGGAATTCGGACAGAACAATTCTTAGATTTGAAAGCGCTAAAGGGTGATTCGAGTGACAATTTGCCGGGAGTGCCGGGAATTGGTGAGAAAACGGCGGTGAAATTATTGCAAGAATATGAAACGCTGGATGGAGTTTATGAACATCTGGACGAGCAAAAAGGCGCTTTGCGAACGAAGTTGGAAAATGGTCGCGAGTCGGCATATTTGACCAAGCAAGTGGCGGAAATTTGGACGGACGCGCCGATTGAGCTGGACTGGGATGTGGCGGATGTTAATGATTGCGACTTTGCGCGAGTAACGGAAATTCTGCAGAAGTTGGAGTTTAATTCGCTGATTGGACGATTGCCAAAAACAATGCAAATGGCGGAAAGTGAGAAAAAAGAAGAACCGAAGTTGGATATTCCACGAATTGAAAAATTGCCCGATATGCCGATGTTTGAGGCGGAAAATATAATATATATCGATTCGTCGGAGCCTGACGTAATTTACATAAGCTCAAATCCTGAGTCAGCGTGGACGGCGAAAATTAGCGAAATTAGTCAATCTATGTGGCAATTATTGGCGCAGGGAATTGTGATTGCGGCGGATGTCAAACGGTTATATCACGCGTTGGATAATTATGGCGTGGCGGTGCGTTTTCATGAGGTTTGGGACGTTGAGCAGGCGGCGTTTTTGATTGACCCGCTGAAGCGCGATCGTAGTTTGAATGCGCTGTCTGGTGATTTTTCTGACGACAATTCAGCGCCTTATCAATTGGCTCGCTTACGTAAAATTTATCGTGAACAAAAAGTTTACATGTCGAACAATTCACAAATTGCGCGTGTGGCTTACGAGTTTGATTTTCCGGTAATTTGGGCGCTATTCCAGATGGAAAAACGCGGGATGAAATTGGATGATACGCTATTAAAACAGATGGGCGATGAGCTGGCGGCGGAAGTTAGCGAGCTTGAACAACAAATGTATTCTATGGCTGGATACGAGTTTAACGCGTCTAGTCCAATGCAACTTTCTGAGGTTTTGTTTACCAAATTGCAATTATCAACCGCGGGCATAAAAAAGGGAAAAACTGGATATTCAACAGGTCAAAAAGAGTTGGACAAATTACGTGGACAACATCCGATTATCGAGTTGATTGAGCGATATCGAGAATTGACCAAATTGATCAGCACGTACATTGAGGCGTTACCAAAATTGATGGCGACTGATGGGCGAATTCACACTACATTCAATCAGGACGTAACCAGCACGGGGCGACTGAGCAGCACAAATCCGAATTTGCAAAATATTCCGGTGCGGACTGAACTGGGTAGGAAAATCCGTCAAGCGTTTGTTCCGAGTGACGGCAAGGTTTTTGTCGGCGCGGATTATTCGCAATTTGAATTGAGGCTGGCGGCTGTGTTGGCGGGCGACGAGAAATTGATTGAAGACTTTAATAGCGATGTTGACATTCATGCAAAAACGGCGGCGGAAACATATGGAATATCAATTGACGAAGTGAGCAAATCTCAGCGTCGAGCAGCGAAAGTGATCAATTTTGGTGTACTTTACGGAATGAGTCCGCACGGTTTGGCGGCGGCTACGGGAATGTCATTTACAGAGGCGAAAAAGTTTATTGATCATTATTTTGAGGTGCGAAAGCCGATTCGTCAGTACTTGGATAAAATTCTAACTCAAGCGCGGGAACAGGGATTTGTTGAAACGTATTTCGGCAGGCGACGACCAACGCCTGATGTAAAATCGAGCAATTTTATGGTGCGATCTTCGGCGGAAAGAGCTGCGATGAATATGCCAATTCAAGGCACGGAAGCAGATTTGATGAAAATGGCGATGATTCGGCTGGAGGATAAATTGTCGGGCTTGGCTGATGCGATTTTACAGGTTCATGATTCGATTTTGGTGGAATGCAAACCTGAAGACGTCCAGAAAGTCAGCGAGATTATGAAAGCGGAAATGGAAGGCGTTTGTCCAGAATTGCCGATTAAATTGAAAGTAGATGTCGGCACGGGCACAAATTGGGGTGAAGTATAGAAAATATGGTATAATTATGCCATGAAATACACTCAACGACGAAATTCATTTTCTCGATTTGTACCAATTTTGCTGGTTATTGTTATCACGGTCGTGGCGGTAGCAGCGGTTATTGCGATTGGTCGAGCATTATTTGGTAAAAATGATTCAGGTCAAACAACAGATCAGAATGTTAACGTAGGGCAAGTTGCTTTGTTGTCGACGGACGCGGGAAGCGCGGTTCGATTGACGGTACGCGGACCAATTGTAGCGAATGAGAATTTTCGCTCATATAGCATCACTATTTCGCCAGAATCTCGCGAAATGACGACGTACGAGGGATATTTGGATAAGCCGATTGCAGAGAAAAAATTGGACAATAACAGCAGGGCTTATACGGAGCTGGTTTATGCGCTTGATAAGCGAAAAATGATGGAAGGCACGCCGCTAACTGAGCAGCAAAATGATTTGCGGGGAATTTGTGCTAGCGGTAAAATTTACAAATTCGAAACTTTGAAGGACAATTCCGTTGTGAAGAGTTTGTGGACGTCGGATTGTAGTGGCTCTAAAGGTTCGGCGCAAGCTAACGTAAACGAGATTTTGGATATGTTTTTGAAGCAAATTCCTGACGGCAAGAAAATGGCGGCTGGAATTGGCCTAAGTCAAGAAGAAGCTTTGTTTAAGCTGTAGGACTTGCTGAATGCCAGAACTACCCGAAGTTGAGACAGTTCGTCGCGGTTTGGCGGATTTGCTGCCAGGTCAGGCTGTTGTGCGAGCGACAGTATTTGATTCGCCAAAAAGCTTTCCGAATTCACCCACAGATGTTCAGCAATTTTTATATGGTGCGCATGTAACGTCGGTGCGACGCCGTGCAAAAGTGCTGATGATTGATCTTGATACACGTTATTCGCTGGTGGTACATCTTAAGATGACTGGGCAATTGATTTTTCGTGGGGCTAATAGTTTTGCTGGTGGTCATCCGAATGATAGTTTGATTGGTGAATTGCCTGATAGATCGACACGAGTGCAAATTGATTTTACGGATGGTTCGCGCCTGTTTTTTAATGATCAGCGTAAGTTTGGTTGGATGAAATTGATGCCGACCGATGAGATAGAAAATTTGCCATTTATGCAGAAAGTTGGTCCGGAACCGCTCGATAAAAAAACTGAGGTGGGTGACTTTATTAAGCGAATTCGTCGTCGGCAGAATTCGATGATAAAGCCGGCGTTTCTTGATCAGTCGGTGATTGCTGGAGTTGGTAATATTTATGCTGATGAAGCTCTGTGGGCTGCGAAAATTCACCCTCAGACGCGCGTCAAAAATGTTAGTGATGACCAATTGGAAGATTTGTTTAATGAACTGCGCCAGATTTTACAATTGAGCATTGATCAGGGAGGCTCGACGGATAAAAATTACGTTGACGCTGAGGGTAGAAAAGGTAATTATCTGACATTTGCGCACGTATTTCGTCGGGAAGGTCAGCCGTGTCATCGTCATCCCGATCAAGAGATTGTAAAGATGAAGGTTTCTGGACGCGGTACTCATATTTGTCCAGTCTGTCAGGTGGAAATCAAATGATTTACCTTTTTTACGGCGAAAATGAATTCGAGAAACGGCAAGCAATTGCTAAACTGATCGGCAACGAAAAAGCGGCGCGACATGATGGCGAAGATTTGACGCTGGCTGGAATGCAGGAAATAGCAATTGGTCAAACATTGTTTATGAGTTCGTCTATTTATTTAATTTCAAAATTGAGCGAAAATTCTGAGATTTGGTCGCAGCTTCCAGATATGAAGTTTGATGATGACAGGACGATTATTTTGGTGGAAGATAAAATTGATAAGCGAACGAAAACGTATAAGTGGCTGCAGAAAAATGCCAAAGTTCAGGAATTTTCACCGCTTAGTGATCGTCAAAAACCGCAGCTTTTAAAATGGTGTGCGACGGAAGCGAAGATTCGCGAGTGTGAATTAACGAATCGTCAAGCAGAGATAATTGTCGATCGTTTGGGATTTGATCAGTTGCGACTGAGTAACTTTTTGGATCAATTGGCGCTGGCGGAAAAAGTGACGGATGATTTAATTGACAACTTCATACCTCTGGCGAGGACGGAGAATGTGTTTGATTTGTTTATTTCGGCGCTGGCGGGTGATTATGATAAGGTTCACGATATAATTAGCTATTTGGAGTCGGAAAGTGGCATTGACGGCGCCTATCAGACAATGGGATTGCTTGCCTCGCAGGCAACTAACTTGACGGCGTTGGTTTTGGCTGACGGCGACAGTAAGTTGGTGGCTTCAGATTTTTCGGCTAGTCCGTATGTTTTACAAAAATTGGCATCTTCAGCAAAAGGTGTTGATAAGGAAAAATTGAAGAAGATAAATGGCGCACTACTCCGGGCGGACTTGCAAATGAAAACAACTTCTGTAAATCCGTGGCTGCTTGTGGAGGCGGCACTGGTTGGAATTGGAAAATAAAAATACCCCAGTTAATTCCGGGGCATTTTCTAGTAATCTTTACAGATTATTTTTCAGATTTCTTAGCAGCTGGCTTCTTTGCTGGAGCTTTTTTAGCAGCAGTTTTCTTAGCTGTTGCTGGTTTTGCGGCTGGTTTTTTAGCAGCTTCTAATGTAACACCTGCTTTTTTAGCAATTTTGCTCAATGCGCTCTTTCGGCGAGCAGCGGTGTTTTTCTTAATCAAGCCTTTTTTAACAGCGGTGTCGATTTCGCTTTGTGCTGCAGCAAGAGTTTTTGCGCTTGGCTCTGCAGAGAAAGCTTTAACAGCAGTCTTAATGTCTTTTTTAATGCTGATGTTTCGCTCGCGGCGCTTTAGGGTTTGTTTAGCACGCTTGATGGCGGATTTGATGATTGGCATGTTTCTCCTTTACCTCTATAGATTTGTATCGCTAATCAGGAAGAATTATACAGAAAATAGCATAAATTGTAAAGAGGCGGCTTAGATATTGACTTTATGGTACTGCTTATGGTATAGTGATGCCAAGCGTAATTACAAAAAACAAACATAGGAAAAATCATGTCAAACGGATCAGCAAAGCAAAAAGTAATCCAGAGTATCAAGGATGTAACTAATATTTTAGTGACGGTGAGTTCTAGCCCGTCAGTCGACGAATTGTCGGCAGCTTTAGGATTGACGATTTTCCTCAATAAACTAGGAAAGCACGCTACGGCTGTGTTTAGTGGTGACATTCCGCCAGCAATTACGTTCTTGAATCCTGATAAGACGTTTGAGCAGACCGCAGATTCTTTACGTGATTTTATTATTGCTTTAGATAAAGAGAAGGCTGATCATTTACGCTATAAAGTTGTTGATGACGCGGTGAAGATTTTTATTACGCCATATCGTACGACAATTACCGATAAAGATTTGGAATTTTCACAGGGCGACTATAACGTCGAACTAGTTTTGGCGCTAAATGTTGAGAATAGTGAAAGTATTGACACGGCCTTAACGGCACACGGTAAGATTTTGCACGATGCTACGGTTGTGGCTATAACAGCGGGTGATGTAAAGAGTGGTCTGGGTTCTGTTGATTGGCACGAATCTAACGCGAGTGGTGTGAGTGAAATGGTTGTTGAGCTTCTTGATGATCTGAAGACACCGAAGGTGACTTTGGACGAGCAGATGGCGACGGCTTTACTTACGGGAATTGTTGCAGTGACTGATCGATTTAGTAATGGAAATACATCATCAAAGGTTATGACCACGGCCGCAGAACTTATGGCAGCTGGCGCAAATCAGCAATTGGTGGTTTCAAAGATTGCAGAGAGCGAAGTAGAGGACGAGCCACAGAAGATTGAAAAGATCGAAGAAAAATCTTCAGAAAAAGAAGAAGCTTCAGAGGATAAAACTGAAGAAGCGGAGAAAGATGAGGAAACTGTACACGCGGACGGAACTTTGTCGATTAGCCACGAAAAGAAGGGCGATGTTGATGAAGTGGCTGAACAAACGGCAAAGGAAAAGCAAGAAGAGTCTGCTAGGATTGCCGAAGAGAAATTGGCTAAAATTGAGCCAATAAAGGAGGAGCCACAAGTCGAGGAAGAAAAGCCTAGTGAAAAAATAGTTTCAAAGGGCGAACTTTCTTTTGAGGAAACTCCGCTGATGGGTGGCACTCTGAACGCAACGACTACACAGGCTGCCGAGGATAAGATTAGGGAATTGGCTAGCGATCAAAATAAAACCATCTTAACGCACGGTAAATATGTGGGTGATAATACGCCGTCGTTTGGCAATACTCCGTTAAATGCGGCCATGGGCGCGTCTGATGAACCGCCAAAGATTGATCCGTTTGCTACAACTAACGCCGCTGAGCAAAAATTGTCGACGATACCTGTTGCGCCACAATCTGAAGAGTCGATTATTTCGGCAATTACCAACGACACAAATCAATTGAATAATCCAGTAGCGCCAGCTCCGAGTCAGCCGATTGCGCCAATTGAGCCAGCAATAACAAATCCTGATAATAGCATTCCAGGTTTTGACTTGCCAATGCCGCCAGCGATGCCAGATTTCGGCGCTTTGCCACCAATGCCGCCAGCGCCTACAGGTGTTGATGCAAATGGATTGCCACAGATTGCACCATTAGGGGTGGCTCCTGAGCCAGTAGCCGCTCCGCAAGCTCCAGCGCCTGCGCCGATCACCGCGATGCCAACTCAGCCAGCTCAAAACGCAGACTTCAATCCAGCGCAATTCCACATCCCAGGACAATAATTGATGGACGAAGTGATTCTCATAGACAAACCTCAGGGAATGACTAGCTTTGGGGTGGTAGCGCGCTTGCGACGAGTTTTATCTAATCAGGCGGGAAAGAAGGTGAAGGTTGGTCACACTGGTACGCTTGATCCGTTTGCTACTGGGCTAATGATTATTGTGACTGGAAAAAAATGTCGCGAAGCTGAAACTTTCACTAAGTTAGATAAGTGGTATGAGGCAGAAATTATTCTGGGCAAGAATAGTTCGACGGGTGATCCAGAAGGCGAAATTACTGATGTGTCTGATTATGAGCCGAGTTTGGAAGAAGTTCAGCGGGTGATTAGTCAATTTGTGGGAAAAATTGAGCAGACGCCGCCGATTTTTAGCGCGATAAAAATTAACGGTGAAAGAGCGTATAAATTGGCACGTGAAGGTAAGCAGGTTGAGATTCCGAAGCGTGTGATAGAAATTTATTCGTTGGAATTGTTGGCATACGAATATCCCAAATTAAAGATCAGAACTCACGTTTCAAGCGGAACTTATATTCGAACGTTGGCGGTGGATATTGGCGAAAAATTGGGGACGGGCGCGTATTGTGAAAATCTGCGTCGTACGAAAATTGCCGACTATTCTATTGATCAGGCAAAGACTCTGGCGGACTTTGGAATTACTAGCTAATTGCAAAAAACAGAGAAGCTTGGTATAATTACAGAGCTATGATTAGCAAAGAGAATAAAGCGAAAGCAATTGCTTTGACTCAGGTCAATAAAAACGACGTCGGTAGCCCACAAGCTCAGGTGTCAGTTTTGACGGCTCGTATCAAAGAAGTCACGGAGCATTTGAAGGCGAATAAGCACGACTTCATGGCTCGTCGCGGCTTGATCCAAATGGTTGGTAAGCGCAAGCGTTTGCTGAAATATTTGGAGCGAACTGATTTTGAGTCTTACAAAGCAGTTGTTGCCAAATTAGGTTTGCGTAAATAATTTACGTTAAAAACTGCTTAAATCCCCTTTGACGAAAAGGGGATTTTTGTTGTCCTGGCTATTTTTTCAATTTGGCGATAATCACATCTCGTCCGTCGTTTGCGCCGCCCAAAGTGCAGGAATAAAGAGTTAATTGCGGCTGATCTGTGCGCTGTTCGATTTCCACGGCATCTGGTTTAACGCTTTGTTTTTCGCCGATGACGTAATTGTAACGCACGCCGTTATAGTCAATGATAATTTCATCGCCGACAGTCAATTTATCGATATTATAAAAAGGCGATTTTCTGAGCGTCTGCTGAGGAGTTAATCCCATAATAAAACGGTGTGCAGATAAGACAAAATTGCCGCCATCTTTTGGGTTGCCGTTTTCTGGTTTACGCCACCACGCACCATGCTCCATTGTCTCGGCGCCGCCAGTACTATAAGGCAAATTTATGTCGATTTTCGGTATATAAAGTCGATTTTCGGTAATTTTATTCTCAGTGTTAGTGATGAGCTGAGTGGTGTGGTTGTCTTTTGGATCGATGTTTTGCGACAAAATAAGGGGTGTGCTGATGAGAGCAAGCAAATAAACTCCGCCAAGAATCATTAAGATTGCGATTATAGTTAAGATATAGCTTTTCCAACTTTTTTGGCGATTTTTTACTGAATCTAGCTGAAGTGACATGAATAAATTATAGCACACTCGTCTGTTAATAAGGTCATGCTAACCGCGCTCGCGGCTGGCGTTTGGGTTGAGGTTTTAGTATAATATAAGGAGCAATTTGTAACGCGGAAGTGATAGAGATGAGACGACTAAATTGCCAAGTAATTTCATCCCTGTTACTACCGCAAGAAAGGAGCTCTTTATGAGTATTATCAATCCAAGCGGCAAGGAGATTTTTAGTGTTACCACTGATTTTTGTGGTCGGCCGCTGACGCTAGAGGTGAATCGCGTCGGTTTTAGGACGACTGGTAGCGTTTTGGTGCGCTATGGCGACACTGTAGTTTTGGGTAGCGCTCAAGTTAGTCCGCGTCCAGTACAATTGGATTATTTTCCATTGTCGATTGATTACGAAGAAAAGTTTTATGCCGCAGGTAAGATTTCTGGTAGCCGATTTATTAAGCGCGAAGGTCGCCCGAGCGATGAAGCTGTGTTGATTGGGCGATTGATTGATCGTCCGATTCGTCCGCTTTTCCCGAAGGGTTATCGTCAGGAAATCCAAGTCGTTGCAACTGTTTTGAGTATGGATCCGAGTTTCCGCCCAGATGTGATTGCGATGATTGCTGCGTCTAGTGCGTTAATGTTAACTGGCACGCCGTTTGACGGTCCAGTGGCTGGTTTGCGCGTGGGTCGAGTGAATGGCGAATTTAAGGCGTTTTTGACTCCAGAAGAGCGCAAAAAGTCAGATCTTGATTTGGTTGTGGCTGGTATTGAAAGCGGTATAACAATGGTTGAGGCCGGCGCTAAAGAAGTTTCGGAGGACGTTATTGTTGATGCGATGGCGTGGGCTCACCAGATGATGCAGCCAGCGATTGCCTTGCAATGCGAGTTGGCAGAGAAAGTTGCGCCAGCACAGCAGAAATATGATCTAATTTTGCCAGATGAATCAATTCAGCAAACGGTTAACGCGTGGGCTGATGGGAAATTTGGTGAGAAAATCCGTCGTCCATATCCAGAGCGCAATGAAATGATAAGCGAAATTCGCGCTGAGTTCCATGAGGCGATGGCGGAAAAATTGGGACTGGACGAGGAAGAATATAGCGAAGTTCGTGGTGATTATGATGAAGCGTTCACTTTGGCTCTGCATAAAGATGTTCGCCGGGGAATTGTTGCTGAACGAGTTCGTCCTGACGGTCGACAATTGACCGAGATTCGTCCGCTTAGCTCAGAAGTCGGCTTCTTGCCACGCGCCCACGGCTCCAGCTTGTTTACGCGTGGTGTAACTCAGGGAATGAACATTGTGACTTTGGCGCCACTGAGCTATTCGCAGTTGATCGATACTATGGAAATTACCGACGGTGAACGACGTTATATGCATCATTACAACGCGCCGGGCTATACGGTTGGTGAGGTCAAGCGAATGGGTAGTCCAGGTCGACGTGAAATTGGTCACGGATATTTGGCGGAACGTGCTTTGCTTCCAGTTTTGCCAACTGAAGAGGATTTTCCATACGCTATTCGCTCGGTGACAGAAATTATGAGCCAGAACGGTTCAACTTCAATGGCGGCGACCTGTTCTAGCTGCTTGGCGTTGATGGATGCTGGCGTGCCAATTTCGGCTCCCGTGAGTGGAATTGCGATGGGATTGATGATGGACGGCGATACTCCGTATGTGTTGAGCGACATCGCTGATGCTGAGGACTTTGCTGGTGATATGGACTTTAAGGTAACTGGAACTTCAAAGGGTATTACAGCTCTTCAAATGGACATGAAGGTTCATGGACTACCGGTGGCGGTTTTACGTCAAGCGATTGAGCAGAGCAAAGCGGGACGCGCACACATTTTGGAGCATATGCTCAGCGTTCTTCCAGAACCTCGTGAGTCGCTCAGTCCGTATGCACCACGAATTGAGAAGATTAAGATTGACCCAGATAAGATTGGCGTGGTTATTGGTAAAGGTGGTGAGACGATCAATAAGATTACTTCGGAAACTGGCGCTGAGATTGATATTAAGGAAGATGGTTTGATTACTGTGGCTAGCCCAGACGGCGCGTCGATTGAAAAGGCTATGAATTGGATTAAGAGTCTGGTTGAGGAGCCAGAAGTCGGCAAGATTTACGAAGGTAAAGTTGTTGGCATTAAAGATTTTGGCGCGTTTGTAAATATACTTCCTGGTGTTGACGGAATGGTTCATATTTCGAAATTGGCGGAACGTCGAGTTGAAAAAGTGACTGATGTCGTGAAAGAAGGGCAAACTGTTCGCGTGAAAATTACTGGAATTGACGAGCGCGGTAAGATCAATTTGACGATGATTGGTTTGTAAATATATAATAGCGAAAGCGTAATTTTAGGAGGGAATTTTATGGACAATAGTAACAACAATAAACCTCAAGTGCCGCCTCAGCCACAATTCCAGCAGACTCCACAACAGCCACAATTCCAGCAGGTTCAGCAGCCTCAGTCACAACAACAATTCCCACAACAACCAGTCATGGGAACTCCATACCAAATGCCACCAAAAAAGAAAATGAGCAAAGGTGTCATGTGGGGAATCGTCGGCGGAATAATTGGACTAGTCGTAATTATCGTAGCTGTCTTGTTGCTAGGCGGTCCAAGCAAGGCAGATTATAAAGCCGCTGGAGAAAAGTTAAACGAGACAATTGAGGTATACAATAAGGCGGATTCGTCGCTTTCGTACATCTCCACTTCAGAAACTGAGACTTCATTGAAATCCAATCGTGATAAGCTCGCTAAAACAAAGAGCGAAATTAACGACAGATTGACCGAGATAGGTAAAATGAAGGCTGTCACTGGTGACAAAGAGGTTCGCGAAAAGTATGAGGCTCTGAAGAGTAAACTAGAAAAGTTCAATACAGCCGTAGATGCTTTTGGAGAAGTATACGAGAAGATTATGCCAGTGATAATTGAATTTTCTGACGGCAGAAATAGCTCTAACTTTTCTAGCGTAGAAAGCACAATTAAGAAGGCTCGACAGAATCTTAAGAATGTTGACGCTAAGAATGAAACTAATAAAAAGTTTATTAGAGATTTTACTGCCAAGCTAGAAAAAATCGAAGAAATGCTGCCGAAGGTTGCGGAGATGAAGGCTGACTATAAAAAGTATAATTCCAACTATATGAGTGAATTTTATGACAGTCTTACAGCGATTCAGAAGCCTATTAATGAATGGACTTCGGGAATACAGAAGCTGGCAGAAGAGGGTGAAATTCGCGATGAATTAAACGACCTAGGAACTATATTAGCAGACAAGGTAAATAAATAGTTTTACTAAATATCAGAAGCGCCTCGTTTCTTACGGGGCGTTTTTTGATAGAATAAATATATGGACAAGCAGGCTAAATTGGATACGTTGGCGGAAGAAATTGTAAAAGAGAAGGTTTGCTCGGATTTGGCGGATCAGGCGACGCAACTTGTTATGGGTGACGGAAATCCTGATGCTGATATCGTTTTTATTGGCGAGGCGCCGGGGAAGAATGAAGATTTGCAGGGCAAGCCGTTTATCGGCGCTGCGGGAAAATTCCTTGACGAGATGCTAAAGTCTGCTGATCTGCAACGTTCAGATGTATATATTACCAATATTGTTAAGTATCGACCGCCAAATAATCGCGACCCACTGCCGGAGGAAAAGCGACAATTTTGGCCATATTTACTCAGGCAATTAGAAATTATCCAGCCAAAGGCCATTTTGACCTTAGGGCGGCACAGTGGCGACGGATTTATTCCGGGATTGCAGATCAGTAAAGAACACGGTCGTCCACGTAAAGTGCGTCTGCATGAGCTTGAATTCGTAGTGATTCCGTTATATCATCCAGCCGCTGCGCTTTATAACGGTGGTATGCGTCAGACTTTAATTGACGATTTTATTCAGGCTGTGGAATTTGTGAAGAATAATAGCGGCGCTTAATTAGACTATTTTCTTGCAAAAGCTTCCCAGGCGTAGTATAGTGGATAGTCGATATCTATTATATCTAAGTCGAGAAAGGATTTGTATGAGATTATCGGGAGCTGTTGAACAGGCGTGCTGCATTATGGCAATTCTGGCGGATCCGAAAAGGACGACGCCGGTAACTAATGATGCACTGGCGGAAAAGATGCTGGTTTCGCCGACGTACTTGAAGAAAATTAGTCGGAAATTGGTAATAGCAAAGCTAATCACTTCAACGCAGGGAACTGGCGGCGGATTTATTTTAGCGAGAAAAATGAACGAAGTTACGTTGCATGATGTTGTCCTTGCAATTGAAGGAGAGTCGCCATTTTTCCAACCTCAGGGAATTATTGAGAGAGTTTTTCAATCGCGTCCTCGTCAGGTGGAAATTGGTATGAATATGATAGAAAAGGTTTTTTCTGAAGCGCAGGAAAAGTGGAGTGAATATTTGAAAACTGTGACGCTGGAAGATGTAGCAAAGGAGGTTACACATGATTAAAAATAAGATGTTACGAGCCGAGTGGAGACATTTGTTTGATAATAAAATATTGCTGATATCCATGGCTGTGATTTCGTTTATCCCGATTTTGTATAGTGGATTTTTCTTAGGCTCAATTTGGGATCCGTATGGACAAACAAAAAACTTGCCAGTGGCGTTTGTGAACGAAGATAAGGGTGCCAATTTAAATGGCAAAGCGCTGAATATTGGCGAATCTGTCGAGAAAAAACTGAAAGATAATCACGATTTGGGTTGGGAATTTGTTAGCAAACAGCAAGCAGATGCAGGCGTGAATAGCGGTCATTTTTATGCGGTGGTAACTATTCCGCACGACTTTTCGCAGAAAGCGGCGTCAATTACCGAATCCGAACCTCAGCAAGCCGTTATTAATTTTACGACCACGCCAGCGAAAAACTACATCGGTTCGCTAGTCAGTAATCAAGCTGCCGCAAAGGTTAAATCTTCGGTGTCTGAACAAATCACCCAGGCGTACGCTAAGGGAATTTTGGAAAACTTGGATAAGCTTGGAATAGGGCTGGACACGGCAGCTAACGGCGCGTCAACTTTGCACGACGGATTAGGGCGATTGCAATCTGGCACACAAACATACGTTGGCGGCGTTAAGCAATTAGCGGTAAATCAGCAATCCTTGACTGGCGGATTAGCGCAACTTAGCGACGGTTCTCGTAAATTGCAGGCGGGATTGGGGCAATTGTCGAACAATTTGCCGACCGAATCTCAATTGTCACAATTATCTGACGGTATGAAACAATTGCAATCGGGAATAAATCAGTTAAACGCCAGCGTGAGGAATCCATCGCCAGCGCTCGTGGCTCAACAAAACAAGGTAAACACGGACGCGCAAACTTTGGAACAAACAATCCGAGCTTCGGAGTCCGACTTGTCGGCGGCGGGCGATACTTTGCGGACTTTGGACGCGCAAGCAGCCGCTTCTGGTAGCGATTCTACGACGATAAGTTCGTCGCAAATTAGCAATATTTCTCAAGCATTCACGAAAACTCAGACAATTATCGCGCAGACGACGACACTACTTGGCGATCTTCAAACTCTGACTCAACAATTATCGGCGCAACAAACGCAACTTCAGGCTGGAGTTTCTGTATTGAATAACGGCGTGAATCAATTAGCGCCAAACGCAATCACCGCATTTAACGGCTATAACAGCGTGCGATTTGCGAATAATCAATTGCTGGCGGGCTCAGCAAACTTAACAAACGGCTTAAACGAAGCAAAATCGGGCAGTCAAAAATTGGCGAATGGCGCGAGTTTATTAGAAAGTCGTTCGGGCGCGTTAATTGATGGAACTTCGCAACTGGCAAGCGGCGCGGATACGCTGGCGAATAAATTGGCGGACGCTTCTAATCGCATAAAAATTCAACCAACTGGCGCTACGACTCAGCAGCAAATTGCAAATCCAGTGAAGTCGGAAATGACCGAAAAGGGCAATGTTCCGAACTATGGTTATGCTCTGGCGCCGTATGTTTTGTCGCTAAGTTTGTTCGTTGGGGCAATTGTCCTGAATGTTATTTATCCGATTCGCAAAACTTTTTCTGAGCAGGAAAGTGCGATTCGTTGGTGGCTATCTAAAGCTTCGGTGGCTGGCGTGGCGGCCTTTATGCAGGCAACAATTTTGATGTTGGTGATGGTGTTTTTCTTAGGACTAACTCCAGAACATCCAGCGCATTTCATCGGGGCAATTTATCTGACGTCGTTTGCGTATATGTCGATTGTGTCGCTTTTGGTGATTGTTTTGGACAATCCAGGACGATTCCTAGCGATGGTTCTTTTGGTGCTTCAATTGGGCTCCAGCGAAGGAACATTTCCAATTCAAACCGCCAATGGATTTTTCCAAGCAATTAATCCGTTAGTGCCGATGACTTACTCGATTCGCGCATTGCGCCAGGCTATTTCGGGCGGACTAGATAACACATTTTACGGCGGCAGTATGTGGGTTTTGGTTGGATTCTTGTTGGTGGCTAATTTATTGACAATCGGCTTCTTCATTTATCGTGGCAAGCGTAAATTCGCACACACGTCGGTTGATGGCGATGATTAATTGACCTCTGTTATAAAACATTGTTCTTTGACAAAAAATGAGCGGTTTGCTAATATAAGAGTACTAACTAGAGGAATTTACATCAGTTCACCTCTATACCTGGTTTTTGAATTATATTGTAATAAAAAAGGAGTATAACAATATGGGTCAGCGGCGACTAGCAACACCGCAAAAAGACGACGCCAACAAGCGTCCGCAGTCAAAGAAAAGCAACAATGCTGTATTAAATAGCACAACTACTCGTAAGGGTGAGGTTTTTAGAGCTCAGCGACGAACGAGCGAGAATGTTAATCTCAGGGCTTCACAGCACTTGATTGATATTCCTGTAAATAAGTCGGTTTATAACGGATACGGCGGTGAGCAATTTAGCGCCAAAATGCAACCAAAACCTGTTCGCGGTGGTCAGCCGAAACTTCGGATTATTCCGATTGGTGGCGTGGGCGAAATGGGAATTGGTAAGAATATGAACGCCATCGAATATGATGATGAGATTATCATCGTAGATATGGGATTTCTGTTCCCGGGCAGTGATTATCCAGGCATCAATTACATCACGCCAGATATTACTTGGCTGGAAGAGAATAAGCATAAAATTAAGGCGCATGTTTTTACGCACGGACACCTTGACCACATTGGTTCATTCCGTCATTTTATTCACCGTATTCCAGCGCCAGTTTATGGCTCTAAGTTTACGATTGGTATGCTTGATCGCACGATGGACGATTCAGAAGTGGATTTTAAGCCGGATTATCGAGTGATGGATCCGCTGAGTCACGAAATTGTTCAAGTTTCTAAGCATTTTTCAATCGAGTTGGTGCGAGTTAACCACTCAATTCCTGATTCTACGGCGGTGATTATTCGAACTCCAATGGGCGTAATTGTCGATTCTGGTGACTGGCGATTTGAGGAAAGTCCAGTTGACGGTCAAAAGTTTGACCTTGAGCGACTGACTGAAGTTGCTTCAAAAGAAGGTATTTTGATGTTTATGAACGAGTCGACTAACTGTGAGTCGGCTGGCACACACACGCACACGGAGTTTGATATTCAGTATTCCATCGGTCAGGTGATGGACAAGTTTAGTAATAGTCGAGTTATTTTAAGCTGTTTCTCATCGCAGGTGCATCGCTTGCAATTAATTTTGGAAGAGGCGCATAAGCACGGACGCAAGGTGGCATTTGCTGGATTCTCGATGATCCAAAACCTGGAAGTGGCGTTGCGTTCGGGGACGATTAAGATTCCTAAAGACACCATCATGAAGATGGAAGATATTGTTAAATTGCCAGATAATCAAATTGCCGTAGTTTGTACTGGATCGCAAGGTGAGTTTAATGCTGTCTTAAATCGCATGGCGACGGGCGCTCATAAATATATGAAGATTAAGGGCTCGGACGTTGTAGTGTTTAGCTCAAATCCAATTCCTGGCAATGAAAAAAGCGTGGTGCGAACGGTTGACGGTCTGATGCGTGAGGGTTCTGATGTTATTCAGAATGGTAAAACCCACTTGACGGGAGTTGGTCCATTACACTTGTCGGGTCATGGATATTATGACGATCACGTCAAATTGATCAACGCGCTTAACCCAACTTATTACATGCCAATTCACGGTGAATTTCATATGTTGGTGCATAATGCTAGATTGGCGGAAAAGGAATGTGGAATTCCTCGTAAGAATATTTTTGTGTGCGATGCTGGAGATATTATTGAGATTGATATTGAAAGGCAAGCAAAGAAGGCTGGGCGAATTCATGTTGGCGGTGTGATGTATGATGACACTGGCGCGATTGTTTCTGAGGTTGTGCTGAAAGATCGTATTCACATGTCGCAAGAGGGAATGTTCGTTGTGGTGTTAACTGTACAGCGCGGCACAGGACGATTATTGACTAGCCCAGACATTATTTCTCGCGGATTTATTTACTTGCGCGACTCTGAAGAATTGATGAATATGATTCGTCAATACTTGAAGCAAAAAGCGGCACGTAGTTTTTCTGGCAAATATGATTTGGATGTGATCAAAAAAGAAATTAAAGATGAGATTACGCACATATTGTACGATCAGACTCGCCGAACACCGATTGTTATTCCGGTGATTAACGAAGTTGGTGGATTGAAGTCTGTAAAGTCGGAAGCTACGCCAGCTCATTCTATTTCAAAATCGCCAGCGCGCGGTAAGAGACCCGCCTCGGGTGAGTCAAAAATGACCCTTCCGACTGCGCCGCGTCGTCGTTTTCCGCAGCGCCAAGTACCAGATACGGAAGCCAATGACACAAAAGCCAGAGAGCGACAGAATACTCGCCCGTACTAGGGTTCTAGATTGATTTTACTGGTAAATTGTGCTATAATACTAAGCGTATTAAGTTGATTTTACATCTGTTAATAAGTGTAAAATCAGTGTATAATAAAAACGATTATGGCAAAAAAACGAAAGAGCACGAAAAAATCCGCACCAGCCAAGCCGCAACATAGTTTGCCGGCGGGTTTTTGGTCGCAAGTTGGCGCGGTGATGCTTATTCTTTTGTCGCTACTACTCGTCGTGTCGTGGTTTGGCGTCGGTGGTCCAGTTTTACAGTGGATTGATATGGCGACCGTAAAAACTATTGGTTACACCGCGTACGCCTTGCCGATATTGCTGATTTATTTGGCGGTTGAGACTTTCCGAGCGGAAGAGAATCAGTTGCCTGTAGTAGTGAAATTTGCGGCAATTCTGGAAATTGTGTGGTTTTCTGGATTGTTTGGGCTAATGAAGACGGCTTCGCATCCGAATTCTGGTGGATTTGTGGGCGACATATTAAACACGGCAACCTTGAAAATGGTAGATTCGGCAATTGCGGTGATTATTTATCTGGTTTTGGCGTTTATAACAGTTCTATTTATTACTCAGACGTCGCCGTTTACAGTTTTCAGTAAACTTTGGGAGATGATCAAGAGTAATACTAAGGAAGACGATAATAATCGTTCTGTTATGAAGAAGGCGTCAATTGCTCAGCCGACGGAAGAAGAGAAAAAGACGGACTTGGGAGAAATTAAACTAAACGCTGGTGTGCCAATAATTGATACAGCCAAAGAGAAAAAGAGTCTATTGAAGAAAGTAGAGAAGCCAGAAAAGGTCAATGAAGAACAGGCTTTGGTGGCAGCTCGTGATCCTAATTGGGAGGCGCCAAGCTTGGACTTGTTAGAGAAAAATGAAAGCGGTGCTGATGCTGGAGATACGCGCCAGAACGCCCAAATAATTCATGATACGCTGGCTGAATTTAATATTGAGGCGGCGATGGGCGACATTAATGTTGGTCCAAAAGTTACGCAATACACCCTAAGACCACCAAGTGGGGTTAAATTGACGCGAATTACGGCGCTGGAAACTAATATTGCGCTTAATTTGGCGGCACAAAGTTTAAGGATTGAGGCGCCAATTCCTGGTCAGCGAGCGGTTGGTATTGAAGTGCCTAACCGTAAGGCTGCTGAGGTGCGGCTGCGAAGTACGCTGTCATCAAAGCAATGGGCTGCTGCTCGTGATCCTTTGAGTTTTGGAATTGGTAAAGATATATCTGGTCAAGTTGTTGTGGGCGAACTAGGAAAGATGCCTCATTTGTTGATTGCTGG
>ERZ772956.172-NODE-172-length-53618-cov-50.012154_pt1 | contig 53618 bp, 72 predicted proteins | sample MGYA00580683_ERZ772956 | MGnify/ENA primary metagenome ERZ772956 (study PRJEB29015, sample SAMEA2738077) | human oral metagenome | biome: human oral; feature: human-associated habitat; material: saliva | place: China | collected 2212 ... | reverse complement strand
TTGAAAACCGTTGAACTGAGAGGTTCCGGGGGTTCGAATCCCTCTCTCTCCGCAATAAACCTTGATTTTCAAGGACTTACAAAACGAGTACACGAATAGGTACACGAAAGCCCCAAAATTCATGCGATTTTGGGGCTTTTTCGTTCATCTACTACCATCCTCCCATCAGTGCCTTTGTGAGGCGCTTGATGTGGTCGGCTTGCTTGCTTATGATGTCGTCCTTCTCCTCTATAAGTTCCTGCAACTGCTCTACCCTCTGCAATAGCTCTGCATGTTGGTCGCACATGTCACCCTCTCCGCGCTCTACCCATTCAAGGCGAAGTTCAGGGAAGACCGTCATAATGATAGGTGCATCAATTATATCACGGCTCTTCCAACCGTACAAGCGCTGCTTTGACACACCAAGCAAGCGTGCCAGCTCTGCATCACTCTCAATGCCCTTGCGCCTCTTAATGGCGTCAATCCTCTCTTTCACATTCATAGCCATATATATTTACCTTATTATAGTGCAAAGGTAAAAACAATAGCCGACACTGCAAAACGATACACGCAAAGGTCAATCGCCGAAAGCGAAGAAACACCACCCGCAAAAATTTTTACCGCAAAATTTGGTGGGGTAAAAATAATGTCTTACCTTTGTAGTGTGAAAGGGGAACAACAAAGCCCCGAAGCGAAAAAAAGAAACTATCAGTAACAACTAAATAGACTACGAAAATGGAAACGAAGAAGACCTACTACTTCAACGCAGTAAACGGAGTAACACCAGCAGACCATGACATCGCGTATGACATCAATTGGTGTGACGGCGAGGGTGGAAACTACAACATCGCAAGCGCCCGCCTTGAAATCAACAACCCCAAGGCTTACAACGACTACCTCGAAGACATCTGTGGTCACTACGTAGAGGGCGTAAAGAGCTGGGACGAGGCGCACGAATTCCTCGTAGACCTTGTCCAAGCTATGCTCCTTGAACTTGGCTCAAAGAGATACGGGATGGACGCAGAAATCGGTCAGCTCTCCGCCTATATCTGCGAAAACTACAGCGACGGCACAATGATTGAGTACTCCGCCGACTACTACGTAAACGATGGCTCAATAGTCCTATTCGTCGAGGGGTACGGAGACGCAAAGGGTAAGACGCTTAACCGCGAGGCGCTCGCACAGATGCTAAATGTAAGCTCCGAGGACATCAAGCTGTAATCCAGCCAAGATAAAAGAAAAGCCCCGCACCTTATGGTGTGGGGCTTTCTTGTTTCTTTGGAGCAAAAAAGAGTGAGGAAACTAAAGCCTCCCCACTCTGATGTTCGCCCAAGTGCAAATCTGCCTGCTTGGGTTACGTAACGTAAGCCACGGGTGCCCATTGGCTACCTCTATGACACTTCAAAGGTAATCAAAAATCTGAAACACCAAACCATTTCGGTGATGCTAACAAAATGGTTGTGCTTTGGACATTTATAAAAGACTGATGCCAAGGCTATTGCAAGCAAACACCATGTTCGCGAAGTCACGAAAATGGTCTATTTTTGGACAGACCTTGGACATTACCGCTTAATAAGACCCGCAAGCATCCTACGCAACCACCCTATGACGGGCGTGCGCTTAGCGTAAAGGACAACGCCACAGCCAATCAACGCCAGGTAGAAGATGTAGCGCCATCTATAAGGGTCGGGGGCTGGTGCAATCACCCTGGACACACGCGAATCTTCGCGCTGTACAGATGCCGATTGCTTGCTCTCCTCGCCCTCCTCACTCTCTTTGCTCTCTCCCTTGCGCTCATGGACGCTCTCAATCACCTGCTGTTTGATTGAGCGGACGGGGCGACCCGTGATGCCCGCCACCTCAATGCCACTCGCACCAAATGTGATGCTTTTAATAGCCCCCGTAGCGCTATCTGTTGCAAACTCCACCTCCGTGACGACGACACGCCCCGTTGTGGTCACGGTCGTATCAACCAAGCGTTCAACCTTGGCTTTGCTGGACACCGCCACAGCCGTTGAATCTACCTTGACAACAGATATATCAACGCTCTTCTTTTTGAGCGAGCAGGACGCCACCAGGGCGACCGCAAGCATAATGGCAATGCGCTTCATCGTGATGCAACTTTGATGTCCTCCAGGCGGTTGTTCCACCCGCGAAGAAAGCGCTTGTTGGTGTGGCGCAATAGCTCTGCTTCCGTAGCCTTTCGCCCAATCTTCGCTTCATAGCGCTTGATACTCGCTTCGGTGATGTCAAGCAGGAATTTTCGGCGAGCTTCGTATATCGTCTGAAAGAGCTTGTCAGGGTCTTGTGCATTGAGGGCTTGCAATGTCTTCTCCCCGACAATGCCATCAACAGCAACACCAAGGATGCGTTGCGGGATTTTGATGCCGTGGACACCTGACCCCCACACCCAATCGACAAGGATATTGGCGACCTTCTGCGACTTGATTTTGTCGGCTTGCCATCTGTCCCAATACATTGTTTTCAGGATGTCCGTCCACTCCGATGTGGTCAGCTTTTTCAAGCGTTCCACCGTTGGGCGCGGGTAGCCCTTCTTGTGGCAATAGACCTCAAACGTGCCTATTGTGACACCCATGTTGGTTGCGCCTCCACTATCCGCGGGGTCATTCACAAAGCCCCCCTCCCACTTTCTGATGTAGGGAGCTAATAGCTCAACTTTCGCCATTGTCTTTCTTCTCTTTTAGTTCGCTAAGGTCTATCTCAAAGTGCCTTTCAGTCTTGTCTACCAAGATGCGCTGCGCAATCTTTGCCCACTTGGCGTCATTGCAAGAGCTTTCGTTTTCAAGCATCGACCACACTTGCCAAAAGCAGACCGCGGCGGCTACAATGTTGGGCAGCTTGATTGGCAAGCCTTCCAGGACGTGAATCTGCACCAGGTACGCAAGGATGGTCAGCGCGTACACCTTGATAAGTGTGCCAAATACCCTGCCGGCATAGTTAGATTTAAACTTGCCATCATTTGCACCTGGGTACTTCTTCTTGACGCGTCGCGAAAGCGCCCACGCCGTGTAGCAGTCAAACAAGACCGCCAGCGTGCATATAAAAACGAAAGGCGCTGTTGGCTCTAAGAAAGCGAGTACTACGCCCACAAGGCTAAGCAGGTATCGCCCAAAGTTGGTCAGAATCTCTTTTATTAATCCCCACATGCTATGTATCTATGATTGATTTTATGCAATGCCCCTCGTCTATCTTATCAAGTAGACCAGCGAGCATTTTACCACAAAAAGAGAGAGTTCCCGCACGCTGGTTCTTCCCAAGTACACTGCTTATCGTCTCTTCAAAAGCCCCAAAGCGGTGCGCGCTATCGCGGTGTATAAGGGTAGAGTTGAACAGCGTGCGGAACTCATAATTTCCGAAGCGGTCAAGGTTAACGGCGGTACTCATGAAATAGCCCTTTGCCTTTCCCCTTGATGCCACCACGGCGAAGTTTATAATCGTCAGTGGCACAAGAAGCGCCACCGACACCAGGAACAGGATGAAGCCTAATGCAAACGTCCTCACAGCTTATCAGCTTGGATAAACAGCTGGTCAAGGCTCTCATCAGTGAAGCCGAACTTGCTTGCCAGCTGTGCGATGAATGGATTGTTGCGCTCAAAGGTAGGCGCGTACTCCCACGACACAAGAGCCTGCTCCTTGTAGGCATCAGGAAGCGCGTTGATTGCCTTTGTGACATCAGCGAGCTTCACACCACCGGCGATAAGAGCCAGGCGGAATTGTCGTGCCGTTACGAAGCGTGGCACACCCTTGTTCTTGGTATGCTTCTTCCCGTCACAATCAAGCAGCTCATCGACATCACCCATGAATTGCATGAAGCCCTTGTACTCCTCGGCGATGGTCTCGTCATCGCTGATTGCTGACACATAGGCATTGTAACGGCTCACCAGGTCAAGGCGGGCATCTGCATTGTACACACTATTAATGATGGCATGCTTGATGTTCTCACACGTTGGCTCGACAAACAGACGAAGCTCACGGCACTGCCAGCCGTCTTGCTTCTCCTCTCCGCCGTCCTCACTTGCCACCATTCGTGGCTGGATGTTGTAGCGGAAGAGGTGCGACCCATCGTTATCTCTCTGCAAGCGCGCTGGCTCTCCAGCCACTGCGTCATAATACGCGTTTGGCGCTAATTCAGCTAATCTCATATCTGTATCTGTTTTTTGGTTATGGTAGGTAGCAAAGTCGTGTGCCAACGTAGTTGGAGCGACTGATGCTTAGCACCGACGCATCAAAAGCCGAAAGACCTGCGCCCTCGATGCCCAATCCATGACCGCCCACCAATATGACATACTCAACGTCTGAATTGCCCTTGTTTGCTCTACTGAAGTTGTCGCAAAAATACACGCTTGAACCACCGCCAATTAGCGCTGGCGCAATGTCTCCTGCGCTCCCGACAAGAAGCTCCTTGACATACCCACCGGAGGGTGCAAGCACTCCGCGGCGCTCATATCCAGCCACGCCCGAATCACTCCATGACGCCTTGTTGTCTGCGATGAAGAAGTCGCAATCACCATTTGTGCGAATGATGCACTTTGCACCATCAACCATCTTGGCAATATGACCAAACGGATTCTCAATGCCACGGTAGCTTGGAACAAAATAACTCCTACGCTGACCGCCAACGCCATCTGCTGCACTCACGCTCAGCGACACAACGCCGCTGGCATTACCAATGGCATTGGTCACTCCACAAGGGGCGACAGGTGCAAGATTGAAGTTGCCCCAATACCAAATGTTTGAAAGACCCGCGCCAAGCCCACCTTGTTTGCATCCGCTCTCGTCAAGGCTCGCCATGAAGTCCTCCTGAACATTGAAATTGGCGTACTCCACCGCATACAGCCAAAAAAGCTCTTTATGTGCCTGGTAAGCGTAGAAGTGCCAATTTGATGCACCTCTATTCTTCGCGAAGGTGCGCGCATCCGTCATCGTGAAGTTGGACGCTGGACGACCAAGAAGCGAGTTAAACTTTCCGTCCTTGCTTGCATTGTTGTCTCCGCCGCGGTAGTCAGCGGTTGCATTTACAACTGATGACAACTTGCTTGTTGAGCGCTGCACGGTGGCTTCATAAGCCGAGATGTAGAGCTTCTTCAACTCAACAAAGCCAGGGAGGGCATGCAGCGACATCAGGCATCTGCGCTTGTTGCCCTCGCTCTCAAACTTCACATAAAAAGCGGGAACTTCCACCATGACCTGCCCATCTGTGCCGTCAAGCTTGGCGGGCGCGCCACCCTCCTTCTTTGTGCTGTCGTTTGCATCAAGGTAGTAGGCTACCTCCCCGTTGTCGCGAAGCACACAGCGGCGCATCAGCGACTGAATTGGGAGAGAGGCATGCAACTCCAGCTTCCCAATGCGCTTAGCCTTCGGATTACTGACGGTTACATCCCACTCAATGCCATAAAATTGGTCGTAGGGCATCTGTGGCTTCGTCTGCCCGATTCCTATAACAATTCCCATACTAATAGCCCCATTTTAAGTCAAGACCAGCAAGTGGCGACTGCTTCACCACCTTCACGATTTCAGGATTCCACCCTGGGTCAAATCGCGTTGTGATAAATTCGCCGTCCTTCATCCCTGCGAGCTGTACAGACAACTCAACAGCGGAAGCGCCCTCATTTTTGATGTTGAAACAAGCGCCATCGGGAAGGGAAAAAGAGCCATTTTGCAGACCCTCAATTACTCCCATCTTCCCAACCTGCTGTGACGTCTGTTCCCCTGAACGTGTCTCTGCCATAATCTGATTACTAATTACACAAATTTACTAACTATATATCACTATAAAACACAGGTTCATAACTTAACTACAACTACGTTGTAAACTGCTTGCACACGATGTGGTAAGCGCCGTTGTAGTAGCGCAATTTCAAGCTGTCCCCACGCATCATGTCTATCCCGTCAATCGCAATGCCGTCATTGTTGTACATCTGCGCACCTGGTCGCGACTTGACTTTAATCTTGTTCCACATCTCCTTATCGCACACTATTTCAAGGTTAAAGAAGATGTCCTTACCTCCTGCATGCTTGTCAATCATCGTCTTTGTCGGCAAGTCCATGCCAAGATAGCCCGTGCCAACGCGCGTGAAGTGGAATTTATTAGTCGTGTCAAAGTGCAGTACAAGGGTATCGCTATACGCTTCCCCGATGTATCCCGTGAAGTAGTGGCAATGCTTGCCAATGCCATACACGTTGCCGAGGTACTCAAACGCGCGTTGTGGATAAAAGTAGTCGAGCGAGCCATCCCCCGACACACACTTAGCGTAGAGAGCTGACCCAAGGATGTGATTATCGCTACTTGATAGCTCAAAGAGACCCGCGTTGCTGTATCCAAGCCAATTCAGCACACCGATGGAAGCGAATGCCGTTGCCCCCACCGTATCTCCGCGGAAGCGAATGTTGCGGTCGGTCAGCGAAAGCCCCGTTGTTGCGTTGTAGCTGTTTGCCACGCCGATACGACCGTCATTGATGTCAAAGCCTCCAATCTTACCGCCCTTAGCGTCAATGATACCCGACACATTAGCCTTGCTCATCCTGGTTGTGCCATCCTGATGCACAACAAATGGTGCATCGGCTCTATTGTCATAGGTTGCACCAGCCCAAAAGCGCACAGCGTCAGGCGTTGTGCCGTAGCCCGTTACGCCTGCAAGGATTGCCGACGCACTGCCCGCCACCTGTATAGTACCCGATGTGACAAGACCGCCTTCAATGGTTGTCTTAGTGTTGTCGTATGCAACACCAAGCACCCAATCTCCAGCGACGTACGCACCCGACGCGCGCGCCGTAGCACAGCAGCGAAGCACCTTGCCATCTACCCATATATCTCCAGCGTCATAAGGTGGCGTTGGTTGTGTTGTGAAGACCCTGCTGCGGCTTGACACCTGGCGGCTTACTTCGCTCCCGAACTCATCAAGGCTCTTGCGCTGACCGTTGGAAGTAAACATCACGCGCCCGCCAATCTCACCTGCATCAAGGTCAAAATACGTAGAGCCGTCCGCGCTCTCTATTCTGCCGGTCTTGATGAAGCGCCCGTTGATGGTTGAGAAGCCATAAGTGAGCGACATTGAGCGAGCTTGCAGCGTGGCATCAACGGAATTGACGACACCCACCCAAAAGTGATAAACGCCCGCTTCCTGCTCCACCTTGATAGGCGTCTTGCTAAATATCATTGTAGCTGCATTGCCGACCTTTGGGCATCGCGCAAAGACGTAGTAAGGTGTGCCGTCTTCTCCAAGTTGTGTAACCGTCTGCGCCACCCTCCACGCGCGCGGTTGCTCCTCAATGGCGTAGTGCATCAGCGTGCCAGCGGACACGCGCACGGCATTCTTCTGCCCTTGATAGTTAGGCTCAAACACCACGTCCTGCAAGGCGAACTGCATAGACTTCGCGCCCACCGACAACGCCAGGGTATCAACGGAATTGGGCTTGATTTTGTCGGTGTAATAATCCCCGTCGGGGTCAAACACCATATCCAGCACCTCACGCGTTGAGCGCCAATTTGCACGCGCTCGCGTTGGGTCTTTAAGCTGATAGACGGTGGCAATCTTGTCAAGGTCTACAAGCTCCGAGATAACACGCGTTGTGATATTGCTCTCCGCCACATCTGCGAGCGTCAAAGTGTAGCTATACACATCAAGCAGATTGCGCTCCAAGCTCTGAATGCGCACTGCCTTATCTACACCGATGCTCCCATCTTTCACGTTGATGTAGTCGCCTGGGGAGAATAGCCCCGTTGCCTCGCCTCCTCTAAACAGCTTCTGCAAGTAGGACTTTGTAACAGATAGCCCATACTTCACTTTGGGCTGGCTGTTCTGTCGGTAGTACTCCGTGGCGCGCTCCTGCAACTTCTGCTCCGCTTCCTGCTGGTATCTTTCGGGGAGCGTCACATCAAGTATCTTGTACTCGTCGCCCATGGCGAACTGAAATGCCGTAGAGCTTGCAGATGGAAAGACATCGCCGCGGTCGTCTGTTAGCTTCTTTATCGTGAAAGTCTTTGTCGCGTGGTCGTACTTTTGGATGTCAAACTCATACCCTGCAAGATTGCCGGTGTTAAAGTGTATCTTGGCGCTCACACCCGCCACAAGGTACTTCGTTGTCTTGCCGTCAGCCTCCTTGGCGTTCAAGTCAAACATGGTGGAATCCTGGAACTGCAAGACGCTTCCAGCCACGACCGCCGTTATCTTGCCGTTGAATGTAGGCTTGATGTCATCAAAGACCTTGCGAGCCTCATGCACTCCGTAGCGCGCCACAGCTTCCGCCTGCTCAACGAATGACTGCGCCTTAGTCTTCCCTGGAAGGCACAGGCGTTGCGCTCTGTACTTGTTCGTGATGTTGTCGCTTGACCCATATACCTTTAAGCGAGTGACGATGTTTGAGCTGTCCACGTTCTGTCGGTCAAGGGCATACAGCCCCCCACCCTTGCCAAACTCAAAGGTAAATGGGTGCGTCACACCTACCCGCTTGGCAAAGTCAATGGTGTACACGCCGCCACTCTCCGAGATAGTTGCCTCAACCTCAAATGTCTTGCACAGATTTTGATACACGGCAAGGCAATTATCCCCATCACCAAAAGTAAGCGTCTTGTCCGCAATGGTCGTGGGACACGTACCAAGCTGCCACTTTCCAGGGAACACGCGGTTGGCATTGGAGACAAGCACGGTGGCAAAGCGTCTCAAATCCCCCGTGAGGGCATCACCATGCACGTCTTGCAAGGTGTTGCCGGTCGTCTCTATGGTGACATCGTAGAATGCACGCAAAAGGTCGTACTGCACGCCCTCAAAGGTCAGGTCATAGGCGTATTTATGCGCGCCTGTGCGTCTGACCCTTGGCAACTGATTTAGGCGGTATGTGCGCCCAAACACGCCGATGCTATCCCCTATTGCGTAGCTCTGCGGGTATGGGCTTTCCACCGTGATGTTTACCACATCATCCCCAAGCAAGCCCCATGATTGGATAGCCTGCTTGATTGCCGTGACCTCCCTCTTAACTGCAAGGGGGTAGGTCGTGCCGTCCTTTCGGGTGACTATAATTTGGTCCATACAACAATGGCGTTGGTGGTAAATGCTTCAATTTCGTCAATGCACCCTGTGATGACGGGGAAATACTCGCCGTCTTCCTTGTAGGTGTGTGAAATTGTCACGTTCTTGCCTGAAATGTCCTCTTGTACTTCACCGTCACCCCAAAAGATGTTTACAAGCTTGCTACTCGTCAAGGTGATTGTGCATGTCTTCGTAGCATCTGACACTCTCACATGGCGCAACACGCGCTTCACGGGCTGTGGCTCTGTCAGCTTTAGTTTGAATGTGCCTACCATCAAGGTGTCGCTCCAGCGCTTTGATACGCTGATTTCATCCTTGCAATACACCTCATAGATTAGGGGCTTGGTCGGGTGGACATCGATAACAAGGCGGTGCAAGCCTCGCTTGTCAAACAGCTGCTCAAAGCGTGCCATTTGGTTGATGAACTCCATCTTGTTGCTTGCCTTGATGAAGCAAGACAATGTGATTTCCCGCGCCTCGTAGTACTTATGATTGAGGTCTACATCCTCCCCGTGGTAGTTGTCCCAAGAGATACTTGCAAGGGTCTTCAACTTGGGTCTATTGAGAATGCCATCGGAATCTGAAACGAACACCCCAAACTCCCTGAAATCGACGCCGTCAAGGGTGTATGCCTGGCGCTTATCTTCTCCTGCCACTTCTTTAAGCTCTTCTTTTGTTAATGCTGTGTTGTAAATCTTCAGGTCGTCGACAAGGCACACGCCATAGTCGCTGCCGTAGAGGTCTTGATTAAGGACAAGTCCGAGAAGGTTGTCTGTCTTCGTCTCTTCTGCGACCAACCGCCCATCTTGGTAGAAGGTGAATGAACTGCCCTTGCGAACAAGAGCAACGTTCGTCCATCGTCCTGCACCCGCGCTGATTGGCACTTCCAGGCGGTTATCTTCACCTCCGCTGAAATTGAGATACCACGTAAAGCCCGTTCCATCGACAAGCGAGTGGACATAAAGGTCTATCGTGAAATCCCCATTGAGGTTGTCGAAGATTTGCTTTGTCACCTCCCCGTAGCCGTCCCCCGTGAACTCCACGGCGTTGCCATTGCGACCAGCCGAAAACGAAGCGTTGTGAAGCTGTATATCTGCGCGCTTGACGCTGTAATCGTAGGCGACTGACGCACCTCTGCTCTCGTCAAACGGCACATTCAAAATGATGTCCTGTTCTCCTGCTCCCATACCTATCAATATGTCTTTGTTTCCTTTTCAACCACCTTGATAGCGCTGTCGCCTCGCTGGTCGGTGGTCAGACGACCGCCATATCTGTTGATATGCACCTTGGCGCGCTCTGTCGTGTGTACAGACACTTCTGAGTTGTCAAACATATCAACCTCAATAAAGGCGTTACCACTTGCACTGATGACCAGCACAGAATCATGCTTCACAAACACCTCGCACACGCCATAACCACCAACAACAACGCTACCAACGGTACGTCCGAGTGCAACGCACCTGCGTGGATTGGTAAGCATTATCTCATCATCAAGGTAGATGCCTTTCTTCTCCATTGACCCCTTGAAATGCTCCCTGATGTAGTCATTGCTTGGGTAGTCGTTGGACAAGCAGAAATCAATCCCCTTGATGTACATGTCTATCATCGCTTCTTTGTCTGTTAGAAGCTTTAACTGCCCGTGCCACTCCTCACAGATGCCCGCCTTTTTCGCTTGCCTCGCAAGCTCCTTCGCTATTGCATTCATATCGCTTCGTTTATGCTAATCCCTGGGAGCGCAACGGGTCTGCACCGCCATTCATCGCTCTCAGCTCCTTGTGTATCTCCACCAACATGCGGTTGTAGGACGTATTTTGCACAATGGAATTTAGGGCTGTGAGTTGCTGGCGCAAGATTGCAGACGCTTCCACTTGGTTGATTCTCATTGCATTCATCTGACCTGCGACAATGCTCGCCGTCTCTTCGGTGACGCCCTTGACCGCACCGGTCAGCGATGTATCATTCTCCGCCGCCGTGATATTGAGCTTGTTTTTGAGCGCCCCAATAGCTTGCTCGAGTTGCGGGTAAAGCCCCGTCAGCTCGCTCGACAAGCTGCTCACATCGCTCACAACGGTATCAAAGCCCACAAAAGCGCCATCCTTTCCGACCCACTTTGATGTGTACTTGCTTATAATCTTGTCAATTGGCTCTTGCAGTACCTTTTGGATTAGCAAGTTCTTGACAACGTTGTTCACAATACCCTTGACGCTTTCACCCCAAGCTGCGGCGGCATCCTTGCCACTCTCAAAAGCCCCAACAATAGCGTCACCAAGCTGCGATGCAACGCTCTTGACATCGGTGTCAAGCAAGCTCTTGTTCATACTCTCAATGGTGTCAGCGATTGTTCTGTCAATCTCCTTTATCTGCTCCTTCCACTCATTGACCTTGCCATTGTCCTTCTTCTTCTTGCTACCCTCTGCAATAATCATCCCTTGAAGCTCCTTTTGCTGTTGCTTCATATTGTCAATTGCCGCCTGCTGGTGCTTGTACTTGCTACCTGATAGCGCCTTGGAGATTTGCCACTCCAGCTCCTTGTAGGTAGAGGTTAGATGATTGATATTCTCCTGATGTCGCTTGATAGAGCGCTCTGCACGGCGGTCGTTTGCACCTGTGAAATACTTGACAACAGAGCTGACCGCCTTGATAGCACCACTGACGACCTGCACGGGATTCCCCGAAACAATGCCCATGACGGCATTTTGCGCGCCATCAGCAAGCCCCTCCAGCGCTTGGATTACGTGACCAACCTCTTCTGTACCCTTGACGCCCAAGTCCTCCAGGGTGCTTGTTACATCAGAGATTACCCCCTTTAACTGCTGACCCGACTTCGCCGCGCTGTCAAACATTGCCGACAACGCCGCGGTAGCTTCGCCGTCTGTGGTCGCCTTCTTGAAGTCTCCAAATGACTTGGCAAGCGCCTTGAATGGGTTGCGCTCGCGAATTTCATCCTTTAGCTCCTTTACCTTGTCTTGGATAGCCTTGAAGTCCGCTGGGGATAGCTCCACACCAAGTATAGCGGTCTTTCCCTCGATGGAAGCAAGCAGGCGTTCCAGCTCCTTAGTGCCGACCTCGTCAAGGTCTCCAAACACCTTCTCCCAATCGGGGGATAGCTTCATTTCGTCAATAGCGAGCCTTGACAATGCTTCGTTTTGCGCCTTGTTGAGACGCTCGACAAGCTCTGTATTGCCATGCTCCAAAGCTCTCGCGCGCTTCTCGCTGAACTCCTCAATGATGGCATCTTTCTTCTCCTCAAATGTGCGGTAGGTCTGCAACAGCTGGTCAAAGTCGCTATCACCCGAGGTCTTACTATCCTTGGCGTACTGCTTCGCCCTGTTGGCTATGGCTGCGTCAATCTTCTTGCGCTCCTCGTCGGTGGTCGCCTTGGCACGCGCGCGCTCCAAGAGAGCGAGGTCGTTGTTGTACTCCAAGTCAAGCTGTATCTTCTTGTCAAGGTAAGAAGCGTAATCTTCAAGTAGCTTCTTCGTCTCCTCCTGCTGTTTCTGCACAGCATTTACCTCAGCGTCGTCAAGCGTCTTCTTTTTGTCGCTGCCAAGCTCGCTGTCATCGTCAGCCAACTCCTTACGCTTCTGAGCTATGATGTTGAGCATCTCCAAGGTCGTCTTGGCGTTGCCGAGTTGCTTTGAAAGCTCTTCATTGAAAGCCTCCAGCACCGTCTTCTTCGTCTCCTCTGCAAGGCGGTCATTCAGTGCGCTCAGGTTTTTGTTTTGCTCCTTGGTGCGCTTGTCAGCGTCAATGGAAAGTATCTCATCGCGCTGCTTTTTGAGGTAATCAATGTATGTAGCGCCCTGTGCAAGTAGCCCCTTGAACTCCGTTGATGCAGACTTTATAAGCACGTCATCACCCGAATTGAGCCACTTCTTGTGTCGCTCGTACTCCGCTTTTCTCTTATCCAGCTGCTCAATAAATGGGTCTTTCTCCTTCCTTGAAGAGGCTGCATGCTTTCTTGTGGGCTTCTCTATCTGCTTTTGCAGGGCTTCAATCTCCTTGTTTGCTTTCTTCCACTCCGTGGTATTTGGCTTCAAGTGCTTCAAGGCTTCCTGCTTCTCTGCAATAGCCTTCTCAATAGCGCCAATCGTGCCTTGGGCGTATGTGCCGGCGCTCTTGATGCCCGCCTTTTTGAGCTTGTTGTACTCGTTTGCTTCCTCTTCGGCTGCGCGCTTGAAGTCATCGCGGATTTCCTTTTGTAGGGCTTCAATCTCCTTGCGCTTCTTCTCCTTGATGGTGTTGTTTAGCGTGGATGTCGTGTAACCTCCCATTGCGCTACCACCGGTCATTGCAACGGTCACTCTGTCAGGCATCTTCTCCACCTCTGCCTGCAACTCCATCTGCTTCTTTATCTTCTCCGAAGCGTTTTGAGCGAGTACCATAGCCTTAGCCTTGGCGATTTGCGCCGAAATGAAAGCATCCTTGTTGTTGATAAGCAGATTTTCAGCATCGCGAACGTTGGTTACAGCCACTCCAAGCTCATCAAAAGCCTTTCTGTTGTCCTTGATAAACTGCTCCTTCTCCTTGATGTTGTTGCCAAGGGCGGTGTACTTCGCTGAAAGCTCTTCAAGCTTGCCGATGGGCTTGTATGCCCCTTCAATCATTGCCTTGGTGAACTCCTCTTGCGCCTTTCGTGCCTCACGCGCCTTGCTCGCAAAGTGCGTAGATATAGCCACGATAGCAGACAAGCCGGCTAAGAGCCACCCAAAGACGGGTATTGACTTAATTGCAAGCCCAACAGCCCTGAATGCACCTGCAAGAGTGAGGTTGGCAACCGTCCCTGTTGCAGCTGCTGTGGTCTGCGCGCCCTGCGCAACGGCATTAGCCCCTTGTGCCACCGTCCCCTGCACCGTGGCGGCGGTCTGCGCCTGACGCGCTGCCGTATTGGCAACCGTCGCGGTCGTTTCTGCAACCTCCGCCGCGGTGGACTTCGCCACGATGCCAGCCCACCACTCCTTTAAGCCATTGAGCGTGACAAGCTGAAATGCGCTGTCCTTGTTGAGGGTCTGTGCCACCGACTGCAAGCCCATAGCAATAGCCATGACGCTCTGCACCTTGGTCATCACACGCTGCAAGTTCTCATTTTCCCCTGCAAAGAGGGAAACAGCACCCGTGGCGGCTGAAAAAGCACCCGACAAGCCGGAAACGCCCTGAATGAAGCCCTGAAACTTAGCTTGGTCATTGGAAAGTATCTTTGCCTGCGTGGATATATCCCCTTGGATGTCTGACAATCTACCAAGCTCGGCGGACATTCGTCGGTACTCCTCCGTTTGGTCGCCGTGCGCTTCACGATACAAAGCCATTTCCTCCTTTAACGCGCGAATACGACCACGCAAGGTCTGATGTGCCTGTGCGTTGGCTTCAATCTGCTTGGTTGATTGCTCGCGCTTCTGTGCCTCCTTTTCAAGTTCAGCGGCAAGGGCTTTCGCCTCTTCAATCGCCTTCTCGCGCACGGCAATCTCTCCTGATATAGCATTTCGCGTCTCCCGAATGGCGCGCGCCTCGTCGGTACGACCCGATGCCATCGCTGCACCAATCTTGTCACTAAGCTGCACATACTGCCCTGTAAGCTCCCCAAGCTTAGCTTCGTGGATGTCCACAGCCTGCCCAATCTGCGAAATCGCCTGACGTATGCCGTCAGCGGTGTGTACAAATGCGCTGTCCATCTTCTTGCCACCTGCAACGGTTGCATCTGACAAGCCTTGCACCCTTCGCAACGTCTCCTCAATAGCCTCGTTCATTTGGTCATTGTCCATGACCGACTTAAACGAAAGCGCACCACCATCAATGTTTGCCATGCTCTACATTAAGCTGTTCACATAATCCATAATACTATCGCGGTTGCTCTCTGTCAATGAAAGCTCCTCTTCACCATCGCTCATGTCGTAGCTTGGTGCGTCAAGCATCATCTTTTGCACCACTGACCAAGCAATGCCGTTAGTCAAGTAGTCCAACGTCCAACCGAAATGTGCACAAATAGCACCCCTCCTGCCGTGTGGACTTCTTAGACCTCGCTGTTTTCCTCTATCTTGATTGGGCTGGTTGTTCGGTCGGCGGACATCAATCTGATAGAGTTCAAAAAATCCCCGAAGTTGCACATTGCGCCAATCAAGGTGTATAGCTGATACAGCTCTGATGGCTTGATTCTCCGTGCAAATAGGGCGGTCAGCTCTTCAAGGCGCTCCGTGTCGCGTCCGTAGCCAACAACACCGCCCTTGAAGACCTTTGGGACAAGGTAGTCCGACCCAATCACCGCCAGGGCTATGACCTTTGCACATCGCAACGCGTGCTTCTTGGCTAATAGTCGCGCCTGGTACATAGCATCTTCGCCCTTTAGCTCCTCTTCGTCAATCGCCATCTCCACCCACTCTGCGGAAAGTCTGTCAAGCGTTCCAAGTGTAGGCTCTTGGATGACAAATGTGCGCGTCACAGGCACAATGCTCTTTTTCTTAAACAGCCCGAAGAAGCGCGGCGAACTCTGCACCTGCACGTCCTCAACTTCAAAGGAAACACCCCTACCTATTAGGGCATTTAGCTCTGAACGCTCCTGGGTCAATGCTTTCTTTTCGTCACTCATATCTGTGGAAAGAAAGAAGCCCCCAAACGCGGGGTCTGAGGGCTTCCAACACAACTAAACAATGAAAAGCACACTTACTATGCCTCCTTGGGGTCGTACGCACGAAGAGCCTTGCCGTCCTTCACTGCAAGGGGCGTCACCGTGAACTCCACAAGGAAGATGCCCTTTGCGGACATGTCGGCATTTACAACCGCTTCAATGTCGGCGTTTGGCATTTCAAAGTAAAGCCCCTGTTCCGTCTTGACAAGGATAGCACGGTTGTCAACAAGCTCTGAGCCGTCAAATGCCCATCGCGTCTTTGTAGACCCGCTCTTAGCGACCTTCGTGCCACCAACGTACTGCACAAGCACGTCGATGTCAGCATCCATGATGCTGAATGTGAGCTTGGGTATCTTCTTGCTCTTCTTGCGGACTTCGGGAGCTGCGCGCCCCTCCTCAAAGTGCTCCGTGACTTCTGATGCCTCCTGGCTGAACTTGGCGGTGTCCTTGTAGGTCTTACCAAGCTTCTTCATCGCGCTCTCCGCTGGCATCGTTCCTGCTTCCGAAGCCGTGCCAACAAGAATTTCCGCTAATCCTAATGTTACCATATCTCTACCTCTCTTCTAATGTGTTTGTATGTTCCAAGCAATCCTTATGTTACAGAAGTGCTGCTTGATTGTCGTGTCATTAAGCACTGACTGACTTTCGGGGATTATCTTCAACCCCTCAATCTGCGCGCCTCTCAACACCTCCAAGACTATCTTTGTCAGCTTGGCAAGTCGCTCATGGTTGGGCTTTGACTGCTCAACTCCGTCAATTCGGCGCGTGATGTCCGCCACGTAGATGTTCACATTGCTTGTTGCCAACTGCGGCAAGTAATCCTGCGTCATCGTTATGGTGTTTATCACAACATCCTCCTTTGTTGAGCCATCGGGGCGGTCATTTGAGTAGTACACACCGCCTGTGATGGTACTTTTTAGCTCGCTTGACCCGCTCAACATCTTGTAGACAATCTTGTCAATGTCAAATGATGTCTTCATTCAGCGGCACTTCTGATGTTCTCAATCAATCGGTCTAACATCCTGGGCAACTCTCTCTCCGCCAACTGCTCCGCTGACGCAATGACATCACGCCCGCGAGCTTCAACGTAAAGAGCATAGTTCATACCCGCCGTCACGACAAGGCACACACCATGCGTGCGCTCCCCAATCTTCTGTGAGAGGTCTGCACCAGCCTTTGCACCGGCTGCACCGCCCTTCACCTCCTCATAGGCTGAATGAACGGCAACGCCATCTACAAAGACGGCATAACCAATGGAAGAGCGAAGGTTGCCCGTTTGGTCTTCAAAGCCCGTTTCCTTGGGTACTGAGCGCGCGTGATTCACGCACATCTCCCCAAGCATCTGCAAACGCTTGATTTGCTGCTGCTGAATCTGCCCAACGAACGCACTATATCGCTCCTGGACTTCCTCTTTCGTAAACTGAGCTTCTATACCCATAGTCGTGAATGCAGTTGCCCCTTGTCAAACTTCAAAGCCACGCCATTGATACGCACCACTTCGCCCGCTTCATCCTCCGATACAAAGACATTCGTCCCTGGCGCTATAACCAACGCACCCTTGGGTATCTGAATCAGCGAAGAGAAACGGCGATACGTGCCATCTGCAGTCTGAACTTCTGCCCCTCTGCCGTCCGTCTCCTCGCGGCACATGGAAAGAAGCTCAATGGAGCTTTCCCCGTCACTCCAATAGCCATCTTCCCCCTGCTTTGATTCAGTGGTCTTGACGGCAAAGAGGTAGTGAGGATATTGCTTTACCATAGATGTGAGCGGCTACGCACTTTTGGACGTGCAAGCAGTACATTTTCAACACCCAACTCGCTGCACAGAGCGTTGTAGAAGAGCTTCACGGCATCCATGTTCCAAGAGACGGAATAACCACCCTCTGAAACGTTCTGCAACACGCCCTTAAACAACACAGACATCCGATTGTAGGTAGCCATATCGCAACTACGTACATCCACATCTGCATCTGCATCAAGCTCTGATTTTAGAAGAATGATGTCAATGTCATCCTCCGACATGTTTAAGCCTGAAAGAGCCTTTGTTAAGTACTGCTTGTTTGTCATCTTGATTGATAGTGGATTGATGTGGCGGGGAGAGGGCTTGCACCCCCTCCGCACCACTCAATGTTAGTTCTTATTCCAAGCCGTAGCGGACACCTGCATAAGTACCGAACGACCGGCGAGATTCCACGCGGGGAACACGTTAGAAATACCCTCAGTGACCTCCGTGACGGGGCTTTCCGTAGAGTACTTCTTAATCAGCGTGTGACCGTGCATGACCTTCTCAGCGACACTTCCGGCAATCTTGTTGGCGTCGATAGGACGCTTCCAATAGGTCGTGCCGAGTACCTTGCTCTCCGAGAAGAGGATGACATCATCTTCAAAAGGATTACTGGTGACACGTTCGCCGTCAGCCGTCTCAATGGTAATGTCCTGGTCAATGACGATAATCTGAAGCCCCTTGAACTGCTCCTTCTTCTTCGTGAGATAGGCGTTGACCGTTTGCAGGTCGGGGGCATCAGTCGCACCCGTCATCTTCTCAACAAGCGTGGCGCAACGGTCGACGACCTCCTTCTGTGACGCAAACTTGATGAAAGTATCTGCGTTCATGAACATGAACTTGTAGTTTGCGCCAATGCTCTTGCCAATCTTCAGAGCCTTGGGGATGTCCACAGAAAGGGGCTTACCAGCAGTGCCAGCGGCGTAAGAGGTATCGACACCAATCTTCTGACCACTTGGAATGCTGTAGTCCACATTGTACTCCGTGGCAACAGCCGCGTTGTTTGAGTTCGTGAACGTGACCTTGCCAAGCGAGATTTGGCGAAGAGCCACCCATTCAACGCGGTTGGCGACAGCGTCCCAACAATACTTGGTGTCCTCTGCCCAAAAGTCAATCAGGGCTTTCAGGTCAGGGTTGTTGGTGGCGCGAAGCACAAGCAGCTCATACTCCGTCAGCTCCTCTTCATCCTTTTCACGGGAGATAGCGATTTTAGGGATGTCCCCCTGGATGCGCGCAAGAGCCTCACGCGTCTTCTTGGGGATTGTCGCACCTCGTGAAACAAGGTCAGCGGCAATCTTTAGACCCGCCTGCGCCTCAACCATCTTCCAATCAAGGCGCCCCGTCTCCTTGATAGGGAAGAGCGTGGGATAGTAGTAATCCTTAAGGTCGTATGTATGAATTACGGCTTGGAGATTGCTCTCGTCAAGCCCGAACATTCGTGATTTCAGCATATTTGACTACTTTTTGATGTTACACGTACGCCACGCACTTTAGTGCGGACTTGATAGCGTCATTCGCTGCTGGTGCGTTGGCTTCGCGGACTACAGCGACGACCCATGCAGACACAAAGAGGTTGTCACCAGGATTCACATCCTGGTCAGACCCTGCAACAGCAATAGGCGTCACTTTCAGCTTGGTATCTGCACCCTTACTCTCAAAGGCACAAGCGCCAGCGGCTACCACCTTGCCAAGCGACGTCTTGACCGTGATGATGTCCTTTGCAGCGTCAGTGCGGTCAATAGACGCGATTTCCTGCCCGTTGCATTCTGCCGTGGCGAAGCGGTCGCCCACCTTAAAGTGATGCCCCTTGGCAACTTCGTAGGTCGTTGCTGATGCTTCTGCCTTGGTCAGCACCTTTGCCGTCTTGCAGACCTCGTAAAGGTCGCCAGCACCCTTGCCAAGCGGTGTACCCTCGTAGAGGACACGCCCACCAAGGTTGGCGACAGCCACACCGACACCACCGGGGATGTCGGCAACGCGATGAAGCACGCACTTAACCGTGCGTTGCTCTCGACCTCTCTCAATCTTAAATCCCATCTTTGCGATTTTCGTTAAAGTTCCTTGCCCGTGAGTGCGCCAGCATCGGACTTACTTGCAACGTAGTCGGCGACAGCCTTTGAAACGCCACCTTCGGTCTTCTGACCAAACTGCGGCGCGCCAGCGCCTCCTGACATAGCTGCATCTGACACACTTTGGTTGGTGGTCTTGATGTCTGCTACCTTTTCAGACAAGTATTCGTTAAACGCTGCGTCGTCGTTGAAACTCATACGCCCAAAGTCCTTCAACGTTTGAGCCTTGAACGTTTCATCCTTGCACTTTGAAAGTGCGTCATTCAGCGCTTGAAGCCTTGACTTTCCAATTTCGCCTTGCTTGTACTTCGTAAGCTCATCTTGCAACGGCTGTACAGCTCTTGCCACTGCCATCTTGATAGCTTCTGCGAGGTCTGTTGGTGCTGGTTGCTCTTCATTGCCCTTAGGCTTGTTTGCTTCTGCTTCCAGCTTCTTGCGTAGAGATGATTCAATGCTCTTTCCAGCATTGGACACCTCGGCATCTACCACCTTGCGATACTCCTTGACGAAATCCGTTACCTGCGCTTCGGTCACTTTCTCAACAAGGGCTTTCGCTTCCTCTTCGTTGGAGCATTGTAACGCCATAACGCGTGCCAACTGCGCCAATCCATCCTTTCGCACGCCTTGAAACTTAGCGCCAAGTAGTGCAAGAATCTGTTCAAAGTTCATCTTGAATTGGTTTGTATTACAAATCACTACAAAGATAGCTTGTTTCATAGTGATACACGCCAATAGTCCAGCCCTTTTGTAGTTAAGTTACACACAATTACCCTGCAAGGCGACCACAGCGCCAGCTTATGCAATTGCATTACAAATGCTATGCAATTGCATTGCAAGGTTAGTGCAGATGTAATGCAGGTGTGCTTTTAGGGTGGCAAAAGTTGCCCAAAATAGCCCCAAAACACGCACCTGGATAGCCACCAAATGGGCGTGATGCGTATTGAAGTCACCAAAAATGTATACTGATTATCAGACACTTAATGCAAATGTTATGCAATTGCATAGCTTTTGCAGTGCATTTGGTATCCAAAGAAAAGAAAAGGAAAGGAAAGTATATATATATATACACCCATATACTCACTAACGTTCGTATATGTGTGTTGGGGCGAAATCTCCGATTTCTTGACACACATAGGGCGATGAATTTCTTTGTTTTTGGGGAATGTGCGTTGCACGCACTTTGATTGATTTACCTACCTTTGCAGGTAGTAAACAACCAACACGAAGAAACGATGAAGCGATTTGTACTTGCCGTAATAGCAATAGCCTGCACCACGCTATTCGCCAATGCACAGGTGAAAGGGGAGCTTGGGTATCTTGACAAGCGCTGTGGGATATACCCCGTGATGCTCAATGATTCAATAACCAAACACCTCACCGTCTTAGACCTAATCGGCAAATCGGAAAAGGGAAACGCGCTATGCCTGCTAAGCGAGGACTACCTCGTTTTGAACACGGCGAACCTAAAGCGGGTGCGTGTGAAGTTCGTGAATTACACCGCACGCAACATCCTTTTCTACGTAGAGCCAGCGTTTATTGATGCGTGCCTCAGCGAGCTTGTGGGGCTATATGGAGGAGCAGAACAAGACGGAGATAAGTACATTTGGAAATCTGATAAGACCGTGCTTGTCTACGACAAAAAGCCGGAAGACGCACCAGGCTTAGCCGTGGGCATCTTTTTCAGACGCGAAGACCTCGCAAAGTGATACAAGCGCTTGCACATTCAAAAATAATGCTTACATTTGAAGTGTTGAAACTTTCCGAGGGCGAAGTATAAAAGCTCTCAACCACCATTGAGGGCTATTTTTATAGCCGCCCGAAAAGATACAAGGCATTTGGTGTCCATACCCCTGTGTGTTAGCTGTAATGGCGCACAAACCTCTCGGAGAGTTTCAACAGCAGGAAAGGTGGACACCTATCTTTTTTTTTCGTAGCTATGTTGACAACTCCGAATGTCCTAAAAGAAACAGAATTGCTTGGACAACAATTCGCGGTGTATGGCACACCACAAGAGCCACTTTTTAAGGCAAAAGATGTCGCTGCGATGCTTGGGCTTACAAACCAGCGGGACTTTGTAAAAAGAGTAGATGAAGACGAACTGCGTAAGTTGAACTTACCCGGTCAAAGTGGTGAGACTTGGATGCTCACAGAAAACGGGCTGTATGAAGTCTTGATGCAGAGCCGTAAGCCTATCGCAAAGAGCTTCAAGAAGGGTGTGAAGTCTATCTTGAAAGAGATACGCACGAATGGCGGATACATCGCCACACAGCCCGAAGACACGCCCGAGCTTATCATGGCGCGTGCCTTGATGGTGGCACAATCCACCATCGAGAAGAGCCAACGGCAACTGCAAGCGGCGCAAGCGGTCATAACGCACCAAAGTGAGCAGCTGAAAGAGCAAGCCCCGAAGGTGGAATACACCGACAACGTGCTTAACGCCTCCAACACCTACACCTCTACACAGATGGCAAAGGAATTGGACTTGCGCACCGCCGAACAACTGCATGCACTCTTGAAGTCGTGGGGCGTCATGATACGTCAGAGCGGTCAATGGATGCTTGCGGCGAAGTATTGCGGGCAAAACTACACCAAGACCAGGACGCACCCATACACCAAGCAAGACGGCACGCAAGGAACTAACAGCATAACCGTGTGGACAGAGCGTGGTCGATGGTTCTTGCACAACCTCATGCAGCAGAAAGGAGGTGTTGCGTAATGGAATCAATGATAGCCCAAATCAAGGGGACAGCAATCAGTGATGCAACAGCGCGCCTTATCGCCTGCCAACGCTTCACGGATGACGTTTACGAAAACATCATGCACGCACTTTCAGACATGTATGGAGAGTATGTGGGAGAAGAACTCATGGAGAAGAAATGCTTGCACCTATTCAACGAAGTTGAGGGGGTCATCCGTGAACTCATTGCAGAATCAATAGCCCACAACGTCGGGAAGAGCAAGATAAGCGAGCTGTGACCTCGCTTGTCAGAGACTTTGAGTAACTTTACATAAGACAAAGCAGTCATTACAGCGGACAAGGCTTTACCACAAGTGGTATGGCGCATGAAACAAGGCGGTGGGATGCGAGTGGCTGACCAAATGACAGCTTTATTATAGAACAAGAATGGAACAGTACTTCTACAACTACGAAGCAGATGTTGTCGTTAGAGAGGATGAACGCGGAGACCGCTACCTAAAAAGCCTCTCAGACATAAACGAACGCTTTGCGGACAAAACGAGCAGCGCAGCTTGGGGGATTCCAAGCCACGGTGTAATGAATGCACTGCAACCAATCTCACAAGAGCAATACGACACGTTCGGTGTCGAGTGGGAAGAGATTACTCCTTGAAGTGACTGTAATACTCCTCTGACTTACGGGCAATCTCTCGCCCAAGTTCAGACCGCTGTTGTTCGTATGTGAGTAACCTGTATTGCTCATAGTATTTGTGACCAAGCCCACCAGGTAGTCCCGTCTCTCTTTGTATCTTGCGCCAAAGAGCCTCACCGATTATGCGCTTAGCGTCTTCGGGTGGTTCTTTGGCGTATATCATCTTGGGGGTGTTCACCTGTATTTCAGCGGTCAATCCGTTTGCCCCATTGATATTGACGATAGTACCCGTATATCCAAGGAAAACACTACCAGCCTGCACCTTAATTCGCTGCACGTTACCACCACTTGACTTGATTTGCTTGAAGTAGCTCCTCACGCCTTCAACCTTGTCCGAATCAACCATGATTGTCGTCCGCACAGCATCCTTTATCGCGCGTGCATCATGGTTCACTTCAGCCGTACTCAGCTTTCGGAGGATAGATGCCCTCGTCTTCAGATTGACAGGCGTGACCCGTCCGCCGAACTCAGCAGCAACGCTAACAGCGAATGCATGAACCTCATCCTTTATCTCTTCGCTTTTTGCTATAAGACGACTTGCGCTACGCTCATCCCAACGCTTCTGAATGGCTTGCATCTGCTCCGTGGTGCGCTGCACATGATTTTTTGCATCCAGGGCTTCATTGCGCTTGCTGTAATCAATGAAGTTGTCCTGCTTGGGCACTTCTACCTTTGTGGGCGCAATCGTGTCCTGCGCGGGCTTAAAATCGCTTGGTGTGAACTTTACCCCCTTAGAAAGCAGACCATCAATGAAGTTGTCCTTGATGAAATAGGGCGTCGACGCCCAATTAGCCTGCTTCGTCTCGTTCTCTGCCACCCAATCCTTGAAGCCGTCGGGAAGCTCCGTGACCTCGTTCTTGGCGGACAACCTGCGGTACTCTGTGCCTTTCAGCGCGCTCTTTAGGTCGGACAACTCTTGCTTGTCAAAGTCGTCTTCATCCATAAGGATAGCCGTGGCGTAGCATAAACATTGAGGATGCCACCCTTTGAACTTGAAGTACTTTGGGTACTTCCCGACAAGGCGCTCGCAAAGGTCACACTTGCACTTAGGTTCGTGGTTAGAGCGGTGGACTTCAAAGCCAACGACAAAGTCAAGCTGTTGCCATCGTAGGTGGTCAGCTTCGCGATACGCCATATTAATCTCCGAGCGGGTCAGTCTCATAGCGTTCTTGTAGCTACTTCGGTACACGCCTTGCCCAGGGTGGAAAGCCTTTGCAGCCTTGGACAGCTGCAAATTCCCTCTCTTGTCACGCACACGGCGAAACAGGCGGTTGGGGTCTTGCAAATTCTGTCGCAAGTCCCTCGACAACTGCGCTGCACTCCTACCCTCTCCAAGACCGACATCAAGACCAAGCTCAATCTGCGCTTTGTACTGCTCTGTGTACTTCCACACGCGGTCAGCAAGGCTCAGACCTCCAACTTTGCGAGCCTGAAACGACTGCAAAGCGTCCAAGTTGCGGTCTTGCATCTTTTGCAGCCGCCCCTTGGTTAGCTTCGTAGTGTCAATGATAGACGCTATAAACTCATCGTTCTTGTGGCAAGCAAAGAGCCATTGACGGCGTGACCCTGTTTCAATGACCGCCTGCATCTTGCTCGCAAGCCCCTTGACGACCTTTTGCAGTTGCGCTTTGGCTTTCGGGTAGTCGTCAAAGTCAAACGGCTTGTCAGGGTTGTATTTCTCCCTGTGGGCGACCTCTGCAATGTCACTCGTTGCCTTGTCAAACAGGGCGTTCACAGCTCGTGTATATGCCGCTGTCGTCTTGTAATGCGCTGCGTCAAAGCCCTGGAATGAAAACGCCTTTGTCTTCTGTCTTTTAGCCATTGTTCCTTAGTGTGAAATGCTCACATTGTGGGTCTTTGAGGAACTTGATGAACTTCCCATCATGATGATACTTGCAACGGCACATGAAAAGCTCCCCTTGCCAATTCTTTTCTTGCCAATCGTACGAATGCTGGCAATCTCTGCATCTGTACTGCGGTGCTTCGGACGACCTCGCTCCCCTCTTTGCCATTATGCGTTGATTACAGGCTCGCCAATGGAAAACGAATTGTCTGCACTCGCCTCTTCCTGTATCTGCTCAAAGTCCTTTTCGGGGTCTTGTGTCAGATTTGCCCCCATCACACTTGCCTTTTGAGACACAAGAGGCTTGTTGCCGTTAGCCGAGAGCCACATATTGATTTCATCAATCAAATTGTCCAGCGTGTATGGCGTGATTTCAGGCTCAATTTCAAGGACGTCTGCATCATTCTCCAGGGTCGTGTTGAATTGACCCACAAAAGCCTTAATGACATTCACACGGCGTTGCAGATACTCATCAAAGACCTCCTTCTTGTCTTGCACCTTGAGGTGTGCATCCATAAAGAGCAGCTTCAATGCCGTGCCACTGATTGCACCAATGCCCTTGACGCCCTCAAAGCTAATATCAGGGGTCTGTGAGATAGTGTAAGTTAAGCGCAAAAGCGTCTCAATCTCAAGTTTGACGCTTTCAGGAGCGTTCTGCCATGATACGTAGTTCATAGTAGCCCCCTCTTCGCCCTCAATGACCGCACCAGCTTCACCCTTCTTGCTCCAGCCGTTAATCTGACCGGTGACAAAGATTTTGGGGCTTGCATGGTAGTCGTTGGTGTCTGCGAAGTTGGACAACAGCTTTTCCAGGCGATCAATCAAGCTGTCCACATCCTGCGTCTCAAAGTGGTCTTGGTAGCCGTACACAATGGGGAGCTTACCAATGGCAACGCGCTTGGGGTAGCCCTCTACCACCTCATAGCCACCCGACCCATTGACCCACAACCAATGCTCATCTTCGGTGTACGTCTCAAAGTAGTCAAAGCGCTGCTTGTCTGACGCAACGTGGGTGTAAGCGCGCGAAAAGGCGATAAGGTCGCCCGTGGTGTCAAAGTAGGGATAAAGGGTATCGCCAAACATGGGCGAAAATAGCGCACATCGTAGCTTGAACTTCGTTGGGAAGCCATAGGACTGATGTGACTTGGGCTTTTCTTTGACATACCACAGCTCGGCACACTCCTTGAAGCCAAAGACGCTGCGCGCAATCTTTCGGTTAAGTGAGTTGGTCTTGTTGTCGCGAAGGATGCGTGTGACCGCATTTAGCACCGCTTCCTGACCCTCGTTGTCGGGCGTTGCTTTGTAGGCAACGGGATTGCCGAACGTGAACGAAACAGCGCGTTTGATGATTAGCTTCTGCAACGCCACTGCCACGCGTGCGACCTTCTCAATGCGTGTATAACCGCCATCTGCACCTGCGTCGATTACCTTGTCTCCTGCGTCGCCTGGATTGTCCACGCGCACCATTTTGTCCGGACGCAAGAATTGATTGTTGATGTCGTGCAGCTTCGGGTCAATGGCTTTTCTTGCCTGCTCCGCATCGGGCTGCGCCGTGGTGCGCTTGCTCTTTAGCTCGCTGATAATCTCGTTGGTTGTCTTACCAGCAAATAACTCCTCTAATGGCATATCTCGCTCTGTTTTATAGTGACATATCTCTATCTACCGAATAAGCCAGCCACGTTGTCTGTCGTCGCCTTGGCTTTTCGCTTCTCAATTGTTCCTGTAAGGGCATCGGGCGCGTCATCGTGGGGGTTCTTCCCCACCTTCATGTAGCCGTTGATAGCTGACGCGAATTCGGGGAAGAGCTTCGTCCACCCCAGGGGCATAAATGTGAGGCTCTGCACCGCGGCTGAATTGACGTTGATGCGCACCTCCTTGTTGTCCTTTTGGTGAAACCACTTGAACTTAGTCTTGGCATTGCCGAGTAGCCTGCACTGACGCTCCACCGAACGCTGGAAGCCGCGACCACCGTTGTTGCTCTCCACCACACACTCCTGCACAAGGTGCTTGGTCAGCATGCTTGCAAGAGTTGGCTCTGTGTACTCCATAGGCTTTTGGGTGTACAAGACATCCACAAGGTAGTTGCCAATCTCCGTCTCATCGTAGATGATGGCGCAAAGGTAGTCAGCGCCTGTGTCGGCGGTATCCACGTATGCTTTGCGAATGCAGTACTGCGTTGCGGGTCGTGTTTGATACTCTGTGAAGCCCGTGTCGTACATAAGCCCCTCACTTGGCTTGGGGTCTTGCTGGTATAGGCTGTCAAACACATGGGGGTTGCGCTTTCTGATGGCTTCCAGCTTCTCCAAGTTGTGACGCTCCTCCCACAACGCTTCTCCCTCTTGTCGGGGGTCATAGTCCGTTGGTGCGCCCTGCTTGATAGCTTGGTAGATGACCACTACCCAACCGTTGGGATTGTCCACGGGGTGGTACTCTCCCTGCTGTCGTAGCAACGTGCCGGCAAGGTCATCTTCGTGCCATCGGGTGAAGACAATAAGCTGCTGTGAATTGTTGTGCAGACGTGTTTCTGCAACCGTGTCATACCAATCAGAAACGCCCTCACGCACCGTAGATGACCACGCTGTTTTGGCATCCTTGTAGATGTCATCCATGATTAGCACATCCACCGGCTCACCGGTCAGCGCACCGCCAACACCAACGGTCTTGAATCCACCCAAATGTCCGACAATCTCACACTCATCTGCATTGCGAAGCCAAGAGCCTGCAACGGTGGTCACGTTGCTTGAATTGAGGTGCGTTTCGGGGAATATCTCTTGATATTCGGGGGTGTCGATTATTCGCTGTATCTCTCTGTTGAACTTGCGTGCCTTTGGTGCGCTGTAGCTCACAATGGCAATACGTGTATCAGGGCGCTCACCAAGGATAAAAGAGGGCAAACGGCGGGTACTCCCCTCGCTCTTCCCATGCTGTGGTGGCATAAAGACCATCAGCTTCTTAATCTCCTTGTGGGCAAACTTCGTCAGCACCCCATAATACCGCCTATGGAAGTCAGCAGGGTCAAATGTGGGCATCGTAGAGAGAGTAAAGCGCAAAAGGTCAGTGCGTGATTCACGAACCAACCTCTCTTTCAATGCAAGCAAGTATTTCACTCTCTCGTCTCTGCTCATTTTACCTGCGCTTGAACATGTACCGCAAGAATTCGTAATGTCGTCGCCACTCTGTGTAGCCTTGTGTGTACTGATTGGCGTACGCCTCCCGCTCAAAGCTGATGTTAAAGTAAGCCCTGGTGGCATCGCCGCAAGCTATCCAGCGCACCAGCCACTCCAAAGCGTAAAGCAGGTAGAATGGTAGATACCCCAGCTCCTGCATCTGCTTGGTGTGGATAGTCTCATGGCGAATCATCACCTGCCACGCCGCTTCATTCTCAAACACGCGGTCTTTTCGCACGAACAGCACGCCAAACAGGTTGAGCGCCTCAAATCCCTTGAAAGGGATGATGTTGCTTCGTACTATCTTCACAGCTCTACCCCTTTAACTTGCTTTCCATCTTTTCAATCTCCTTGTCAAGCTCGTCATCTGACATGCCCTTGAACAGTTCCTTGCCATCCTTGCCGACGACTTCCATAGTTTGCCTATTTCGCCACCTTGTGGGGTCGCCGTTGGCAAGCGTGAAGATGATTGCAGCGGTGTCGGGCTGAATATGCTTCTTGGTTGTGGTCTGCTCCTTGATGGTGGGTTTCTTCTCGTCCCCCTTCGTTGGCACGGTCACGACCTTGGTCTCCGTGACATCGTAGCCCTGTATTTTCTTCAAGAGCGACTTTCTTGCCTCCAATACGAAGTACTGCATTCGCGCCTCGTGGGCTTCATCAATCGCTTGCCTAAACTCCTCGTACTCGTCTTTCCATCGGTGGAACGAAGCAGGCGAAATTCCGACCTGCTGGCAAATCTCCGCAATGGTGTAAGTGTCGGACTTGATAAGCCCGACAATCTGCTCAATGGTCTTCTTAGAGTACTTCGCCATAACCAACGCCCTTTTATGGGTGCTTTTATCTCAATTATCTAACCTCGCTACTCCTTTATCTCACACTTAAAGCCCCTCCCCTCCAGCTCATTGAGTAGCATTGAGAGCTTCGTGAGGTCTTTGCTTGATACAATCAAGCGGGCTTCTTCATCTTCCTTTGGGGCTTCTTCTTCCTCCTCCTCTTCTGTCTCGGACAAGGTAACGCCCCAATCTTCGGGGTCAAATTGAAAGCCCTCTGCGCACAGCTTGATTTGCTCTTCATCCCATGCAAGGTTGGCTTTACTCGTGGCGTTGTCGGCAAGAGCAAGCTCACGTCCAACTTGGCTGTCAAGGTCTACATCATTGCGCTTTACTGCAACAAGCGTATGCCCGTCAGTCTCCACAATCACGACCTTCTCAAAACCAAGCTCCCCCGCCTTTTCGGTGGTCTTGTTTCCGGCTATGATACGGTTGTTTTTATCCAGCAGGATAGAGCGACCAAGCCCGAACTTGCGCAAGCTCTCATCCATAAGGTGCTCCCCATACTGAGTGCCCTTGTTGAAGTTGTGGTTGTCGGGGATTAACTGCTCAATGCTTGTCTCTACAATTCGCGCCATGTCGTCCTATTGAGTGATGATGTGCCACAGCTTTGCAGCCAAAGAGTAAGCAAGAGAGCCGAGGATGCAACCAATGATAGTAGCCACCAGGGAATACACCATCTTGCCCGAAAATCTATACTCATCGTATGGGTGTCTATCGACATGTGCAAGCATTCGCACAACGCCCCTGGTGCGCTCCACCACGTAGACGGCAAAAGACCTCACACGGGGGAAAGCAGAAGCCCCCTTGAACACGTTTTTGCCCGATAGGAAAACAGGGGGTTGGGTGCTACCTGAGGCAACACCCAACCACACCTTTCCCCCAAACACAAGCGAAATCCGCTCACTCAAAGATAGCTTCCAGCAAGATACACATTGCATCCCGTCACTCCATACGTGAAGTGAGGAACACTCGTCATTGGTCATGTCAGCCGACCTTTGCAGTACCTTGGTGGACTGCTTGAAATCTATTGGCTTCATAGCTCAAAAGGTACTTGTATCTTGCATCATACAAAGATACTCTTTATATCACTATAAAACACACTTTCCCATAGAAAGTTACCCTTTATTTATGCACCCAACACTCACACGAATTGGAAGCCCTGCGAAGTTCCATGCGAGAAGAACTGCGTCACGCTCATCTTGGTTGCTTCGCTTGTTGAAGCCCGTGAAGTAGGCAAGCTCTTGGCGCGTTATCTTGCCGTCAGCTCCTTGCCAGCATTTGCGAAGAGGGACGTGTGCAAATGTCTCCACGCCCATGTGGTTGCACATTTCTATCAGCTTGCACCCCGTCTCATGATTGCGCCCAACATCATAGCCCTTGGATGCCGACCTTGCTCTTCGCTCTGTCTTGGTAATGTGCCAATTGCCCTTTATCATCCAAGCGGCTTCCACGACAACGATAAGCGACATCCCCGATGCGTCACAACGCTCCTTCTGCTGGCGTATGTAGTCGACGGCGAGGGGGAATGTCAGTCTTTGCGCGTCAAGCTCCCTGGTGGATGGGTATAAAATAGCGATGCCCGAATGTTCAACATCCGGGTCTATCGCTATGATTACATCATACTTCTTCATTCTTAAAAGGGTAGGTCATCGCCGACTTGTGGTACAGGCGCTGGCGTGGGCTGTGGTGGCGCTGAATTGCCCCTTGCTGGCGTTGCTGGTGCTGGTTGCTGTGGACTTGTGTCTGCCTTATTACCGCACAACTGCACCTCCGATGCACTCACATTGATTGAGACCTGCTGCACCCCATGCTTGTCGGCGTACATCTTCGCCCGAAGGTTGCCACGCACAAAGACCTTAGCCCCCTTTTTTAGGTAAGCAAACAGCCCTCCGCCATCGCCGTACCATAGGACATTGACCCACGTAGTGACATCGGAACGGTTGCCCTGGTCATCCTTGGCGTACTCCGTGGTAGCAACACTAAGTGCCACATACTTCTTACCGCCAAACTCCTTGATTTCGGCATCGTTGCCGAGATTTCCAATTAACTCTGCTTTTAACATATCTCTTTATCTCTTAAAGTCCACATAATAGTTCATTTGACCCCACCCGCCGTTAGCTCTGATACGGCGCACTTCCAGGTGTCCGAACTCCTCCATCAGGTCATCATCAACCTCTGTAATTTCTCCGTCTGAATAGTTCGCGATGTCGTACGTCTTGTGCGCTCTTGTCGCCCTTATGATGCCCGATTCATTGCGATTCATCCCGACAATCCAATCAACTGCACCTTCAAGGGTCAGCCCGTCAGGAATGTCCACAGCTTGTAGCCAACAAGTGGCATCTCCAAGCATCTGTGATGTCTGTTCTAAATACATGTGCTCTTTGATTTCTTCGTTTCATCTGCTTTGATGTGACCGCGGCGAATCCACTCGGACATGTCCCAAAATTCGCGACAATCATAGCCGTTGAAGCCGTTGACCTTTGGTTGTCTTCCACCATCCTTGATTAACTCATAGCGGGCATCACGCTTCACCTTGGCGCGCAATGATTCGGCATTGATTTTGGCGGCGTTGATTTTAGCAGCATTCCGCGCGGCTTCTCCGACCGCACCACCGCGCTTTATCTTGCTTCGGATTGATTCTTCCTTCATGGGGCAACCGCTCTCCGATATATACGTGCGTATTGCCGCTACCATCCCGACGCCATCACGTTGTATTATTTCATACACCCTGTCCACAGCGTCATTTGGGATGACATTGCGACCTCCGAGCTTTGCAAGGTGGGCTTTGTACTCCTTCATGTGTGCGACGGCTTTGTATATCTGCTCTTCCGTAAACGCGGGGTAATCGCCGGCAACCGCTTTGACCGCCGTCATGATGGGTAGCCCATCATTGATAAAGGCGCTCAATACCTCTTCACGCGCGGTTGCCGGCACTCTTTCCTTTGCCATGGTTAGTATCGTCTGTTGTGGAGAGCAGGGCGCGATTCGTTGTACTTCATCTTCTCACCGATGTAAAACCACAGGTCTATGCCCATCGCTTCTGCCCATCCAAAGCAGTAGTTCATCGCAAAGAGGATGCGGCGCTCAATGCAGATGTCGTTTCGCACAAGCCCCTTGACAAGCCCAAGTGCGTTTTCTGTGACCTCAAATTTCGCGAAGTCACGAATGTAGTTGCAGGGATTGAGCTTATTGAAGTCTATGCCCAGCGAGCCTGCGAGGTCAGCAAGGCGAATGACAATGTCCGCCAGCTCCACAGGCACCGTGCCTTCAAGGAACATTTCAAACGTCTCTTCCCACTTGTCGGTTGCTCCCTTGGTGGGCGTTTTTGGATTGATGATGTCCTTGTAGAGAAGTTCGTTTGCCTTGCTGAGGGTCTTTCCCTTTCTGTCAGCCTGCACAAGCTCACAAATCTCCGTTTGCACCAGCATGATGTAATGCTCTGTGCTTCTTCTGACCGCCCAAAAGCCCTTATTCACGGCGTTTTGGTGCGCTCTAAGTGATAGTTCGTTTCTTGTCATACGTGTTAAGTATTTGCGATTTCTTTAACCTATTCTCTTGATGCGTTAAGCAAATGGGCTTTTGCTTTACCTTTTACTGCACAGGTGTATCACACCGAACACCAAAAAGGCAATACAGATGATTGCCACCCAAATGCAGATGCTTTGTATCTGCTCCTCTCTTTGGAGCTGGTCTAAAATGAAGTCTTCCATTATTAGCCGTTGTTACGCTCCTGATGGAGCTTGTCTATCTTTTTGATAGCACCATTCCACATGCACCCCAGGATGCACAGAAGGGCGTCACTCTCGGCTTCCGTCAGTTGCACTCTGCTTGCTATGGATGAAAGTGCCATTGAGAGTGACGTGCATTCGTCTATCTCGGCGCTTATCTTGAACTTGATAGCACCATTGCACATGTTCTTTGCCTGTCGTATGCGGTGAGAGCCACCGGCACAGATGTAATCCACGACACACACAAGGATGCTACCACGTATGTAGTCTATGCGGTGGTCTACGATTGTCTGCATGCACCATGCTTGCAGTGCTTCTTTTTGCTCTTTGTTCATGGTTGTCAATCTTTAATGCCGAGCAGTCGGCAGGCGAAGAGGAGGCGGTGGTCTTCGGCTATGGCTTTGAGCGCCTTCTCTCCACCTTCCACACCGAGGAACTCGCCAACGAAGCGACCACTGTCATTAGCTGCTTTTATATACACGTCATCTTCGATTAAGCGGTAGGTTATACAGACATTTCTATCAAGAGCGCATACCTTAGCGGTAAGTATTCCCTCGATATCTTCCTCCCACTCCAGCGGTGACTTTGCCAGCTGTGCTTTTACTTCTTCGCGTGTCATATCCATCAATCCATTGCTTCAACATCTATGGATAGGTCTACAAGCACGTCTTTCAGCTCGCGAAGCTTGTAGTTTACATCATCATTGACCTGCGCGCCTCGCCCGCTAAGCCATTCGCCAGCGTCCTCTGTGATTTTGATAAGCTCCTTAACATCGTCAATCACCAATTCAAGATGACCGACAATTGCGTCAATCTGTTCTCTCTTTGTCATAGCTCTTTTTACTTATGTAGATTCTTCATTCTCTGTTCGTGCAGCTGCCTGCGAAGTCTCGCGTTGTCGTTGTTCTGCTTCTTCCACCCTTCGTGAAGCTTGCCAACTCTTGCTTCAAGCCTGGCGACTTCTTCGCGATGCTCGCGCGCTGTTCTCTTTGCTTCCTTTCGCTCTCTGATAAGCTCAAAGACTGCAGCCGTGAGAAGCACTGCGAGAGTGCCGGTGGCGACAATTAGGATGTCTAATAGTTCATGTACGTTCATACTCGTTTTGTTTTATAGTGATATGTTTTGAGTTATAGTTTAGATAACCACTGCTCGTATATCTGATGTGCGACCTGCGCCATCATGATAGGTGGCACAGACATTCCACAGATGTAGTGGGGAGATTGACCCGCAAAGTCGTAATCCTGTGGGAAAGAGGAAATGCAACACACCTCGCTCTTGCCGAGGTATCGCGGTTGGTCAAAGAGGATTAAAGAAGACTCCTTGCCCGCGAGCGTGGGGCAAATACGGTCAGAGTACACGTATGCTTGATTGAAGTTCCCGACCTTCCCATACATGCGTTGATTGGCGTCTGATTGATTTGTGTCCCCATGCTCCCTGTTCTCCCAAAGAGTACGGACGACCTTTGATGTCGCTTCTCTCCCTGAATAGTCCACCACCTCTCCAAATGGTATCATCCTCTCGTTAAACTCCAACTTCAAGAGTGGAAGCTCCTCAAAAAGGCTCGCTTGGTACAAGAAAGGCGCTGCAAGGTCTTTGCGTAGGCAAACGAAAAACACGCGCTCTCTTCGCTGTGGCAGCCCCATGTTCTGCCCATCGAGTAGCCAATGTTGGCAATAGTAGCCTGCATCCTCAAACGCCTCACGAATGCGGCGCACATAGTCCTTTGCCTCTCCGACAAGCAAGCCTTTCACGTTCTCCGCAACCACAACCTTTGGCTGCAACTTCTTCGCCAGGTCTATGAAGTCAAAGAAGAGCGTATCAAGTACCTGCTCTGCCTGTCCTTCACGGAAGTGCTTCAGCTTACCCCAAGCATCCTCACGACTGCCAGCCATTGAGAATGAAGAGCAGGGTGGCGAGCCATCAAGAATGTCAAGGTTGTAAAGCTCTTCGGGGAGGTCGTCTCTTAGCTTGAACTCTTGTATTGGCTCTAAGAAAGGGAACTTTGGGTCATGATTCTTGCAATATGCGTACATCATTCGGTGGTCAATCTCGTTGCACCCGATGACATCAAAGCCCGCAAGCTTATACCCCATCGTACTGCCCCCCCCACATGCGAAGCAAGAAAACACCTTGCCTTTGTCTTTTGTAAAGCTGGCTTCCGCCAACGTCCATCTGTAATTAAACTTCATCTATCTTGTTTTATAGTGATATATTTATACCAAAAGTAGTCGTTATTTCCTCATTGACACTCCCGTCTTAATATCTCGTCGACCCGCTCCGCCATTCCGCGGAAGAAAGCGTTGTATTTGAACTCGTTGCCATAGTCATTGAGGGTGCGTATCACCGAGGTGCGCTCCCTGTTGATGAATCTCCCGATGTCCCCAAACGTCATACCATCAAGGCGGCAGTGGTGCGCGAACATCATACGGGCGAAGAAGCCGTCCATCTTTCTACCGCTGGCGCTGTAATCGCTAAGCTTTAGCCCCGTGACTTCGTGGATAGCTGATGTAACGCGAAGCACGATGCCTTGACACCTGATGATGCTTGATTCAAATAGCACGCTCTTACCGGTGCGAATAGCAAAGTCGTATTCTATGCACGCCCCTCGGCTCTCTCTCCATCCGTCCATCATGTAGATGCAGTTGCATTCATTCAGCATTTCCAAGTCTCTACACAGGTGATTTATCCAGGGGGCATCAACGGGAAGCCCGTTATCCCAAGGATTGACCGTGTCAAAGCCAAGCCCCTGCAGTAAATCCTCTGCATCTGCGAAGCGTGCGCGGGCTTCCACGGGGTCAATCCCGCTAATCTGACCACTGATATACACTTTCATTGCTCTTCGTTTTTTAGATGCCCTTACGGCGGTCTCTCCCCTTAATCTCAAAGTAGTTGCACATTTCAACAAGCCGCGACTGCACACGGTCGCCGTACTCTCGTTTAAGTGTGTCGCTTGATATTCTGAGGTTTGATGTGATTAGTGTGAGCTGGTCGGTTCGGTCTCCGCGGTACTCAAGAAGTTGTTGCAGGACATTCAGGCGATTGCCCATATACAGCACCTCTTTCGGCTCTTGTCCGAGGTCTTGAATGCCTATCATTGCACGCCGCTTGTATCTCTGTATCTCTCCGTTTGCAACATACTCCTGGCACACCTCGTCAGCCCTTGTGATAGCCCAAAACAGCGGTCTATCGACCTCCTTTGCGCCATCGTCAAAGCTAATAGCAAAGCCCATAGCCTGCGAGTATGCAAGCATGACTTCCAAGCACCAAGACTTGCCCGACCCTGTATTTCCAGCGATGTAAATGCCACGGTTGAGGTCGCCTGCTTGCTCCTGACCCGTCAGGGGGTTCAGCGCTCTCATGCTCTCGTCACCGTGACACCACTTGATGAAGTTGACGTAAGCAAATCTGTTCTCGTCATCAATGACGAACTTTGGATTGCGAGACTTGCCGATAGCCTCTACCACCCGCAAGGCATGGTCAAGGTCGTAGTTGTATCTGTACCGGCAAAAGCCACCGAAGCCGCCACGCTCCTTGATGTAGTTAAGTACACTTGCTATGCTCGTCTGAGTGCCGTTGCTCATTGCCATTCGTCATTTATGTTGTTGTTGCTCGTGGTGCGCGCACCTCCATTCTCCTTGCTACCCTTGTGCCAATTGCGAACGGCTGCTTGCCAGTCCTTCATTTTGTTCTTTCCTACAAACCAGCCCTTGGACGTGTAGAAGTCGATGAAGCGCTCAGCGTCGATGTTGTACTCCTTTTCGGCACAATAGGCTTTCACCTCGTCCAAGGTGGGTGGGCAAAACCGCTTAGCGGTCTTTGCCCCCTCCTCTTCTTCTATTTCCTTTCCTTTTGTTTCCTTTCCTTTTCTTTCCTTTTCTTTGGATAGCTCTTGCAATGCAATTGCATCACCTTTGCTTTGCACTTGCACCTCTTGCTGGCGTGGCTTCCACCTTGATGCGGCGGCGGTCTTCCGTCGGTCGGAAATCTCCTTGCGCCGGTCAAGGCGGGTAATCACAGACTTTGACCAAAAGTGGTGGGCATCCAGCTTGAAGAGGTCAAAATCCTTCACTACGCTCTCAACTAACTTGCAGTCCACGTGCAATGCAAATGCAATGCTTTTGCATGCCTTGTGAGGAAGCTTGCCGCCCTGCTCGTAAAGTTGCTCTATCACGCACCAAAAGACGCCGACACCTGCAACGCCATGCTCCAACAGCACCTCCTGCAGCTTCGGGTCATTGCGTGCATTGTAGTCGTGCTGGAAGTAGTATGTATCTTTCATCGCCGTTGGCGCTATCACGCGCACTCCATTACGTCAATAATCTTGGTCTCCTCCACCTGCTCAATGACATAGTCAGATAGCGATGTGGACATAAAGGCATCAACCGCCTGGTGCGCCGTCAGCGCGGACACCGCCTTGACCAGGAAGAGGTGCGCGGTCTTCTTCTCCTTTCCGCTCTTCTCGTCAATGGCCAGGAAGCTCAACTTGCACTTAAACCACTTGTCTGCGTCTGCTTCATTGGAGGCGAACACCTCCTTGTAGTTCTTTCGTGACATGGCGACGACATCAACGCCACCCGTGGCGTATTGTACGACCTCTTCCATTGTGGCGCGCTCTGCGGCGGCAAACGAATTAGCCCTTACCAGGAACACTTCCGAATCCGACTTAATTGCGCCGTTGTCTGCTACGCGCTCCAGGCGCGCTTTCACTTGATACCAATTCATGATAGTTGTCTTTTACAGTGATACACTGAATGTTAAAAGGGTGACTTGCCAAAGTCCATAGTCAATCCCGCTTCTGCGACGACCACGTTCTTTCCGGTCAGCTCCTTAATGCTTTGCTGAAAGTCCTTTGCGTGGCTATTTGTCGGCGACAGGTGTATAAGCACGATGTTGTTTACCGCCGACAGGTCGTTTGCAAGCAAGACTTCCTTGCACGTTTCAAGGCTCATGTGGCTCTTGATAGTTCTGTTGTATTGAGCTTTTGACACCACGCCCGCTGCAACATTGTCCTCCAAGATGTCGTGCCGGTAGTTGCACTCAATCAGGATGTTTGACAGCCCTGCAAACTTGTATTTGAGGTAGTACGTATCTGTTGCGAAGAGCGTTGTGCCTATCTCCTTGTGGTGAATTAGATACCCGAAAGGCTCGGCGGCGTCGTGCTGTACATCAAAGCCCTGTATTGTAAATCCACCAAGGCGGTAGGACTTCATAGGCTGGACGGTCGTCACAAGGTGATTATCCTCCAGCCCCAGGGCTTTTGCTGTGCCTGCTGACATGTAGCAAGGTGTGCAAGCCTCAAGCACCTTTACACTACCCTTGACGTGGTCGCCATGCTCGTGAGAGATTATACACCCTTGCACACGGCGAACGTCAAAGTCACGAACTTTTGTGATGCTCTTGTAGCTCACTCCACACTCTACAAGCAAGCTCTCCTCACCATTGTCAAGCAGATAGCAGTTGCCCGCCGAGCTGCTCCCGAGTATCGTTAACTTCATCTTACGCGTAGCATGTTTTTCGCAACATCAAAGTTGTGTTGCTCAACCGCGGCATCCTCTTCGTAGCGCGTTGCGTACTTTTGCCACTCCTCGTAGCAATAAGGGCAAAACGCCTCATTGAGCACCGCGATATAGTAAGCTGTGTAGGCTGCTCGATTACACGAATCACAGACCCCAACGCCTCCAAACGCCTTGACTGATTCGGGCAAGCTCATTTCAATGACCTTGAAGCCCTTTGCGTTGTCGATTACCTGCGCCATGATTAGAAGCCTGGTAGTGTATCGGTGGGCGTTTCGGTTGGGGCGGCGGTTGGGGCGGCTGCTGGCTCTTCCCCGATGATTTCGCCCGTCTGTGCGTCGACGGTTGCAGGCGCTTCGTCTCCAAGGTCTATTTGGATGGTCGTCTGATTGGCGTTGGCTTCCTTTTCAGCTGCCACCTGCTCCTTGACATCCTTGACCTCTTCAAACTCCGTGTAGATGTCTTGCTGCTCGTCAATGGTCTTCATCCCCAAAGACAGCTCCGGTGCGTACGTGCGTGTCCACCACGATGCAGCGCGGTACATCAACATCTGCTTTGCCATGGTCTGCCACTTGCTCCCCGCCTTGGTGTACCACCCTTCTTGAATTGCGAGACGAATTGACACCGGTGCGCTTTCAAGCACCTGGTCTGACCCGTTGGCGGTAGTGTAGGCAACGCACTCAATGTCCATTATCTTCTTGCCGTCAAACTGCTTCTTTACAGCAGTCTTGCGCCCTCCTTGGTACTCGTAGTCGGTGTATTCCACCATGCCCAACATCCCCTTCTCCGTGAAGCGGTACTTTAACGGAGCGAAGCGTCCGCACCCATTGACCGTGCCGATTAGAAAGGTCGCCGACCAAGAGGGCTTACCGTAGATTGGCACCATGTTTTGCATCACCATCAAGGGACTTGCGCCGATGCGATTTGCCACCTCAATAGCTATCATGCAGTTGGCAACAGCCTTCTCCATTGGATTCTTTTCGCTTGCTTTGTATGCGTCAGGTACAAGGTCTGCATAAGCGTACATTTTGCAGACGCGCTGCAAGACTTCAAACTGCGCTGGGTCAAAGAAATTGACAACCTGGGGCACGTTGATTGCTCCCATCGCGGGGGTAGCTTTTACTAATTCGTTCATGTCTATATCTGTTTAGTTGAGTTGATTTGCGTAGTTGCGATAGGTCATGCGCACCTCTTCCAGAGCGGGGATGGCGTCCTTTCGGAGCGAATCCACAGGCATAAGGGGGATGCCATCAATGGAGATATGGATTTTCCCCGCGAACTCTTGCAGCTGAATGCGCTCCGATGATTCGCGCAACATGTTTGCCGTCTCCTTCTTCTCCTTGGCTTCTCTGCGCTCCTTGAACCACCCTGCAATCGCCTGGATGGCGTTGCTGATAGCCTCCTGAATGGATGTCAGCACCGTCTGCGCGGTCTGAATGGTCATCATTGTGTACTTCATTTTCGTAGTCGTTATTAGTTGTTATACGTTACTTTCCTTTCATGATGACAAGCTTCTTGTCATCTGTTACCTTTAGGTTGATTATTTGGCTTTCTGTTGGGATTATCTCGTTGATACTCTCGCGGTTGTCGATGAAGATTGGCGCGGTCACGCCGTAGAATCTGCACAGCGCGTTGATGATGTCAAGCCCTGCATTGACCTTGGATGCTGTGTTTACAGACCCAACCGGCACGCCATTGATAAGGGGGATGCAGCACTCAATGGGATTTTCCTTTTTCGCATCCTCAATCGTGTAGTCAAAGAGCTGGAACGTGACCATCGTGAAGAGGTTGTTGATACGCTTCTCGCACTCGTCAATCTTGGCTTTCGTGAACTGCTGCATTGTGTACTCCTCGCGCTCTGCTTCTGCGAGCTGGTGTGCAAGATTTCGCCCCTCTTCTTCAAGTTCCTTGATGCTTCTTTCAAGCTCCTCAATTCGCTTGCGGTCAGTCAACTTGTCTTTGATTTCATCGCGCTTGGCGGTCAGCTTTCTCTTCTCCTCTTGGTAGATGGTCGTATCCTCACTCTCAATGCCGTCATCAAGCGTTGCTTCAAGCGCCGTAATTTGCTCCGTGAGGTCGTTGTACTCCTTGATGTCTTCGGGCTTAACCTCTTCGGGCTTGACTTCCGACACACCAGCAAGGCGTGCTTTCAACGCCTCCAGCTCCGAAGATTTGCGAGTGATGCCCTCATTGGCATGTGGAATATCCTCATGCACCTCCACGATGCGTGCGTCAATTTGTGCAATCTCTTCCTTGATACTCTTCCCGCGCTCTGTTATCTTCGCCAGGGCATCTGCCTTATGCTTGTCAAAGTGAGCCTTTGCCGATGCCTGCATCTCAGCGGGCAACTCCTGACCGCAACAAGAGCATTTCGTCTCGCCATTGTAGGCGCTTGCGTTGACCTTGTACCACTCCTCACGAAGCTCATCAGCCTGCTTCGTCAGCTCTTTCTTGCGTGCTTCAAGGCGGGCGATCTCCTTGGTTGCTGCATCAATGTCTGCCTGATAGCCCTGCATCTCACGCTGCACCTTTCGCTCTTCCTCATGCAAATCACGAAGCTCCTCATTTGCCTTGTAGGCGTCCTCGTTTGCCTTGCTCTTTGCGTCAAAGATGACCTGCTGACGCTTTTCCTTTAAGTCGTTTATCTTCGCCTGGCGAGCATGCACCTCTTCGTACTGCTTTCGCGAGCGTTCTGCAACGCTTGCCAAAACGCCGTCAACCTGGACAAGTGCGTCATCAACGCTCTTCATTTCAGCTTCAAGCGCGGCAAAGTCCTGCTTTTCGGGCATCAGCTTATACGTTTGGTCAATGCGTGGTTGCACCTCGTCAAGCTGTGACTTTATAAGACGCTTGCGCGCTGCAAGCTCCCGCTTAAAGTCTGCCATTGGCTTGCCCGCCAGCTTGTCGAGGAAAGCGGCAAATTCAGGCTTCCACGTGGCAACCTCACTATCCTCAACAGACCCAGCCATCTGAAAGAGCTGTTCACGCTGGTCTTTCCAGGGCATTGACATGAAGTAGGCGGGATTGGTGAGCATCTTGAACAAGGTGTCATCAATGATGTCCTTGACGCGCTTTGCATACTCCGTTACGCTGACGGGTGCGTCGTTCCAAAAGCATTCGGTCTTATTGCCCTTGAACACCTCCTCTGTTGCCCCTCGTGGCTTCACCCACTCTTCCTTAAAGTTGCGCTTCAGCTCTACCGTCTCACCGTCAACCTCAAATACACCTCTCACGCCACAGATAGAAGAGTGACACATTGTGTCTCCTTCCCTGATACTCTTGATATTGTAGTCCTTTCGGTCTTGGCTATCCTTGCCGAATAGCAGCCATGTAAAGGCATCAAAGTGGCGGCTTTTGCCAAGTCCATTCGCGCCTGCAATGGTGGTGCATACGGGGTCAAACTCCGTCGGCTTAGCTTCTGAGCCCCTCCAATTTACAAGAGTTAGCTCCTTTAGAATTATGCGTTTCATTGCTTGTTGTTGTTGTTAGTCGTTCATTTGGAAGTAGGAGCAGAAGCGGCTTATCTGCCACTCGCGGACGAAGTCAATTGCTTCCTGCATCGTACCTACGACCTTACCCGCTTCTGATGGCATGCGTCCATGCCTGTTTATTGTGACAAGCAGATACCCGTCATCCTTGGTCATTATCATTGCCTCGTGGGCTTCTGTTGGCTGAGCAAAGCGATATTTGTTGCCCTCCCAGATGTCCCACTCAAGGGGCTTTAAGCTCTTAGATATTTCTTCTCTCGTCATAGTTAGTCAAGATTAAAGTCTTTGCACACGTCATCCACCTGTATCTCGCGAGCCTTTGCCTTGGCTTCCTCCATGGTCAAGCCCTTGTACTTCCCCTCCACCCGGTCATCAAGCCAGCAGCGGATAACAAGCGAGACCGTGCCATCGCTCTTCTCCTTGATTAGAGCTTCGTGAGTGCCAATTGTCGCTGAGATAATAGGATTGCCATTGTAGTCCTCATCATCCATCCATTCAGGCATCTTTAGTGCCTTTTCAATGTCTTCTCGTGTCATAGTTCGTTGTGTTGATAAAGTGCGCCACGCCGTCCCAGGCGCGTGAAGGTGTCGCGTGCGGCAAGCCGCCAACGTGGCGCACTCGTGGTTAGTTATGTTCGTCCTGTTCGCTCCTTAGCTTGTCGAGGGCTTCTATCGCATCCTTCCATTCGCCACCGAAGGCGTAGGTAATGGCGCTCTGTTCGTTGTCGCTTAGAGGCACTTCCTTTGCTATCTGCCGTAGTTCCTTGAGTAGTTCGGTGTAACCCTTCGTGTCGGGATTAAAGCCGAGGTCTTCCGCTTCCCGACAATACTGAACCGCAACAGAAAAGTTCCAACGACTTCTGCATCCAATAGTGGTCACAATACCCCAAATGGCACGCCCACGGAAGTAATCTAACCGATAGGTGATAAGCAGGTTGTTGCACCATGCTGCCAGCACCTCTTTTTGTTTTTGAGTCATTTGTGTTTAGTTGTTAGTTGTGATTACCTTACCATTTGCGATGGGCAAACAAGGGCATCGCCCACTATGCAGTCATGCGCCCAAATTGCCTGACGTTCTCTTGCTATGCGCGTTGCAGACACATTGATGACCGTACCCATCATGCCCTTTGCCTCCTCGTTAATCACCATCACATTGCCGCCTCCGAGACGCACCAGCTCAATGTTGCCACCAACGATGCTCTGAAGCTCGCGAAGAGTGAAGTCTGTGCCGTTTGACGGGCTAACGCGTGCCACGCGTCCTGACTGCTTGTAGATTTTAGCTTCCATAGTTCTATATTTTCATTAGTTGTAAAGCGAGGTCAGCATCAACGGTTATCATTCGTCCTGTCTGTGATATTGCTTTGTCTATCTTCCCGCTCGCCTTGATTCTGTTTGCCGTGGTCATGGAGCAGTTGAAGAGCTGTGCAATACCTGCGATGCCGTAAACCAGCCTTTTGTTTATTACTTTTTCTTCTTCGTTACCTGATAGCCTTTTCATGACGCTGTACAAGACTTCGGCGAACTCCCCAGCGGTCATATCTATCACTCTTTTTTCGGTGTCCATTAAGCGCCCCAAATGTTTGTTATGCCGAACTCGTCAAACACCTCTTCAATGGCGCGGGCTTCTGACACCTTAGGCTCTACACTACCGTTTAGGCGGGCATACCAGCTTGCACGTGTTGTCAGACCAAGAGCCTGCATGATTCGCTCACGCACCTCCTTGGCATCCTTTCGCTTCACCTGCGAGAAGCCCGCCTTGAATCCAAATTCATTCATATCTCTTCCTTTCTTTCATTCATCTTTCGGCGAAATGTTGTACATTCGCACGTTACATTTGTATTGCTTTCGCTTGTCCTTTCGTCTTGCGTTGCTTTACATCTGCAAAGGTACGAAAGATTTCGTGAAATGCAAACGTTACAACGAAATTCTTCGCGCAATCTATGGTTATAAAACTACAAGGCATTACTAACGTACTCATAATGAACGGAATGGACACAAGAGAAATTAGGGAGAAATTTGGACTTTCCCAGGAGAGATTCGCCAAAATACTTGGCGTAACGGCAAGGACGGTGCAAAATTGGGAGGCTGGCGGGACAATTCCGCAGACCAAACAGGAACTATTGCACGAAATGTCCATCAATCCGCAACTCTACTTTGGTGGCGAGCAGAGCAACATCAACGGCACCAACAACCACACCACCAACAACTATGGAGAGTGCGAAGGATGCACAGACAACGGCATTGTGGGCAAGCTAATTGACGAAATCGCAGAGCAACGCAAGCTCTTCGCGAAGTCACAAGAGCAGTTCGCGAAGTCGCAAGAGCAGATAGACCGCTTGCTCGGCATCATTGAGAAGCAAGCTTAACGCGCGCGCACGTACATATATACAGCAGGAAAGATGAAGACAACAGCAATCAAGGTCGCCGACTACTACGGCGTTGCCACCTACTACTCCGTGATGCCACGCGCCATCTTTGACGCCCTGGAAGCATCGGCACTCAAAGGCGAAGAGTTCGCCGAAGTAGATAGCGCTCTACTTGGCGAAATGCACGAAGCATACACGCAAAAGATGAAGAGGTCATGAAGAAGTCTATCAATCCGCAGGTCATGGAGATACAGCGCCGATTCTTTGAAGCCGTAGACCTGGCAAAGGCGTTGGGGAAGACATCAGGGCTGAAAGCCTTTTGCGAGGAACATAGTCTAAACCGCGTAAAGTACTACCGAATCAAAGGTGACCTATCCAAGCCTATTGATGAGATGCACTATAAGTCCATAGACATTGACGCGCTTCTGTATGTGTGCCGTGACTTTGGTGTGTCTCCAGCGTGGCTACTGCTTGGTCGTGGAACATTAGACATAAGGTAGCTATGTTCATAAAGCGAAGCATAAAATTCAACCTGCACAAGCGAAAAGCGACCGACACGACAGACCTTACCATAAGGATGCGTGTGACGCTCCGAGGGGAACGCCCGTTTGATTTCCCCATTGGTCGCAAAATAGACTTAGACCAATGGGACGCGAAGGCAGAGCGCGCCATTGCAGGCACAAGGGAAGCGGCGGAAATAAACCGCACCATAGAAGAGTACAAGGCACAGATAAACGAAGTCTTTGCCCGCTATGAACTCCTGGAGAAGCGCGTGCCGACACCGCAAGAGGTCAAAGACCTCTTCAATGATATGGTGGGGCGCGCTTCAATCATGGACGATGACGGCAAAATAGACCTTTGGGGGGTCATTGATTTGTTCATGGCACAGGTCGGGGAGAAGAATCAATGGACGCCATCAACTTATCAGAAGTTCAGGACGCTCCGCCACCACCTGAAATCCTTTGACCCTGGATTATCATTTGAGGCACTCACAGAAGGGAAGCTGCAAGACCTCATTAACTACTACTACAAGAAAGACCAGCGCAATACAACCATATCGCGCCACCTCTCTTTTCTTAGGTGGTTGCTTCGGTGGTCAGCTCAAAAGGGCTACTACCATGGCGACCTGCACAACACCTTTAAGCCGAAGCTAAAAGGTATCTCCGTCGATTCAAAGGAAATCATCTACCTATCACAAGAGGAGATAAAGCAGTTGCAGGACTTCCAATTCCAGCCGATGCAAGAGGCTCTTGAAAGGGTGCGCGATGTCTTCCTCTTTCAGTGTTTCACGGGTCTCCGCTACTCCGATGTAGCAAAGCTCCGCCGCTCTGACATAAAGAAGGGTGTTGTCCACGTTGTGACGAAGAAGACAATTGACGGGCTTAGAATCGAGCTAAACAGACACTCGCAAGCTATCCTTGACAAGTACAGCGGTTGCATCTTCCCAGGGGACAAGGCGCTGCCCATCATCTCCAATGTGCATATGAACTTGCACCTTAAAACGCTTGGTCAGGTGGTCGGGCTTGACGAGCCGACCCGCATAGTCTACTTTAAGGGTAACACGCGCTATGAAGAGGTCTACCCAAAGTGGCACTTATTGACCACCCACGTTGCACGGCGCACGTTTGTCGTCATGGCGTTGCAACTTGGCATTCCTGTTGAGGTCATCATGCGTTGGACGGGTCACTCCAACTTTAACGCGATGAAGCCCTATGCGAAGATTGTAGATGAACTCAAAGAGCGGTCAATGACCAAGTTTGACGAGCTATGATGTGCTATGTACACGACTTTCAGCGCCGACAGCGCCGTACACGAAATGTACACGAATATAGCATACCATCTTGGTGCTTCGTGGCACTTCGTGGTATCGTGATTTTAGACAAGGTGCGCAAATGAAAGGCTTTGAAAGTACACGGCATCAAGGTCGCACTACCTCTCTCTCCGCAACGAAGTGAGTGTCGTAACTAATAAGGTTACGGCACTTTTCTTTTATGAAGCGGCCTCGACTTGAGACACGAGCTCGCTTATCCCATACTCCTATATTCCCCGATCAGATGTAAGGCGCACACCGAGCCCGCCATGCCTTGGCTCTAGGTTAGCATGCGCTTTGATCTCCCTGCCCTATCTTTGTACCGCAAGATCAAGATCCTAAGCCAAATACAATGACGATTACAGAAGTGAGAGATACTCTCAAGAAAGAAGATCCCAATGAGCTATTTAAGCTACATCATGCTTGGGTAAGCACCCTAATCCCGTTTTGGAGGCAGGCGGTCATACGAATCGCAGAGCTGACCGGCACACCGACAGACCGCAGGGACAAACACTTGAGAGCTATAGAGCAATCCATGACCCTACTACCCGGCTGGCGATCGAAGCAGATAACCTACGTCAAGGCTCGACGCAGAGAGATCGACAGCGCCATTAGTTTCATCCGGAATGCAGCCTTAACTACTCAGGTCTCGAAGTATGCCTTTGCACCCGTCTGCAGAAACCTAGCAGGCATCTTACGTGGAGCCTTATATATATCCACCTTCGGCTACAGCGACGAACAGCTACCAGACGTATTGGCTCACGACGTTTACGATCTAGCCACCTGCCATACGCTATTACCCTTTGACACCAGTGACTTTGTATGCTTCCTCTCAGACGAGAGATCTACCCAGACTGACGGATCCACTGGAGTGAACTGGCATCTCATGATGGATCGTGCTGGCGAAGTACTCGGTATTCGTCCCCTCATTAAAGCCGTGGATCAGCAAGCAAGACTCATATGGGAGAGCTACAGCGCACCCTTCGCGTGGGTGTATGATGAAGCCATTTGGACTCGGGAGACCCCCAGCCTCTTCAAGGAGCTATACTACATTGCCCAAAGAGCCTTTCACCAACGATAAGACCAAGGTCTCTGTATCACCGCTGGATCGGCATGCCTTCATGAGAGAGTATCTCGAGAGCCGGAAAGCCCTTCCCCGCATTCCCTCCCCCTTTCACTACCTTTGCAGAGGCGCCGATGAGCTGCGATTTGGCTGGCGGCGATAAAGTTAAACAGGAGCGATGAGCATCAATTATCAGGAATTAGTGCCGGAGAAGGCATTGGGCAAGGAGATCAGCCGACACATCTTCCTGACCTATCGGGCGAAGACCGGGCTACCCCAAGAGATCGGCCTGCGCTACTCTATCTACGATACGGCAGGTGTCTATGGTCACAAGAAGGCGCTCAAGGCGAACTATAACAAGGCCTACACACCGATCATTGTGACGCCCGATCGCCCGCTCTACGCCAAGTATGCTAAGTACTACCTCTTCGCTCGCTTAGCGATCCGCATCCTTGGTGATAAGCTCGCGGCACACTTCAAGTAGCCACAACATAGCTCAGAACCAATCGAAAATCGCTGTAGGATGACCTCCTACAGCGATTTGTTTAGGTGACTGCTTGTGCAAGCAAGGGCTAGACTCGCAGGCGGGATTATCGTGCTTCGTATCGTTTATAGCCTTACTTCGATAGGATGCTCCATTGATTAGCTAGGGATCGATGATCCCCATCGTATGTTTGTAGGCCATCAGATCTCTGTAGCAAAGAGTGATATACTGATTACTAAGCTCAAGGAAGATCCATTTTATACTTTACCGTTATCCGAACTTGCTACGAGCTTCTTACGCGCTAAGAAGAAGAGCCTTACCGATGAAATAGTATTTTCTAGTTGTATTTCCAGCGAAGCATATCCTAGGTTAGTTCTCCAGTGAATGTCTCTAAATCGGGGAGAGGATGGGATTACAAGGCGTATCGCTATGGGGTAGAGTGGGGCAGAATATCAGTCTTTGTACCCAGTCCTATGGGGTAGTCGGCATCGCTCTACTCATGTCTATGGCGAAAGCTATATAGCCTTGGGCTGATTCCTATATAGGATCACCCCGATTGCTATATAGCTTTCGTCGTATTCCTATATAGCTTTCGGGTGATTACTATATAGGATTGACACGATTACTATATAGTAATCACTGTATTTCTATATAGGAATCGGGGCGAAGCTATATAGGAATGTTCGGAAAGGAATTGCTAACTTTGTAGAGTCCTACCAAGTAAGACACATAACTACATTACTAACAGCTTAATACCATTTGAATCCTATGGGGAAGAACAAGCCTCTAGCCTACGTGCTACGCGAAAGAAAAATGAGCATTGGCAAGCTCAAAGGGCAGATCGTGCAAGTAGCTTCGCCCACAGACCGACGTAGCGTCTCCTTCGACCACTTCTGCGAAATGGTCGCCGACCAAACTACTTTCAACTACATGGAAGTAGCCTCCGTGCTCAATCTAGCCGCCGACATGGCGAGAAAGCTCGTCGCTAACGGCGATATGGTCGAGTTCGGTCGTCTCGGTAAACTGAAGCCTAGCTTCAAGAGCAAGGTCGTGCCCAAGGGAGAGGAATTTAATGCCAACACGCACATCACCGAAGCTCGCGTGATACTCCGACCCAACTCCGAGTACTTCCGCCTGGATGATGTGAGCTTCGAGCGGGTCACTCCCCGCACGAAGAAGCCCAAGAAGTCCACGCCTGATGCTGGAGGAGGCGCTTCGGAGAACCATCCGAGCAACCCGTCTGGCGACGGGCATCTGGGGATCTGATAGATGATGCTTAAGGTACTTCGACGTAAATCCTAGCCTAGATCTATATCCTGATTATTTCACTAGTGAAGGGGACCTGGTGGTTTTCTTCACTAGTTGCTTCTTAGCCATCGTGTGCAGGTGACTTCACTCCTTCTGAGTGGTTCTTTTACTTAGCATGCATTCATTGAAAGCCTCCTCAAGCCTCCCTGCTTTGTCCGAGATATAAAACAGAGCATCCACGCTATCCGAGTCTTAAACACGGTGTAGCGTGGATGCTTGATCGGAGCCTCTCAGTGGAGGCCAGATAGGATATTGTGGGTATGCTTAGATCTTACCAGAGGGTGCTATAGCCTGCATCTTCGACTCCAGCTTCAACCTCATCAATGGTACCTTCTACAGAGAAGGAGAGTAGAATGCTTAGGTGATTGAGCTCGATCTTAGTTAGCTCGGGAGCTTGGTAGAACTCTTTCTGTATCTTGTTCATCTTCTATTCTTCTATTCTTCTATTCGTTAGTTACCTATTGAACTATTAGGAGGAGGTTGTGGAACTGCCCTGAAGTAGAGTTTTTGACCTGATAGCTTTCATCAGTCGTCTTATTCTTGCTCCAGTAGTTAGGGCGATTTACACGATCATATGGGGGCGTCAGGAAGATGCTAGTTCTGGGATTATTATAGGCCATACGAAATCCTCCAGTTTCCATGGCAGGGAAGACATAGAGTGTATAGGCTGGGTCAGTTCTATATCTAGGATCTCCAGGATTTGAGCGATCCAGGTAGGGTGCTTGACCATCACCCTTGATGTAATAGGTCTTATTATCGCTGAACCTGATGAATTCTCCCTCCTTGCTCGTAAAAGAAGGCGATGCGGTTCTAAAAAGAGGGCGATTTGTCAAGCCTGCATTAGCTCTAGGCTCGGGAGCTTCCAATCGTATGCCCATGACACCCAAGCCTCGTACAGCAAAGCCATTATATCTAGCTTCTACACCTGCTCCATTCACCATACGGCAGTGGACGGATACGAACTGTCCAAGGAGCTTGAAGCGATGCCCTGTGCTGTAATAGTTTGCAGCTCCAGGCTTGGTTCCCTCGTGGACGTCTACAGCGTAGCTGGTGAAGATAGGATTGAGCTGAGAGAGATCCATCCCAGGCTCTGTGCGTACTGCTATACGGGGAGCGTAGTACTCCACGCCACCCCCACGGGAGTCGGCTAGTCCTGTCTCGATGGTCTGGCGCTTGATGCTCCCACCGAGGACGATAGTCATCTTATTGAAAGGAAGCTCTCCCGGCTGAAGACGTCCCGTGGCAAGCTTTCCATAGAAGCTTACCTTATTCCCACGGATCTTGAACTTTACTTGGCGAGCAAGACCATTAACAGATCCAGGATTCTTTAGCCCCTTGTCATTAAAGAGGTAGATAATACCAGGAACTTCGTCAGAGTCTTCCACCGTGACTTTTGCGATCTGTGCATTTCCCTTGATCGTAGCCTTGAGGTCCAGTGCTCGACCATCTTGGTCTACGACAGCGATGTCTTCACGCTCACCCTCGATATGGAGGGTAATGGTGCCCTGCTCTGCATCATTCTGATTCTTTGTCTGTGCTACAGGCTCATCAACACTCTTCGAGCAAGCGGAGAGTGAAATCAGAGCGACGGACATAATTAGCATGAGTTTCTTCATACCATTCATTTTTTTTCTTGTTAATAGTCTCCGAACAGCTTGTCAAATGTATGCGGAGCTAAAGAGTTGAACTCTTAAAAAATAATGTGCATTCCAGACTAGGACTGTTGTGTCCGATATTGAATTCGAGCTAGGTAGCATTAAGTCATTAAGTCATAAGGAATATGGACTCAAATACGTCCCCTGTAGGCCCTTTCTGGGGGGCTAAAAGGCTCGAGTTCTGGATTGCGACACTGCAAAGATAGTGTAAAATGTTTAAGAAAGCAAATAGACCAATCCACTGGGAGTATATCCTTCTGTACATATTTGTTCTCATAAGAGTAATAATTTTGTCGTTAAGATGTCTCCAGATAGCAGAGGCCCTTTGCTATGTCATCAGAGCGTAGTGCCTTAGTCTCTAACCTCTTTATCCGTACTTATTGCCTAATAGATGAGCTACATGTAGAGCACGCCAGGTACGGACTGCTCAAAGTCGACCCAAAAACATATCCTTTGTTAGCCTACGCATCAAGAAGGGAGGATACCAAGGGAAGATCTGTAGGTAACCGTAGAAAGAGTCAAGTTACCATACCCAGAGCATAGTCTTTTACTTAGTCTAGGACAGCCTCATGTATTACCTAGTTATTCCCAAAGACTATACCTTATATTCTCAGATTTCCCTCATGAGAACATCTTAAGATGTACGACCTTATCTTGCGGAGTGCATCCTCCACAAATAATGGAAATGTCATTTAGGTTTGAATGATTTACTAGTAGTATGTATCATATATTACACAGGAATCCATGATAGATAAAGGATAATTTATCTATTTCTATATGTTATTTATTGTTATGGACGAGGGTATGGCTACCTATGTCGATCCCCTTCTGATAGAGAGGGGGAAAGGGTCTAAAGTCAGATATGAATCAAGTTTTCTACCTTCATGCATTATCAGCTCCACCTATTCATAAGTCTCATGGGGAATCAAGGTTTTAGAATTGGCTATTCAGTATGTCCTAAGTCCTAAGTAGGAGGTATCATATAATTAATTCTTATGTCATATAATAATTTTATAAGACCAGAGATAGAGTATCTGTCTCTACGCTTATTTATCCTAAGGATCAGGGAAGACAAGAAAAAGCCTACTTATAGGATAGCATATGGCGTCATAGTCCCTAGCGATCACACCATGGAGAAAGCCAGTGTGAGTGAATTCTCTCAACTTGGGAGATATGGCAATAAAGTGTATCTGAGTTTCATAACTATGTGTTTTGCTCTGGGTAAAGGTACGATAATATATGGTATACGAAGAGACATAGCCCTCCTGTATGAGGGGGAGGCATGAACCTATATTGGTCGCTGAGTCAACCTATATTGGTTGTCTTCACGACCTATATAGGTCACGACGCGAACCTATATAGGTCAGCCCGCCGACCAGTATAGATTCGCACCACTCACCTCATAGAGATGGATTTCGCCCTAAGGAAAGTTGCCCATAAAGAAAGCCCCGAAGTAGTTTGATTACTCCAGGGCTTCTATGCTGTCACAGCAAGCAGACTTACTTACTTTCCCCAATAGGGACGACCATGCGTGTATCCTCCTTCATTGACCATTGAACTTGGTAAGTACTACCGCTAACCTTATCCAGCAAGATGAAGTTAAACATGTTCTGAGTGGGATACAGAGTGAAGCGCCCGGGCTTCCCTTTCTCTTTGATTAGAGATTTCGCATTCAACTCTACTTCTCCTTGATAAGACTCGGAGTCTAAAGCATAATGCACCTGGGTCATCTTCCCATTTCGAGTATCGAGTTTAATAAAGGTCCACACATTACGAGTCTCAAAAAGCTCATAGATCGAAGCCTCTTGCGTGACTTTTTCTTCAGCGACCTTGGACTTCTCTTGCTCCTGCGAACAACTGGAGCAAACAACTAGCATTAACATCAGAAAGGAGTAGAATACGTTTCTCATAATCATGATTCTATTTAGGGGGTTGACTTATAGGTGCTTTACTTTGTCTCTTTCTCTCCGTATAACTTCTTATCCTTAAAAGAGAAATAAGCATAATGGATCGGGAGTTTGTAATTCCTTCTCAAACGCCCAAGATATTTGAGATCCAGGTCCGTTGGGGCCTCAGGCCCTACAATGAACAACTTGGAGGGCTTAGAATCTTTGGGGATTAGGGTATAGTGGGCATACTCAAGAATCTGCCCTAAAGCCTCTCGAATACTCAGCCTAGCGTCATACACTTTGATCTCAAAGTAGTGCCATGACTTAGAGGCCATATGATAGGCCCGCAGATCTATTCGCCCTCCTAGAGGAGTCACTGCTTCTAGATCTGTGTCGCTATAGCCGTTTTGACGCAGATATTCCTCGAGAGCTATCTGCATTTCTTTATGCCGTTGCTCCTTGATGTAGACAGGGCTACTGATCGAGCACGTGATGGCATCTGTTGATTGGCGAGTCTCTACTTGAGCGTCAGCCTCTGTACAGAGGTTTAGGCGCTCCTTACCCCCATCCATCAGGTTATAGCGCCATCCACTGAAATGATCTTTGTCAATAACATGATGCATAGGATATTCCAGCTCCGCCTGATCCATCTTGAAACGAACATTGGGATGCACCTTTCCATCCCAGTTTATAATACCGACAGCACGAAGATCCTCACTCATCAAGTTCTGCATGCCCCGCTTACGACATTCTTCCTCGGCCCAAGATCTCTGCTCATCAGTAAGAACTTCCGCCTCCCTCAAGCACCCTACATAGAGCCTATCTCCAGTATCCGAATTGATTGTGAAGAGATGAATATCATAGACTTTCCCCTTGTGGCACTTAGACTCTAAAAGTGCTTGAAGGTAGCCATAGAGATAGCCATCCTTGAGGATCATGCGTTCATCAAACAACCACTCTTCATGTCCGAAGCCCTGTTCCTTTTCATATGACTGTTTAGTCTTGGACTTCCCTTCAGAGCCAGAGGGGCGATGCCAGTTGTTGGTATTCCAACAGATACGAGCAATTTTTTCGATAGCCATAAGCAACTAGTTGTATGCAAGACTTAGGATAGACCAAAGGGTCTTTCCCCTATATGGCATAAGCTTTTAAAGTCTCATCACAAATTAAGCTAAGGCGATGCAACGCCTTGTTATCTCCGACAAATATATAGAAGATCCACTATAGAGCCATATATCCTATTATATCAGAAGAATAAATGTGGGCACAGGAGGGAATAAGAGTAGTCGCCGTGAATAGCAGATCCTAATATCGGCAGGCTATCAAGGCTGCTGTATCCGTAAAGATGGTGGTGACGACAAGTCCCCATTTATCACCAGAAGAAGAGCACATGTTTTACGGGAGTTAACAGGACGCTATACCAGCGGATTGCTTCCTTAAAAAGCTAAAGAAATCGACTGTAGGAGCAAAGAAAAGTTGATTATATTTGAGACGTATTCATCACTTAGACCTCATGATAATGAACCGATTCCTTCAACGACTACCGCGCTTGAGCTACCGCGCCAAGGTGGCCATGCTGCTCGTGTGTG
>ERZ772956.167-NODE-167-length-54636-cov-6.494146_pt1 | contig 54636 bp, 50 predicted proteins | sample MGYA00580683_ERZ772956 | MGnify/ENA primary metagenome ERZ772956 (study PRJEB29015, sample SAMEA2738077) | human oral metagenome | biome: human oral; feature: human-associated habitat; material: saliva | place: China | collected 2212 ... | reverse complement strand
AGTACCGCTCCATGCAGGCCTTCGCCATGTTCGCCTCCGACCTGGACGCCGCCACGCGCGCCCAACTCACCCGTGGCGCTCGCCTGATGGAACTGCTAAAGCAGCCCCAGTACACCCCCTACAAGGTCCAGGACCAGGTAGCCAGTGTGTGGGCAGGTACCAACGGTTACCTCGACGACGTCGCCCTTAAGGACGTATCTCGTTTCGAGAAGGAGATGCTCAACTACCTGCACTCTGAAACCGATGTACTAGAGACCATCGCCACCACCGGTCAGCTGACCGATGAGACTGAAGACAAGCTGCGTAAGGCCGTTGAGGCTTTCCGTACCACCTTCATGGGCGACGGCGCACTGCTAGACGCCGAGGTGGCTGAGCTTGAGGATGCCCCTGCTGCTGAGCGCACCGTAGAGCAGATCGAAGTCAAGCGAGGCTGAGGTGGCTGGAGCACAACGCGTCTATAAGCAGAGGATTAACTCCACCCGAACCCTGAAAAAGGTGTTTAGGGCTATGGAGCTAATCGCTGCCTCGCGCATTGGCGCGGCCCGCGATGCCGCCCAGAGCTCGGGCCCCTACAATGCGGCGCTATCTCGCGCAGTGGCGGCAGTAGCCTCCTACTCGGGCTTGGACCACCCCATTACCCGTGAACGCACCGACACCAACCGGGTAGCGGTACTGGTGGTTACCTCTGACCGCGGTATGGCTGGGGCTTACTCGGCCACCATCCTGCGTGAAAGTGAACGACTCATCGAGCACCTGGTTGAAGAGGGCAAAGAGCCGGTGATCTACACCTGCGGTCGCCGCGCGCAAGGCTACTTCTCCTTCCGCGACCGTCCGGTAGAAAAATCTTGGGTGGGCGAGTCTGACCGTCCCAGTGCGCAGATGATTGACGATATTTCGGCAACTTTGCTCAGCACCTTCCTGGCTAAACCTGAAGACGGCGCCGTAAGCGAAGTGCACATCGTCTTTACGCGCTTCAAAACCATGGTTACCCAGGTGCCGGAAGTACGCCGCATGCTGCCGCTGCGCGTAGTGGATGTGGAAGGTCCCGGTGAATTGGTCCGTGAAGACGTGGCCGCCACCCAGGAGCGTTTCCACGCTGAAGAAACTGCCGCCATGCCGCTGTATGAGTTTGAGCCTTCCAGTGCGGAAGTACTCAACGCCCTACTGCCGCGCTATGTGGCCAGCCGTATCAATGACGCGCTGCTGCAAAGCGCCGCCAGTGAGTTGGCTAGCCGTCAGCGTGCCATGCACACGGCCACCGACAACGCCGAAGAACTCATCACTACTTACACCCGTCTGGCAAACGCCGCTCGACAGGGTGAAATCACCCAGGAAATCACCGAAATTGTTTCCGGTGCTGACGCCCTGGCGGGAAAGTAAACGCCCAGATAGAACACGGAAGAACGATAAATGGCTAATTACCCAAACACCGGGGCTACCGGGCGTATTACCCGCATCATCGGCCCCGTAGTAGACATTGAGTTCCCGCCGGACGGACTACCGGCGATGTACAACGCTTTGCACACGGATCTAACCCTAGATGGGGTTACCTCCACCCTCACTTTGGAAGTAGCCCAGTACCTGGGTGACAACATTGTGCGTGCAATTTCGCTTAAGCCCACCGACGGTCTGGTGCGTGGCGCCCAGGTAATTGACACCGGCGCCCCTATCTCCGTGCCGGTAGGTGACATTACCAAGGGCCACGTGTTCAACGTGACCGGTGACGTGCTAAACCTCAAGGAAGGCGAGCACTTCGAGGTTTCCCAGCGTTGGCCTATCCACCGCCAGCCCCCGGCCTTTGACGAGCTAGAGTCTAAGACTCAGATGTTCGAAACCGGCATTAAGGTTATCGACCTGCTAACCCCCTATGTACAGGGTGGAAAGATTGGTCTGTTCGGTGGTGCCGGTGTGGGTAAGACCGTGCTGATTCAGGAAATGATTCAGCGTGTGGCCCAGGACCACGGTGGTGTGTCCGTATTCGCCGGTGTGGGTGAGCGTACCCGTGAGGGTAACGACCTGATCGTCGAAATGGGTGAAGCTGGGGTGTTCGACAAGACCGCCCTGGTCTTCGGCCAGATGGACGAGCCCCCGGGCACCCGTCTGCGCGTGGCCTTAACCGCCCTGACCATGGCGGAATACTTCCGCGATGTACAGCACCAGGACGTGCTGCTGTTCATCGACAACATCTTCCGTTTCACCCAGGCCGGTTCTGAGGTTTCCACCCTGCTGGGCCGTATGCCCTCCGCCGTGGGTTACCAGCCCAACCTGGCCGACGAAATGGGTCAGTTGCAGGAGCGTATTACCTCCGCAGGTGGTCACTCCATCACCTCGCTGCAGGCAATTTACGTGCCCGCCGACGACTACACCGACCCGGCTCCGGCCACCACCTTCGCTCACCTGGACGCCACCACCGAGCTTTCGCGTGAAATTGCTTCACGTGGTCTGTACCCGGCTGTGGACCCGCTAACCTCTACCTCGCGTATTTTGGACCCGCGCTATGTGGGTAAGGAACACTACGAGGTGGCCACCCAGGTTAAGTCCATCTTGCAGAAGAACCAGGAGCTGCAGGACATCATCGCCATCTTGGGTGTTGACGAGCTTAGTGAAGAAGACAAGGTTACGGTTGCGCGCGCCCGCCGTATCCAGCAGTTCCTGAGCCAGAACACCTACATGGCTGAAAAGTTCACCGGTGTTCCCGGCTCTACCGTGCCCCTGTCTGAGACTGTGGCCGCCTTCAAGGCTATCTGCGAAGGTACCTACGACCACGTGCCTGAGCAGGCATTCTTCAACATCGGTGGTATCGAAGATCTAGAGCGCCGCGCTCACGAGCTGACTAAGTAGTCGGCTTACGTCCCGCCTGGGGTCACCTGGGCGGGACGGCGACGGCGCCCGCAGCCCCGGCAGTCTAGCTCCGGTAGCGCGGCGGGTGGCGTCGTCGGAAATTAAGTGACGCCCCAGTGACGTAACGGCAGTAAATTAACCAAGCCAGGAGAAAAAAGTGAGCAAGCTAAACGTTGAGATTGTCTCCCTGCGCAGGCAGGTATTCAGCGGGCAGGCAGACAGCGTTTCGCTGCCCACCGTCACCGGCGCCCTGGGTGTACTACCTGGCCGCGCCCCGGTGCTAGCCCTTCTTGGTGACGGATATGTGCAGGTGGAGGGCGATAAACCCTACCGTGTGCATGTGCGTGGGGGATTCTGTTCAGTTGACCATGACCAGGTCACCGTGGCCGCCGACGCTGTGGGTGAGGACGAAGTTGGCAGCCTCGATGTCGAAAGCATTGAGGTAGATACCAAGGTTGAGCACGTCGCTCTCGCTGCTTTGGATGGTGACGACCTAGACTAATACCCATGCACGCTGTCTGGGTATGGGGTCTAATTGCATTGGTTACGGCGCTAATCGCGCTAGTACTGTTTTTTGTTCGTCTGCGTACGCTATCTGCCCGAGTGGGGGCTTTCGAGTGTGCGCTAGCCGTTAAATCTGGTTGGATGGGCGGAATCGCCCAGATGCGTAGTGAAACCCTTGACTGGTATCGCATCGTGTCCGCCTCACCCAGCCCGCGCCTGCGCATTGAACGCAGGTTTGTGGAGCTAAGCCAGCCGCGTCGTCGAGTTAATGGCGGCAGCGTGGTGGAAGTGACTCTCACCTATGGGCAGACCGAATATGAGCTGGCTATGGCTGAAGAATTCCATTCGGCGCTGGTGGCCTGGGCCGATTCAGCTGCTCCGCGTGCAGGCGGCTATGTATAGTTTCAAGGCCTACTAAACACTACACAAAAACTGACATTTCGTCCCTTCCCTATAAAACCCCATGGAAAAATCACCTGTGAAGGATGATTTTGGGTGTAAATGATTGGGTTATCCAATGCGCTTGCTGATTGCTGACTGCTCTGTTGATTACTCTGGCCGCCTAAGCGCCCACCTGCCCAAAGCCAAGCGGCTAATTATGTTTAAAGCCGACGGCTCAGTGCTAATTCACTCCGACGGCGGTTCCTACAAGCCACTTAACTGGATGATGCCCCCGCTAAGTGTGGAAGAACTAGACATTGACGCCGAGCATGAGCAGGCCGGGGTAGTGCAGCTGCTCGACGTGCGCTCTGCCAAAACTGATGACCGCCTGCGCATCCGTATCTACCAGGTATATGCCGACGTCAACGAAGAGCTAGGGGCAGAGCCTGGATTGACTAAAGACGGCGTGGAAGCCCACCTGCAAGAGCTGTTAGCCCAGCAAATTGAGCTGCTAGGCCCCGGCCACCGCCTGATCCGCCGCGAGTACTACACCGCCATCGGCCCGGTAGACATTTTGGCTAAAGACGCTGACGATCACACCGTGGCCGTAGAAATTAAGCGCGTAGGCGGCATCGACGGCGTCGAGCAGCTAACCCGCTACCGTGAGCTGCTAGACCGTGACCCGCTACTGGCCCCAGTCAAGGCTGTGTTCGCCGCCCAAAGTATCAAACCCCAGGCCCGCACATTGGCTGAAGATCGCGGCATCACTTGTCTGATCTTGGACTATGACGCTATGCGCGGCATGGACGACGCCGACTCACGCTTGTTCTAACAGGGCACCATTAAGTAGCTCAAAAATCACTTTTAACAGGGACTTTAACGCTCTAAAAGCGCACAAAGGGCAGATAAACTAGGCACATGAGCAAAGAAGCCAGTTTCGCCCTACGTGGGCGAGTTGTACTACCCGAAACCATCCTGTTAGACGGCCTAGTTGTTGTTAACGGTTCACACCTTTTGTGGGTGGGGGAAGCTGAGCAGGCCGCAGCTGCCGGTTTTGCCCGCGAACTTGAGCAAGCCAGCCCTGCTCCCGAGGGCGGCTACCTGCTGCCAGGTCTAATCGACGTGCACTGCCATGGCGGCGGCGGGGAGTCTTTCCCCAACGCCACCACCCGCGAGCAGGCCATGACTGCCGTGCTTGAGCACCGCCGCCACGGCACCACCACCATTGTTACCTCCTGCGTCACCGCCAGCCCCGAGGTGCTGCGTGAACGCACCAAGCTACTGGCAGATTTGGCTGATGAGGGCGAAATTGCCGGTATCCACTATGAGGGCCCATTCGTTTCAGTTGAGCGCTGCGGCGCCCAGGATCCCACCTACATCATTGACCCTGACGCTGAACTAGCCCGTGAGCTGCTGCAACTGGGGCGCGGGCACGTGGTCACCATGACCGTTGCCCCCGAAAAGCCGGGCCTGCTAGGTGACGACGGCGTAATCGAGGCCCTGCTTGAGGGCGGGGCGCTGCCTTCCTTTGGGCACAGCGACTCTGGCGCTGAGCCGGTACGCCGCTGCCTGGAAGAAACTGACCGGCGTATTTGGTCGCGTCTAGCCACCGACAAGCCGGTGCGTTCAGAGCGTGCCACCGCCACCCACCTGTTTAACGGGATGCGTCCCATCCATCACCGTGACCCGGGCCCCGTGCCCGAGGTGGTGGCTGGTGCCCAGCGCGGTGAGATTATCGCTGAGCTCATTGGTGACGGCGTGCACCTGGCGCCAGCTATCGTGCGCGACCTATTCGACACTCTGGGCCCAGCCAACCTGGTGCTGATCACTGACGCTATGGCTGCGGCGGGTATGGCTGACGGCTCCTATGTGCTGGGCTCTCAGCCGGTTACTGTGGCCGACGGCGTAGCTCGCCTAACCGAAGGCGGGGCGATTGCTGGCGGCACCGCCCACCTGATTGACGTGGTGCGCACCACCTGGCACGGCGGGGTGGCGCTAGAGGACGCCGTCTACGCCGCCAGCGTGCAGGGCGCCGAGATCCTAGGTGACCCCGCCCGTGGCGAGCTAGCCGCCGGGCTGATTGCCGACGTGGTGGTGACCGACTGTGACCTGAACCCGGTTGAGGTGTACCGCGCTGGGCAGCTGGTTAAGTAGTTCTTAAGGTTTCGTGCTTAAAGGGCGCAGGCATTAGCGGCTTAGTTGCTGCGTTAAATTGCCTGCGCCCTTTAAGATGTGACCATAGCGACTACGTCGGCACCCAATTTAAAGTGAGGATCACGCATGGCTAACCTAGCAGCGGTGCTTTTTGACATGGACGGCACCCTGGTGGATTCAGAGATCATCTGGGAAGAGTTTTTGCGCTCAGAATGCGCAAAGCGAGGGGTGCTCATTGACCAGCAAACGCGTGAAAAGATGCGTGGAGCCTCACGTGACTTTACCGCCAACTTGATGGTGGAGCTGGGCACGGTAAAAGACCTGGCCGGTGGCTATGAGTTCTATGCGATTGTGGCCAAGCAGGTAGCTCAGCGTATTGCTGAAGCACCCCCGTTTGAGCCGGGCGCCCAGGAACTAGTGCACGCCCTACATGAGGCCGGCATCAAGATTGCTATTGTTTCGGCTTCGCCGCGCGGCGTGATTGAACCGGTAGCTGACGCACTAGGCGTAGTTGACCTGGTGGTTTCCGGTGAAGACTCAGAGCTAGGCAAGCCCTGGCCGGACCCCTATGAACTAGCACTACACAAGTTCGGGGTAGGCCGCGCTAACGCAGTGGTGCTGGAGGACTCCATTAACGGGGTAGCCGCCGCCCGTGGCGGCGGCATCGCTGCTATGCAGATTTCACGTCAGCGCGCCGTTGCTACCGACCCGGGCATTTTGGTGGTGCCCACAATTGCCGCAGTAGACCAGCCCCTGATTGAAGCTTGGCTGGACTCGTGCCGTCGCCGCGCCGTCGTCGGCTAAAAACGTCCTAAAAAACCGCAACTGCGACCCCAGCCCCGACCAAAACTGGCAGCAAAACCGCAGCTAAACCCACTAACCAAACCGAACCAGACCTTAAGGCGGACCATGTCACTTACAGACCAGACCCTGCAAGAATTCGACCCTGAGATCGCAGCTATCCTTGACGCGGAGCTGGAGCGCCAGCGCGACGGTTTAGAGATGATCGCCAGCGAAAACTTTGTGCCCCGCGCGGTGCTGCAGGCCCAAGGCAGCGTGCTAACCAACAAATACGCAGAAGGCTACCCAGGCCGACGCTACTACGGCGGCTGCGAGGAGGTAGACAAGGCCGAAAACCTGGCCATTGAGCGTGCCAAAGCTGTTTTTGGGGCCCAGTGGGTCAATGTGCAGCCGCACTCAGGGGCCCAGGCTAACGCTGCCGTCCTGCACGCCCTGGCCCAGCCAGGTGACACCATTTTGGGCCTGAGCCTTGCTCACGGCGGTCACCTCACTCACGGCATGAGGATTAACTTCTCCGGCAAGGTTTACCACGCCACCGCCTATGAGGTGGATCGGGAATCGATGCGCATCGAAATGGATCAGGTGCGCGCCGTGGCTAAGGCTGAAAAACCCAGCGTGATTATTGCTGGCTGGTCGGCTTACCCACGCCACCTGGACTTTGCGGCTTTCCGCGAGATTGCTGACGAGGTTGGCGCTGCCCTGTGGGTGGATATGGCACACTTTGCCGGCCTGGTGGCGGCGGGCCTGCACCCCTCACCGCTGCCGTATGCGGACGTTGTTTCCACCACCGTGCACAAGACCCTGGCTGGGCCGCGTTCGGGCATGTTGCTGTCCAACCGGGGCGAGCAGTGGGGTAAGAAGCTTAACTCGGCAGTGTTCCCTGGTCAGCAGGGTGGCCCGCTGATGCACGTGATTGCCGCTAAGGCGGTGGCTATGAAGGCTGCGGGCACTGAGGAATTTGTGGACCGTCAGCGTCGCACCTTGCAGGGGGCGCAGCTGATCTCCCAGCGCCTGCTAGCCGACGACGTTCGTGGCGCCGGCATCCAGGTGGTTACCGGCGGCACTGACGTGCACCTGGTGCTGGTTGACCTGCGTGACAGTGCGCTAGACGGACAACAGGCTGAGGATCTGCTGGCACAAATCGGCATCACCGTTAACCGCAACGCGGTGCCTTTCGACCCGCGCCCGCCGCGAGTAACCTCCGGCCTGCGTATTGGCACCCCGGCTTTGGCTACGCGCGGTTTTGGCGCTGGCGAGTTTAGTGAGGTAGCCGAGATTATTGCGGCTGTGCTTAAGGCTGGCGCCACCGGCAATGTCAGCCAGGAGCTGCTAGAGACGCTGCGCGGGCGGGTTACTAACCTGACTAAGGCCTTCCCGCTCTACCCGGGTCTGGTGCAGTGAGGGCGCCTTGGGCCGGTAGCGCGCGGGTGCTGGACGGCAAGCTGATTGCCGGCCAGATTAAGGCTGAGCTGCGCGCTAACGTAGAGCAGCTGCGCGCGGCGGGGGTTGTGCCCGGCCTGGGTACGCTGCTGGTGGGCAGCGACCCTGGTAGCGTGAAGTATGTGGCCGGCAAGCACGCCGACTGTGCCGAGGTGGGGATTAACTCTATCCGTATTGATCTGCCCGCTGAGGCCACCCAGGCCCAGATTGAGGCGGCGGTGGATCAGCTAAATGCTGACCCTGCCTGCACCGGCTATATTGTGCAGCTGCCTTTGCCGCGCGGCATCGACGCTAACGCCGTGTTGGAGCGCATTGATCCGGCTAAGGACGCTGACGGCCTGCACCCCACTAACCTAGGGCGCCTGGTGTTGCGGGTCAGTGGCCCTATTGATTCGCCCCTGCCTTGCACCCCGCGCGGCTGTATTGAGCTGCTGGTTCGCAACGGTATTTCCCTAGCTAACCAGGATATTTGCGTGGTGGGTAGGGGGGTCACCGTGGGGCGCTCGATTGGTTTGCTGCTGGGCAGACGCGAGGTCAATGCCACGGTGGATGTCTGCCACACGGGCACGCGTGATCTGTCCAGCCACACTCGCCGCGCAGACATCATTATTAGTGCCGCTGGCGTGGCCGGGATTATTACTCCCGATATGGTAAAGCCTGACGCGGTGGTGCTCGATGTGGGGGTCAGCCGCGTGGTTGGCGCTGACGGTAAGGCCCGTATCTGCGGGGATGTGGCCGACGGCGTCGACGACGTAGCTAGTGCCCTGTCGCCTAACCCGGGCGGGGTGGGCCCCATGACTCGCGCGCTACTGCTAGCTAATGTGGTGGAAACTGCCCAGCGCCAGTTAGCTACTGCAAGCTAGCCGCTGACAGCTAGGCGTTACCAGTTGAAAACACCCGGCTACTTAGCGAGCTAGCTGCAACCGTCTTAATCAGATAAAGCCCTAAAGGCCAGCTGCAATGCTGGCCTTTAGGGCTTGTTGTAACGGTGGTGCAGGTAGGAGGCGATTAACGCAACCCCTACAAAGCACAGCGGCAGAGAAACTAGCCAAAGCGTAGTGGACAGGTTGTTTAGTACGGGCAGCTGCGCCAGTAGCGGGCATAGCGCCGCAATTATGGTGATGGCCGCCCCCACCCAGAGCCGACGCCGCGAGCGCGGGGGAGTGTGGTAGTCCTCGTCGATGGGTAGGTCTTCAAAGGAGGCCTGGTGATGCTGTCGCATGGCTGCGATCCTACCGCGCTTTCGTGCAGGTTTTGTGCCCGGCTGTGCTTGCCCGCGCTAGCTTAGTTGCCGTATTTGAATTCGCCTTGGCGGCGTAGCAGTTCGGTTTGCACCTGGCTGAGCTCGCGCAGCTCCACATCGGTAACTGCGGCCCAGCGTGGACCTCGCCCTAGCCAGGTGATGAACCTAGCCATTAGCTCACTGTCACCGGCGGCCCATACCTCAACTCGGCCGTCGTCGAGATTACGGACGCTACCGGAGAGCTGATATTTGAGGGCTTCTTGGTGGCAGCTGTAGCGAAAGCCCACGCCTTGCACGCGTCCACTGATATAGGCATGAATTCCGCGCATGTTTTGTTCCTTAGCTGGGTGGCTGGTTTGGGTTAATTATTGCGTTTAAGTGTGTATCTGGTTAAGTGTGTACCTGGTTAAGCGTGCGCGCTGGGGGTTGTGGCGCCCCATTTGCTGCTCGCGCTGGGCCTATTAGCCCGCGAACTGTTTGCCTGCTGAGCCTGCCGTCGCCTTTGCGCCCGTGCCGGGTTAGTCACCGCATTAACTGCGCCCGCCGGGTCTACCACCCTGGTTAGGGCGGGCTTAGCTATTCTTGGTTTATGCGTATTGTTACCGTCAACGTTAATGGGATTCGGGCCGCTGCCCGTAAAGGTATGGGCCAGTGGCTGGAGCAAAGCGCCCCGCAGGTGTTGCTGTTGCAGGAGGTGCGCGCTGATAGTGAGATTGCGGCGGGTTTGCTGCCCGGCTATGAGGCCCACGTGTTGCCGTGCCGGATTAAGGGCCGCGCGGGCGTGGCGGTTGCGGTGCGTGAGGGTAGTGGCATCCAGGTGGCGCAGGTGCGCGACGGCGTGGCTCGCCCTGGCACTTTGGAGCCCGACGTCGATTCGGGGCGTTGGTTGGAGGCGGATTTGGTTTTACCCGCTGGCCAGCAGCTGACGGTGGTTAGCGCCTATATTCACTCTGGTGAGGTGGGTACGGCCAAGATGGAGCAGAAGTATGCTCACCTGGAGTTGGTTGATGAACGCATGAGCCAGCTGTTTGAGCGCGCTGCCTCTGGTGGGCCGCAGGCGTTGATGGCGGGCGATCTTAATGTGGTGCGTAGTGAGAGGGACATTAAGAACTGGAAGCCTAACCACAATAAGACTGCGGGCGTGTTGGATGAGGAAATCGCCCACCTGGAGGGTTGGTTTAGCCAGGGTTGGGTGGATGTGCAGCGTCAGTTGGCTGGACCCGATGCGCAGGGGCCTTACACTTGGTGGTCGCAGCGTGGTAAGGCTTTTGATAACAACACTGGTTGGCGTATTGACTACCAGGTGGCCACCCCGGCCCTGGCGAAGCAGGCACAAGATTTTACTATTGGCCGCGCGCCAAGCTACGCCGAGCGTTGGTCAGACCATGCTCCGCTGGAGGTTAGCTACGACCTAGAAAGCTAGAGCGGCCATCACGGCCATCACTGGGTGCGCAGCCCTGGCCGCATTTATGCACCCCTGGACGGGCACCAACTAAACCTAAGCGCGCGCCGCCCGCTTAGTGTTTTGGTCTGCTTTAGAAGCGGATGGCGTCAATGGGTTTGATACGCATAGCCACCCAGGCGGGGATGATACCTGCCAGGGCTCCCACGCCGGTGGCTGCAGCTAAACCAATTAGGGCAGCGCTGAAGGGGTAGGCGGGGGTGGGTGCATCGGTTTGGATCCCTAAGATTGGGCCGAGCGGCACAAACCGTAGCGCCAGGATAGATATCGCAATACCCACGATGCCGGCCACCACTGTGGCCACCACCGATTCGAGCATGATTGAGAAGAAAATGCGCCAGCTGCTGGCCCCAAAGGCGCGGCGCACCCCGATCTCATGGATACGTTGACGCACTGTCACAATAGAGACGTTGATCAGCCCCAGCGCGCCTAGCACCATCATGAACACGCCGGCAGCGGATACCACCAGGGTGAAGGTGCGCATGGAGCTATTGCTGGCGCCAGTGTCAATATTGGAGTTTACTTGCACGGTTTTAGCGCCAAACTGGGCCCCAAATTCGCGTTTAGCTAGGGCCTGCATTTTGCTGACCTGCTCGCGTCCCACATACATATTTAACGTGGGCACGGGGGCGGTGGCGGCGTCGGTAAGGCTAGCTTCAAAAGGATCACGCAACACGTAGGCCTTATATTCCTTGGTGCACACCTGCTTGCCGTTTTCGTCGTCATAGCAGTTAGGTGAGTCTTTTTCCGCAGTGATACCCACAATCGTGAAGGAAGTGCGTGAAGGGGTGAAAGATTGCACTGTGAAGGGGGCGCTGAGGGTCTCAATGCCTAGTTCTTTAGCAAACGCCTTATTTACCACTATGGGGGTGGCCAGGTTTTTAGTGTCTGCCTGGCTAAACCAGCGCCCTTGCGACAGGCTTACCGGCACCACCTTGTTGTAGCTGGCACTGACCACGGTGGTGTTGACCCGTTGGGGGCCAAAGGGGAACATAAACCTGATGTTGGTTTCATAAGAGGTGGCGGCGGCCTGCACCTTGTAGCGTTTAACAAAGTCATTCATGGATTTAGAGACTTTGTGTGCCTGGGAGGCGCTGGCCTGCTGGGTTACCCCGCCCGCGCTGTCAGAGTTGGTGGCTTGGCCCTCGTCAGTGGTGTCGCTTTCACCGCTGCTGGGGCTTATCTGCACGCTAACTGTGCCGGGATAACCGGAGTAGCGGGCCATCTCGTTTTGGATGACTATGACTGAGACTTGCCCGAGGGCAATTACGAAGGTCATGGCGGCCACTGAGGCGGCTACACCCACCAGGGACAGCAGCACACGCAGTTTAGAGATACGCAGCTGGGTCCAGGCTTCAATGAGGGAACCAATGATTAGGCTCATGCCAGCCCCTGCCTGATATCGATGGGGTGCAGGCACCCGTCTGCTAACTGGTAGGCCATTTGGGCGCGGGCGGCTACAGCCAGATCGTGGGTGATCACGATTAGTGCCGCCCCGCTTTGATGGCACTGTTTTTCAAGTAGGTCCATAACACTGGCGGCGGTGTGTACATCCAGGGCGCCGGTGGGCTCGTCAGCCAAGATCACCTGGGGGCGGCGGCTTAGCGCGCGGGCGATAGCTACCCGCTGCTGCTCGCCGCCGGAGAGACGCTCAATGGATTGATCTATTTTGCTTTCCAGCCCTACCGCTTCAAGTAGCTGCTTGGCACGGGTTTTGCGGGTCCAAAACTGCGAGCCGCTGGCGTAGAGCAGCGGGGTGTAGACGTTTTCGGTGGTGGTTAGCCCGTTGATGAGGTTGAAGGATTGGAAAATGAACCCAAATCCACCTCCGCGTACTTTGGCGCGGGCGGCCTCACCTAGCCGGTTAACGCTCGCCCCGTTGAAGCGGTATTCGCCGCTGGTGGGGGTATCCAACATGCCGATGATATTGAGCAGGGTGGATTTACCAGTACCTGAGCGCCCCACAATGGCAATGTGTTGGCCGGCTTCAACGCGCAGGTTGATATCGGTGAGGATTTTCAGTTCAGCGTCGTCAACTATGAAGGAGCGGGCGATTGACTCCAGCTCGATCAGGGCGCTCACTTAATTTCCTTACCGGCTGAGTCATAGCAGGTCCCGTCAGGGTCGCAGCTGTTGGGTTTGCCGGTTTTGTCTACGTCTTGGTCGGGCACGAACTGCAAGATGGAGTCGCCTTCTTTAAGCCCGGAGGTAACTACAATCTGGTTGCCGTCGTTAATGCCCAGTTTGACGGTGGTTTCTACGGTTTTGGTGGGCTTGGATGGGTCGGGCACAACCCACACCTTGCCGGTTGCGTAGTTGCCTTGCACGGCGGTTAGGGGCACGGTTAGGGCCCCTTTAGCTTCGCCGACGGCGATCGAGATGGTGGCTTTCAGGCCTGGGAATACTTTCTTGTCTGCGGGGACGGCGCAGCGTACCTGTACGGTGGTGGCGTCGCCGCTAGCGGCGTCGGCGGTATCTTTAGGGGCGGCGGTGGAGTTAGATGAGGAACTGGCTGTTCCAGTGCCAATTTTTAGGTTGCCGCAGGCAAACGGCGCCGGCCCGGATTTGATGGTGAGCGTGGCGCTGGTGGGGGCCTGGGTCAGCTGGTACTGCTGAGCAGCGCTGATGGTGCCGGTGGCGCTGTAGGTGCCGGTGGAGATGGAGGCGATGGAGGTGCCTACCGTGGTTTCTTGGTCTTTAATCACCGAGTAGTTGATGGTGCCGGTGGTGGGGGCGTAGACATCAATGTAGGTGACTTTTTCGGTGGTTTTGGGGGTGGTGTCAGCTTTGGAGTCCGAATCTGAAGAGTCTGCAGAGCCGTTGGTCCCCTTAGAGTCACTAGATCCGTTTGCGCCGTTGGATCCATTAGAGCCGTTGTCGGTGGTGGTTACGGTTTCGGTTTTCTTGATGGTCAAGATGGGTTCACCGGAGGTAACCGCAGCGCCGTTGTCAAAGTAGAGGCGCGCTACGGTGCCCACGGAGGTGGCTGGCACTTGGGTGGGGGCGTCGGCAACTACTTGGCCGTCAATGTCGACGGCGGATTTAACGTCAGCTTTGGTGACGGTAACTAGCGGGGTGCTAACTGAAAAACCTGTTTGCGCTGTGGTGGGCGTGGTTTGCTCGCTGTCTGGAAAGAATGCGAGTTTTACTAGTGCTGCTGTCACAACCAGGGCCAGCAGAACTTTTAAACTAGTTAGTAAGTAACGCTTCACAATGGGCATCCTTACCTGTTCGGGACGTAAGTACTAATGAGAATCTTACTTGATGGTTGGGCATGGGGATGTATCCCCACCTCAGAATAGTTGTCAAAGTTTCCCAGGATCCATGCAGAAACCAACTTTAATCTCATTTCCATAACGCGGCGATCAAGTTTTCTGGTCGTTTTTACGCCAAGTGCCACAGGCTGGTGACTGTGGTTAGATGATGATGGAGATTTAAGTGAAGCAGAAGCGTGTGTTGCGCCGAGGTTGGCTGCGCAAGTTTGCAGCATTGACGGCACTGGTTACTGCTGTGGCTGGTCTGAACCTGGTGGGCCCCCAGGAAGCTCAGGCTACTAACAGCCCCTATGTGCCTGCCCGGTACCGCCTGGTGTGGAGCGATGAGTTTGAAGGCACCCAGCTAGACCGTAATAACTGGGATCCTGCCACTGGCGCCTGGGGTGACAATATGCAGATGGTTTACAAGGACCAGCCCCGCAACCTTTACGTTAAGGATGGCTCACTGCACCTGGTGGCCTACTACGAGAAGGGTGGTGTACAAACTAACGTATGTGGTGGTCAGAAGGTTAAGACTGGCAAAAACTGCATTCAGAGCCGTCGTTACACCTCTGCCATGCTGCGCTCGCGCGACAAGAAGTACTTCAAGTACGGCTACTATGAGGCCCGTATCAAGCTGCCTAAGGGCCACTCTTCCTGGTCTAGCTTCTGGCTACTGGCTCAGGACAAGACTTATGGTGCCTGGCCGCACTCTGGTGAAATTGACGTCTTTGAATCCAAGGGTTACGACCCCCAGTTTGTGCAGTCCACTGCGCACTGGTTTAGCAAGGACAAGGGTAAGCGCGACCAGTCCAACAACTGGAACAAGAAGCACTTTGGAATCAACACCCAAGATGGCTACCACACCTACGGTCTGCTGTGGGAGCCCAATAAGCTGACCTACTACATCGACGGCGTAAAGACCCACGAAATCAAGGGCCCGCTGCGCGGTACTCACGCCAATAGTTTCATGCCCTTTGACAAGAACTTCTACCTACTGCTTAACCACGGTGTAGGCGGTAACTTCCTGGAGGGACGCTACAACCAGGCTGGTGGCTACATTGAAAGGCAGTATGTCAACGGTCAGGACATGAGTGTTGACTACGTGCGCGTATACCAGAAGAAGTGAGCGCCTGCTTAGCGCTACTTAACTGGATACAGCTACAAGCTAGCGCCGCTAGGCGGCGCCTGCAAAGTAGCTACACACAATAGTGGTGGTGGCGCAGCCTTAGGGCTGCGCCACCACCACTTATTAACGCCTCTACCGGCATATCCTGGAAACAGCTTGTGAGGTTTTGTTCTGAGAGGCACAAATTTCTATGAACGAGTATGTCGCACAGCTAGAACGTGAGCTTGCGCTTATTGAGAGAGGCTTCAAAGAAGAGCAGCGGCGCGCCCAGGCTGACTACCACTCATTTGACCGAGAACACGCTAAGGCACTTGCCCACATGGCTTATCGGTCCCAGGTTTACCAGGTGCGTATGTATGCAGTATTCCTGCTGGGACACATGTCACAAGAGGAAGAGATTTTAAACTTCCTCAGAGATGAAGTCTCCAAAGATGACAATTGGAGGGTTCAAGAGGTTCTTGCCAAAGCTGTCGATGAGTTCTGTGCGACCAGGGGATATGAGCAAGCACTGGGTGTTATCGACGAGTGGTTGAATGATTCTCGCCCACATGTGCGGCGAGCCGTTACTGAAGGTTTACGGATTTGGACGAGTCGTCCGTACTTCAGAGATAACCCATGTGAAGCAATCGAGAGACTATCGCGGCTTCGAAGTGATAGCAGCGAGTACGTTCGCAAGTCTGTGGGAAATGCCTTGCGGGATATTAGTAAGAAATTCCCAGACTTGGTTGCAGCGCAGCTGGGCACGTGGAGCTTGCAAAGCCGGGAAGTAAAGCAAGTACATAGCCTGGCAAGCAAGTTCATCAAATAGTACAGTTCTCAACCGGCATGGCTTCGTCAATTGCCTGTTGTAAGGCTGCAGGCACATGCGTATCCGTGTGGACTTCGGTAGGAAAACCGGTTAGCTCGCTTGTGTATGCGGCGATATCCGCCAACTCAAACAGTGATAAATCACGGCTTGGGGTGCCGATCAGATCAATATCCGACTCGAAGCCATCCGTTCCCTGAACGATAGAGCCAAAGACACGCAGAGCCTCAAGGCCTCGTTCCTTGGCGTAGCTACTGATCGAGGAAGCATGGCGGGCCAGTGGCACAGAGGGCCGATAGTCTGCCATACGCAAGATACGCTCAAGCATTTCAGCAGACACGGCCCGCTTACCAGACTCAATCTGTGCAAGGGTTGACTGACTCATTCCGGTCAACCCCGCCAGCTCTGCCTGCGTAAGAGACGCGTCCCTGCGTGCCTCACGCACTAGGGACGGCGCATCTTCCCTCCGAAACCGAGCCATAAACCCATGATAGTGCGCATATGCACTATCATGGAGAGCTCGATTAGCTCGATTCAGTCTAAGCCGCCGGCTCCCGGGCCGGGCTCAGCCTGCAAAAAGGCCGGCTCGCGGTAACCAGCCTTAGCGAAGGCCTGCGCAATAGCCTGAGCTACCTGCTCCAACTCCTGGGTACGCACCAAGGCAATGGCAGAGCCACCAAAACCACCGCCAGTCATACGCGCTCCAATAGCTCCAGCAGCGCGGGCCGCCTCAACCGCCGTATCCAACTCGCCTACAGTCACTTCATAGTCATAGCGCAGCGAGTCATGCGAAGCATTCATTAACTGGCCAACCTCAGCCAGTGCAGCCGCATCAGTTAAATCTTGAGTTTGCAGCAGCTCAATAAGCTTTTCTGTACGCTCAATCTCGCTAACCACATGGCGCGTACGGCGTACCAAAGTGTCCACCTGCTGCTCTAGGCCCTGCTCGCGAGCGCTTTGCGCCAGCAGCTCCAGGTTGTAGTCAAGCTGCTCAGGATCCAAATCAGCCAAAAGCTCCACTTGAAGCAAAGCCGCTGCTTGCTCACAGCTACTGCGTCGCGCCGCATACTGGCCATCAACCAGTGCGTGTGGGGCGCGAGTGTCAATCACCAGCAGGCTCAAACCCGACTCGCTCAAGTTAAAAGGTACCTGCTTGGCTGAAAAATCAGTGCAATCTAACGCTAAAGCATGTCCGGCGCGGCATCGCAGCGACGCCGCCTGATCCAGCCCGCCAGTAGGGGCGCCAGCAATCTTATTTTCGGCCAAGCAGCACAGCCGAGCTAGGCGCTCGCGGCCCACATCCGAGGGGTTATCAGTTGGACCAGCCAAAGCCAGCCCGGCGACGTCGTCGAGAGCTACCGCCACCGCGCATTCCAAAGCGGCAGAAGAAGACAAACCCGCCCCCAGTGGTACGCAAGATTCTAGAGCAATATCGAAGCCGGGCAGCGGGCCCAAGCCGTCTTGCTCCAGCGCCCAAGCCACGCCCACCAGGTAAGCAGCCCAGCCACTGACCTCACCGTTTTCGCCTTTAGGGGCTACCTGATCCAAATCCAAGCTCACCACATCGCTAGGGTCGGCTGAAGAAACCAGGCGTACCAGGCGGTCAGGGCGCCGGCGCAAAGCCACAAAAGCGCGGTGCGGTAAGGCGATCGGGAAGGCGAGGCCGCCGTTGTAGTCAGTGTGTTCGCCAATAACATTGACGCGCCCAGGGGCTTGCCACACCCCCTCAGGCTGGCTGCCAAAGGTAGCCACAAACAAATCTGTGGCACCCTTAGCGCCCTGACTAAAGCTTAAAGCGGGCAGGTTTAGCATCTTTGCTCCTTCTTCATATATGGTCAGTCCACGCTAGTAGTTAGCCTGCACTAGTAGTTAGTCCGCAATGGTCAGCGTAATGCCGTGGTCTTCCAGGCGGGCCACGGTCTGGGGCTCAGGTGAGCGGTCAGTGATCAAAACATCCAGGTCATCGAGGGAGCAGAAGCATTGCAGTCCGAGCGCATCCCACTTAGACACGTCCATAACCGCCACCGTGGTGCGCGCACAACGCACCAGCGCACGGTTAGTGGCAGCCTCAGACAGGTTCGGGGTCATCAAACCTACACGCGCATCGAAAGCGTGAGTACCCATAAACGACCATTCCACGCGTAGCGAAGAGAGCGCATCAATCCCGGTCAGCCCCACCAAGGCGGCAGAGGGGGTGCGCTCGCCGCCAATCAAAATCACTGTGGGGGCGGGGTGACCCTGCTCACGGGCCGTATCTGCGGCGTCGAACAGCAAATTAGCTGCTGGCAGCGAATTAGTAATGATGGTCAAAGTTGGAAAATGTTCCAACTCAGTTAGCGCGCGCGCCACTGCCAAAGTGGTGGTGCCTCCCGAGAGGGCCAAAGAATCCTGGGGGCGCACGAGCTTAGCGGCAGCTAGCGCAATTTGGCGTTTTTCATTGGTATGCTGCTCAGATTTAGTGGCAAAGCGCGGTTCCATAGAGCTGGGCCCAGCGGCTACCGCGCCGCCGTGGACGCGCTCTACCAGACCGGCGCTAACCAGCTCGGTAATGTCGCGGCGCACAGTCATCTCAGAGATGCCCAGTGCCTCAACTACTTCTGCCACGCGCACGCCACCGTTGCGCGTAACTAAATCCATGATGAAGTCCTGGCGTTGGCGGGCCAGCATGGGGGTTGCGGTATTGTCACTCACGGTAGATATTTTGCCATATTGTTGCTTCTTGTTGGCTTTATAAGCGCAAAGGGTTTGACTTATCTGAGCTCTTGGTTAGGGTCGAAGAGGCAACATATAATGCCCTAGGAATGCGGCCTTAATGCATGTGTCGAAGCCTCGTTAACGTGCAAACAGTGACGAGCTGAGCGTATCTATGGGCACAGTCAAATCCCGAGGAGTGATGCAAATGGCTCTAGCTGTTGAGTCGGAAATTGGTCGCCTAGAACAAGTTATCTTGCACCGCCCTGGTGACGAGATGAAGCGCCTGACCCCACAAAACAAAGATGACCTGCTCTTTGACGACATTTTGTGGCTAGCCGAAGCGCAAGAAGAACACGATAAATTCGCAAACGTACTGCGTTCACGCGGCGTCGAAGTACTTTATATGCAAGATCTGCTGGCCCAATCGCTAGACAACAGCGAAGCCCGCACTCACGTACTAGAAAACACCTTCACCCCGGCCACCTTCGGCCCGCTAGCTGTAGACAATATCCGCAGCCACTTCAGCACCCTGCCCAGCGAGGAACTCGCCCGCATTTTGGTGGCCGGCCTAACTAAGAACGAGCTACTAGAAAACACTAGCGCCCCCTCCTCAGTAGTAATTGCTGGCATGGACGGCGACGATCTAGTCCTAGAGCCGTTGGTAAACCACCTCTTTACGCGCGACACCTCCTGCTGGATCTATAACGGCGTATCCATTAACTCCATGCGCCTGCCGGCCCGACGCCGTGAAACCGTTAACTACCAGGCAATCTACCGTTGGCACCCGCTGTTTGCTAACGAAGAATTCCCCGTATTTAACTTTGGTTCCATGGACGGCACCGGCGCCGTCGAAGGTGGAGACGTACTGATTATCGGTAATGGCGCAGTACTAATTGGTCTAGGTGAACGCTCCACCACCCAAGGTGTAGAAATCCTAGCTAGCAAACTGTTTACCTCAGGCAAGGTAAACCGAATTGTGGCCCTAGACATGCCCAAAGTGCGCTCGCAGATGCACTTAGACACGGTCATGACCATGATCAACGAGGGTACCTTCACCAAATACGCGGGTCTGGGTATGCGCCCCTCCCTGGTGATCACCCCCGGGCATGACCCCCAGCACCCGGCTATCGTCTCCCACCCGGCTGAAGACATGCACCATGTCATCGCTCGCGCCCTGGGCCTAGCCGACATTGAGGTGCTAACCACCCCGCAAGACTCCCTGGCTGCTGCCCGTGAGCAGTGGGATGACGCAAACAACTGTCTAACCATTTCCCCCGGCACCGTAGTCACCTACGAACGCAACGTGGCCACCAACACCTACCTACAAAGTCGCGGCCTGGAGGTACTCACCGTACCTGGCAGTGAACTCGGCCGTGGTCGTGGTGGCCCGCGCTGCATGAGCTGCCCGACCCTGCGCCAGCCGGTCTAAGTCCAGTTGGTGGCCCGCCAATCGGGCCACCGAGCGGGCATAACCGGCTAACCACCCGCCCGGGCGTTAAAGGCCAAGCCCCTGGCGGCGTCGTCGTAAAAAACTGGCCACAATCCACCCCTAGACCAATCCAAACCCTCTAAAGCCAAAGAAACGGAGAAGCCACTCATGGCATACCCCCTGCACGGTCGTTCCTTCCTGCGCGAACTAGACTTCACCCCCGAAGAGTGGCGTGGCCTGCTAAACCTGGCCGCTGAACTCAAGGCTGCTAAGAAGGAAGGCCGCGAGGTTCAGCACCTCAAGGGCAAGAACATCGCCCTGATCTTCGAAAAGACCTCCACCCGTACTCGCTGCTCCTTCGAGGTTGGCGCCTACGACCAGGGAGCCAACGTAACCTACCTGGAGCCCACCGGTTCCCAGATTGGTCACAAGGAATCCGTAGCCGACACCGCCCGCGTACTAGGCCGCTTCTATGACGGCATTGAATACCGTGGCGACAAGCAGTCCAACGTAGAGCAGCTAGCCCAGCTTTCTGGCGTGCCCGTATGGAACGGTCTAACCGACGACTGGCACCCCACCCAGATGCTGGCCGACCAGCTGACCATGATCGAGCACTCTGACAAGCCCCTTAGCGAGGTAGCTTTCGCCTACCTAGGCGACGCCCGCAACAACGTAGGTAACTCGCTGCTAGTTTCCGGCGCCATGATGGGCATGGACGTGCGCATGGTGGCCCCCACCGAGCTACAGAACTCTGACGAGGTAGTTGAGGCCGCCCGCGAAATCGCCAAGACCACCGGCGCCCGCATCACCATCACCGACAATGTAGAAGAAGGCGTTAAGGGCGTTGACTTCCTCTACACCGACGTGTGGGTATCCATGGGTGAGCCCAAGGAAGTTTGGGACGAGCGCATCAAGCTGCTACTGCCCTACCAGGTTAACGCGCAGCTGGTAGCCAAGACTGGCAACCCCAACGTGAAGTTCCTGCACTGCCTGCCCGCCTTCCACGACCTAAACACCACCGTGGGCCGTGACATTTACGAAAAGACCGGTCTGGACGCCCTTGAGGTTACCAACGACGTGTTCGAGAGCGACATGAACATCGCCTTTGACCAGGCCGAAAACCGTATGCACACCATCAAGGCCGTTATGGTGGCCACCCTAGGGGAGTGACCTTTGCGCATTGTGGTTGCCCTGGGCGGTAACGCCCTGTTGCGTCGTGGTGACAAGCCTGACGCCGACATCCAGATTGCTAATGTGCAGCTAGCTGCGGCCCAACTGGCTAAGCTAGCTAACGAGCACGAGCTGATCATCACCCACGGTAACGGCCCCCAGGTGGGCGTCTTGGCCCTGGAAAGTGCCAATGACGAGCGCCTTAGCCGCGCCTACCCGCTAGACACGCTGGGCGCTGAAACCCAGGGCATGATCGGTTACTGGCTGCTGCAAGCCATGCAAAACGCCCTGCCGGGGCGCCAGGTGGCCACCATGGTGTGCCAAACCTTGGTGCTCTCTGGCGACCCTGCCTTTGCCAACCCCACTAAGTTTGTGGGTGAGGTTTATGACGAGGAAACCGCCAAGCGCATTGCTCGCGAGCGCGGCTGGGTAGTTAAGGCCGACGGCGAGCACTTCCGCCGTGTGGTGGGTAGCCCCGCCCCGCAGCGGGTGATTGAAACCCGCCTGATTCGCAACCTGGTTAACTCTGGGGCAGTGGTGATTTGCGCTGGCGGTGGTGGCGTGCCCGTGATCCGTAACGAGAAGGGTCAGCTGCAAGGTGCCGAGGCGGTTATTGACAAGGATCTAACCGCTGCGGTGTTAGCTGAGGACCTGGAAGCTGATGCGCTGATTATCCTCACCGACGTAGACGGTGTCTATGAAGGTTATGGCACTGCCCACGCTCGCATGGTTAAGCGCGCCACCCCGATGCGTCTGCGCGAAATGGGTTTGCCCGCTGGCTCTATGGGCCCCAAGGTGGAGGCAGCTTGCCGTTTCGTGGAGCTAACTGGGGATATGGCTGCAATTGGCCGCCTGGAAGATGCGCTAGATATCATCGCTGGTCACAGCGGTACGATTGTTACCCCTGGCGGTAACTATGGTGGCCCTGGGGATTTGCGTCCCCCGGGTATGGGCCGTATCTAGTGTTAGCAGCGATCCGTAAAATTGTGGTGGCCTGTAAAGCGGTTTATGCCCGCTGGCAGGCCACTACAGTTGGTCAGGCCTATGCGCGTTTTAACGCTGAGCGTGGCGCAATTATGGCGGCGGGTATTGCCTATACCGGCGTGATCAGCTTGTTTGCGGCTATGACGATTGTGGTCTCGTCGCTGTTACATCTTTCTAGCGTGTTTCCGGGTTGGCGTGAAGCCCTGGTTAAAACGCTTAGCCAGGCACTGCCTGGGGTTATTTCTGATGGTTCTAGCTCGGGGCTGGTGAGTTTGGATCAGCTAGAGCTAAATCAGGGTATTGGGGTGGCCGCCTTTATTAGTACGGTGACGCTGGTGGCTGCGGCGCTGGAAATTCCAGCAGCTTTGCGTGGCGGAGTGCGGGCTATGTTTTCAGCCCCAGTGCTGCAGGCAAATTTTTTGGCTTTACGCTTGCGTGACGCCGCCATGGTAGCGGTGGTGGTGGTTGAAGTAGGCGTGAGCTCAGCGGCGCTGGCTTTGGCCGTGGCGGTGCATACTGAGCTGGATAGTTACCTACATATTCCTGGTTCTGCTGTGTTGGTAGAGCTGTTTGCTTATGTAGTGGGTTTTATTGTCGACGCCGGCGTGGTAAGTGCAATAGTTATACTCGCTAAGGTGGATGTAAACCGCCGCGTGCTAGTGATCGGTTCTTTGATGGGGGCTGGCGCTATGACGCTGCTGCGCCTGGCCAGCAGTCAAGGTTTAATTGCTGGCAGTGTAAATCCGCTGTTAGGCTCGTTTTCAACGATTGTTTTGCTGTTGATTTGGATGCACACAGCTGCCATGGTGTTGCTTTATACCAGCGCCTGGATGGCGATTGCTACTAAAGAGAAAAGCACAGCTGAAACTGCCCCGGGTGGCGCGGCTTTAACCGGCAGCTAAACCCGCTAGGCTTGGTCTATGACCCAAATCCACGCCATCATCCCTGCCGGTGGAGCCGGCACCCGCTTGTGGCCGCTTTCGCGTCGTGAGCGTCCGAAGTTTCTCCTCGATCTGACCGGCGCTGGTCGCTCCCTGCTGCAGGGGACTGTGGCCCGTCTGGCTCCGGTATCTGACTCGATTACTGTGGTAACCGGTATCGCCCATGTGGCTGCGGTAGCTGATCAGTTACCGCAGCTTGACCGTGAGCAGCTAATTGCTGAGCCGGCCCCGCGTGACTCTATGGCCGCTATTGGCCTGGCGGCGGCTGTGATTGCTAACCGTAATGGTCGTGACGCTGTGGTGGGTTCTTTTGCTGCCGACCAAACTATTGCTGATGAGTCTGCTTTCCACGCGGCTGTGCTAGAGGCTGCTGAGCTGGCCTTGGCCGGATATGTGGTCACCATTGGGATCGAAGCTAGCGGTCCTTCTACTGCTTTTGGTTACATTCACTGCGCTGAGCCCATTACTGTGCCCGGCGCTCCCAGTGGCCGCGCGGTGGCTGGCTTTACGGAAAAGCCAGACGCTGAGACTGCCGCCGCCTACCTGGCTAGCGGTGACTACCGCTGGAATGCGGGCATGTTTGTGGTTAAGGCTGGGGTTTTGCTAGATCACCTGGCCACCACCAAGCCGGCTCTGGCTGCAGGTATTGAGGCTATCGCTAAGGCTTGGGACACCCCGCAGCGTGAAGAGGTACTGGCTGCCACCTGGCCGGGCCTGGAAAAGATCGCCATTGACCACGCTATTGCTGAGCCGGTAGCGGCCGCTGGTGGCGTAGCCGTGGTGCCTGCCGCTATGGGCTGGGATGACGTAGGTGGCTTTGATGCCCTCATTGAGTTGATCCCGGCCGCCGAGCAGGGCACTGGCGCGGGGGTTAAACAGCTAGATCTTTCTGGCACCGCTCAGGTGCGTAACGTAGATTCCGACGGCGCCCTGGTGGCTAGCTCTGCCGGGCGTCTAGTGGCGCTACTGGGCGTACCCAACCTGGTGGTTGTGGACACCCCTGACGCCCTACTGGTGGCAGACCCGGCACACGCGCAGCAGGTTAAGGCAATTGTTGACGGCCTCAAGGCAGACGGTCAAGAGAAGCTGGTGTAACACAAGTGCGAGGCAGAAAGTGCCGCCGCCCCGGTTGCGGGCGTAATGCGGTAGCTACGTTGACCTCCAACTATGCGGACTCAACTATTGTGATTGGACCGCTGTCGGTGGAGGCAGATCCACAGGCCTATGACCTGTGCGAGGTGCACGTGGAATCTTTCACGGCTCCGCGCCAGTGGCAGGTGGTGCGCCTGGTGACCGAGTTTGAACCGGCCCCGCCTACTCCAGATGATCTAGACGCGCTAGCTGAGGCGGTGCGGGCGGCGTCGCGGCGTTCACCTAAACGCTCTGAGGCAGTAGACCGCGCCCGCAGCTCTATGCCGGCGGATCTGCGTAACCCGCGCTCAGCCACTGAGGTTACCCGTCGTTCACACCTGCGCCTGTTAAAGGGCGAAAAGGAGGGCTGATGAGCCAGATTGCCCCTTGGCTGCGTGAGTTGCTGCGTGACCCGGTGGATGTTTCACCGCTAACCGACGCCGAGCACATGCCCCCCACAGTGCTGCTAGTGCCCGGGCTTGGCTCGCTCCAGGCAGCCCCTGAATCTGGCAGCGTGCAGGTACAGGCCCCTGGCGCCGACTACTACCTGGTTAACCGCGAAGCTACGCGAGCCTACCCGGTACGTGACGGGGTGGCCATGCTGCTGCCGCGCTAAAAGCCCCTAGCCTCAAGCGCCAGCCCCTAGCGCTAAGCCGACGTCGGCAAACTGCCTGCGCCAGCTAAACGCAAGCCGGCTAGCCACCTAGGCCAGCCGGCGTCGATATAGGGCGCCTATAGAGTGCCTAAACCGTAAGGAAGCTGCGCCGCCGCTGACTGTTGCTGTTGGTGGCGGCGTTCGCGTTGCAAATTCAAGAAATACTCCCTGTCACGCCGCTCCACCAAAACCGCAGCTAGTAGCCGTTCCGGATGCGTGTGTGGCGGGGGCGGAGGAGAAACCAAACCAGAGACCTGATCAGCTAAAGCCTGCCCCAGGGAGGCCCGGTGGCGCAGATCTAAGCTGGAGGCGCGCTGCAAGAAGGTGTAGGCCGAAAGCGACAGGTGGGTGGGTAGCTCGCGAATATCCGCCCCACGCGCCCAATAACGCAGCTCAGGGGGCATGATCAGTACCGGGGGAGAGGTAATAATGTTGTCCTCCTGGGCGGCATAGGTGCCCGCCAGCATGTCACCAACACGCTTGGAACGCTTAGAAAACAACATCACTACCACGGCTACTATCCCGGTGGTGAACAGCACTTCAAAGGGAGCACAGATAGCCCGTACAAAGCTTTGATAAGGGTGAGCCGGACCGCCGTCGTCGCGCACAATCCGCAAGCCCATAACTAACCGGCCTAAACTACGCCCCCGGCTGAGCACCTCCACCAGCCACGGCATGAAAATAAGCCAAAAAGCCAGCATCAGCGCCACGCTGGTTGCCAAAACCGCCGCAGACACAGTCGATTGGTTAACAGCGGTGTACAAAAGCCGCAGAGAGAACGATAAACCCAGGAAATATATGGCATAGTCAATCACTGCTGAACCCATGCGAGTAGGCAAAGGCGCCGGGGCGATATCAACCACCACGCCTTCACCAGTGATAACCTGCTCAGGGACGATCATTCTTTCCGATGAGCTGTTCAAAGTCTCCACAAGAAAAGAGTACCCGGGTGGATATAGATGCGCTGCGCCAATCTCATAAAGACCAGTGGGAACGTCTGGGCAAGCTAGCTAGCAAACGTATTCTCAGCGCCAAAGAAACCGATGAGCTGATCTCACTCTACGGTCAGGTAGGCCAGCAGCTTTCCGCTGTACGTAGCCAAGCCCCCGACCCTGACGCAATTGTGGAGCTCAGCCGCCTGCTGTCGCGAGCACGCGGACGCATTGGCTACCACCAAAATGCGCGGGCCACCAATGTGCGTCGCTTCGTTACCGTCACCATGCCTATGGGCCTATATAAGGCGCGCTGGTTCTCAGTTGGGGTGATGGTGGCGTCCCTGGCAGTGTCGCTGATCTGTGCGCTGTACCTGCTCAACAATATGACGGTTTTTGACCTCCTGGTGCCTCCAGCTACGCGCCGCTCTATTGCCCAAAGTCAATTCGTGGGTTACTACTCTCAATACGCCCATTCAGAGTTTGCCTCCCAAGTGTGGACCAACAACGCCCGCGTGGCCGCCATCAGCATCATTAGCGGCCTGACCGGTATTTTCCCGATCTTGGTGCAATGGCAAAACGCTTTAAATGTTGGGCTAATGGGCGCGGTGATGAGTGAGCAGGGCGAAATCGGTAAATTCTTTGCCTACATAAGCCCCCACGGCCTGCTAGAACTTAGCTGCGTATTTATGAGCGGCGGGGTGGGGCTGCGCCTGTTTTGGACCATGCTGGTGCCCGGCAGGCGCACTCGCGGCCAAGCCCTAGCCCAGGAAGGGCGCGTGCTGGTTTCAGCGGTTATCTCCCTAACTGCCGCCTTGGCTGTGGCCGGGGCTTTGGAAGGCTTTGTTACCCCCTCGGATCTGCCGCTATGGATCAAGATTACGCTGGGGGCCAGTGCGGCTGTGGGTTTGTGGGCTTATACCTTCATTTTGGGGCGTCGTGCGGCTTTGCAAGGCGACGACGGCGACCTAGACCCAAGCCAAATTGGCGCCTACGCCGCCCAGGCCTAAACGCCTAACCCCCGGGCCTAAACGCTTAACCCCCGGGCCTAAACCTGTAGCCTAACCCCCGGGCCTTAAAACATTCAGGCCCGCTCCCAAACATTCAGGCCCGCCCCATCAGGGGCGGGCCATGTCTGCGGTCGCGCAGAGCGGCGGATGCGCTCTAGCGGATGCGCGGTGGGTCTTGCGCTTGACTAAGTGGAGCTCACGCTTGGCTAACTGCGCTGCTCTAGAGACGGCCAGTGGCCTTAAGAGCCAGGTAAGTGTCAGCCAAAGCCGGCGCCAAAGTGGCCGGAGTGGCTTCCACCACCTCAATACCCAGACGCTTTAGCTGACTGCGCGCCTGGTTAGTTTCTAGTAGCGTGCGCTCAGCGGCGGCAGCCTGATAAGCCAGGTCAGCGTTGTCACGCTCATGGCTCATCTGCTCAATTTGCGGGTTTATGGCGCTAGCAAAAATAAGCGTGTGCTTATGGGCAATCATGGCCAGCACGTCAGTTAGGGCCTGATCGTGGCTTACCGCCTCAAGGCTGCTAAGCAAAACCACCAGGGCATGTTGGCTCAAGCGCTGGGAGGCCGCCAAGTTAAGCGCCGGCGCCGACAGCTCACCCAGATACGGCTCCACATCAGCTAGCTCATTAGCCATGGTGGCAATCAACTCACCTGACTTCTTACCGGCAATCCAGGCCCGGCGCCTAGTGTCTAGGGCCATTACCTCCACCCGGTCGCCAGCCGCGCTAGCTAGGGCAGAGAGCAAAAACGAACTATCAATGCCCACGTCTAAACGCGTGCCCTCCTCCATACGGGTAGCGCTGTGACGGGCACTGTCAATAATGATCAGCACATGCCTATCGCGCTCAGGACGCCAGGTACGCACCACCACTTCGCCGCGCCGCGCCGTCGAACGCCAGTCAATGGAGCGCACGTCGTCGCCGGGAACATACTGACGCAAAGAATCAAATTCCGTGCCCGCCCCACGCACCATAACCGCGCTGCGCCCATCCATCTCGCGCAGCAAATTAAGGCGTGAAGGCAAATGCTTACGCGAATTAAACGGCGGTAGCACCTGCACATGTGCCGGCGCTACCAGGGAACGCTGGCGCCCAGCCAAACCCAGCGGGCCAAGCGAACGTACAGTGGCGTAGTCGGCCCGGCGCTTGCCCCGGCGTTTAGGCTGCAGGGGGGTAGTAAAACGTCGCCTTTCACCGGGGGCTAAGTTGAACTGGTAAAAATTATCGCTAGCCCCGGCGCTAGGTACCCAGGCGTCACGCAGGCTTCCGCGCATAGCGCGCTTAGCAGTGTTAGTGATCGTAATGCGCGCAGAACTGGGTTGTCCTAAACGCACGGTGGTGCCATTTTCGCGCTCAACCCTAAGCTCCAGGGGTTTTGGCGCCAAAAAGGCATCCAGTAGGGCCAGGCAGATTACCGCCAGGTCCCAGGTCAGGGCTGCGCGCGTGGAAAGAAAAACCAGCAGCAAACACGGGGCCAGCAGTAAAGCCAGCCGTTTGGAGGCAAACATGCATTTACCTCAGCGCGGGACCGCAACCATACGCAGTACGCCGTCGATAACCGAAGCGGCACTGACCCCTTCAAGCTCAGCTTCAGGACGTAGCTTAATACGGTGACGCAAGGTAGGCAGCGCAAAGTTTTTGACGTCGTCGGGAGTGACAAAAGAGCGTCCGTTAAGCCAAGCCCAAGCCCGCGAAGTAGCCAGCAGAGCGGTGGCTCCACGCGGGGAGACCCCCAGTGACAGCGACGGCGAAACCCGCGTAGCTCGCACCAAATCCACAATATAGGCGGTCACCTCCGGGCCAACACCCACCTTAGCCACCTCACTGCGGGCCAGGCTCAGATCCTGGGCGTTAGTAACTGCCTGCAACCCGGCGCTAACTAGGTCACGCGGGTTAAAACCGTTGGCGTGGCGGGTGAGCACCTCAATTTCAGTGTCACGCTCAGGCAGCGGCAGCACCAGTTTCATTAGGAAACGGTCCAGCTGCGCCTCAGGCAGGGGATAGGTGCCCTCATACTCAACCGGGTTCTGGGTGGCGATCACCATGAAAGGCTCCGGCAAAGCCCGAGGCGTGCCGTCAATAGAAACCTGGCGTTCCTCCATTGCCTCAAGCAAAGCTGCCTGAGTTTTGGGGGGAGTACGGTTAATTTCGTCAGCCAGCAGCAGGTTGGTGAATACCGGGCCCGGGCGCAAAGAAAACTCGGCGGTGCGCGAGTTGTAAATTAGCGAACCGGTTACGTCACCAGGCATCAGGTCTGGGGTGAACTGGATACGTTTAGTGTCTAGCTCTAACGACGCCGCCAAAGCCCTAACCAGCAGGGTTTTGGCCACCCCGGGCACGCCCTCAAGCAGTACGTGACCGCCCGCTAGCAGGGCTACCACTAGGCCGGTGACGGCGGCGTCCTGGCCCACCACAGCTTTAGCGACCTCGCTGCGCACCGCTGCCAGGCGGGCCTGGGTGGGAACGCTATAGTCTAGGTTTTCAGCGCTCATAGTGCTTTACCTCTTCTTCTAATTGTTCAAGGGCTTGGCTTAGCTGGGTCAGTTCTACTGCACTTGCTGGCTCGGGCCCATAGAGTATGTATTCAATTTCTTTAGCTGTGCGGTTACAGGCCATCGATACCGTTTGCACTACCAAAGTGGCGTCAGCATTTGGGGCAATCCCCAAGCGTCGGCCGAGCCTAATAATGGTGGCTATACGCAAAATACGGCCACTGTGCTCACTGGCTCTAGCTCGCTGATACAGTCCGGCGCGCCCCATCGTGGTTTCGGTGCCTTGCGCGACTACCGGCAGTGGCTCATTAACGATCCGGCCTTGGCGCCGGCCCACAATAAATGCCCACACCAATGCCAATAGACCAAACTGCCACATTAATGGCACCAGCCAGGATGGGTAGGGTTTAAGCTGTTGATCCGAATTAAATGAGTCAGCATTTTCGGCGTTATAAAAAGCTACTTCGCTGCCCCGCCCGGTGGCATAAAGTGCCAAGGCTGCATTGTCATCTTTGTCTAGGTACTTGTTGGTAACTAGCTCTGGATTAGTGATGATGCGCAGGGTTTTGCCTGACTTTAAGGGCAGTTCCAGATAGCCGTAGCCGTTAGCGTAAGCGAAACACAGCTGGGCTGGGCCACGGCCCAGGTACTGGCTATCGGCCAGCGCCTGCGGGTCACGCACTATTATGGCGTTTCCGGTTGCGCTGATGGTTTGGGCTTTGGTGGATATAGAGCAGGTGCCGCGAGAGGCAGGTTTATCGTTATAACCTTGCAGTTCCAAGCCGCTTTCAGTCAGGGAATCAGGCAGGTAGTACTCGAAGCCAACCAGGGTGATATCAGCGTTTGAGGTAGTTAATAGAGTTTCAAAGTCGTAATTTCGTAGCCGGCCAGCATTAAAGATGGTTACCGGTTTGCCCTGCGCGGCAGCCTCGATAGCCTTTGCAGCTGAGGGCACCTGGTCCACTGAGACGTCATAGTGGTCACCGAGCACCTGCGCTAAAGCCCGCACCCCATCGGAGCTAACGCTGTGGATATCGTAAGGCTCTTTAGTGAGTTCCTCTTTCATGGAGGCGTAGATAACCATGCCTGCCAGCAGCAAGCTAAGTGTGATTGCCAGTAGCTTCCAGCCTTTAAATCCGCTCTTTTTAGAGGTGGCAGTGGCTTGTGCGGGGGTTGTTTGTACACTCATCGCCGCCTACCTTCAGTGGCGTAGGGGTTAGACGCATACGGGGTAACGTCCAGTGGGCCAGCTGAGCCGTGAGTTAACTCCGGGGTGAGGTTATGGGCGCTTTGCTGGGTTATGCCTGGGGTGTTTGTGACGGTGACGGCGAAATCACGCATCCACTGATCATCGCTAGGACCGGTTTCTTCATGGCCATAGCGAGCCCGGTCAAACAGGTTAGCGGCGTAAGCAAATCCCTCACTTAGCGTTGGCATTACCTGGGTGCCAAGATAGCCGGCCTCCTGTGCGGTCATGCCTGGATAATCTTCCAGTAAGGCGCGCTCGTCTAGAGAGCGGATAATGGCGCGGAAACGGTCTACGACGGCGTTAACCCAGTCGCCGGCGGCAGCCGCCTTATTGGCGCTAAGCGTGAGCGTACTAGCATCACGTTTATCGTCAAAAAGCGCTTTTGATTTGCGTTTACGGCGCGCCAAAGTGATTTTTGTGGCTAAGTAGAGCAGCAAAGCTATCAGCGCCATAAAGATCAAAAAGGTAAGCAGCGCCCCAACCCATTCAGGTAAACCCAAATTTAGTTTAGCTTTACTTAGTGTGGAGTCCAGCCATTTAAATAGCTTTTCTAAAAGATTTTGTTTAGGTTTATAAGCTATTTTACTGAGCTCATGGTGGGCTTGTTGGCGTGCTTCATCTGGGCTTGGAGTAGGCTGACTCCAAGCCGGTAGAAGGGCAAACTTCCAGATTAAATTCATTGTGCCTGTTGTTCTGCTACTGCGTTACGTAGCTCCACGTCCAGGCCTTCTTTGCGCATACGTAGATCGATATATAGCAGCGCGTTGACCGAGGAGCTGAAAGGCAGAGTGATCAGTAGGCTAATGGCGGTCATAACCATATATATTATGAAGGTGATGCTTAGTGCTTCCATAAAATCATTAGTAGATGATGATGTAACGATAGTAGAGAATGCACCAATTACGCTGGCGATACCGCCAAAGACGCCGGCCACCATAGAGATGATTATACTGGTCAGGATATTAATGCCGAACAGACGCCAGAAGTTTCCGCGAGTCAGTCTCCAAGAGCGACCAATAGCGGCAAATACTCCCAGGTTTTCAAGCACCATGGCTGGTGAGGCAACACTGAATTTAATGGATAAGTAGTAGCTTACTATTGCGCCAGCCACTATCAGTATCAATAAGCCAACTAGGGTGATACCCAGGTCTTGGAATAGTTCGGTTTCTGTCTTAGCTGTAGAGGCTACGCTAGCTAACAGAGTGAAAAATAGAATGATCCCAATTATGAACATCAGGCCGCTAATAATGTTGGTGATTATATTCAACCCGATTAATGGCAGGAACTTTGATTTAGTACGTTCCCATACTTCGTTGCTGGAAGCTACTCGTCCAAGTACAGAGCGTGATACCGCTACAACAATTAAACCTGAAAGTAAAACCGTAGCTAAACCCTGTAAGAGAGTGCCACCTAGCTGAGAAAATGCACTAAACGCGCTTCCTAAAGCACTAGCATATGGAGAATCAGTGTTTATGTAGCTAGGTAATGCTAGGTTGATAATTGCGTAATTGATGCCAATGCTAATTACTAGCGCCACCCCTAGCAGGGCGGCGGTAAAACCAAACATGGTGCGCGCATTAGTTTTAATTGCCGCAAATGCGCCCTGATAGATGTCGCCAATAGACAGGGGGCGTAGGGGAATAATGCCAGGCTTGTAGACATAGAAGTTTGCGGCGCCCATAGATCCGTAGCCGCCGCTCGGATAAGCACCACCACCTGGGTAACTACCAGTGCCGGGGTAACCAGGAGCAGCGCCAGGATAAGCACCGCTGCCAGGGTAAGTGCCCGGGTTGTATCCAGCCGCGCCAGGGTAACCGGGCGCCCCTGAGGTGGCAGAACTGCCCGCGCCGGGATAACCAGCCGTTCCCGGGTAGCCACCAGGGTAGCCGCCAGCCCCAGCAGCACTAGCCGCACCAGGGCCACCAGCGCCGTCGTCGTCACCAGCACCCGGGTAGGAACCTTGCCCAGGGTAGGGGTTGGCATAGCCGCCAGAGCTGCTGGCAGAGTCAGATGGCTGCCCAGATGGCTGTTCTCCAGCGCTTTCGTCGAAATTAGGCGTGCGCCAAGTCTCGCTCACCGTTACCTCCTTGGGAATGTGCTACATAACTAATCCTGCCAGGTTTGCGTAACTTGTGCCTACGCCTTAAGGAGGAGGTTTAGCTACTTCCTGTATAACCATGCAAAAATATGCTTTAAGTGTCACAATGTAGTTATGAGCACGCGTATCTTACTGGTAGATGATGATACTGCCCTGTCTGAAATGGTTGGCATGACCCTCGAAAGCGGGGGTTATGACGTGGTTTATTGCGCAGACGGTACGCATGCTTTGCAAGCTTTTACTATTAACCAGCCAGAGCTAGTGCTGCTGGACCTGATGCTGCCGGGCATGGATGGCATTGAAATTTGCCGACGCATTAGGGCTATTTCTGATGTGCCTATCATTATGCTCACCGCCCGCAGTGACACCCAGGATGTGGTGGCCGGGCTGGAGGCTGGGGCTGACGACTATGTGGCCAAGCCCTTCAAAAACCGTGAGCTGATGGCCCGGGTACGTACCCGCCTGCGCCGCGTCAGCGACGTCGCCGCCAATGCAGAGCCACCCAAGGACAAACTGCGCATTGGCGACATCGATATTGACGTGCTCGCCCACGAGGCTCGCCGTGCAGGCCAAGTAGTGCCGCTAACCCCGCTGGAATTTGACCTGGTAGTCACCCTGGCGCGTGAACCCTGGAAGGTGTTTACCCGTGAAGAGCTACTAGAGCGTGTGTGGGGTTACCAGCACAGCGCCGACAACCGCCTGGTTAACGTGCATGTGCAGCGCCTGCGGGCCAAAGTGGAACTAGACCCCGAGCACCCCAAGGTGGTTATCACTGTGCGCGGCGTAGGTTACCGCGCCGGTAGTGCCCAGGGCTGATGCGTGGCCTAGACGCTATACGCCAGTGGCTGGCGCATAGCCCCCTAAAATACTTGCGCCTAGCCCTAGCGCGTTCACTAGTGCTGCGCGTAGCCGTGCAGGTCATGGTGGTGGGGATGGTGTCAGTGCTAGCCCTGATTATCTTCGCCACCTCCTGGGTACGCTCAGACCTACTGCGCGAACGCCTAGACGCAGTAATCGCAGATGCTGATACACGCGTGGCTACAGCCCAAAGCCAAATGGACGCCACCGCCGTCAACACCACGGCTGAAGTCTCGGCCCTGGCCCAAAGCCAAGTCACCTCCCTAAAAGACGCCATTAGCGGCGCCAACGGGGTGGGGGTGGTGCTAATGCGTTCGCGTAGCTCCAACTCTTCAATCGTTATTAACGACCTGTCTTCCACCTCCGGCTTACGCCAGGCCATTTCTAATGATCTAATCACCCAGCTGGAATCTAACCCGCACCGCCAATACTGGCAGTACGCCAAGGTAGTTGACGACGGCAACACGGTACCTGGCATTGTGGTGGCCAGCCAACTGACTTTGCCTTTGGCTGGCACCTACAACGTGTTCCTGGTGTATTCGCTAAAAAATGAGCAACACCTACTTGATGTGGCCACCCGCGCCCTGGTGTCGGGTGGAGCCATGCTGGTGGTAGCCATGGGAATTGCCGTGGCATTACTTACTTGGCGTGTGCTGCTGCCAGTTAGACGCACCTCGCTAGCTGCCCAGCGCCTAGCCGCTGGCAATTTTGGTGAGCGTCTAGAAATTAAAAGCCAGGATGAGGCGGCCTCCCTAGCGCTGTCTTTTAACAACATGGCTGATTCAATTGAAGCCCAAATTGATCGCCTAAGTGAGCTTTCGCGTCTGCAACAGCGTTTTGTTTCTGATGTTTCCCATGAGCTGCGCACGCCTATGACCACCATTTTGCTGGCTGGTGAGACCCTGTTTGATGCCCGCGATAACTTCAGTGATCCGCGCCTAAAACGCAGCACCGAGCTGCTATTTGGGCAAATTGAGCGTTTCGACAAGATGCTGGCGGATCTGCTAGAAATTTCGCGTTTCGACGCCGGCTCAGCGGCCCTATCTTTGCAGGAATGGGATGTGGGCGAAATTGCCCGCGACGTCATTGATTTTGCCCAGCCACTAGCTCAAGCTAACGGTTGCCAAATCCGCCTGCACATTGAAGGTAATAAGGTGACCGCCGTCGTCGACCACACCCGAATTGAGCGAATCCTGCGCAACCTGGTGGTTAACGCAACCGAACACGGCGAAGGTAAGCCTATCGATATTAACGTGGTGGGCGATGACACGGCCGTGGCTGTGCGGGTGCGTGACCACGGCATTGGCATGAGCGAAGAGGTGGCCGAGCACGTCTTTGACCGCTTCTACCGGGCCGACCCCTCGCGAGCGCGCAAAAGCGGGGGGACCGGGCTGGGCCTGTCGATTTCGCGTGAAGACGCCGCCTTACACAACGGCACTCTCAGCGCCTGGGGGTGGCCTGGCGACGGCGCCGCATTCTTGCTGCTAATTCCCCGCAACCAAGATGTTCCTGCAGGTCGAGGGCCACTGGACGTGATTCCACCCGACGCCCCGCTGGAGGCTTTGGTTAAGGATGTGGCCGGGCATATGGGGCCAAACCCCGAGCCGGTGCCCACGCCGTCGCTGGGCTTGCCGCTGCTGATTCCGGCCACGCGTTGGGCTGATGAGGAGGAGGAAAACGATGCATCCTAACTTCTCTTCCAAGCGTTTTGCTGTCCTTGCTTCACGCCGCAGCCTGCTTAAAGCCTCGCTGCTGGCGGGGGCCGGGCTGGGGGTAGGGGCCTGCGCCACGCTGCCCACTAGCGGGCCGGTGCGAGTGGCCGATCATGGCGTGCGCCAAGCCGACCTGGTGCTGCAATACGCTCAGGGGCCGGTTAAAGGCGCTAGTCCCACCCAGATCGTGGAGGGTTTTTTGCTGGCCTGCGCGGCCGGCTACTCTGACGAATTTGCTACCGCCCGCAGCTTCCTGCTGGGGCAGGCTGCTAGTTCCTGGCGCCCGGACGCCCAAGTGTGGATTTATGACTCTGCCGGCAACGCGCGGGTGAGTGACGCCAGTGACGGTTCCTTGAACGTGTCTGCCCCGGCCCTGGCCACGCTGGATGCTAAAGGTATCTACTCGGTGGCTTTTGGGGGAGCTAACCATGAGTTGACCTTGTCGCTAGCCACCGATGGGGCCGGGCAGTGGCGTATTGCGGCGCTTCCCGACGGCGTTTTACTCTCTGCTACTTCCTTCCAGAACGCTTTTGTGGCGCAAAACCTGTACTTTTTTAACCGCACGCGCACCTCTTTGGTGCCCGATAGGCGCTGGGTGCTGCGCCGCAGGCTAACTACCCATGTGGTTAGTGCGCTGCTGACCGGCCCGGCCCCCTGGCTTAACCAGACTCTTTCTAGTGCCATTCCCGACGGCGTCACCTTAGGCAGCGCGGGAGTTGAGGTCAGTCAGGCTGTGGCCACAGTGGATTTATCCAGCGAGGTGGCTAACGCTTCAGCTAACGACAAGCAAGCAATTGTGCGTCAACTGGCCACTACCTTGGGGCAGCTGGGATCAGTTAACCAGGTGATAGTTAACTGTGGCAGCACAGTTATTGGTTCTAGCGCCACGATCCGCCAGGGCCAGCGTTCTCCCGGTGCAGTGGTGGCTTCTAGTGCGGCAGGGCTGGTGCGCTTAGAGGGTAATAACACGCGGGTGTTGCTCGATGCCGGCGCCCTGGGTGAAGGTATTAATGGGGTGGCGGTAGCTGACGCCAACACCGTTTACCTGCAGCGCAATAATGCTTTAGAGCGGTTGACCGTATCTACTAAAACCCTTACGCAGGTAAATGGCGACACTGATTTAGGGGCGGTGTGTGCCGATAACTTGGGTTGGGTGTGGCTGTGCCAAGGCGCTAATGTGCTGGCTTACTCGCCTCAAGGGGTGCGTTACACGCTTGCGGTGCCTTCAAACTTGCCTATTGCGGCTTTTGATGTGGCTAGTGACGGCTACCGCCTAGCCTACGCGGTGGCTGTGGGTGAATCTATGCGGGTTTCGGTGTGTGCGGTGGTGCGTGACGATAAGGGCGTACCCACTGGGCTGGGTGAGGCATATTCGATTTACCAAACTGACGTGGCGGCGCTGAGCTGGGTTGATGAGGTAACTGTGGCGGTGTTGGCTAAAGCTAATACTGCTGGGGTGGCGCAGCTGGCGTACGCGCCGGTGGGCGGGATGGTAACTGATGTGACTCAGGTTACTAACGCCGTGCGTCTGGTTTCAGGTAGGCACGGTGGACAGGTGTCGGTACTGACTGACCAGGGGCAGCTGATGGTTTCTTCGGGTGCTACTTGGGTGCCCAGCTATTCGGGCCTGAAGGCGGCCACCTACAGCCGCGTCTAAACAGACAAATACAGGCAAATTAGGTGAATGCAGGCAGGCGCAGGCAAACACAGGCAGGCGCAGGCAAATACAGGTAAATACAGGCAAAATCGTCCCTTCCCTATAATTTAAACGCGTATTTTCATAGGCGACGGACGATTTTGGGTGTAAATGTGTGCCAGCGCCGGACGATTTTGGGTGTAAATGGTGTAAATGCGGGCCAGCGTCGGGCGCTTTGTCTGCTTGAGCTGTGCTTTGCCTGCTTGAACTGTGCTTTGTCTGCTGAACTGCCGACGACGCCACTCGCGCGGGCATAAAAGGGTGGCAGGCGGGCATAAAAGGGTGGCTGGGTTTCCCCAGCCACCCGTGCTGCATTAGCAGCTGTGGGCAGGCGTCTTAAAACGCTCGATGCCCCGCTTTAGGTGTCTACACCGTCTCTAGACGCAGCAGACCATAGGTCCAACCTTTTCGGTGGTAGATCACGCAAGGCTGGCCGGAGGATGCTTCAATGAATAGGTAGAAGGAGTGGCCCACCAGTTCCATCTCGTAAAGTGCCTCTTCAATGGTCAAAGGCGTGGACTGGTGCAGTTTCTGGCGCACAATCACCGGGGAGTCGCCGATCTGGGATTCAACTACCTCGCCTGGCTTGGTGGGAGGCAGTACGATTTCCTCAACCTCGGCTTCGGGGGCCACTTCGATACCCTGCTCAACTAGGGCCTGTTCGACCTCAGCAGTGATCATCGGGTAGCGGCGGTGGTCCTTCTTGCGATCACGTGCACGACGTAGGCGCTCGAATAGCTTGTCGATAGCCAAGTCAAAAGCTGCGTAGCGGTCGCTGGAGCTGGCCTCTGCGCGGATAACCGGGCCCTTGGAGATCACCGTGAGCTCAACTCGCTCAGAAGTGTCTGCTAAACGGGGGTTGCGCTCGTGGCTGACTTCGATTTCTACTCGCTGTGCGCGCGGGTCGTACTGGGTTACCTTGCTGATCTTCTCTTCTGCGTAAGCGCGGAAGCGGGAGCTAATTTCAGCGTGGCGGCCTACAACCGTGATTTCCATAGTTGAATCAACCCTCCTTGGTTGTTTCCGGAACATACCAACGATTGGGATGGTGTGTTGTAAGACACACTATAGTACATGATCGTGTCCTGTGTCACCATCATTTTGGCTAGTATTCTGTAGGCGAAATCATGTTTTACGTTGAATTTAGGGCCGTGGTGTACGTTTTTTGCTAGGCGCTGCAGCTAGGGTCCAGGCGCAAACGACGACGCCGCCCGCCTCCTCTAAAGCCTTAGCGCTGGCTTCCAGCGTGGATCCGGTAGTGACGACGTCGTCCACCAGTACTACCTGCCAGCCGGTGGCGTCAGCTAGGCACCGCACTTGACGTTGAGCGCGCTGACGCGCGCTTTTACCAAGCTGTTTGCCAGAGCGTAGGCGTAGCGGATCGGCGCTAACCACAGCTATATCTAGCCGTGGAGCTAAAAAATCAGCTAAGCCTTGGGCTAATTGGCGAGCCACTAGGTTGCCATGCCAACGTCGTGAAAGCTTAGAGGGGGCGTTGATAATCGCTAGGGGTTTGTCGCTAGCTATCTGGCAGGTAAGCCAAGGGATCATGGCAGCGGCGCCGTCGTCAATCCCAGCCAATATGGCTGCGGTGATGGCACGGTGACGGCCGCTTTTAAAACTGAGCACAATCTGGCGCAAAGCTCCCGCATAGGTGCCCTGGCTCCAGATGTCCAGATCTGTGGCCGGCAGTAAATCGCTGTTGAGCAAGGTGGCGCTGTGACTTAGTAGCTGGCGGCACTGTGGGCATAGGTCTGTATCCCACAGGCCGCAACCGGCGCATTGGCGCGGTAAAACCAGCTGACCGGCGGCCTTGAGTGCGGTGGTTCATGGCGGTGGCGAGCTTAAGTGTGGCGGCCTTGGAGGAAGCCAGTGGCGCCGCCTTATAGCTGGAAGTGGCTTTGACTTTCGAAATGTAAGGCGGGTAAGAGGTGTAAGAGTGTTAAACATAAATCAAATATCTCTAACATGTACTGCCGGCGCCAATAGCTAAAATAAATCTGTGGAAAACTCGCTCAAGCGCTGGTCAACGCAGTACAAGCCCTGGTCAACGCGGTAAGTCTGGCTGCGTGCCAGGGGCTCGAATCACGAAGGTGGGTCCTAAATCGCAAGGGCGGGGGCCTCAATGGTGAGGCCAGGTGCACGAAAAGCAAATAGCGAATAGATTCAAAGCCTTAGCCGGGCGATAGTACGATAGACAAGGTTGAATATATTCAAATGGCTGCCCGTAACAGGCTTAAGCCAGCAAGGAGCTTGTAAGCGTGTCTATTGTTGACCGGATCCTACGCATCGGTGAAGGCCGGACCTTGCGAAAGCTAAGTGCTATCGCGGACCAGGTTGATGCTCTTGAAGATGACTACCGCCAATTCACTGACGAAGAACTGCGTAATCAGACCAAAGAGTTTCGCCAGCGCCTAGAAGAGGGCGAAACCCTCGACGATATCTTGCCTGAAGCTTTTGCAACTGTGCGTGAAGCCGCCGACCGCGTACTAGGCCAGCGCCCCTACCGGGTGCAGCTAATGGGTGGTGCGGCCCTACACCTGGGCAACATTGCTGAGATGAAAACCGGTGAAGGTAAAACCCTGGTTGCTGCTTTGCCTTCCTACCTGCGCGCACTAACTGGCAAGGGGGTGCACGTGGTTACCGTCAACGACTTCTTGGCTGAGTACCAGTCTGACCTAATGGGGCGTGTGCACCGTTTCCTAGGGCTGACCACCGGTTGTGTGCTTGCTGGTCAGGACCCCTCTGAACGCCGCAAGCAGTATGACTGCGACATCACTTACGGCACCAACAATGAGATGGGCTTCGACTACCTGCGCGACAATATGGCCCAGCGCCCTGAGGACATGGTCCAGCGCGGGCACAACTTCGTGATTGTTGACGAGGTTGACTCCATCCTTATTGACGAAGCCCGTACCCCGCTGATTATTTCCGGCCCTGCCGACGGCAACAACAACAAGTGGTACCGCGAGTTCGCTGATATAGCTGAGATCCTCAGTCCCAACAAAGACTATGAGGTTGACGAGAAGAAACGCACCGTAGGTATTTTGGCCCCCGGTATTGAGAAGATCGAGGACCGTCTAGGTATCGACAACCTCTACGAAGCCGGCAACACCGCCCTGATCGGTTTCCTCAACAATGCCATCCGCGCCAAGGAACTGTTCAAGCGCGACCGTGACTACATTGTTGCCGACGGCGAAGTGCTGATTGTTGATGAGCACACCGGTCGTGTATTGGCTGGTCGCCGTTACAACGAGGGTCTACACCAGGCCATTGAGGCCAAAGAGCGGGTAGAGATCAAGAGTGAAAACCAGACTCTAGCCACCATCACCTTGCAGAACTACTTCCGTTTGTACCCGGAAGGTTCGCGTTCAGGCATGACCGGTACGGCTGAAACCGAGGCCGCAGAATTCGCTGGTACCTACAAGATCGGCGTCGTGCCCATCCCCACCAACAAGCCCATGATCCGCAAGGACCAGCCGGACCTGGTGTACAAGTCCGTTAAGTCCAAGCTGAACGCGGTAGTTGACGACATTGAAGAACGTCACGACGCCGGACAGCCGGTTTTGGTGGGTACCACCAGTGTGGAAAAGAGCGAGGAGCTCTCGGCCCTGCTGCGTGAGCGCCACATCCCCCACGAGGTACTAAACGCTAAGCAGCACGCCCGTGAAGCCGCCGTCGTGGCCATGGCCGGGCGTAAAGGCGCGGTAACCGTAGCCACCAACATGGCTGGTCGTGGTACCGACATCATGCTGGGTGGTAACGCTGAGTTCATTGCCGTGGCCTCCTTGAAGGAAGCCGGCCTAGACCCCATCGACACCCCCGACGAGTACGAAAAAGCTTGGCCGGCCGCCCTGAAGGCAGCCAAGGAAGCCGTCTCGGTGGAGCACGACGAGGTGGTGGAGCTCGGTGGTCTGTACGTGCTGGGCACCGAACGCCATGAGTCGCGCCGTATCGATAACCAGCTGCGTGGTCGTAGTGGCCGTCAGGGCGACCCTGGTGAGAGCCGCTTCTACCTGTCCATGCAGGACGATCTGATGCGCACCTACGCCACCGGTCTGGCTCAGCAGATCATCTCCTCGGACCGTTACCCCGACGACGTGCCGCTGGAATCTAAGATGATCACCCGCAACATCGCTTCCTACCAGCGTCAGCTGGAGGCACGTAACTTTGAGATCCGTAAAAACGTGCTTAAGTACGACGACGTGCTCACCGAGCAGCGTCAAAAGGTTTACGACGAGCGTCGCAAGGTGCTGCAGGGTGAGGATCTAGAGCCCCACATCAAGGCCTTCCGTGAGCGCGTAATTGCCAACGTGGTGGCCCAGCGCACCGCCGAGGGGCGAAGTGACCAGTGGGACCTGGACCAGCTGTGGAAGGACCTGTCCACTGTCTACCCGATGGGTTTGACCGTGGATGAGGTGGTCGACGGCGTAGGTGGCCTGGATGCGCTAACCAGCGAGCGCCTAACTGAAGAGCTCACTGAGGATATTGCGGTGGCCTATGAGGACGCCGAAGCTAGCTTGTCCGCTAACGATCTAGCTGTGGCGCAGCTGGGTGAAGAACCCATGCGCACCCTGGAGCGTCGCCTGCTGCTGGCCGTGGTGGACCAGCACTGGCGCGAGCACCTGTACGAAATGGACTACCTCAAGGAAGGTATTGGACTGCGGGCCATGGCCCAGCGCGACCCGTTGGTTGAATACGCCAACGAGGGTGCCCACATGTTCAAGGCCATGATGGAAGCCATTCGTGAAGACACGATTGAGCAGATTTTCGCTTACTGCGCCCGCTTTGAAGCTCAGGCCAAGCAGGCTGCCCGCGAAGCTGCTCAGGCCCGCGAGCAGGCCTCGATCATGGGTGACACCGGCCGTAAGGCCCTGTCTACTGCGGTGACCTATTCCGACGCCGACACTCAAGGCAGTGACAATCAGGGTAACCGCGCTGAGCGCCGTCGCCGCTCCAACAAGAAGCGCCGTCGCCGCTGATCAGGGCCCTGGGGTAGCTGAGCAGGCTGGCGAAGACGCGAAGCACTTAAGGGCCCATTAGCCCATGTGCAGGTAGGTCATTACCCAGTGCCCGTGGCGCAACTGGATCTGGCAGGCACAGGCGTGGATGCGCCCGTCGTGGGAGAGAAGCACGCTAACTTCCCAGCCGCTGGCACTGGCCTGGGCCCGCACCGCATATAGGTAGGGGATCCGGGCTGGCTTGCCGGCCTGGCAGCGTGCGGCTACCTGTGCTCGGCGGCTGAGGGCGTCGTACAGCTCCGGGGTGAGCCAGCGAGCTAAATGCTGCGGCTGGCGCATCCCGTGCATGATTTCCCAGGCATAAACGGCTACCGTCCCTGCCCAGCGCCCCGGATCAGGCAGTTGCTGGCTTTGCTGTCGAGTTTGGCTTTGACTGCTTTGCTGTTGAGTTTGGCTTTGGGGCTGGCGGCTTTGCTGTGGCTTAGGTGAGCTAGGTCCGACGGCGCCCTTTGGCTGGCCTGGCAGGGCGCGGCGGGTGGGTGCTGCACCTTGGCGCTTTTGGGCGGCTTGCTGATGCGCACTAGGGGCATAGCTGGGGGTATAAAGCGTGCTCATGGCTAGCCCTTAGTGGGGATTGTTAGCGCCAGGCCGGGGCGAATCAAATCTGGATTAGAGCCGATGAGTGCCGCATTGGCCGCAAAAATCTGCTTAGACAGTTGCGCTACCTGCCCGTTGGTGGGGGAGGGGATCCCATTTTGCTGTAGCCACTGGAGGGAAATAGACCATAGGCTCTCGCCAGCTAAAACCAAGTGTTGGCGAATAACTGGGGCGGGCTTAGCGTCCGGAGCTGGGACGCAAGTACCTGAGCGCTGCGCGCTAGCGGGATTGGAGCCGCCGCTCTTGGACCTATCCTTGCTAGTTGCTTTAGCGTCGCCCGCTTTAGGGCTGGCCTTCGAGTTTGGAGCTTTGGCTCCCGGACTTTTAACCGCCGGGGTTTTAGACCCTGGCCCGCCAGTGCGCGGATGAGTACTAGAGCGGCTTGGGCTGGCTGACGATCGCGCGCTGGGCCGGCTTGGACTGGCTGAAGGCCGCGCGCTGGGCCGGCTTGAGGCGCTAGGGCTTGTTGTAGCCCTGGCTCGCGTGCTGGCGTGGCTAGTGGGTGAGGTACTGGCTTGGCTAGTGGGCGTGGCTGTGGCTGAGGTGCTTGCGGTGGCGCTAGGGGAGGGGCCGTGTGCACCCCAGCCCAGATTGTCGTCATTAGCGCTGGCCGGGGCGCAGCTAAGGGCAATAATTGCGGCCCCAGTGGCCAGTTTGCGTACCAAAGGCGCGCTGTGACGCAAATTCAAAGTGCGGTGAGTACAAGCACATGCCAGCACCCATATGGCTCCCAGTGCGTGCCAGGCTACCAGTGCCGCGCCGGCTGCGGCGGCCAGGCCGGCCAGCGCAGTGCTGACATCCGCCATCGACCACAGCGACAAATACTGTAAAGACAAGGGCCTGAGCAAAGCCACGGCGGCTGCTAGCAGCAAGACGCTCAGCGCTGTGCCGAGCCAGGCAACTAGGTGAAGACCTAGCCAACATTTTAGGCTCTTAGACATCGGTACACCTTCTTTGGTGAGAAACAGTGATGTTTAATTATGTTTCGCTAGAACTTACCTGTCAATAGCGAATGTGACTTTGGTTATGGCAATCTTGAATCATGCACTTAGAGAGCCTGCTGGCGGATCTAGATAGCCAGTTTGAGCAGTATGAACGCTCTGCCCGGGTAGCTCAGGCTTGGGAGCTAGCCGAGGCTGAAGCTGGTAGAAGCGCGTTGGTAGATCGTCTGCGCGCGGTGGAAGGCGGTGCGCTTACCCTAACCACTCGCAGTGGGCGGGTAGCTAGCGGCAAGCTACTGCAAGCACGCCAAGAATTTTTGCTACTGCGCGCCGGCGACGCCAGTCAGATGCTGGTGCCAATGGGGGCAGTAGTTAGTGTGCGGGGCGTGGGGCGCCAGTTAGAGACGACGGCGTCACAGCGGGTTAGCTACACGGTTGCGGCAGTTTTGCGTCAAATTATGCGAACTAAGCGACCGGCCAGATTCAACACAGCGGCAGGTGATATTACCGGCAGGATCATCCGCGTCGGTGCGGATCACGTGGACGTACTGAGCGTGGACAAGCGTGACTTATCCGATCGGGTCACGCTTATCCTGTCAGCAATTGAAATTGTGACCAGTATTTAGCCACAAGAGGCTAATATTTAGGTCGTGCGGTCACTATCGCTAGCCAAAATTGGGTGCTAGCGATAGCGCTTAGAGGTCTAATCCACCTTCGGATACGGCCTCGCGGGTGTGCGCATACTGCTTGTCGATGTAGTCTTCGAGTGCAGCTACTTCAATGCGCCATAGACCGCGAGCGCCAACCTGAATAGCGGGTAGCTCTCCGGTGCGGATAAGTGAACGGACGGCCTGGGCGGAAATCGATAACTGCTCGGCGACGTCGGCGATAGATAAAAATCGAGGTGCCATGTCCTAATAATGTCACGGGTTAGCCCAGATGCAAACTGGTTAGGTGAGATTGTGAAAACTTCATGGCTGCCCAGAATTTCTCTTAGGATAGGCAGATAGCTGGACGACCTGGAGGTTGTTACCAAGGGGTGCGCATATGTCTGAATTAAATCAATCGAATAGATACGGGGCGCGGCAGCATCAAAATGATGCTGGTGCGAGCATTGACGCTTGGCGCTGGAGGCGCCCAACTTGGCGAGATCCTAGGCTTTTTATCGGAATAGTGCTGGTCATCGTGTCTATGGTAGCCGGTTCAGTACTAATTGATAGAGCCACTAGTACACAGCAGGTATGGGCTTTGAGTCAGGATGTAGCCCCAGGAACTGCTCTAAAAGCTGGAAAAAACCTGAAATTAGTCTCAGTGAATCTTGGGAGCGCAAGTAGCGCTTATGTGCAACAAAAGCAACTTAAAGCTGACACATATGCGCAACGTTCATTACACTCAGGAGAGTTATTGCCAGCCGATGCCACTAGCCAGCAAAGCAAATTGAATATGCGCTCAATTGTGGTGCAAAGCAGTGGTCAGCTTTTAAATAGCATTCGGGTTGGCGATACCGTGGAGCTGTGGCAGTTGCCTTCCAGAAACGTAGCGGCCATAGCACCCACGCCGTCGGCAACTAAAGCAGCTAGCACCAATGGAGCTAGGCGCGTGGCTCAAGGACTGATAGTGGACGCAATCGGAGGCGATCAAAACGCCATCGTCGCAGATAAAAGCACCAGCGTGCGCGTGCTGGTACCGGCCGAACAAGTTGAGCCTGTGCTCACCGCAGTCGGCTCTGGTGCCGGCTTGGTGCTGGTGAACACGGGGTCTGAGCAATGAGAACAGCCGTATTACTAGCTTTATGGGATGACGATTCCACGCTTTTGCGACAAATTGACGCTGAGCGTGACCTGTATGTTTCGCGCCGCTGCGCAGATATAAGTGAGCTTTTAGCTGATGCTGCCGTGGGACTAGGACAGCTGGCCATTATCGATGAGCAGCTTGACGGCCTAGATCGCACAGTGATTGCCACTTTGAATTCCTATGGCCTGCCCGCGATTGTGTTGACCCGCAATGACGGGGTGCGCTGGCATGATCTGGGCGCCTGGGTGGCGCCTTGGCCGGGTTCGCCTCAGCGAGTAGTTGCCGAAATTTCACGGGTTTTGGTTGCCGGTACGGTTTCGCCCCAGCCCACCGCTGCCGCCAGTTTGGGTGATGAGCTCTTTGGGCTTTCGCCTACGGCAGTTGACGACGGCCCCTTGGGGCTGCCTAGCGCGCGTTCTGCAGCCTTTAATCCTTTAGATGTGCCCATGGCGGCGACGACGGATGGGGCTAGCTCTCCTTTGTTCGACGCCGTCGTGCAAAGTCAGGCTTCAGCTTCCAGCCCGCCGCCCGCGCCGCCAGAGCAGCTACCACCCCCGCCGTTTGATAGCGCGGTGGGGCAAGTGCCGCTTATGCCGCCAACCGAGGCTCCGGTCCCTAGTGGGCAGTTAGATCCGGCTTTAGCGCTGCCCTTGCCGCCAGCTCCAAGCTTTGAGCCGCCGGCGCCCAGCGCCGACTTACCTGAGGCGCCAGCTGAGCTGCCAGCTGCCAGCTCTGAACAAAGCCCAGCAGACATCACCGCTGCGCAGCCAACCACCCGCATGGGGCGCCGTCGTGCCCGCCATGCTAGCCATGCTGCCAGCCCAGTTACCCCCAGCCATGGTAACGCGGCCAGCTACTTCACTACGGCCGCTCAGGAGCAAAGCGGCGAGGCTAAAGCTAAGGTTGAACCGGACGATCCGCCGCAGCAGCTCAATGACTCTAATGTAGACACTGTCAAGTCGGCTGTTTCAGCTGGCCAGACCAGTATTGACTCGCCTCCATTGCCTGAGGGGGCATTAGCTGCTCGCGTGCTGCCGCAGTCGGTTCAACCAGTTACGCGCCGCAGTGTGCGCCGCTCTCAAACGGCGCGCCCGGCCACGCCGGATGGGCCTGTTGTAGCTGATTACGCCGGAGGGGCACCCCAAAGTGGGGTAGATGCCCGAAACGGGGCGACGGCGCAAGCTGGGATGGCAGCGCCTGGTGAAGCTAGCCAGATGGCAGGCGCTGCGATGGATGTCTCGCCTTTCGCCCCGCCGCAGCAGCGAGGCGTGGCTAGCTCAGATTTGGTGGGTTCTGGTTTCTCAGCTAGCACTGGGATGTCGGCCGCTTCGGCTGGGCCGCTGGCTTCAGCCGCATCCTTTGCTTCAGCCGCTTCAGCTGCGCCTTATGGCTCGGCTGCTTCTGCCGCCCCCTATGCTTCCGCCGCCTCAGCCGCAATCCCTACTGCAGCCTCAGGAGCCGGTGGGCCCTGGTCGGCAATGTCGGCTGCAGGGACTGCTTGGTCGGCTACTTCGGCTCCATTCGCGGCTTCAGCAGCGGCACCTGTTGGCCCTATGCCGGCGCATACTCAGGTGCTGGCGCCTGGCCAAATTAACGGTTACCAAAACCCAGCTGGCATCAATGGGGCTCAGCCTCCACGCCGTAAAGGTTTACGTGCTTTGCTGGCGCGCAAAAATGGGGCCAGTACCCCCAGTGCAGGTGGTCCAGTAGTTGCTGGCCCCACCGGTCGCGCTGGCGCAGTGGCTGGGGTTGGTGTCCCCGTACAGCCTGGTGTGCCGGGTGCGGCCCCTGGGGCTGGTATTCCTGGCGCCATGCCTGGCGCTGGCGTGCCAGGTGCCATGCCTGGTGTCATGGCCCCGATGCCCGGTGCTGGGCCAGTCGCAGGCGCGGTTCCTGGGGCTGTGGGCGTCCCGGGTGCAGGTGGACCTGGTATGCCTGGTGGGCAAGGCACCCCTGGCGCCGCCATGCCCACGGCCATGCCTGGCAGCCAGGGCGCCCCGAGTGCTTATGCCGCCACTGGGCAACCTAGCGCAGTTAATGGCCCAGCTAGTCCTGGGGCTGCGCTTACCCCGAATGGGGGGCTACCTACTCGCCGCTCAACACGGGCTGCTTTCTCAGCGGCCAGCGCGGCTGGATCAGGTGCGGCCGGGGCAGGCCCGGCTGGCGCAGGGCCGGCTAGGGCGGGCGGGGCTGGAGTTACAGGCGCCTTGGCTGCGGCGTCGTCGCAAAATAACGCGGCCCCACTAAACACAGCCGCAACCACCCACTCAGCGCAGCCTGAAGTAAAGCTCGGCTGGCCGGTCACCGCCGGAACCCCCTCAAGCCCGGCCACCAGCGCCTTTGCGCCAGCCTCGCAGCGCGAAGAAATTGACGCTGCAGGCAAGCCTCAAATCGGCAAAATCATTGCAGTTTGGGGCACCCACGGGGCGCCGGGGCGCTCCACCCTGGCACTGGCACTGGCCGCCTACCTAAACGAGCAGGGCAGCACCATTTTGGTTGACTGCGACATCAACGCTCCCGCACAGGTACAGCTGCTGGGACTGCCTGAAGACTCCTCGGGCCTGGCTAGCGCCGCGCGCCTGGCCACCCACGGCGAGCTCGACTCCACCCGTCTGGTACAAACCCTGCTCAGCGCCAAAGCTGACCTGCAGGTACTAACCGGCCTGGGACGCTCAGGACGTTGGCGTGAACTGCCAGTAGCCTCCATGAACAAGGTTTGGGAAGTTTGCCGCCACACCGCCGAATACACTGTGGTGGACTTAAGCGGTGGGCTGGAAGAAGAGCGGGTAGAGGACTTCGCCATGGAACCCGACCATGACGCCGTCGCCGCCGCCCTACTTGAACAAGCAGACCTGACTTTAATTGTGGGCGCGGCTGATCCAGTAGGTATTAGACGCCTAATCCAGCTGCTCAACTCCAACCGCCAAGCAGTTGGTGGACGCAGCCAGGTGGTAGTTAACCGAGTACGCTCAAGCACCGCCGGGGCTGACCCTAACAGTGCTATCGGCAGCGTACTTGCCCGCTACACCAGTGCCTCAGACATTGTCTACGTGCCCGCAGATTATCGTCTGTTTGATAAGGCCCTGATGCAAGCCCAGCCGGTGGCAGTGGTGGAAAGCCGCAGCGCGGCCGCCAAATCCATTGCCAAACTGGCCAAACTAGTGATGACCCAGCTGGCTTAAGGGCTAGCTTTGGCGAGGCGCTAGCGCTTTAGTTTCGGTTAGGCCGTTAGACTAGACGTTATGCGCGTATATCTACCTGCCACAGTGGCGGACCTTTCCGCCCCGGCCATCACCTCCCGTCAGGCCCACGCCGCCACCGCCTCACTGGCTGCGGCGCTACCTGACGAAGACGAGGAAGGCCTGGAAGTGTCGGCCTGCCTGTGCGCAGCCGACTCCTCAGTAATTGCCATCTCTGAGCAAGATGAGGCGCAAAAACGCTACCGTCGCGTAGTAATTGCTGCTGACGTGGAGCGTGAGAACCTGCGTGAATTAGAGGTCGACGACGAAACCCTACCTGGCACTGTCCAGGTGCTGGTGGATGTGCCCTGGGACGACGTGGCTGCGGTGCTGGCCGACGAAGATCAAGCCAGTACAGATGTAAAACTAGCAGCCGAAGGCGACGAGGAAGCTTTTGAGCGCAGCGCTGACGCCGACCTGCTCTGGTTCGACGTGTGTGAAGTGGCAGTACTGGCCAAAAACTGGTCTTAAACCCGGGTGCGTAGGGTAGAGCCACCGCCAAGCAAAGGACGCACCTCAACGGCGGCGGGGATAGCACGCTTTAGTTCGCTAACGTGAGAAACAATCCCCACCACGCGCCCGCCTGAATGCAAAGCGCCAAGCACATCCATAACCTCAGCCAGCGTGCCCTCATCAAGGGAACCAAAACCCTCATCAATAAACAGGGTGTTCATCTCGATACCCCCATTTTGGGTGGCCACCACATCAGCCAAAGCTAGGGCTAAAGCCAAAGACACATAGAAACTCTCGCCGCCCGAAAGCGTACGTGGAGAGCGAGTAGTGCCACTTAAATGGTCAACCACCGCCAGGCCCAAGCCCTGCTTCTGCTGGCGAGTGTCTTCCTCACTATCAACATTAATCAGCTCATAGCGGCCCGCCCCAATCACTCCCAGGCGTTCATTGGCGAACACTAACACCTGGCGGAAATGGGCCTGCAATACCCAGGCAGACAGTGTCAAGCGGGCCTGGTTGTCGCCATTGGCTGCGCTAGCCAACGCCAACAGTTGAGCATCCTTATCGCTGGCCTTACTACGGCGAGCCAGAAGCTCATTTAACTTAGCTAGCTGCGCATTTACCTGCCCGGCAAAAGCCTGCCAGCTACTGGCATAGGTTTGGCACGCTTGCGTCTTAGCTTGAGCCTGCTCTAGCTGGCCCTGGGTTTGCTCCAGTGGGGGAGGAGTCAGCTCAATTCCTTCAAGCTCAGCCAAAGCCGCCTGGTTAATGGATAAGGATTTTTCGTAGCTGGCTGAGGTAGCTTTTAAAGCGGCCAAATCTAGCCCGGCAAAATCTTGGCAGGCCTGCGCATAGCCGTCCTGGACGTTAGCGACGCTGGTGTCTTGGGTTGGCTCTGTCTCGGCCGGGTCTGTAGGGGCAGGGGCTGCCGCTTTAGCGCTGTGATCAGCAAAGTTGGCGCTGGCCTGGGCCCATTGCGCAGCGAAACTGTCAGCGGCCTGCTGCGCACGCTTTTTACATTGATCCAGCTCCTGGGCGGCGTTAGCCAACTGCTCAAGGGCGGCGGCCAACTGACTCAAATACTTAACCTTCGCGGCTACACTCTCAAATCCCTCACAGCTTAGCGAAGCCGCATCGGCGTCAATCTTTTCACCCAACAGCTGGATCTCTTTAGCGTCACCAGCCAGACGAGCCTGGGCAGCCTGATTATCTGCCCGCAGCGCCTCAAGCTGCGCATTTAGCTTGGCAATCTGCGCCTTACAGCTGCTTGCCTGCTCACTAGCCTGCTTGGCTGCCGCCAGAGCCGCTTTAGCTTCCTGTAACTGCTCACGGGCCTGGGCTGGGCTTAGCTGGCAAGGCTGCGCCTCAAGCTGGGCGGCCAGTTTTGTTACCCGTTCACTGGCCTGCGAAAGTTCGTCTTGAACCTTATTAACTTCCTCAAGGGCCTGATCTAGCTGCTCCTGAGTGATATTCTCGCCGCCCTGGGTGGCCGGGGCCGGGTGCTCGGTGGCGCCGCATACCGGGCAGGGGGCGCCGTCAACCAAGTTTTGCGCCAAGTTCAGGGCCGACTGGCTCAGCCACTGCTCCAACATGTGCTTGTGTCTCTGGCTAGCCTGCTTTAACTCCAGCGCTACAAGCTGCTGAAGTTTAAGTGCCTGCTGCTGGTCTTTGACTAGCTGCTCATGGGCGTTGGCTAGTTTCAGGGCCTGGTCGGCTTGTTCTTGAGCCAGCTGGGATGCGGGCAAGGTAGCGGCCTGCTCGTTTAGCTGCTCCAAAAGCTCCTGCTTGGAGGCAATCTGGGTGGGTAGCTGGTTTTCGCGTTCGCGTCCCTGGGCTAGTTTGGCGCTGGCGCTTTCGTGGGCCTGGGTTTTGGTTTGTAAATCACGACGCCGCCCGGCCAGCCCCGCCTCCAATTCCACCTGCGGGTTTAGGGCTGCCACCTGGGCGGTTAGCTGCACACTTAAGGCCTGGGCACCTCGGTAATCTAAAGGCTGTAAAACAGCTTGCACGCGCTCATCTGACTCCAGCTGCTCAAGCGCCAGAGCCTGGCTTAGCTGGCGCTGCGCTACAGCTTGCTGGTCCTGGGCCTGTTTTAGCTGCTCATGCCAAGGCTTTAAGTCAGATAGAGCCTGCAAAGCCTGAATCTGGGCTAGGCGCTGCCTCTGTGCAGGCACCTGAGCCACTAGCTGCTCATGCTCTTTAGTAAGCGCCAAATAGCGTTCCTGGCGGGCTGCCAAATCACGCTGAGAAGCAAATTCGCTGCGTAATTTATCTTCCTGCTCTCTAAGCGCGCTCACCTCTAAATTGGCGCAGCGCTGGTTGTGCTCCAACCAGGGCGCCAGCGGCTTAAAACGGCTGGTCCACGCGGTTTCTAGCGGGTCAAACTCGCAGTCAACTTCCGGCACCGGCTCGTAGACCAGGCAGCGCGCCGGGTCTAACTGAGGCGCCTCATCTAACAGCGAGGCCAGCACCCCCAAATTGGCGCGCAAGGTGGCGTCTAAAGCTTCCTGATTCTTTTTGACCTTACGGGCACGCTCAACTAGATCAAGCTGCAAATCTTCAAAAATCGCGGTGCCAAATAGCTCTTGCAGCAGATCCTGGCGGTCTTTTGAAGTTGAACGCAAAAACTGGGCGAACTTACCTTGCGGTAAAACCACGGTTTGGGTGAATTGCTCACGGCTTAGGCCCACAATGCGGGTTATTTCAGTGCCGACGTCGCTGGTCTTAGTAAGTGGCTCACTTACTTCCCGCAGCTGCTCATCTAGCTTAAACAGCCAGGCTTTAGCGTTTTGTTTAGTGACGCCTTTACCGTTTTTCTTAACCCGCTCATAGGCTGGTTGGCGACGCACCTTATAGTTACCTGAGGAGGTAGAAAAAATCAGCTCCACCTCAGTTTTAGCCTGCTCACTGGCATAGCGTGAACGGATCCGGCTATCGGAAGAATCCCTACCGCCAGAAACCTTGCCATAAAGAGCAAACACAATTGCATCAATAATAGTTGATTTACCCGCCCCGGTAGGGCCAGAGAGTAGGAACCGGCCGGCGTCGCTAAAAGCCTCAAAATCAATAACTTCGTGGCCTGGAAATGGCCCCACCGCATCCATGGTTAGCCGCAAAATGCGCATCAGTGCGCCTCCTTAACAACTTTTTCATAGCTGCTACGCAAAATCTGGAGCTGGTAGGGATTTAACTCAATACCCATCTCATCCATAAAACCTTGGCTTAACTGCAAGGGGGAAAGCGTGTTGTCGCGGTTAAGGCGCGGGGAGTCAATTTGCTGGGGCAAATCTGTTTGCTCAAACACGCACAAGCCCTTAAAACGCTGCTTGAGTTGAGCTAAAGCCTGCGGTGGACGCACTCCAGCCAGGCGCACCCGCAGCCAATGCTCACTGTAGTTATCAAAATCGGCTCCCATCAGCTGCTCAAAAGTGCCGCTAATAGTGGCAATAGGTTGGAAGCTGGGCACAACCACCCGCTCCAAGCTAACTAGCCCGGCGCCGTCAAACTCAGCGATCACCGAAGACTTTTCAAACTCAGCCTCCCCAAAAGACAAAGGCACAGGTGAACCGCTATAGACCAGTCGCGCCGGTGGACGGCCAGAGTCTAAGTCACCTAAAGCTATCTCCTGGGGGCGATGCAAATGCCCCAAAGCCGCATAGGCCAGGCCCGGGACTTGGGTAAAAAGCTCGCTGGGCACACTATCAACCCCACCTACGCGAATATCGCGTTCAGACTGGCTAGCTTGGCCACCCACCACAAAAGCATGGGCCATCACCAACACCGGTGTTTTCGGCTTATGCGCCGCCAAATCCGCCTGCACCAGGCGCAGCGCTGCGCCCACCGCCGCCTCATGAGAGCGCGCCAGCATCTGCCAAGTTTGTGGATGCTCCTCACCTTCAGCCCACACCTGCTCACCCAAAAGTCGCAAGTGAGCGGGCAAAGTGACCCGGGCGGCGTCGGGATCAAGATAAGGCAGGGGGTAAACCCGCAAACCAACCCGGCCACTGGCATCAGGAAAGTCATAGCCGCGCCCACAATTTTCAATCCGGGCGGCAATAGTCAGGCGCTCATTTAGCTGCTGCGCGTTGAAGCCTAAACGAATATCACTGTCGTGGTTACCGGCAGTTAACACCACGCGGGTCAGCTCAGTTAGCCGCCTAAACGCCTCATCAGCCAGGGCTACCGACTGAGTGGGGGCAACCGCGCGGTCAAAAACATCCCCAGATAACACCACCAAATCAATTTTTTGGTCTTTAACCACCTCAATGAGGTGATCCAAAAAAGCGCTGTGGATCTCATGCAGATCATGGCCGTGGAAGAAACGGCCCAGGTGCCAGTCGGAAGTGTGCAACACGCGCATAAGCAAAGTGTGCCACTTGCGGCCCATCTAGGCCGACAATTTGCCTGTCGACCCGTTAGACTTGAGCAGTGGCCATTGACTTTTCAGCTGAAATTGAGCGACTAGAACACACCTACTCTTCCATCGCAGCAGTAACCGACCCGCAAGCACTGCGGGTACGCATCGACGAATTAAGCGAAAAAGCTGCCGCCCCAGACCTTTGGGATGACCCCGAAGCGGCCCAGGTGGTCACCAGCGCCCTGTCCCACGCCCAGGCTGAACTGGCGCGCGTGGAGAAGCTGGGCGAACGCATTGAAGACCTACAAGCCATGGTGGAGCTAGCCGAGGAAGAAGAAGGCGCTGAGCGCCAGGCTATCCTCGACGAGGCCGGCGCGGACCTGGAAACTATCTCCAAAGACCTGGCAGACCTGGAAATCCGCACCCTACTTTCGGGCGAATACGATCAGCGCGACGCCGTAGTAACTATCCGTTCAGGTGCCGGCGGTGTGGATGCGGCAGACTTCGCCCAGATGCTGCTACGCATGTACTTGCGTTGGGCTGAACGCCACGAATACCCGGTTAAAGTGCTGGACACCTCCTACGCTGAAGAAGCTGGTCTAAAGTCGGTTACCTTCGAGGTACACGCCCCCTACGCTTACGGCACGCTTTCGGTTGAGGGCGGCACCCACCGCCTGGTGCGTATCAGCCCCTTCGATAACCAGGGCAGGCGCCAAACTTCATTTGCGGCGGTTGAGGTTATTCCTCTGATTGAATCCACCGACCACATCGAAATTCCCGAAACCGACATCCGCATTGATGTCTTCCGCTCCTCAGGCCCGGGTGGTCAGAGCGTTAACACCACCGACTCGGCGGTGCGCATCACCCACTTGCCCACCGGCCTGGTGGTGTCCATGCAGGACGAAAAGTCCCAGATCCAAAACCGCGCCGCCGCCATGCGCGTGCTGCAGTCACGCCTGCTGCTGCTAAAGCAGCAGGAAGAAGACGCCAAGAAGAAGGAACTGGCCGGCGACGTTAAGGCCTCCTGGGGTGACCAGATGCGCTCCTACGTGCTCAACCCCTACCAGATGGTCAAGGACCTGCGCACCGGCTACGAGGTCGGCAGCCCCGAGGTCGTGTTCGACGGCGACATCGACGGCTTCATCGACGCCGGCATCCGCTGGCGCAAGC